>Ga0187815_10000297_pt1 | contig 24869 bp, 18 predicted proteins | sample NC_S_5_FD_132962 | JGI IMG/M metagenome (GOLD analysis project Ga0187815, IMG submission 132962) | Wetland sediment microbial communities from Neuse River Estuary, North Carolina, USA - ASW-S_5 | ecosystem: Environmental > Aquatic > Freshwater > Wetlands > Sediment | place: USA: North Carolina...
GAGGCGCTTGATCGTCAGTTCGCCCTCAAGCCGGGCCACCACCAGCTGCCCGTTGCGGGCCTCCGGCGTGCGGTGCACGCCCACCAGGTCGCCGTCGAGGATGCCGTCGTCGATCATCGAATCACCCTGCACGCGCAGCAAGTAGTCCGGCCGCGCGGAGAACAGCCGCACGTCCAGTGCCAGCGTGTCGACCAGCCCGGCATCGGCGCCGATCGGCGGACCGGCCGCCACCCGTCCCAGCACCGGCACCTGCAGCATCGCGGTGCGCGTGCCCGAACCGGCCGGACGAATGCCGCGCGCCTGCCCGGGCGCCACCTCGATCAATCCCGCCTCAGCCAGCGCCAGCACATGCTTGCGCGCCGCCCCACGCGAGGCCAGGCCGCCGGCCTCGGCAATCTCGGCGAGGGACGGCGGCTGCCCCTGCTCCGTCACCCGCTCGCGGATGAAGGTGAGGATGGCGGCGCGGCGCGAACTGAGGTCGGACATGGAGTACATTTGTACTCCACTCGTTCCGGTTTGGCCAGACCTGCAATCACCTTGCCGCCCCGGTCGTCGCAGTCACCGGACACGTGGCGCGGCGCAGCGTCCCGCCGGCGCTGATCGCGGACATCGAATGCCACTGGGCCCGCGAACGCACTCCGCATGCACTGCCGGTCCCGGCCAGCGAGGCTCGGCACAGTTACTGCGCGATGTCGAGCCTGTTCAGCCTGATGGTGGCCGGGAATCCACGCATTTTTTGCCATCGCGGGGTTCCCTCGCGTGCGGAAGTGGCCATGGCGGTTCGGGACGCCACCCGCCCGGCCATGTCGCCGCAACTACAGTCCGTAACGCTTGAGCTTGTACCAGAGCGCACGCTCACTGATTTCCAGCAGCCTGGCAGCGGCAGCCTTGTTGCCGTCGCTGCGCGCAAGCGCGGCGGCGACCAGCTTGCGCTCGAGCGTCTCGACCTGCTGTTTCATCGACAGGGAGGCCGTTGCGCCGTCGCCGGATGTCACCATGGCTCCGGCGGATGCGGCGGTGGAGGTTTCCCGCGAGACCTCCGCCGGGAAGTACTCCAGGCCAATCTCGTCGCCATGGCACAGGACCATGGCGCGCTCGATCAGGTTTTCCAGCTCGCGCACGTTGCCCGGCCACGCGTAACGCTCCAGGCACTGCAGGGCCTGCGCCGACAGCCGGGGCACGCGGCGACCGAGCTCGCGCGCGTACTTGTGCAGGAAATGTGCGGCCAGCAACGGTATGTCGCCGAGGCGGTCGCGCAGCAGCGGCACATCGACGCGCACGACATTGAGGCGGAAATAGAGATCGCGGCGCAGCCGGCCCTCCTCCGCTGCCTGCTGCGGATCGCGGTTGGCAGCGGCCACCACGCGCAGATCCACGGCGGTGGGCACGTTGCTGCCGAGCCGCTCGATGCTGCCACCCTGGAGCACCCGCAGCAGCTTGGCCTGAAGCGGCGGCGGCATCTCCGTGATCTCGTCCAGGAACAGCGTGCCTCCGCTGGACAGCTCGCACTTGCCCATGCGGTCGGTCAAGGCGCCGGTAAAGGCCCCCTTGGCATGGCCGAACAGCTCGCTTTCCAGCAGATCAGCCGGAATCGCCGCGCAATTGATCGGCACGAACAGGCCGCTGCGTCCGGAAGCCTGGTGCAGCGCTCGCGCCACCAGTTCCTTGCCGGTACCGGTTTCGCCGACGATGAGCACGCTGCTGCGCGTCGGCGCCACCTGCTGCAGCAGCCGGTACAGCGCCTGCATGCTGTCGCTGACACCGATGAATTCGCCCCATCCCTTCGAAAGCTCGTCACGCAGAAAGCGGTTTTCGCGCTGTACCGCCTGCATCTCCAGCACGCGCGTCACTGCCAGCTCGAGGGTTTCCATCTCGAACGGGCGGATGATGTAGTCGGCGGCGCCGAGCTTCATCGCGCGCACCGCAGTCTCGATCGTGCCGTAGGCGGTCAGCACGATCACCGGCACTTCGTCGCCACGCGCGCGCAGCGTCTTGAGCAGCTCGATGCCATCCATGCGCGGCATGCGCAAATCGGTCAGCACGAGGTCGCAGGCCTCGCGTTCGAGCAAGGCCAGCGCTTCCGTGCCCTCGCCTGCCTGCAGCACCTCATGCCCCATGTTGCTCAGCGACAGCTCGAGGATGCGCCGCATCTTCGCCTCGTTGTCGACTACCAGGATCCGCTTCGCGTTCATCTGACCGCTGCCTGTTGCGTGCCGAAGCGCAGCACAAAGGCCGCGCCACCCCAAATGCTTTCGCCCACCTCGATTTCGCCGCCGTGCACATGGACGATCTGCTGCACGATGGTCAGTCCCAGGCCGATGCCGCCTTCGCGCCGGCTGAAGAACGGATCGAAGATCCGCTGCCGCAGGTCTTCGGGCACGCCGGGGCCGCTGTCGGCCACGACGATGCGCAGTTCCCTGGCGGTGCGTGCCGTGCTCACCGTGACGCGCCCGCCGGCCGGCACGAAGGACAACGCGTTGAGCACGAGGTTCAGCAACACTTGCATCATCTGCTCGCGGTCGCAGTCGAACACCGCGTTCTCGTCCGGGAATTCCCTGCTCAACAGGATGCCGGCCTGCTCCGCGCGCGAGCCGAGCAGGCTGATCACGCTGTCGATGATCGCGTGCAGGTCGTGCGGCCGGAAATTCGGCGGCGTGGGGCGCGCGCACTCCAGCAGCATGGTCACCAGCCGGTTCAGGCGTTCGGTTTCGCTGAGGATGAAGCCGATCAGTTCGTGCTCTTTTTCGCCCAGATGCGGCTGTCGCTGCAGCAGCTGTGCCGAGCTGCGCAGGATCCCCATGGGCGTACGCACCTCGTGCGCCATGATCGCGGCCATCTCGCCGACCACCGCCAGCTTGCCCGCCCGCACGATCTGCTCGCGCGAGCGCTGCAGCGCCTCGATCATCTCCACGTAGGCGTGGTGCAGCTCGCCAACCTCGAATATCGTGCTGGGCGGCACGGCCGGCAGCGCGCTATCGCCCTGGCGGAAGCGGCGTGCGAAATCCGTCAGCGCGACAATCGGCTGCGCGATGCGCCCGGCCAGGCGCGAGGAGATCCACACACCGGCCCCCAGGGTGAGCAGCAGCACCGCCAGCATCGCCCACAGCAGGCGCCATATCGGACCGAACGAGACCGACGTCGGCTCGATCATCACGATCCGCCAGCCCAGCCCCTGGAACTGCTGGTAGCCGCTGGAGGCGGCGACGCCGACCAGCAACGCGCGATAGCCCAGGGCAGTGCCGCCGCGGATGTACGAGGTTGCGCCGGCATGTGGCAATACCCAGTTCCCCAGGCGCAGGTGCGGCAGGTCGAGCCGGCTGCGCAGGTTGCGCGAGGCGGCGATCGCATGGCCGTCGCGATCCAGCAGCAAGAGGCCGCGCGGCCCGTCGCTGACAGCCTCGTCGAGCAGACTCTGCACGGCGTTCCAGTCGAGCAGCACGTAGAGGTAGCCGATGTCGCCGCTGCCGAAGGCGTTCGCGATCGGCGTGCGCAGCACGGCCACGCCATCCCTACGCCCGTAGATCGGGGCGATCGCCACGTTGCCCAGCCTGGCGCCGGGGATGGATCGCCAGGCGGAAGCGGTGGGTGCCATGCGCCCGATCAACGCGGGGTCGCTGGCGGCAACGATGCGGCCGCCGTTGTCGGTGCACAGCAGCGTGCGGTAAACCGCCCCCTGCCCGGCGTGCAGGTCGGACAGGGAATGCGAAAGGCGCTTGTCGACATCGTTGACGCGGATGTCCTGCATCACTTCGAGCCCGCGCCAGACACGCATGTTCTCCACGTGCGAGAACATGAAGGTGTCGATGCGCTGCATCACCGTGCTGGCACCGAACTGCAGGTTTGCCGCGATCTCCGACTGCAGTGCGCGCCGGAATTCGAAGAACGACAACGCGCCGACCACCACCGTGGTGCCGAGCAGCATCCAGAACAGCAGTCGCGACAGGGCTGACCGAATGGTCACTGTACGGATCCATCGCCGGTGGTGGGTAGGCGCTTGGTCATGGAACGCTCGCGGGCGGCCGCCCTTTCGACGCGCGAGTGTGGTCGAACCGGCACGTCGACGGCAAGCGCGGTTTTGCGCGAGGACGGCGTCCTGACGCAGAATCCGCCGTGCTGTCGCGACGCATCCGCCCCCGGGCCGCGCCGGCATGACGCCGCATCAACCGCTGCGGCGGCCCTTCTTCACCTGTCCGGCCCGAGGCACTCCAATGAGCTGGCCCATCCCTTTCCCCCTTCCACGTTGCCGTGCGTTCGCGCTGCTGGCCGTCCTGTTCTGCCTGGCGGGAATTCCGCTCCCGGGCTCAGCGCAGGACTCCAGCTGGCAGCCGGCACCGTACACGATGGGCGAGGGCCTGTACTTCCCGCAGCAGGGACTGCGCGTGGGCGGCTATGCCGACCTTCACTTCTACGACATCGAGAACCGGCGCCCCACCTACAGCCTCCGGGACATCAGCCTGTTCCTGACCGAGGACCTCGGTCCGCGCTGGCAGGCATTCGCCGAACTGGACCTCGGCAACGCGCTGGACATATCGGGGCGGCATGCCAGTTCCAGCAACTCCGAAGTCGACGTCGAGCGCCTGTACCTGGATTACCACGTCGACCAGACAATCAATTTCCGCTTCGGCAAGTTCCTCACGCCGGTCGGGGAGTGGAACCTGGTGCACGCCGACCCGCTCACCTGGACCGTGTCGCGGCCGCTGACGACATCGGCAGCGTTCGCCCGCCACGCCTCGGGCGCCATGATGTACGGCACCACGTCGGTGCACGGCGACGATCTCGATTACTGGCTGTATGTCGACGACAGCGCGCACCTGAACATCGGCCAGGACGAGGACAACGCCTACAACGCGTACGGCGCGGACAGCAGCCTGCACAACGGTTTTCGCCAGGCCCTGGGCGCCAGGGTGCTGTACCACCTCCTCGGCGACCGCCTGGGCATCGGCCTGTCGCTGCTGGACTATCAACTGCAGCAACCCAGGCAACAATACCGCCTTGCCGGTGTCGACTTCAGCTGGTCCAGCCATTACCTCGAGATGACCGGCGAACTCATCCTCCGCCGCGGCGGCCCGCCCGGCCAGACGGACGAACAAGGCGGCTTCATGGAGGTCGAGGTACCGCTGTGGCAGCGCCTGTACGCGGTCGGCCGTTTCGAGCGCTATCGCAGCGCGGTGCCGGCGCAGATCACCACGCTGCGCACGCTGGGTTTCAACTACCGGCCCGTTGCAGGCGTGGTGCTCAAGCTGGAACGCCGCGAAGGCAACCACAACCTGCAGCTCGCCCCCGCCGGTTGGCTGGCTTCGGTTGCGGTGCTGTTCTGACATGAGAGGGTCGCGCCGACACCTGCTGCTCGCGCTGGCCGGGCTGCTCGCCGCCGGCCGCGCGGCGGCCGCGACGCCGCCGCGCATCGCGGTCATCACCGGCGGGACCGCTCCCCGGCTTGTGCTGAGCCGGGAAACCCTGCGCAACATCTACCTCAAGAAAATCTTCGTCGACGACGACGGCCACCGGCTGATCCCGGTCAACCTGCCACCCGAATCGCCACTGCGCGAAGCGTTCACGCGCACCTTGATCCGGATGCCGGACAAACGGCTGCAGGACTACTGGAACCGCCAGTACTTCCAGGGCGTAAGCCCGCCCTATGTGCTGGGCTCACAACAGGCGGTGGTGCGCTTCGTGGCAACCACGCCGGGGGCGATCGGCTACGTCTCGACCTGCTTTCTCACCCCCGAGGTGCATGTCGCCTTGTGGCTGCCCTTGCCGGCCGGAAGCAATCCGCCGGTTGACGCCTGCCCCGAATCGCCCGGGCATTGATCCCGGCAAGGCCTCGGATTCCTACCATTCGTGCAGACGATTCTTGCGCACTGCAAGGATCGAAGGCCTTCGATGCCGCCATGACATTGCCCTTTTTCCATTGGAATCAGCGGCTTTAACCGCTGGCACGAATGTCGCTTAGGAAGGCGCAGTTCCCAGCCGAGCCGTGCGATGCCGCCCTCCTTCCCTGCCGCCGAGAACGACCCCTGCATCCTCCAGGGCGTGCAGCCGTTGCTGGCCGAGTTGCGCGCGGAGATCCGCATTGAGGTGGTCGGCAGCGGCATCTTGAATATCGGCTCGATCGTCGCAGCATCGCCTCGACGGACTTCACTACCTGTTCGGCGTGCAAGCTCGCCCTGCGCGGCTTCTCGCGGGCGCTTCCTTGCGAACAGGCGGGTGCCGGAGCTGGCGTCACCTGCGTGGCGGCGTGCGCAGGATGCGACTGAGGTCTATCTCGGCTTTCCCGAGCACCTGTTCGTGCGGATCAACGCGGTACTGCCTGGCGTGGTGGAGCGCTTGCTGCGCAAGGCGCTTCCGGAATACGCCCGCCCCGCGGGGGGCACGACATGAATGCCGGGCCTGTCGACAACCTGCACATGCTGCGTGCACACGGCTGGCTGCTGGTCGGCGTGATCGGCCAGACCGTGTTCACCTCGCGCTTCGTGCTGCAGTGGGTGTACAGCGAACGGCGCGGGTACAGCGCGATCCCGCTGGTGTTCTGGTACGCCAGCCTCGTCGGCGCGGCCCTGCTGCTCGGCTACGCGATCCACCTGCGTGACCCGGTGTTCATCGCCGGCCAGAGCGGCGGCCTGCTGATCTATCTGCGCAACCTGCAACTGCGCTGGCGCGAGGCGCGCGCCGCCGGGGCAAACCCATGATGACACCGGCCGAAAACCAGGCCTGCTGGATCGGCGCGGGCTTGCTCGCCCAGGGGCTGTTCGGTGCCCGCTTCCTGGTGCAATGGCTGTACAGCGAGGCACACGGACGCAGCCTGGTGCCGAAGGCGTTCTGGTACCTCAGCGCGCTCGGCGGGGCGATCCTGCTGAGCTATGCCATCCATCGCGGCGAGCCGGTCTTCATCACCGGCGAAGCGATCACCCTGCTGATCTTCCTGCGCAACCTGCAACTGCTGTCCCGTCGCGGCAGTCGCCGCTGAGCACACGGATACCTCGCATGCCCGACAACAGCCAGCATCTCCCGCAAAAATTCCGCCACGGCGCGCGGATCGCAGCGCGGCGGCCGCTGCTCGCGATCCTGCTGCTGGGCCTGCTGCTGGGCTTCGCCTTCCAGGGCGCGCGCGGATTGTGGAGTCCGGACGAGGGCCGCTACGTCGATGGCGCGGTGCACATGCTCGCCACCGGCAACTGGCTGGCGCCGGCCTACAGCGCCGACCGGCTGAATTTCTCCAAGCCGCCGCTGACCTATTGGGTGATCGCCGCCTCGCTCAAGACCTTCGGCCACAACACCTGGGCCGCGCGCGCGCCCTATGCGCTGGCCTATGCCCTGACCCTGTTGCTGCTGTACGGCATGGGCCGCGAGCTGGTCCCGGAGCGGCCATGGCTGCCCGCGCTTGTCTACGCCTGCGCGCCCTTCCCGTTCTTCACCGCGAACATCGTCAGCACGGACGTGTTCCTGTGCCTGTTCGAGGCGCTGGCCATGTTCGGCTTCCTGCGTGCGGCCTTCGGCGACGTTGCCGCACACGGACGCCGCTGGATCCTGCTGATGTGGCTGGGCTTCGGCCTGGCCTTCCTGGCCAAGGGGCCACCCGGCCTGATCCCGCTGCTGGCGATCCTGCCGTTCGTGCAGCGCCGCGACGGCTGGCGCGGGCTGGGCCGGCTGTGTGCCCCGACCGGGTTGATCGTCTTCCTGCTGGCCGGTGGCACCTGGTACGTGCTGGCGATGCTGCGCTACCCGTGGCTGCTGCATTACTTCCTGCACCGCGAGGTGTACGACCGCATGTTCACCGCCGTGCAACGGCGGCACCCGGGTCCCTTCGGCTGGTTCGTGGCGTACGTGCCGACACTGCTGCTGGGCTCGCTGCCGTGGTGGCCCCTGCTGCTTGGCAGCAAGGCGCGCACGGCGCTGGCCGCGGACTGGCGCAAGGCCCGGAGCCGGCCTTACGGACCCGAGCTTTTCCTGTGGCTGTGGTTGTTGTTGCCCTTGCTGGTGTTCTGCCTGGTGCAGTCGCGGCTGCCGCTGTACGTGTTGCCGCTGTTCCTGCCGTTGTCCCTGCTGCTGGCCCTGGCCTTGCGCCAGCGCGTTGCCCTGGACAGCACCGGCCAGCGTCTGGCGTTGGGACTGTGGCTCGTCGCGCTGCTGGCGATCAAGGCCGGTGCAGCGTGGATGGCGCACCCCGCCGCGGACAATCGCCTCGCTGCGCGTCAGCTCACCGCCCAGGCGCGGGGCCGAACCTACGGCGCCGTCGTCTTCGTCGAGAACACCGCCCTGGACTACGACATCGAGGAGCAGACGCCCTGGGGCCTGCGCCTCTACCTGGACCGGCCCATCTACGGCATCGCCTGGAACCGGCCGCAGGCCGCCGGCGCATTGTGTGGCGTGCTGCGCCAGAACAGCCCCGCACTGCTGGCGCTGGACCCGGCGATACCGCCCGAAGCGGTCGAGACCGCGCTCGCCGGGTGCGGGCTGCACGGTTCTGCGCGGCTGGGCCCGTGGCGCCGCGGCGCGCTGATCCTGGCCGGCGGCTCAGCCGCGCCACTGTAACCAAGGAGCACGCTTCATCATGTGTGGTATCTGCGGCATCGTGACCCTGAATGCGGACCCGCCGGCAGCCGTGCTGGAAGGGCCGGTTCGCCGCATGCTCCAGCGGATGACGCATCGTGGCCCGGACGGCAGCGCGCTGACGGCGCGCAACGGCATGGCGATGGCGGCGAACCGTCTGGCGATCCGCGGCGTGGACGAAGCGCAGCCGCCGCTGATCGAATACCCGGACGGCATCGTGGTCGCCTGCAACGGCGAGATCGACAACCATCGCGAATTGCGCCATTTCCTCGTCCAGTGCGGCCACGAGGTGCCGTTCAGCACGGACGTCGCGGTCATCGCGCCGCTGTATCAGGAAAAAGGCCTGGCCTTCGTGGAGCACCTGCAGGGCGTGTTCGCGCTGGCGCTGTGGGATGCGCGCCGGCAACGGCTGATCCTGGCCCGCGACCGCGCCGGCGAACGCCACCTGTACTACACCGTGGCCGACCGCGCGATCCTGTTCGCCTCCGAGCTGGCCGCACTGACGGATGCCACCGGCGCCACGGCACCGCTGGACTGCAAGGCGCTGGCGCATTTCCTCCAGGTCGGCTACTGCCCCGCGCCGCAGAGCCTGCTCGCCGGCCATCGCAAACTGCACCCCGGCGAGATGGTCGTATGCGAAGCGGACGGCATCCGCCATCAGCGCTACTGGCATTTCCCGCAGCGACCGGCCACCGCCGCGACACCTGCACCACTCTCCTTCGACCACGTGCTGCGCGAGGCAGTGCACCGGCAGAGCGAGATCGACGTGCCTTTCGGCGTGCTGCTCAGCGGCGGACTGGATTCCGCCCTGATCGCCGCGGTGGCGCGCAGCCTGCGCCCGGCGCTGGAGCTGCCGGCGTACTGCATCCGTTTCGCCGAGGCGTCCTTCGACGAAGGGCGCGACGCCGAGCGCATCGCCGCCCGGCTGGGCTGTCCCTTCGTGCCGGTGACGGTCACCGCGGACGACATCCCGTCGACGCTGCGCGAGCTGATCGCGGCGACCGGCGAACCGCTGGCCGACCCGGCATGGCTGCCGCTGGCGCAAGTGACGCGCCGCGCCGCCCGGGACGTGCGCGTGCTGCTCGCCGGCGAAGGCGCGGACGAACTGTTCGGCGGTTATCCGACCTACCTCGGCACGCAGTTCGCCGGGCGCTATGCGCGACTGCCCGCCGGCCTGCGCGCCGTGCTGCGCCGGGCGATCGAACGCCTGCCGCCCAGCGACCGCAAGATCACGCTGTCCTATCTGCTCAAGCGCTTCGTCCGCGGCGATGACCTGGACGGGCTGGCGCGGCACCGCTTGTGGACGTCGCACATCACGCCGGAATGGCTGCGCCGGCTGGGCGTCGAGCCGCCGGCATGGGAGGCGGGGGGCGCCGCGGGCTTGCCGCTGCTCGATGCCGTGCAGCGGCACGATTTCGCCCAGGCCCTGCCGGAGGCGCTGCTGGCCAAGGCCGATCGCGGCGGCATGCTGCACGGCGTCGAGATCCGTGCCCCCTATCTTGACTCCACGGTGATCGAATTCGCTGCCGCACTGCCAGAACAAGCGCGCGTGCATGGGCTGACGACCAAAGTCTTCCTTAAGGAATACGCGCGACGCTACCTGCCGCGCGCAGTGACGCACCGGCGCAAGCGCGGGCTTTCGGTGCCGTTGTCGGCGTGGCTGCGTGGCCCCTTGCACGACTGGGCGCAGTCGCGTCTCGCCGGCGGTGCTCTGGCCGAAGCCGGCTTGAACCAACGCGCGGCGCTGGAGTTGCTGGCGGAGCACCGGGCGCGCAAGGCCGATCACGCCCGCGCGGTATGGCTGCTGCTCGTGCTCAGCGAATGGCTGGAATGGCGCGCCGCGACAGGCGGCGAATGGATGTCGCAAACCCCGTCGCAACGATCCGTCGTCGCGGCGGCGGAGCGGCCGGCATCCGAAGCGAAAGTGAACCGCAGTGCCTGAAGTCCCTGCGCAACCAGGCAGGCAGCACGCACGAACCTTGTACTCGAGTTACTCACCCGGTATCGCCTCAATGCAACCAAGCGCTCTGCAGCAAGCATCCAGCCCGGCCCCCGCACGACGCCGGGACCGGTTGCGCCGTCGCCTGGTGGCGGCCTGCTTCCGTCGACTGCTCGACCTCACCGACCGGCAGCTGTGCAAACCCGGCCAGTTGCCGGTTCGCGGCATCCACCGCGTGCTGGTATGCCGCCCCAACCACCGCCTCGGCAATACGGTGCTGATCAGCCCGTTGCTGGCGGAGATCGAGGCGCTCTACCCGGGCGCGGAAATCGACGTGGTCAGCGGCGGCGACGTCGGCGAGCATCTCTTCATCGAGCGCTGCCATGTCCGCCGGGTCTATGGCCTGCCGCGGAAAATAGCGCGCCATCTCTGGACGACGGTGAAACTGCTGCGGCAGCTGCGACGCGACAGCTACGACCTGGCCATCGATGCCTGCGTCGATTCCCAGTCTGGACGTTTGCTGCTGGCCATCGTGAAGGCCCGTTTCAAGCTGGGTTATCCGGATGAATCGGGACCCATGGCCGCCGCATGGCAGGACTTCCCCCGTCCGGAACATCTGGCGAAGCGCAGCGTATTCCTGCTTCGCACCGCCTACGCGGGGCAGGTGTCGCGGCCGTACCCGCCGCTCAACCTGCGGCTGCAGAAGGAGGAGAAGGCCCAGGGCCGGGAAGTGCTCGAAGCCGTACTCGGCGACTCCGGGCAGACGCCATGCCGGCGCATCGTGGTCGGCGTATTCGCCAACGCCACCGGGGCGAAGCGCTATTGCGCCGACTGGTGGGGGCAATTCATCGCCGGCCTGAGGGCGCGCCAGCCGGATGTCCGCATCGTCAATCTGCTGGCCGAACACGGCGAGAGCCAGCTTGAAGAGTCTCTTGCCTCGTACTACACGCGCGACCCGCGCCGCCTCGCGGCGATGATCGCCAACCTGGACGCCTTCATCAGCGCCGACTGCGGCGTGATGCACCTGGCCGCCGCCACCGGTACGCCGACACTGGGGCTGTTTTCGACTTCCAGCTCGGCGAAGTACGGCCCGTACGGGGGGAGCAACGCGGCGATCGATACCCGCGACATGGGTGCAGCGGATGTTGCCGCCATGGCGGCCGATTGGCTGGAGCTGGCGGCTGCGGCCGCCCTGCACGGCAACGGAGCCTGCCCGGAAGCATGATGCCCCGGCTTGCCGCAATCACCCGATCGGTTGCTGCCGGGCGGACATCGTGGCTGGTCGGCCTGGTGCTGCTGCTGCCGCCGGTGTTCTTCCTGCACCCGCTTGCGGTCGACGAGACCCGCTATCTCGCGGCCGCGTGGAACATGCATGTCAGCGGGCAATGGCTGGTGCCGCGACTGGACGGGCTGCCTTATCCGGAAAAGGCGCCGCTGCTGTTCTGGCTGATCAACCTGGCGTGGTCGCTTGCCGGAGTGCATGCCTGGGTCGCGCGCCTGCTCGAACTGCTGATCGCGCTGGGCACCCTGCCGCTGCTCGCTTCGCTGGGGCGGCAGCTCGGGCTGGACCGCAGCAGCCTGCAGGCGGCCGCATGGCTCTGGCTGGGTTGTGCAGCCGTGGCTCTTTACGCCGATGCCGTGATGTTCGACATGCTGCTGACGCTGTGCACCCTGGCCGCGTGGCGGTTCACTCCGATGCTCGCAGGCCGGAACCGGCTGGTCGGCAGCGTGTTGCTGGCCTTGGCGCTCGGCGCCGGCATTCTCGTCAAGGGCCCGGTCGCCCTGCTGGTGGGCGGCCTGCCAGCCTTGCTTGCGCCGCTCTGGATGCCGGAAGCGCGCACGCGGATGCCGGCGTTCTACCTGCACCTGTCCGGCGCGTTCGTCCTGGCCATCGCGATGGCGCTTGCATGGGCCATACCTGCCGCCCGCGCGGGAGGGGCTGCGTATGCGGATGCCATCTTCCTGCGCCAGACGGTGGGACGCGTGGTGCACAGCTTTGCCCACCCGCATCCCTGGTGGTGGTATCTGCCGATGCTGCCGGCGATGCTGCTGCCCTGGTCGCTGGCCATCACGCGAGATGCGGATACGGCGCGAGCGGCGGCCGGCGACGCCGCGGCCATTCGTTTCACGGCGGTGGCGTTCATTCCCAGCTTCATCGTCCTCAGCCTGATCAGCGGCAAGCAACCGCATTACCTGCTGCCGATCCTGCCGCCGCTCGCGCTGGTCGCGGGCTCCCGGTTCGGTGCAGGGCGCTGGCGGGTGGCGGGCTGGCGGCTGGGGCTCGTGCTGATCGCGACGGGCGCGACCATGGCGATCGGCATGGGCAGACTGGCCCCGGCGACTCGCCTGGAGACCGGCCTGCTTGGAGCGGCGATGGTGCTCCTCGGAATGCTGTATGTCCGGCGCCGCGGGCATGCGCTTCCAGTCAGCCTCGCCACCATGGGCGTTCTCGCCACGCTGACCCTGTGCAAGCTGGCTTTCGCGATCAGCCTGGCGCCCAGATACGACATGCGCACCGTGGCGGCACGCATTGCCACGGCGCAACATGCCGGCGTTCCGCTGTTGTATGCCGGCACGCAGTACGGCCTGTTCACCTTTGCGGGCAGGCTGACGCAACCGATCGAGCAGACCAGCGATGGCGCCGCCGTGCTTGCCTGGGCGCACGCGCATCCCGCGGGATGGATCATCAGCGGCGATGCGAACCACCAGTACCGTGCCGCTCCCCTCTACCGGCAGGCCTACCTCGGCCGCAAGCTCGGCATCTGGCTTGCGGCCGACATCGCACGGAGTACGCCAGTCGCGTCTGCCACGCGCGGCGAGGGCGAGGGATAGCAGCCTGAGGCGCCGCCCCGCATACGCACCCATGCTCGTTGCCGGCGTCTTGCCCGGCCGCGCGACCGGCACCGCGGAGCGGAGCCTCCCGCCATGCCGGTCGCGATCCAGGAGGGCACGCCGCGCCGGCCGCTGCCGCAAGAAAATACAGCGTTGCCGATGGCAATGTTATAACGTACTTTTGCCCGTCATGTCGCGCGGAATGCCCGTAGCCGGGACAGCGCACAGCAACGAGTACGGGCACCGCATGGTTTCGATTCCGTCTGTCCAGACATCCGCGTCGCGCGCCTTGCGATGGGCCATGCCCATGGTCGCCGCGACACTGCTCGTCGCCTGTGCGGCGGGGCCGGATTTCAAGGCGCCCGCTCCGCCCGCGGCCGGCGGCTACACGTCGCGTCCGGTTTCGAGCACGGCCGCCACGCCCGGTGTGGCGGCGGGCACGGCCCAGCAGCTCGTGCCGGGTGCGGACCTGCCCGGCGACTGGTGGACGCTGTTCCATTCCAAACCGCTGAACGCGCTGATCGCACAGGCGCTGGCGCACAACCACGACCTCAAGGCGGCGCAGGCGGCGTTGCGCGTGGCGCACGAGAACATGCTGGCGCAGCGCGGCGCGTTCCTGCCCAGCGCGTCGGCGAGCTTTTCGGCCAGCCACCAGCGCCAGTCGACCATGCTCGCCCCGACGCCGAATTATCCGGCGGTACCGAGCGAGTTCCAGTACAACCTGTACACGCCGCAGCTCTCGATCTCCTACGCGCCCGACGTGTTCGGCGGCAACCGGCGTGCGTCCGAATCGCTCAGGGCACAAGAGCAGGCGGCACGCTTCCAGATGATCGCGACCTGGAACACGCTGGCCTCGAACGTGGCGGTGGCGGCGATCGAGCTGGCCGCGCTGCAGGCGCAGGTCGATGCCACCCGGCAGTCCATCGCCACGGGCACGAGGATGCTCGACATCCTCCGCTACCAGTACGCCAGGGGCTACGCGAGCCGGGTCGACCTTGCCGCGCAGGAATCGCAATTGGCGCAAACCCGTGCTGCGCTGCCGCCGCTGGAAAAACAGCTGGCGCAGCAGCGCGACCAGCTCGCGGTGCTGACCGGGCGTTTCCCGGCGCAGGCGACGGACGACGGGATCACGCTGGCCGGCCTGCAGTTGCCCGGGGCGCTGCCGCTCTCCCTGCCTTCCGCACTGGTAGAGCAGCGGCCGGACGTACGCCAGGCGCAAGCCAACCTGCATGCCGCCTGCGCGGAGATCGGGGTGGCCACGGCGGCGCGGCTGCCGAACATCACGCTCACCGCCGACACCGGCAGCACGGCGCTCGAACTGTCCAAGCTGTTTACCGGCGGCACCGGCTTCTGGGACGTGGCGGCAGGCATCACTGCGCCGATCTTCGACGGCGGCACGCTGCTGCACCAGCAGCGTGCGGCGAAGGCGGCTTACGTCGAGGCTTCCGAGCAGTACCGCAGCACCGTGCTCGTGGCGTTCCAGAACGTCGCCGACACGCTGGTCGCGCTGCAGCAGGACGCGGATGCGCTGCAGGAAGCGGCAAACGCCGAACAGGCCGCGAAGCTGACCCTGGATCTCACCGAGCGGCAGCTCAGGGACGGCTACACCGGAAACCTGCAATGGCTGACCGCCGAACAGACCTGGCAGCAGGCACGGATCGCGCTCGTGCAAGCCCAGGCCAACCGCTATGCCGACACCGTCGCGCTGTACGAGGCGCTGGGCGGCGGCTGGTGGCACCACTCCGATCTCTGAGCAAGCGGTGACGATGAACAAGCCTGCCCTGCCCCTCCCCGCTCCCTGGCGCCATGGCGTCGCGCTTGCGGCCCTGCTCGCGACGATCGGACTGGCCGCCTGCTCCTCCGGTGCGGAGGCACCGGAATCCGCGACCACCACGCCGCACAACGTGACGCTGACGAAGGAGCAGCAGCAAAGCATCCGTCTCTATACGGTCGAGCCTTCGTCTTACCACACCATGACCCACACTACCGGCGTGGTGGATTTCGACCACGACCGCTCCACCGACGTGCTCGCGCCGATCTCGGGGCCGGTCGCGAAACTGCTGGTGACGCTGGGCCAGACAGTGAAGCAGGGACAGCCGCTGGCGCTGGTGGATTCGCCCGACTTCGCCGCCGCGATAGGCACGTACCGCAAGACCCTCGCCGCAGCGAAGGCGGCCGACCGGATCGCCGCGACCGATCGCGACCTCTACGCGCACCAGGCGGTGTCGCAGCGCGAATACGCGCAGGCGCAATCCGACGCGGCCGGCGCCGATTCCGACCGCGACGCCGCGTTGCAGGCGCTGGTCGGACTGCACGTCGACGCGAAAACCATCGCCGATCTCCAGGCCGGCCGGCCGGCCACCAGCGCACAAGGCGTCATCCGCGCGCCGATCGCCGGCACCGTGGTGGCCAAGTCGATCACGCCGGGGCAACTGCTGGCGGCGGGCGCCACCGACTGCTTCACCATCGCCGACACTTCCAGGATGTGGGTGATGGGCCAGTTGTTCGACCGCGAATTCGGCGCGGTGAAGGTGGGCGATCCCGCCGAAGTCGATCCAGGCGACGGCGGCAAGCCCGTCGCCGGCACCGTGAGCAACGTTGGCGCGGTGATCGATCCGAACACGCGTTCGGCGACCGCGCGCGTGGCGGTCGACAACCCGGACGGCACCCTGAAGCAGCAGATGTACGTGTCGGTGCGGATCCGGTCGCGCGAGGCGCGGACGGGCATCCTGGTTCCCGTGTCTGCGGTGCTGCGCGACGACGAGAACCTGCCGTTCGTGTACGTGGTCGCGAACGACGGCAGCTATGCGCGCAGACCCGTGACGCTGGGCGAGCGGATCGACGATCGCTACCTGGTTCCGCAGGGGCTCCACGCCGGCGACAAGGTGGTGACGGACGGCGCGATCTTCCTCAATTTCATCCAGACCCAATGATCGCCTCCCCGCCACCCGACGCATCGAAGCGCGACGCTTCGGTCATCAACCGCATCGTCGCCTTCGCGCTGGAGCAGCGACTGCTCGTGGTGCTGTTGTCGTGCGCGCTCACGATCGCCGGCATCTTGGCCTACCAGTCGCTGCCGATGGACGCGTATCCCGACCTGTCGCCGCCGATGGCGGAGATCATTACCCAGTGGCCCGGCCATTCGGCGGAGGAAGTCGAACGCCTGATCACGGTGCCGGTGGAGCTCGGGATGAGCGCGATCCCGGGCCTGGTGACCAAGCGCTCGATCTCGCTGTACGGGCTGTCGGACGTCACCCTCACCTATGCCAACGGCACCGACAACTATTTCGCGCAACAGCAGGTCTACAACCGTCTGTCCGGCATCACCCTGCCCAGTGGCGTCACGCCCGCGCTCTCGCCGATGTCGCCGCCGTCCGGCCTGGTCTACCGCTACGTGCTGCAGAGCTCCGACCGATCGCCGATGGAGCTGAAGACGCTGGAGGACTGGGTGATCGCCCCGCAGTACCGGTCGGTGCCGGGCGTGGCCGACGACTCCGCGTTCGGCGGCGGCAACATGCAGTACCAGGTGCTGCTCGACCCGGTGAAGATCGCCGCGCTGGGCCTGAGCCTGACCCAGGTCGAAGCCTCGCTCAGCGCCAACAACAGCAACGCCGGCGGCGGCTTCTACCAGCAGGGCGGCCAGTTCTTTTACGTGCGCGGGCTCGGGCGGCTGGTCACGCCGGAAGACATCGGCAACGTGGTGCTGACCGTACACAACGGCACGCCGGTGCTGGTGAAGGACGTGGGCAAGGTCGAGATCGGCATCGCGCCGCGCCTGGGCGAGTTCGGCTATATGGACCAGGACGACGCGGTCGAGGGCGTGATCCTGACGCTTACCGGCTCGAAGACCCAGAACGTGCTGCAGCGGGTCGAGGCCAAGACCCGGCAGCTCAACGACGAGATCCTGCCAAAGGACGTCAAGATCCACCCGTTCTACGATCTCACCAGCCTGATCCAGCAGACCAAGGAAGTGGTGCGCCACAACCTGCTGGTCGGCATGCTGCTGGTGGTCGCGGTGCTGGTGTTTTTCCTGTACGACCTGCGCGCCGGCCTAATCGTCGCGGTCACCATTCCGTTGGCGCTGTTGTTCGCGTTCTGCGGCCTGCACCTGCAGAACGCCTCGGCGAACCTGCTCTCGATCGGCGCAGTGGACTTCGGCATCCTGGTGGATGCTGCGGTGGTGATGGTGGAGAACATCTACCGCCAGCTCGCACTGCGCGAGGGCACGCCGCTGGACATCGGCGCCGTCATCCGCGACGCGGCAGCCGAGGTCGATCGCCCGCTGTTCTACGCGGTGGGCGTCATCGTGGCCGGCTTCCTGCCGATCTACGTGCTGAGCGGCCCGTCCGGCACGCTGTTCAAGCCGATGGCCGACACCATGATTTTCGCGCTGGTCGGCTCGCTGGTCGTCACGCTGACCCTGCTGCCGGTGTTGTGCGCATGGTTCATGCGCAAGGGAGTACGCGAGCGCCGCAACGCGATCTTCGAGGCGATCAAGACGCGCTACGCGAAATGGCTGGACGCCTGTCTGGCGCATCCGTGGCGGATCACGGTGGCCACGGCCGTGCTGCTGGGCCTGTCGTTGCTGCTGGTGCCCTTCATGGGTGCGGAATTCATGCCGCAGCTGGATGAGGGCGCCCTGTGGGTGCGCGCGACGATGCCTTACACGATCTCGTTCGACGAGGCTGCGAAGATCTCCCCCGAGATCCGCCAGGTCCTGCGCTCCTTTCCGGTGGTCACCACGGTGTCGTCGGAACTCGGGCGTCCCGACGACGGCACCGATTCCACGGGCTTCTTCAACGACGAATTCTTCGTGGGCCTGAAGCCGTATTCGGAATGGCACGGCGCCTATCGCGACAAGCAGGCGCTGATCGCCGCGATCGACAAGAAACTGCAGAAATTCCCCGGTATCCAGTTCAACTACAGCCAGCCCGCCGAGGATGCGGTGGACGAGGCCGAGACGGGGCTGAAGAGCGCGCTGGCGGTGAAGGTGTACGGATCGGACCTGCGCACGCTGCAGGAGAAGGGCAAGCAGATCAAGGCGGCGATGGAGAAGGTGCGCGGCATCACCGACGTGACCCTGGTGCACGAGCTGGGCCAGCCCAATCTCGCGATCAAGATCGATCGCGCCAGGACTGCGCGGTACGGCATCAACGCCGACGACATCAACAACCTGATCGAAGCCGCGGTCGGCGGCAGCGTCGCGACCCAGGTGGTACAGGGCGAGAAGCAGTTCGACCTGGTGGTCCGCCTGCTGCCGCAGTACCGCGGCAATCCACAGCAGATCGGCGACATACCGGTCGCTACGCCGGGCGGGCAGCAGATCCCGCTGAAGGAATTCGCCAGCATCACGGTCGAGAACGGTGCGTCCTTCATCTATCGTGAAAACGATTCGCGCTACATCGGCGTGCAGTTCTCGGTGCAGGGCCGCGACCTCGCCGGCGCGGTCGAGGATGCAATGACGCAGGTCGCGAAACAGGTGAAGCTGCCGCAGGGCTACCACCTCGACTGGGGTGGCGAATACAAGGAATATGCCGCGTCGCACAGGCAGCTGAACATCGTGCTGCCGCTCACCCTGGCCGTCATCTTCCTGCTGCTGTTCGCGCTGTACGGCAACTTCAAGTTCCCGTTGATCACCGTGCTCGGCGTATTGTTGTCGGCCCCCATCGGCGGCATCGTTGCGCTATGGATCACCCACACGCCGTTCTCCGTCTCCTCCGGCATCGGCTTCCTGGCCCTGTTCGGCGTATCGGTGCAGACGGCCGTGGTGTACATCTCCTACGTCAACGAGTTGCGATTGAGCGGCACACCCATCGCCGAAGCCATCCGGGAGGGGGCGATCCTGCGTCTTCGCCCGATCATGATGACCGCGCTGGTAGCCGCGCTGGGCCTGCTGCCGGCCGCCGTCGCGGCGGGTGTCGGCACCGATACGCAGAAACCGTTTGCACTGGTGATTGTCAGCGGCCTGTTCACGCGCCTGGCCATAAGCATCTTCCTGATGCCAGCGCTCTACAGCCTGGTGGCGCGCAAGAGCGACCGCCTGCAGGTATGACCCGGACGGATCGGCACCACGCTCACAGGCCGGCGATGCCAGCATACAGTCCGAGCCCGGCGGTCAACGCGATCATGGCGCCGACCAGCACGGCGTAGGCGCCCTTGAGGCGATACGGCTCGGGCAGCACTCGCCGCGCCAGCAGAAACAGGAAACCCAGCACGATCGGCAGCAGCAGCGCGTTCATCACCTGCACGCCCACGCTCAGTTCCACCAGGTCGACACCCGAGGCGACCAGCACGCCGCCCAGTGCCAGGATCAGCGCGCAGGCGCCGTAGAACCACGGCGCCTCCTGCGGCCTGTGACGCAGCGAATGTTCGAAGCCCATCACCTCGCCCAGCGCGCGCGCCGCAGTCAGCGTCACCACGATGGTGGCCACCAGCGCGGCGCCGACCATGCCCAGCGCGAACATCAGCGTGCCCGCCCAGCGGCCGAGGAAGGGCGTCAGTGCTTCCACGATCCGCTGCACGCTGTCCAGCGGCTTGCCCGGGTCCGCGCGCCCGATGGTGGCCGCCACGGCGATCAGCACTGCAGCCATCACCGCCTGGGTCAGCACCGAACCGATCGCGGTATCCCAGCGCGCGGCGCGCAGGTCGGCGGCGGTCAATCCCTTCTCCGCCACTGCCGACTGCTGGTAGAACACCATCCACGGCATGATCACCGCGCCGATGTTGGCGGCCACTAGATAAAGATGGCTATGGTCGGCCAGCGGCAACTGCAGGGTTTGCGCCCACGCCACCGACAGGTCCGGCTTCGCCCGCCACGCCACGACGAGGAACACGCATTCGAACAGGCCGATGGCCAGCGCGATGCGCTCTACCGTGAGATAGGAGCCGCTGCACACCATCGCGGTGAGCGCGCCCGCCACGATGAGCATGCTGAGCCAGGCCGGAATGCCCAGCAGCGCGCCAGCGCCGGCGATGCCGCTCAGTTCGGTGACCAGTGCGCCCACGCAGGCGAGCAACAGGGTAGCTACCGACACCCAGGCCCAGAAACGGCCGAAGTGCCGGCGGATCGCATGCCCGTGCCCCTGGCCCGTGAAGATGCCCAGCCGCACCGTGAGTTCCTGCACGATGAACAGGATCGGCACCATCGCCGCCTGCAGTAGCAGCAGGCGATAGCCCGACTCCGCGCCGCTCTGCGCGGCCGTGATGAGGCTGCCTGCGTCGGTGTCCGCCAGCATCACCACCATGCCGGGGCCGGCCACCGCGAGCAGGCGAAGCCCGCGCGACCGCCATCCACCGGCGACGGCTTCCGTGCGTGGCAACACTTCAACGGCTGACGAATCGAGCGGCATGGCAGGCACATGATCGAGAATGATTCTCGTTTGTACCATGCGACTGCCGGGATCGCCCTGACCCAGATCAGGGCAGCGCAGTGCGTCGCGCCGCGCTCAACGCCTGGCGCGGAAAAACTCGCGCAGCATGGTGGCCGATTCCCCGGCCAGCAGGCCGCCCTGCACCTGCAGGCGATGGTTGTGGCGGGGGTCGACCAGGGTGTCGAACACGCTGCCCGCCGCGCCGGTCTTGGGGTCCGTGGCCGCGTACACCACGCGGCCTATGCGCGCGTGGATCAGCGCCATCGCACACATCACGCAAGGCTCCAGGGTCACGTACAAGGTGGCCCCCACCACCCGGTGATTGGTGAGTTTTTCTCCCGCGGCACGCAGCGCCATCACTTCGGCGTGCGCCGTGGGGTCATGCAAGGTGATGTTGCGGTTCCAGCCCAGCCCGACGATCTCGCCGCGCAGTACCAGCACCGCACCCACCGGCACCTCGTTCTCGGCGTCGCGGGCATGCGCGGCCAGCTGCAGCGCGCGGCGCATGTAGGCCTCGTCTTCGGCGGTGAATGGCTGGCTGGCTGGTCCGGTCATGGCGGCAAACGGTAATCCATCACGAGAAAGCCGGCGCGATGCCGGCTTTCGTTGGCAGGCCGCAGCGTAGGAACCGGATCATTCCCACTCGATCGTCGCCGGCGGCTTGCCGCTGATGTCGTAGACCACGCGGGAGACGCCGCGCAGTTCGTTGATGATGCGGTTGGAGACCTTGCCCAGGAACTCGTACGGCAAGTGCGCCCAGTGCGCCGTCATGAAGTCGATGGTCTCCACCGCGCGCAGCGCGATCACCCATTCGTAGGCGCGCGCGTCGCCCACCACGCCCACCGATTTCACCGGCAGGAACACGGCGAAGGCCTGGCTGGTCTTGTCGTACAGGTCGGCCTTGCGCAATTCCTCGACGAAGATCGCGTCGGCGCGGGCCAGCAGTTCGGCGTACTCGGGCTTCACCTCGCCCAGGATGCGCACGCCCAGGCCCGGACCGGGGAACGGATGGCGGTAGACCATCGCGCGCGGCAGGCCAAGTTCCACGCCGATGCGGCGCACCTCGTCCTTGAACAGCTCGCGCAGCGGCTCGACCAGCTTGAGCTTCATGTGCTCCGGCAGGCCGCCCACATTGTGGTGGCTCTTGATCACGTGGGCCTTGCCGGTCTTGCTGCCGGCCGACTCGATCACGTCGGGGTAGATGGTGCCCTGGGCCAGCCACTTCACCTTGCCGCCCGCGGCGATCAGTTTCTCCGACTCCTCGTCGAAGATCTCCACGAACAGGCGGCCGATGATCTTGCGTTTGGCTTCCGGGTCGGCCACGCCTTCCAGCGCCTTGAAGTAGCGCCCGGCGGCATTCACCCGGATCACCTTGACGCCCATGTGCTCGGCCATGGTGGCCATCACCTGGTCGCCTTCCTGCCAGCGCAGCAGGCCGGTGTCGACGAACACGCAGGTGAGCCGGTCACCGATGGCCTTGTGCAGCAGCGCGGCGACCACCGAGGAATCCACGCCACCGGACAAGCCCAGCAGCACATGGTCTTCGCCGACCTGCTCGCGCACGCGGGCGATCTGGTCCTCGATGATGTTGGCCGCCGTCCACAGCGTGGCGCAGCCACAGATCTGGGTGACGAAACGCTTGAGCAGCGCGCTGCCCTGCTTCGTGTGCGTCACCTCGGGATGGAATTGCACGCCGTACCAGCGCCTGTCCTCGTTCTCCATCACCGCGACCGGGATGCGGTCGGTGGTGCCGGTGACCACGAAGCCCGGGGGTGCCTTGCTGACATGGTCGCCGTGGCTCATCCACACGTCGAGCCTGTGCGCAGCCGGATGGTCGCTGAGGCCGTCGAACAGGCGGCTGTTCGCCACGATGTCTACCGTGGCGTGGCCGAACTCGCGCGCATCGGCCGCCTCGGTGGCGCCGCCCAACTGTGCGGCCAGCGTCTGCATGCCGTAGCAGATGCCGAGGATCGGCAGGCCCGAATCGAACACCTGCTGCGGCGCCCTGGGCGCACCAGGCAGCGTGGTGGATTCCGGGCCGCCGGAGAGGATGATGCCCTTGGCGCCGTACGCAGCGATCTCGGCCGGGTCGTGGTCCCATGCCCAGATCTCGCAATACACGCCGAGTTCGCGCACGCGGCGCGCGATCAGCTGGGTGTACTGCGCGCCGAAGTCGAGTATGAGGATCTTGTCGGAATGGATGTTCTGCATCGGACTCGGGCTTTTCGGAGTGGGTCCGGAATGGATCGTGTCGTTCGGGCCGGGCGCTGGAACAGCGGCACGCATGGATCACGGGCCGGGCGGGGAGCTTCCGCCCAGCGCGCTTCAGGAATTCAGCCGGTAGTTCGGCGCTTCCTTGGTGATCTGGATGTCGTGCGGATGCGCTTCGGTGACGCCGGCGCTGGTCACCTTCACGAACTGCGCCTTGTTGCGCACGTCGTCGATGGTGGCCGCGCCAAGGTAACCCATCGAGGCGCGCAGGCCGCCGATCAGCTGGTGGATGATGTTGCTCAGCGGGCCGCGGTACGGCACCCGGCCTTCGATGCCCTCGGGCACCAGCTTGTCGGCATCGGCTTCGTTGTCCTGGAAGTAGCGGTCCTTGGAACCGAGCTGCATCGCGCCGATCGAACCCATGCCGCGGTAGCTCTTGTACGAGCGGCCCTGGAACAGCTCGACCTCGCCCGGCGATTCCTCGGTGCCGGCGAACATCGAACCCAGCATCACGGTGGACGCGCCGGCCGCGAGCGCCTTGGGGATGTCGCCGGAATAGCGGATGCCGCCGTCGGCGATCAGCGGGATGGAATCCTTCAGCGCCGTGGCGACCAGGTCGATCGCGGTGATCTGCGGCACGCCCACGCCGGCCACCACGCGCGTGGTGCAGATGGAGCCGGGGCCCACGCCCACCTTCACGGCGTCGGCGCCGGCGTCGCGCAGCATCAGCGCGGCTTCGCCGGTGACGATGTTGCCGGCGACCACCTGCACCTGCGGGAACTGCTTCTTCACCCAGGCCACGCGGTCGATCACGCCCTGCGAATGGCCGTGCGCGGTGTCCACCACCAGCACGTCCACGCCTGCCTCGACCAGCGCCTCGACGCGGCGCTCGGTGTCGCCGCCCACGCCCACCGCGGCGCCGACCAGCAGCGCCTCGTTGCGGTCCTTGACCGAGTTGGGGTTGTCGCGGGCCTTCTGGATGTCCTTCACCGTGATCAGGCCACGCAGCTGGAAGTCGTCGTTGACCACCAGCACTTTCTCGATGCGGTGCTTGTGCAGCAGCTGCAGCACCTCGTCCTGGCTGGCGCCTTCCTTCACCGTCACCAGCCGCTCCTGGCGGGTCATGATGTTGCGCACCGGATCGTTGGGCTTGCGCTCGAAGCGCATGTCCCGGCTGGTGACGATGCCTACCAGCTTCTCGCCTTCCACCACCGGCACACCGGAGATGTTGTGGGCGCGGGTGAGCCTGAGCACCTCGCTGATCGAGGTGTCGGGACTCACGCTGAACGGGTTGCGGATGACGCCGGCCTCGAACTTCTTCACCAGGCGCACTTCGGCGGCCTGCTGCTCGAACGTCATGTTCTTGTGGATGATGCCGATGCCGCCCTGCTGCGCCATGGTGATGGCCAGGCGCGCTTCGGTCACGGTATCCATCGCGGCAGAGACGATGGGGATGTTCAGGCGCAGGCCGCGGGTGAACCGGGTGGAGGTATCGACGTCGCGCGGCAGCACGACGGAATGGCCCGGAACGAGGTAGACGTCGTCGTAGGTGAGAGCCTCGGCGAGAATTCGCATGGTATGCCCCGCGGCAAAGAGAGGATTATACGCGGCACCGCAACATGCCGCCAGCGCGGGGGGGCTGGACCGGTTACTTTCCGTTACGTGCTTCCGCGGCTTCCAGCGTGTTCTCCATCAGCGTCGCCACGGTCATCGGGCCCACGCCGCCGGGCACGGGCGTGATCCAGCTGGCACGCTCGGCGGCCGGCGCGAATTCCACGTCGCCCACCAGCCGGCCGTCGTCGAGCCGGTTGATGCCCACGTCGACCACCACCGCGCCGGGCTTGATCCATTCGCCCCGCACCAGGCCCGCCCGGCCCACCGCGACGATCACGATGTCGGCCTGGCGCACGTGGCTTTCCAGGTCGCGGGTGAACTTGTGGCAGCACGTGGTGGTGCAGCCTGCGATC
>Ga0187815_10000298_pt1 | contig 24751 bp, 21 predicted proteins | sample NC_S_5_FD_132962 | JGI IMG/M metagenome (GOLD analysis project Ga0187815, IMG submission 132962) | Wetland sediment microbial communities from Neuse River Estuary, North Carolina, USA - ASW-S_5 | ecosystem: Environmental > Aquatic > Freshwater > Wetlands > Sediment | place: USA: North Carolina...
CGCTGGTCGAGCAAGCGCTGCGCATGCCGGGCCGCCCCGAGGCCTACGCAGTGCAGGCGGCAATCGCCGCGCTGCACGCCCGCGCGCCGAATTATGCGGACACCGACTGGCCGCAGATCGCCGGCCTCTATGCGGTGCTGCTGCGCATCAGCCCATCACCGGTGATCGAGCTCAACCACGCCGCGGCGGTGTCGATGGTGGACGGTCCGGCGCGGGCGCTTGACCTGATCGACGCACTGCAGGCGCGCGGCGCGTTGAAAGGCTACGAATTGGTGCCCGCGGTGCGTGCCGACCTGTTGCGCCGGCTCGGCCGCCACGATGCGGCGCGTGAGGCCTATCTGGCGGCATCCGCGGCGACGCAACTCGAACCGCTGCGCCGCCTCTATGCGCGGCGCCTGGCGGAACTGAATCAGTAACTCGATGGCCATTTTCGCCGCAAAGTGCGAACCTGTTCACATTCAATGATGCACCTTCCATGCTATGTTAGGTTACTGCAGGCAAATGGACGAGCAGTGCTCTCCCGCAGTGCATCTCGCCTGCGAACGAGCGATGGAGGCTTGCTTCCCTGCATCATTGCTGGAGGTGGATCATGCAGGCGGTTTCAGCCGAATGGAGTCCCGCTTCGACAGCTCCCTCTGACCGAGATCTGGAAATCTGCGCATTGGACTTCGATGGGATCGTCCATGCGCTTCCTTTTCCTTGTCACAAGGACGGATCCAATTGGGTCGACCGGCGGGGTAAAGCGCTCGCCGACATTCAGCCGACGCATTGGCGCAAGTGGATGGAGCCACGCTAGTGCGCCGGTAGATGCGGCCAGACCGCCTTCGCCATAGCTTCGGCTACGGCTCGGTGGACCGCAGCGCCCGCTCGATCTCACGCGATGCATTGAGGAGTATTTCCGCAACCTCCTGCTCGCGGCGCGGCCCGAGGCGGGAGCGCACCGCCGAGACGGTGATCGCGGCCGCCGGGCGGCCGTCGCTGGTCTTGATCAGGGTGGAGATCGATTTCGTGCCCTGCACCAGCCCGACCTCGCGCAGATTGTAGCCTCTTCGCCTAGCGGCGGCGATTTGAGCGAGAACAGCGGATGCGTCGGTCCGGTAGGCGAAAAATCTCGCTTCATTGGCGGCGACGATCCTTCGCGCCTCCTGGGCCGGCAGCGCCGCAAGGATCGATACGCCGGCGCTGGAGACCCCGAGGGGGCGCCGTGCGCCGATCTCGATCGAGAGCACCTGGATCGGGTAGGCACCGATCCTGCGATCGACGCACAGTGTGTCGTTGCCGGTCCGCACCGTCAGGAACAGGGTGTCGCCGACCTGCTGGGACGTCCGCTGCAGCACGTCGTCCGCCGCGGCAAGCAGCGGCGATCGCGACGGGCGCGCCAGCGCCAGTTCCGGCACCTGGTTGCCGATGGCGTAGCGGCCGGTCTTCTCGCTCCGTTCGACAATTCCCTCCTCGATGAGTGCGTGAACGATTCGGTGCACGGTGGGGCGGGTCAGTCCGGTGGCCTGGACCACCTCGGCCAGTGGCAGGCCAGTCTCGCGGCCCGCGGCGAGAATGCGCAGCACCGCCAGCGCCCGCCGGATCGCCTGCGCGCCCCGCCTCGGTTCCGTCCTGCCGTGAGCCCTCATGCCGCAGCTCCTGCGTCCACAATGTGGACAAAAACCGCATAATTCGGTCGACACGTAAAGCCCGCAAATCCGATGATCGCGCAAAAGTGGCGGACCCCGATCCGCCGCCGGGCTTCGGGAGGATGCAATGAGATTTCTGACGCTGATGGTGGCTGCGCTCGCGGCGATGCTTGCGGGTAGCGCTGCCGCCCAGCAATGGCCGGACCGAACCGTCAAGCTGATCGTGCCCTATCCGGCCGGCGGCAACGTCGATACCGCCGCGCGCATCGTCGCCGACAAGCTGCAGGAGCGTCTCGGCCAGCCCTTCATCATCGAGAACAAGGCCGGCGCCGGCGGCCTCATCGCCGGCGAAGCCTTCGCGAAGTCTCCCAATGACGGCTACACGCTGTTCGTCGGCGCCAACGGGCCGGTGCTGTTCGCGCCCGAGATCGCCAAGCGCGACGCCTACAACTGGAAGCGCGACTTCGTTCCGATCACGACGATCTCGATGACGCCGCTGGTCCTCGAGGTCCATCCTTCCGTCAAGGCGCAGAACGCCAAGGAATTCTTCGAGCTGGTGCGCCGCGAGCCCGGCAAGCTGACGATGGCGTCCCCAGGGGCCGGCACCACCAACCATCTGCTCAGCGAACTCGCACAATCCTCGCTTGGCCTGCAATGGGTCACCGCGCATTACCGCGGCAACGCGCCCGCCACCAACGACCTGATCGGCGGGCAGGTGCAATTTGCATTCGACCAGATCTCGGTCGCGCTGCAATACTTCAAGAACGGCATGCTGCGGCCGCTGGCGGTGACCAGCGCCACCCGCACCTCGTGGCTGCCCGACGTGCCGACCTTCAAGGAGCTCGGCTATCCCGACTTCGACGCCCAAACTTTCACCGGCCTGTTCGCGCCGGCCGGAACGCCGGCGCCGGTCGTGGCGAAGCTGCAGGAGACGATGGCGGCGGTCCTGAAGGACCCGTCCGTCGTGGAGAAGTTCAACAAGATCGGCGCCGACGCGGTGGCGATGTCGCCGGCCGATTTCACGGCTTACCTGACGCGCGAGGACGCCAAATGGATTCCCATCGTGCGCAAGGCCAACATCAGGGCCGACTGACGAGGTGGAGGCGCGGGCGGCGAGGCGAGCATGCGGATCGATCCAGGGGAGTTCGGTGCGGAGCGCATCTACCGGCTGATGACCGGCATCGTCGTGCCGCGTCCGATCGCCTGGGTAACCAGCCTCTCCGCCGCAGGCGTGCTCAACCTCGCGCCCTTCAGCGCCTTCACCTTCGTCTCGCAGAAGCCGCCGATGCTCGCGATCAGCGTCGGCCGCAAGGCCGGTGTCTGGAAGGATACGGCGCACAACATCCTCGATACCGAAGAATATGTGATCCACATCGCCGACACGCCGCTGATGCACGCCCTGCACGAGAGCTCGGTCGAACATCCCCCTGAGGTGAGCGAAGTTGAGCATCTCAAGCTTGAGACCGTGCCGAGCGAGCTCATCAAGGTGCCGCGGCTCGCGGCGCCGCCGGTCGCGATGGAGTGCCGGTTTCGCCAGTGCCTCGAGTTCGGCGAGGTCAAGAGCCGGCTTATCGTCGGCGAGGTGGTGATGTTTCATGTCCGCGACGGGCTGATGAACAACGGCAAGGTCGAAACCAAAGAGCTCGACCCGATCGCCCGCATCGGCGGGCCACGCTATGCGCGGCTCGGCGAGATCGTGACGTTGCGTACGGTTTTTCAAACGTCGAAATCGACCGAGGAAGAAGCATCATGACCGGGCAACCGCGGCGAAGAAGCATTCACATCGGCGGCTTCACGCATGCCAATCCGATTCCAAATGCCAGCCGCATCGGCAATCTCGTGATGTCCGGTGTGATCCTCGGCCGCGATCCCGCGACCGGACAAATGCCTGACAGTCTGGAAGCGCAGTGCGCCAACATGTTCGCTCACATGAAGGCGACCGTGGAGGCGGCTGGCGGCAGCACCGATGACATCATCAAGATGACGGTTTGGCTGAAGGACCGCTCGCAGCGCGGGCCGGTCAATGCCGAGTGGCTGAAGATGTTTCCCGACGAGCATTCGCGTCCGGCGCGCCATGCGCTGCCGATGGACAATATGGAAGGCGGCGCACTGGTGCAGTGCGACTTCACCGCCGTCATCGACTGACAGGAGCCGAGGAGTTGCCGACCTATCTTCCGTTCGATCCGAACCCGCGCCGGCCGTCCAGACTGCCGCCGCCGAAAACCATCGACAGCCAGTTTCACGTGCTCGGACCGCCGGAAAAATATCCGGAGCGGCCGGGCGCGGCCTACCGCATGCCGACGGCGACGTGGGAAGCGGCGCTGCGCATGCACAAGGCGCTCGGTATCGAGCGCGGCATCATCGTGCAGACCACGACCTACGGCGCCGACCACGCCGTGGTGTTGGATGGGCTGGCCGCCATGGGCAAAAACTATCGCGGCTGCGCCAATGCGCTGGTGTTCGCGGAGGCGGATGATGCGTATCTGGCCAAGCTGCATGACGCCGGCGTGCGCGGCGCGCGCTTCAGCTTTCGCCAGGAGCTTGGCGCCGTGCTGTCGGACAAGGATTTCGCCCGCGCGATTGCGCGGATCCGCGAGCTCGGCTGGTATGTGAAGATCCAGCCGGAAAAGGACGGCATCGTCTCCAGCGCCGAGAAGTACCAGTCGCTCGACGTTCCCGTCCTGATCGACCACATGGCGCGCCCTGATCCTTTGCGCGGCAAGGACGATCCGAACCTGCGCAAGATGCTGGAGCTGCTCTCGAAGGGAAATTTCTGGGTGATGCTCTCGCTCGGCGAGAAGACGTCCAGGAAGGGACCGCCCTGGAACGACGTCATCCCGATCGCGCGCACCTATATCGAGGCCGCGCCCGACCGCTGCGTCTGGGCGAGCGACTGGCCGCATCCGGTCTCCGTCGTGCAGCCGCCGAACGACGCCGATCTGCTGGAACTGATGTACCGCTACGCGCCGGATGAGGCGACGCTGGAGAAGATTCTGGCCCGCAATCCGGCGAAGCTGTTTGGGTTTTCCGAGTAATTTGTAGGATGGGTAGAGCGCAGCGAAACCCATCTTCTCAACGCTTGCGGCAACCATGATGGGTTTCGCTTCGCTCTACCCATCCTACGTTGTCTCATCCGCCGCGACTGCCCCTCACCCCGCCCCTCCAAGAGCGAGCTTTTTGCTCGTCTCTTCCCCCACGAAGACGGGGTGAGGGGACTCGCCGCCGCCGCGGAACTACTTCGTCGCCACGTTCACGGCCTCGCTCGGCAAGCTCGACAACAGCGCATGCAGCGTTTCCATGGTCGAGCGATCGCAGATGCCGTCGACCTTGGCCGGACGGAAATGGCGCTGGAATGCGGCGACGACTTCCATGGTCGGGCCGTCATACCTGCCGGTTACGGGAATGCCATAGCCGTACTTCGCAAAAGCGGCCTGCATGTTCATGACATCGTCGCTGATGGAGCCGAGCTGCAGCAACTCCGCGCGCACGATCGGAGACGGCTGCACCCAGTGGCCGACGCCGGAATTGGCCAGCGAATGCCACGGGAATTTTTCGCCGGGATCCTTCTTGCGTGACGGTGCGACATCGGAATGCCCGAGCACGCGATGGCCGGGAATGTTGCGGCGGAGCATGATGCCCCGGCACAGCGCGATCACAGCCGCGATCTGGCGCAGCGGAAAGTCCGGATAGCCCCAGTCATGGCCGCGGTTGACGATCTCGATGCCGATCGAGCAGGAATTGATGTCGTCCTCGCCCGCCCAATTCGACACGCCGGCATGCCAGGCGCGCTTTGCTTCCGGTACGCATTGCACGATGCGGCCGTCCTCCAGCACGATGTAGTGGGCGGAGACGTCGGTGCCGGGCGTACACAGCTGGGTGATCGCGCCTTCCACGTCGGGCATGCCGGTGTAATGCAGGAGAATCATGTCGGGCACGCGGCCCTTGTTCCGCTCGCCATAGTTCGGCGAGGGAATGACGTCGGAAGCGATCGAGGAATCCGGGGTAAAGACCTTCATGTCCGCGGTGCCCTTTGGAATCGGGAGGGCGCGTTGGCGCTTCGAATTAGTACCAGCAGACGCGAACGAACCAGACGGCATGACAAAACCCAAAACCGGGCAAGACGACGGCAGACAAAGGTGGATATTTACTATTCATTTACGATGTGGTCGTGGCAATCGACAAGTCACCCGCGCGGGACGCATTTTGGCGGAGTGTGTGCGGGGTGCATCAGTGCGCGCGTCCACAATCGAAAAATACGGGTAAAGGCCGCGCCGAAGCGTCAACGCTTTCTTAAGGCTAAGTGCCGTTACTAAGTAGTGAAGAGCCGCGACCTCCGTGAGGAGCGGCCAAGGCCATTTTCGCGCTCGAAATCCCATGGCAGCCCGGCAAATTCCGTCTTTAGAACAGGGTTTGCGGCCCGCCGGGACCCGCGATCATGGCTTGCGGCAGTTTTTCGACCGGAACAATCCGGCGAAGCGCGGGTATTTGGGGCGCAGGGATTTCAAGGGCGATGGGCCTGTCAGCATCAGGGTTCCCTCATTTCGTCCGGCACGTCGCAGCCGGAGCCTGCGCATGACGTCGGCGCAGCGCCATATCTCCGTGCTTGGCCGGGAGGCGGTCGAATGGCTCGTGCCGCGCGCGGGTGGCGTCTATGTCGATGCGACCTTCGGCGCCGGCGGCTACAGCCAGGCCGTCCTCGACGTTGCCGGCACAAGGGTGATCGGCATCGACCGCGACCGCACGGCGATTGCCGGCGGTTTCGATCTCGTCGACCGCTCGGATGGCCGGCTGATTCTGGTGCAGGACCGCTTCTCCCATCTCGCCGATGTCTGCGCCGCGCAGGGCGCGCCAGCCGTGGACGGCGTCGTCATGGATGTCGGCGTCTCCTCGATGCAGCTCGACCAGGCTGAGCGCGGCTTTTCCTTCCGCTTCGACGGTCCGCTCGACATGCGGATGGGGCAGGAGGGGCCGACCGCGGCGGATGTCGTCGCGAAAGCTTCCGAGAGCGATCTTGCCAATATCATTTACATCTATGGCGAGGAGCGAAACTCCCGCCGCATCGCGCGCGCCATCATCGCTGCGCGGAAAGAGGCGCCGATTGCGACTACCGGCGCGCTGGCCGAGATCGTCGCCAAGGTGGTGCGCGCCAAGCCGAACGAGATTCATCCCGCTACGCGCACATTCCAGGCGCTGCGCATTTTCGTCAATGAAGAGCTCGATGAGCTGTCTGAAGCGCTTTCCGCCGCCGAGCGCGTGCTGAAGCCGGGCGGGCGGCTCGTCGTCGTGTCCTTCCACTCGCTGGAAGACCGTATCGTCAAGAACTTCCTTGCCGACCGCGGCAAGGTTTCCGCCGGCTCGCGGCACCAGCCTGAGGTCGTGCAGGCCGCGACCAGCTTCGAGATCCTGACAAAGCGCCCCGTCGTGCCCGGCGAGGCCGAGATCGCGGCCAATCCGCGCGCGCGTTCGGCCAAGCTGCGTGCCGCGCAGCGCACGGCGGCGCCCGCCCACGCCGAAGATCAATTGCCGGACTGGCCGCGGCTCGCCGATGTCATGAGGGGAGGCTGATCATGCGGATCATCCATTTCCTCGTCGTCGGCATGCTGATTTTCGCCGCCGCCTACGTCTACCGCATCAAGATGGAGTCGACCTCACGCGTCGAGCGGGTGCAGCGGCTCAATGCGGAAATTCGCGAGCAACGCGACGCGATCGCGGTGCTGCGCGCCGAATGGGCCAAGCTCGATGCGCCGCTGCGGTTGCAGGGGCTGGCCGAGCGTCATCTCGGGCTGAAGCCGATCACCGGCCAGCAATACGATCAGTTGAAGAATTTGCCGGAACGCCCGCCGAATTTTACCCGCGATCCCGATCCGATCGGCTCGATGCTCAACACCATCGAGGCTTCGCGCGATGCCGGCCTCATCACCGGCTCGGTGCCGCCCGGGGGCGCGCAGCGATGAGCGAGCGCCATCCCAAACAGCCGACCGAGCCGTGGCGGCAGCGACTGATCCGCAGCCTGCTCTACGGACGCAATGTCGACCGCAACGCCAAGGCGCGCGCCCGCGTGGGCTTTGCCATCCTGGCCTTTGTCGCCGTCTACGTCGTGATCGGCGGGCGGCTCGTGATGTTCGCGATCGGCGCCGATAGCCACAGCGCGCGCCGCGCCGCCTCGCAGGATGCCATTGCCACCGCGCGGCCGGACATCATCGACCGCAACGGCCAGATCCTCGCCACCGACATCAAGACGCCCAGCCTGTTTGCCGAGCCGCGCCGCATCATCGACAAGGACGAGGCGATCGAGCTGCTCACCGGCGTATTGCCCGACCTCGACAGCATCGAGGTGCGCGACCGCCTGTCCACGCGCAAGGGCTTTGTCTGGCTGAAGCGCGAGATCTCGCCCAAGCAGCAACAGGCCATCCACAAGCTCGGCATCCCCGGCATCGGCTTCCTGCGCGAGAACAAGCGCGTCTATCCGACCGGCGCCGAGGTGGCGCATCTGATCGGCCTGGTCAACATCGACAACCAGGGCATCGCCGGCATGGAGAAATGGCTGGACAACAATGGTCTGGCCGATCTGCACCGCGCGGGCTTTGCCACCGACCGGTTGCAGAAGCCGGTGGAACTGTCGGTCGACCTGCGCGTCGAGCACGCGCTGCGCGACGAACTGCTCAAGGCCAAGGACAAGTACAAGGCCAAGGCCGCCTCCGGCCTCGTCTCCAACGTCAAGACCGGCGAGATCGTCGCCTTGGTGTCGCTGCCGGATTTCGATCCCAACAACCCGAAGGAAGCGCACGACCCCGATCGCATTAACCGCCTCACCACCGGCGTGTTCGAGATGGGTTCGACCTTCAAGACGCTGACGCTCGCGATGGCGCTGGATTCCGGCAAGGCCAATCTCAACACGCTCTATGACGCGCGCGGCGCGCTGCATTACGGCAAGTTCGCGATCCACGACACCCATCCGCTGGGCCGCTCCATCACGCTGTCGGAAGTCTTCACCTTCTCGTCCAACGTCGGCGCGGCGCGCGTTGCGCTCAGCCAGGGCGTCGAGGCGCACAAGGCGTTCCTGAAGAAGGTCGGCCAACTCGATCGGCTGCGCACGGAACTGCCGGAGAGCACGGCGCCGATCGTGCCCAAGCGCTGGGGCGAGCTCAACACCATCACCATCTCCTTCGGCCATGGCATCGCGGTGGCGCCGTTGCAGGCGGTGATGGGCATCAACGCCATGGTCAATGGGGGCCTCCTGATTCCGCCGACCTTCCTGAAGCGCTCGGAGGAAGAGGCGAAGGCGATGGCTAAGCGGGTGGTCAAGCCGGACACATCGGACAAGATCCGCTATCTGATGCGGCTCAATGCCGAGATCGGAACCGCCAAGAAGGCCGACGTCAAGGGCTACTACATCGGCGGCAAGACCGGCACCTCGGAAAAGGTGGTGGGTGGCCGCTATTCCAAGAAGCAGGTGCTCAATTCCTTCACGGCGATCCTGCCGGCCGACAACCCGCAATACCAGCTGCTGATCATGCTGGATGAGCCGAAGGCGCTGCCGGAAACCCACGGGTTCATCACCTCGGGCTGGAACGCGGTGCCGACCGGCGGCAACGTTATTGCCCGTATTGCGCCCCTCCTGGGGGTCGAACCCCGTTTCGACCTGCCGCCGTCCGACCGCCTCATTCTTGCGGCATCGAGGACAAATCAGTAATCCACTGCTATTGCCGGTGTGAGTCTGGAAGGCCCCCGCGGCGGCGGACTGGAACAGCATGCGACTTCGCGACCTCTTCGGCACTGACGCCACGATCGATCCGCCCGCCGAGGCGGTCGAGGTGAGGGGGCTCGCCGTCGACAGCCGCGTCGTGAAACCGGGCGATTTGTTCTTTGCGCTCGCCGGTAGCAAGACCGACGGCTCGCGCTTCATCGATGCTGCGATTGCCGCCGGTGCGGTCGCGGTTGCCGGTGATCATCGGCCTGATGGCGCGCGCGTGCCGTTTGTCGTGACGCCCAATCCGCGCCGCGCGCTGGCGCTGGCCGCGGCAAAATTCTTTCCGAAGCAACCCGAGACCATCGCCGCCGTCACCGGCACCAGCGGCAAGACGTCGGTGGCCGCCTTCGCGCGGCATATCTGGCAAAGCCTTGGCCACAACTCCGCGAGCATCGGCACCATCGGCCTCGTCTCGCCGAAACGCACCGTCTACGGCTCGCTGACCACGCCCGATCCGATCGCGCTGCATCGCCAGCTCGACGAGATCGCGCGCGAGGGCGTCACCCATCTCGCCTTCGAGGCGTCCTCGCACGGCCTCGACCAGTACCGCCTTGACGGCGTGCGCGTCGCCGCCGGCGGCTTCACCAACCTGTCGCGCGACCACATGGATTATCATCCCGATGTCGCGCATTACCTGAATGCAAAGCTGCGGCTGTTCCGCGACCTCGTGATCGACGGCGGTGCGGCAGTGATTTCCGCCGACCATGATTGTTCGAAGGAAGTGATCGATGCGGCGCGCGCGCGAAAACTTCGCATCATTGCGATCGGCCACAAGGCGCATGGCGCAGAAGGCATTCGCCTCGTCGAAGCCAGCATCGAAGGTTTTGCGCAAAAGCTTGTCATCGAGCATCGCGGCCGCAGGCATGCGATCCGCCTGCCGCTGGTCGGCGAATTCCAGATCGAGAACGCGCTGGTCGCCGCGGGCCTTGCCATCGGCACCGGCAGCGACGCGAAGGACGTTTTCGCCAGCATCGAAAAGCTCGAAGGTGCAAGGGGACGTCTCGAGCGCGTCGGCGAGCGCAACGGCGCACCTGTTTTCGTCGACTACGCCCACAAGCCGGACGCGCTCGCAAAAGCGCTGCAGGCATTGCGGCCTTATGCGAAACGCAAGCTCGTCGTCGTGTTCGGCGCGGGCGGCGACCGCGACGCGGGCAAGCGTCCGCTGATGGGCGCGATCGCGGCGGAGAATGCAGACAGCGTCATCGTCACCGACGATAATCCACGCAGCGAGAATCCCGCCGATATCCGCGGCGCCATCCTCGCCGCGGCAAAGGACGCAAAGGAAATCGGCGACCGCAACGAGGCGATCCGCGCCGCCATCGCGGCGCTTGGGCCGGGTGATGCGCTGCTGATCGCCGGCAAGGGCCACGAGACCGGGCAGATCGTCGGCAGCCAGACGCTGCCGTTCTCCGATCACGAGGCGGTTGCATCAGCACTTTCATCGAGGATGCCATGAGCGCAAAGCCGCTATGGACGGTCGCCGAGGTCGCCCGCGCGCTAGGTCTGCCGGAGAAATTTCCGGACACGCCGATCAGCTTCGTCACGCAGGACAGCCGGCTGGTCAAGCCGGGCAGTCTCTTCGTCGCGCTTTCGGGCACGCCGAGCGGCGGCTTCGTCTCGAGCTTTGCCAGCGCGCGCGATGGCTGGGAGTTCGCTGCGAATGCGCAAGCCGCCGGCGCCGTGGCCATGATCGTGCCGCACCGGATCGAAGGCGTCACGGTGCCGCAACTCGTCGTCAAGGACACGCTGATCGACGGCCTCTGGGCGCTCGGCCGCGCCGCGCGGGTGCGCTACAAAGGGCCCGTCATCGGTCTCACCGGCAGCGCCGGCAAGACCTCCACAAAGGAATTCATCGCCGCCTATCCGAACGCGTTCGCCAGCCCCTCCAGCTTCAACAATTTCTGGGGCGTGCCGCTGACGCTGTGCAATGGCGATCCCGCCGCCAGCGCCTGGGTGGTCGAGATGGGCATGAACCAGGTCGGCGAAATCTCGCGCCTCTCTGAACTGGCGCGGCCGACGGTGGCGCTCGTCGTCAACGTGCAGCCGGTGCATCTGGAAAAGCTCGGCAGCCTCGAGGCGATCCGCCGCGAGAAGGTTTCGATTGCCGTGGGCTTGCCTGACGACGGCGTGCTGGTGCTGCCGACCGATGTCGACGCACCGGAATGGAAGGGCAAGACCATCCGCTTCGGCGGCAGCTCGGAGGTGCGCGAAGTGAAACACACCGCGCGCGGCGAGAGCTGGGATGTCACGGCCGATGTCGGCGGCAGGCAGATCAGCTTTACTCTCACGCCCGGCGCGCCGCATCGCCTGCAGAATGCGCTTGCCGCGCTTGCGTCGGTCTACGCTGCGGGCCTCGATGCCGCGGCGCTGGCGCCGCAGCTCAACGATGTCGGCATCATGACCGGCCGCGGCGTCGAGCAGACGGTTGGCGGTGCCACCCTGATCGACGACAGTTTCAACGGTAATCCGGCGAGCATGGTTGCCGCGCTCGACAGCCTGAAGGCGCGGCCCGTTGCAAAAGGCCGCCGCATCGCCATCCTCGGCGACATGCTCGAGCTTGGCGAGGAGGCGCCGTCCTACCATACCGGCCTTGCCAAACATCTCGACGGGATCGACGGCGTCTACTGCGTCGGCCCGCTGATGCATCACCTCTACAGCCTCTTGCCGAGGGACAAGGGCCTCGGCTGGCATGAGGACCCCGCCACGCTGGAGCCGCAACAGGTGGCGAGCCTGCTCCGTGGCGGCGATGTCGTGGTGGTCAAGGGCAGCAAGAAGATGTTCTGGGTGAACAAGTTCGTGCCGCGGCTGGTCGCTGCACTGCAGTCGAAGGCGTGAGGCGCATATGGCTCACGCAAACTTTCAATCCGCCGCGACTCGCCCTTCGCGCAAGGCCATGGTTAAAGGGCGTCTCGCCTTTCCGGCACGGCCGCGCCAGCGGCATGGGGCATTGTGAATGCTATATTGGCTGATCGACCTTTCGAACACGGTTCCGGCCCTCGGATTCCTCAAGGGTCTCTTGAACGTGTTCCGCTACATCACCTTCCGCACGGGAGGCGCGATGGTGACCGGCGCGCTGTTCGTGTTCCTGTTCGGGCCCTGGATCATCGATCATTTGCGCCTGCGCCAGGGCAAGGGCCAGCCGATCCGCACCGACGGCCCGCAATCGCATCTGATCGCCAAGAAGGGCACGCCCACCATGGGCGGGCTGATGATCCTGTCGGGCCTGGTGGTTTCGACGCTGCTCTGGGCAAATCCGGTCAACCCCTATGTCTGGATTGTGCTCGCGGTGACGCTCGGTTTTGGCTTCGTCGGCTTCTATGACGACTATCTGAAGGTCACAAAACAGTCGCACAGCGGCTTTGCCGGTAAGCTGCGGCTCCTGATCGAGGGCATCATCGCGCTCGCCGCCTGTTACCTCCTAGTGCGGCTCGGCCGCGATACGGCGTCGACGTCGCTGCAGATTCCGTTCTTCAAGGAACTTGTCATCAATTTCGGCTGGTTCTTCGTGATCTTCGGCGCCTTCGTCATCGTCGGCGCCGGCAATGCGGTGAACCTCACCGACGGCCTCGACGGTCTTGCCATCGTGCCCGTGATGATCGCGGCGGCCAGCTTCGGCATGATCTCGTATCTGACGGGCAATGCCGTGTTCTCCGACTATCTGCAGATCAATTATGTCGCCGGCACCGGCGAGCTGGCGGTAGTCTGCGGCGCGGTGCTGGGCGCAGGCCTCGGCTTCCTCTGGTTCAACGCGCCGCCGGCCTCGATCTTCATGGGCGATACCGGCTCGCTCGCGCTTGGCGGCATGTTGGGGGCCACCGCGGTGGCGGTGAAGCACGAGATCGTGCTGGCCGTGATCGGCGGGCTGTTCGTGGTGGAGGCGATTTCCGTCATTGTGCAGGTCGCTTCCTTCAAGCTCACGGGCAAGCGCGTGTTCCGGATGGCGCCGCTGCATCATCATTTCGAGCAGAAGGGCTGGACCGAGCCGCAGATCGTGATCCGCTTCTGGATCATCTCGGTGATGCTGGCGCTTGCCGGTCTCTCCACGCTGAAGCTGCGCTGAGCGCGCAATGATCCCCGTCACCTCCTTTGCGGGCAGGACGGTCGCGGTATTCGGCCTCGGCGGCTCGGGACTCGCAAGCTGCCACGCGCTGAAGGCAGGCGGCGCCGGTGTCATCGCCGCCGACGACAATCCCGACAATGTCGCAAAGGCGGCGCAGGCCGGCTTCGTCACCGCGGACCTGCGCAGCGTATCCTGGGACAATTTCGCAGCCCTGATCCTCACCCCCGGCGCGCCGCTGACGCATCCGGCGCCGCATTGGAGCGTCTTGATGGCGCGCCAGGCCGGCGTCGAGGTGATCGGCGATGTCGAGTTGTTCTGCCGCGAGCGCCGCCGTCATGCGCCGGACGCGCCCTTCGTCGCCATCACCGGCACTAACGGCAAGTCCACCACCACGGCGCTGATCGCGCATCTGACAAAATTCGCCAGCTACGACACCCAGATGGGCGGCAATATCGGCACCGCGATCCTGTCGCTGGAGCCGCCGCGCATGGGCCGCGTGCACGTCATCGAGATGTCCTCCTACCAGATCGACCTTGCGCCCTCGCTGGATCCGTCCGTCGGCATTCTGCTCAATGTCAGCGAGGATCATATCGATCGCCACGGCACGCTGCAAAATTACGCGGCGGTGAAGGAGCGTCTCGTCACCGGCGTGCAGCCGCAGGGCACCAGCATCGTCGGTGTCGACGACATCTTTTCCCGCAACATCGCCGACCGCCTTGACCGCTCGGGCAGGAACGTCGTGCGCATCTCCGTGAGAAATCCGCTGGCCAGCGGCATCTATGTCGAGCACGAGACCATCGTTCGCGCCGAGGGCGGCGCCCGCACGGAGATCGCGCGACTAGGGGGTATCGGCTCGCTGCGCGGCCTGCACAATGCGCAGAACGCCGCCTGCGCTTCCGCTTGTGCGCTCGCCATGGGCATCGGCGTTGACACGTTGCAGAACGGCCTGCGCAGCTTTCCCGGCCTCGCGCACCGCATGGAGCAGGTCGGCCGCCGCGGCAATGTGCTGTTCGTCAACGACTCCAAGGGCACCAACGCCGACGCCGCCGCGCACGCGCTCTCGTCGTTCGGCGAAATCTTCTGGATCGCCGGCGGCAAGCCCAAGGCTGGCGGCATCACGGGCCTCGCCGATTACTTCCCGCGCATCAAAAAGGCCTACCTGATCGGCGAAGCGGCGGCCGAATTCGCCACCACCCTCGGCGACCGCGTGCCGCACGAGATTTCGCAGACGCTGGACGTTGCGGTAGCCAACGCCGCACGCGATGCGGAAGCATCTGGCCTCGCCGACCCCGTCGTGCTCCTGTCGCCCGCCTGCGCCTCCTTCGACCAGTACCGCAACTTCGAAATCCGCGGCGCCGCCTTCCGCGACCTCGTCACCGCGCTGCCCGGCGTCAAGCCGGTGGTGTGAGCCCCCGTTGTCATCGCCCGCGAAGGCGGGCGATCCAGTATTCCAGAGACATTTGCGCTTGAGCCGGGAAGCCTCGGCGTACTGGATACCCCGCATGCGCGGGGTATGACACCGATGTTGCGGCTGCACTTCGCTTCCCTCAAAAGTTACCGACTCCATTAACCCCTCGGTAACCAACCTCCGCCACCAATGGGGCAGACCTCTGCCCATTGGGGACATCCATGATTTCCCGCGAAGAACGCACGCCGCTGTCCGACTGGTGGTGGACCGTCGACAAGCCGCTGTTAGGCGCCATCCTCGTGCTGATGCTGAGCGGCGTGATCCTGTCGCTGGCAGCGAGCCCGCCGGTCGCGACCCGGATCGGGCTCGATCCCTTCCACTTCTTCAGCCGCCACGTGATGTTCCTGCTGCCGGCCTTCATCGTACTGGTCGGCGTCTCCTTCCTCTCGCCGCGGCAGATCCGGCGCACCGCGCTGATCGTGTTTGCGCTCAGCATCGCGCTGATCGTGGCGACGCTGCTGTTCGGACCCGAGGTGAAGGGCTCCAAGCGCTGGATCACGATTGTCGGCGTCAACATCCAGGCCTCGGAGTCGGCAAAACCCGCCTTCGTCGTCGTCGCCGCCTGGCTGTTTGCCGAATCGACCAAGCGTCCGGAAATGCCGGCGACCTCGATGGCGCTGACCATGCTGCTGCTGCTGGTGGCGCTGCTGGTGATGGAGCCGGACTTCGGCCAGACCATGCTGATCCTGATGGTGTGGGGCTCGCTGTTCTTCATCGCGGGCATGCGGATGATCTGGGTGCTCGGGCTTGCCGGCGCCGCGGGCCTGGGCCTGTTCGGCGCCTACCTGTTCGTGCCGCATGTGGCGGGACGCATCAAACGCTTCATGAACCCGGCCTCTGGCGACACCTTCCAGGTCGACACCGCGATGGAGGCTTTCTTCAACGGCGGCTGGTTCGGTCTCGGGCCGGGCGAGGGCATCGCCAAGCGCAGCCTGCCGGACAGCCACACCGACTTCGTGTTCGCGGTGGCCGCCGAGGAATTCGGCATCATCCTCTGTTTGATGCTGCTTTCGCTCTACGCCTTCATTGTGATCCGCGCGCTCTCGCGCGCCTATGCCAGCGAGGATATGTTCGCGCGCTTTGCAGCTTCCGGCCTTGCCATTCTTTTCGGCGTGCAGGGCGCCATCAACATGGCGGTCAATTTGCAGCTGATTCCGGCCAAAGGCATGACGTTGCCCTTCATCTCCTATGGCGGCTCCTCGATCATCTCGCTCGCCTATGGCGTCGGCATGATGCTGGCGCTGACGCGCCTGCGCCCACGCACCGAGGTGGAGTCGAGCAACGACGCCGGGGCGCTGCGAAGCTACGCGTAGTCAGTCATTCCGGGGCGATGCGAAGCATCGAGCCCGGAATCTCGAGATTCCGGGTCTGGTGCTTGCGCACCATCCCGGAATGACGGCTGGAACGTCATGCCCCGTTGCCTCGCAATGACGGGGCAATGCTGCTAGAAGCCGCGTATGACCACACCGCCTCTCATCCTCCTCGCCGCGGGCGGCACCGGCGGCCATTTGTTTCCTGCGGAAGCGCTGGGCGTCGAGCTGATCAAGCGCGGCTATCGCGTGCGGCTTGCCACCGATGACCGCGCGCTGCGCTACAGCGGGCTGTTCACCAAGGACATGACTGATGTCGTCCCCAGCGAGACCGTGCGCGGCCGCAACCCCATCTCGCTGGCGCGCACGGCCATCATGCTCGGCTATGGCATGGTGGTTGCGCTCAACCTGGTGCGGCGGCTGAAACCCGCCGCCGTGGTCGGTTTCGGCGGCTATCCGACGCTGCCGCCTTTGCTGGCGGCGCGCATGCTCGGCGTGCCCGGCATCATCCATGATGCCAACGCCGTGCTCGGTCGCGCCAACCGCTTCCTCTCCGGCCGCGTCAATGCGATCGCGACCTCGCTGCCCGGCGCGCTCGATCGTGATCCGGCGCTGGCGGGAAAAACCACCACGGTAGGCACGCCGATGCGCCCCGCCATTCTCGCCGCCGCCGGCGTGGCTTACGAGTCGCCGCAAGCAAACGGCCCGCTGCGCCTGCTGGTGGTCGGCGGCAGCCAGGGCGCGCGGGTGATGAGCGACATCGTTCCCCCAGCGATCGAGCGGCTGGAGCCGGCGCTGTGGACCCGTCTCAAGCTGACGCAACAGGTGCGTGAGGAAGACATGGCGCGGGTGCGCGCCGTCTACGACAGGCTCAAGATCAACGCCGAGCTGGCGCCGTTCTTCTCCGACCTGCCGGCACGGCTCGCCCAAAACCATCTCGTGGTTTCGCGCTCCGGCGCCGGCACGGTGGCGGAACTTGCCGCGATCGGCCGGCCCTCGATCCTGGTGCCGCTGCCCGGCGCCATCGACCAGGACCAGTTCGCCAATGCCGGCGTGCTGTCGCAGGCCAGTGGTGCGATCCGGATCGTGCAAAACGAGTTCACGCCAGACCGGCTGGCTTCGGAAATTTCGAGCCTAGCCGCCGAGCCCGCGCGGCTGACCGCCATGGCCGCGAAGGCCCGCAGCGTCGGCCGGCTGGATGCCGCCGAGCGGCTGGCCGATCTCGTGGCGAAAGTCGCAAAAATCTGAGTTTCTGCCCCGGAATCGGGCCGAAAAAGCGCTTGTCATGCCCCGCGAAAGCGGGGCATCCAGTACGCCGCGCCTGTCGATTTGGATAATGGACTGCGTGGAGTACCGGATCGCCCGCCTGCGAGGGCGATGACACCGAAAGGGCCTACATGAGACTGCCGCGCGAGATCGGACCCATCCACTTCATCGGGATCGGCGGCATCGGCATGAGCGGCATCGCCGAAGTCCTGAGCAATCTCGGCTACACCGTGCAGGGCTCGGACGCCGCGGACGGCTACAACCTCGAGCGGCTGCGCAAGAATGGCGTTGCCGTCAGCGTCGGCCACAAGGCCGAGAACATCGGCAGCGCCGCCGTCGTCGTGGTTTCCTCGGCGATCAAGCGCGACAATCCGGAACTGGTGGCGGCGCGCGCGCAGCGCATCCCGGTGGTGCGCCGCGCCGAGATGCTGGCCGAATTGATGCGGCTGAAGAGCTGCGTCGCCATCGCCGGCACCCATGGCAAGACCACGACCACCACGATGGTGGCGACGCTGCTGGATGCCGGCGGCCTCGATCCCACCGTCATCAACGGCGGCATCATCAACGCCTACGGCACCAATGCGCGGCTGGGCGCCGGCGACTGGATGGTGGTCGAGGCCGACGAGAGCGACGGCTCCTTCCTGAAGCTGCCGACGGATGTTGCCATCGTCACCAATATCGACCCCGAGCATCTCGACCACTTCAAGACCTTCGAGGCGGTGCAGCAGGCGTTCCGGAATTTCGTCGAGAACATCCCCTTCTACGGTTTCGCCGTGATGTGCACCGATCATCCCGTGGTGCAGAGCATGGTTGGCCATATCGAGGATCGCCGCATCATCACCTACGGGCAGAACCCGCAGGCCGACGTGCGGCTGACGGATCTGGTGCCGATGGGCGGCGGGTCGAAGTTCAAGGTCGTGCTTCGCGACCGCAAGAGCGGCGCCATCAGCGAAATTTCGGACATCATGCTGCCGATGCCGGGACGGCACAACGCCTCGAATGCGACGGCGGCAATCGCGGTAGCGCATGAGCTCGGCGTTTCCGATGATGTGATCCGCAAGGCGCTCGCCAGCTTCGGCGGCGTGAAGCGGCGCTTTACCCGCACCGGCGAATGGAACGGCGTCACCGTGATCGATGACTACGGCCATCACCCGGTCGAGATATCAGCGGTGCTGAAGGCGGCGCGGGAGTCCAGCAACGGCAAGGTCATCGCCGTGGTGCAGCCGCACCGCTATACGCGCCTGCAATCGCTGTTCGAGGAATTTTCCAATTGCTTCAATGACGCCGACGCGGTTGTGGTGGCGGAGGTTTATCCGGCCGGCGAGACCCCGATCGCAGGCGTCAATCGCGACAGTCTCGTCGCAAGCCTCCGTGCCCACGGCCATCGCGAGGTGATCGCGCTGCCGGATGCAGGGGAATTGGCGAAGATCGTGCGCGGCCTGGCGAAGCCCGGCGACCTCGTTGTCTGCCTGGGGGCCGGCAACATCACGCAATGGGCCTACGCATTGCCCGGCGAACTGAAGGCGCTGGGGTGATGGTCGCGTCGCTCTTTCCTTCGTCATGGCCGGGCTTGTCGGCTTCGCTAAAGCTTCGCCGGCCGAGCGCACTCGTGGCCCAGCGTAGCCTTGGCGGAGACGGGTCCCGGCCATCCACGTCTTTACTTCGGCCCGGCCATGACGAATTGAGAGAGCTCGTTTGACCTTCCCCGACATCACGCCCGACCTCAAAGCCGCGATGCCGCAACTACGCGGGCGGCTGCTCGCCAACCAGTCACTGGCGGAACTCACCTGGTTTCGCGTCGGCGGCCCCGCGCAAGTGCTGTTCACGCCGGCGGATGAGGACGATCTCGCCTACTTCCTTAAAGCTCTTCCGAAGGAGCTCTCGGTCTATGTCGTCGGCGTCGGCTCCAATCTGATCGTGCGCGACGGCGGCATGCCTGATGTGGTGATTCGCCTTGCGCCGCGCGCCTTCGGTGAGACCAGCGCGCAAGGCGATGTCGTCACCGCCGGCGCCGCCGCGCTTGACAAGCGCGTGGCGGAAACGGCGGCGGCAGCCAATATCGGCGGCATGGAATTCTTCTTCGGCATCCCCGGCACCATCGGCGGCGCGCTGCGGATGAATGCGGGGGCCAATGGCGGCGAGACCAAGGATGTGCTGATCGAGGCGACCGGTATCGGCCGGGATGGTGCAAAGCACACCTTCTCCAATGCCGACATGAAGTTCGTCTATCGGAGCAGCGGCGTCGATCCTTCCATCATCTTCACCTCGGCGAAATTTCGCGGCGTTGTCGGATCACCTGAAGCCATTCGCGCGCGAATGAACGAGGTTCAGAACCACCGCGAGACGGCTCAACCGATTCGTGAAAAGACCGGCGGCTCCACCTTCAAGAATCCGCCCGGCAACAGCGCTTGGAAGCTGATCGATGCCGCCGGCTGTCGGGGCCTGCGCGTCGGCGGCGCGCAGGTATCGGAAATGCACTGCAACTTCCTGATCAACACCGGCAACGCCAGCGGCCATGACATTGAAACGCTGGGCGAAACCGTGCGCGAGCGAGTTAAAGCGAATTCCGGTATAGAGCTGCATTGGGAAATCAAGCGGATTGGGATTTCCGCGTGATCGTCGTTCCCAGGCACGCGAAGCGTGAACCCGGAACCTCGACATAAACGGCAAGATGGATTTCCGGGTTCGATGCTTCGCATCGCCCCGGAATGACGAAGGAAGAAAATCGGGCGGGGCTGATGCGCAACACCATTCTCTTTGGCGGCACCAACAAGGAGCGGCTGGTCTCGGTCGCTTCCGCACAGGCGCTGTGCGAGGCGCTGTCGGACGCCGATCTCTGGTTCTGGCACGTCGCCGACACCGTTCATGAAGTGACGCGGGCGCAACTGCTCGGCCACACGCGGCCGTTCGAGGATGAGTTCAAGCCTGAGAGCCGGGGCGTGCCGCTCGCGCAGGCGCTCGACCGGGCGAAGGCCGAGAGCCGCGTGCTCGTGCTCGGCCTGCACGGGGGCAGGGCGGAGAACGGCGAATTGCAGACGATGTGCGAGATGCGCGGCGTGCCCTTCACCGGCTCGGGCTCGGCGTCCTCGCACCTTGCCTTCGACAAGACCGCCGCCAAACGCTTTGCGGCGCTCGGCGGCGTGCCGTCTCCGTCAGGCATCGATCTCGATCATCTCGAGGAGGCTTTCGCCGAATACGGCAAGCTGATCGCAAAGCCGGTCAAGGACGGCTCGAGCTATGGCCTGATCTATGTCGTCGCCAAGCAGGACCTCGTTGCCGTCCGCAACGCGGCAACGACCGAAGAATACCTGATCGAGCCGTTCATCTCAGGCACCGAGGCGACTTGCGGCGTGCTGGAGCAGTCGGACGGCAAGATGTTTTCGCTGCCGCCGATCGAGATCGTCGCCGCCGAAGGGCGTTTCGACTACACCGCCAAGTATCTGCTGAAGTCGACGCAGGAGATTTGTCCCGGCCGCTTCACGCCTGACGTCACGGCGCAATTGCAGGATCTCGCGGTGAAGGCGCATCGCGCGCTGTCGTGCTCCGGCTATTCGCGGTCCGACTTCATCATCTCCGCCAAGGGACCGATTTATCTCGAGACCAACACGCTGCCGGGCCTTACCAAGGCCTCGCTCTATCCGAAAGCGCTGAAGGCGCAGGGCATCGAGTTTACCGGTTTCCTGCACGATCAGGTCGCGCTGGCGATCAAGCGCATTCACAGGTAGTGGAAGGGCCGGTTTGGCACGGCCGCCGCAAAATCTCCCAAAACCGTACAAACCTGCGGCAAGCCCCTCACAGCACGAGCAAAATCGCCGCCTGACCGGCCCAGGTTTACCTTTTGTTTACCAGGAAGAACGAAGGTTAACGCTGGCGGCGCAGCTGTGCGCTCGGCCAGCCATGCGGGCATGACCGAGGCGCCATTTGTGCCAATCCCCGCAAAGGCTTGCGGGATGTGATTGACGGGCTCGTGCAATGGACGGTGCAGGGCGCTCCACAAGATCCAGGCGATCGTCGGAGCCGAAAACTGACCTGAAGGCGGCCGCCATTGGCGCGGTCGTGCTGCTGCGCGAATATTTTGGGTTTGATCGTAAACGCGCAAAGGCCTCTCGCGACGAGCCGCCGCATCGCGCGATCCTCTGGCTCGAGCGCCGTATGCCGCGCCGCGCCGTGCTGATGCTCACCCTCGCAACATTGCTCGCCAGCGCCGTGCTCGGCGTCATCAGGGGCGGCCATGTCGATGCCGTGCTGGCGCAGCTCGCCGACGGCCGCAACGCGCTCGCCAATTCCGCCGGCTTCCGCATCACCTCGGTCGTGATCAGCGGCCGGCGGCAGCTCAGCCAGGACGAGGTGCTCGGCATCGGCGGCGTCAACGGCCGCTCGTCGCTCTTGTTCCTCGATGCCGCCACCGTGCGCGACAAGCTGAAGGCCAATCCGTGGATCGCGGACGCTACCGTGCAAAAATTCTATCCCGGCCAGTTGCAGATCGACCTCGTCGAGCGCACGGCGTTTGCGCTGTGGCAGCAGGACGGCCGCCTGGCCGTGATCGCGGAAGACGGCGCGGTGCTGGAGCCCTATGTGTCGCGCCGCTTCGTTTCCCTCCCGCTGGTGGTGGGGAAGGGCGCCGAGACCCGCGCGCGCGATTTCCTCGCGCTGCTGGCGCGCTATCCGCAAGTCCACTCCGTCACCAAGGCTGCGATCCTCGTCGGCGAGCGCCGCTGGAATCTGCGCCTGAAGGACGGCCTCGACATCCGCCTGCCCGAGAACGACGTCGGCAACGCGCTGGCGGCGCTTTCGAAGATGGACAAGGAAGACAAGCTGTTCTCCCGCGACATCGTCGCGGTCGACATGCGCTTGCCCGACCGCCTGACGGTGCAATTGTCTGAAGACGCGGCAAAGGCCCGCGAGGAGCTCTTCAAGGACAAGAAGAAGAAAAAGGCTGGTGACGCATGACCGGCCTCGATCGCACCCAGACCCCGAAGACGCGCCCGATGACCACCAGGCGCACCGCGATGGTCGCTTCCCTCGACATCGGCACCAGCAAGATCGCCTGCATGATCGCGCGGCTGAAGCCGAGCCCGCCGAACGAAGCGCTGCGCGGCCGCACCCATGCGGTGGAGCTGATCGGCTACAGCCAGATCCAGTCGCGCGGCATGAAGGCCGGCGCGGTGGTCGACCTCGCCGAATGCGAACAGGCGGTGCGCCAGGCCGTGGCGCTGGCCGAGCGCATGGCCAAGGTGCGGGTCGAGTCGGTGTTGCTGTCGGTTTCCGGCGGACGCCTGCAGGGCCAGCTCGTCGAGGCCGCCTCCGACATCAAGGGCGGTTCTGTCACATCGGCTGACGTCACCCGCGTCACCTCCACCGGCATGCGCCACGCCACCGGCGCGGGCCGCACCGTGCTGCATACGCTGCCGACCGGCTATTCCGTCGACGGCGTCAAGGGCATCCGCGATCCCAAGGGCATGGTCGCCCGCCAGTTCGGCGTCGAGATGCACGTCGTCACCGGCGATGCCACGGTCGCCCGCAACCTGATGCTGGTGGTCGAGCGCTGCCACCTCAATGTCGAAGCCATGGCGGCGAGTCCTTATGTCGCAGGCCTCGCTGTGCTGACCGATGACGAGGCCGATCTCGGCGCCGCCGTGGTCGAAATGGGGGCGGGCTCCACCACGATTGCGACCTATTCGGCCGGCCGCTTCGTCCATGCCTCCGGATTTGCGCTCGGCGGGCAACACATCACGATGGATTTAGCCCGCGGCCTCTCCGCCTGCATTGCAGATGCCGAGCGAATCAAGACGTTATATGGCACCGTGCTGACCGGCGGGTCTGACGCGCGAGAATTGATGTCTGTACCGACTGCGGGCGACGACGATATCGACGCCCCGCAGATCGTGTCCCGCGCCACGATCGCAAACATCGTCCGGCATCGCGCCGAGGAGATTTTTGAAATGGTGAGGGACCGCCTGGCGGATTCCCCCTTTGCAGCGGAGCCGCGGGCTCGGGTCGTCCTGAGCGGCGGCGCCGCGCAGCTCACCGGTTCGGTCGAACTTGCCACCCGCATTCTGAACCGCCCCGTGCGGATCGGCCGCCCACTCGGCTTCGGCCGGCTGCCCAACGAGGCCAAGAGCGCTTCCTTTGGGGTACCCGCCGGGCTCCTGGTCTACCCGCAATACGCTCATCTCGAACATGTCGAACCGCGGCATACGCGGCAGCTCAGAACAGGGACTGACGGATACTTAGGTAAGGTCGGACGATGGCTTCGCGAGGGCTTCTGATGACCGGTGTCACCATCATTCGATTTTCACCAGATCCCGCGGCCGCAGGTCCGGGCGAAACAACGCGCGTTTAGCTACGAGAGGCAACCATGGCAGTCAACATCACTCCTCCTGACATCAGCGAGCTGAAACCGCGGATCACCGTCTTCGGCGTCGGCGGCGCGGGTGGAAACGCCGTCAACAACATGATCACTGCCGGGTTGCAGGGCGTCGACTTCGTCGTCGCCAACACCGACGCGCAGGCGCTGACGATGTCGAAGGCGCAACGCATCATCCAGATGGGCACGCAGGTCACGCAGGGCCTCGGCGCCGGCTCGCAGCCGGATGTCGGCGCTGCCGCCGCGGAAGAGGTGATGGACGAGATCCGCGATCATCTCTCCGGTGCCAACATGGTGTTCGTCACCGCCGGCATGGGCGGCGGCACCGGCACGGGCGCAGCTCCCGTGATCGCCAAATGCGCGCGCGAAATGAACATCCTCACGGTGGGCGTGGTAACAAAGCCCTTCCATTTCGAGGGCGCGCGCCGCATGCGCACCGCGGAGTCCGGCATCTCCGAACTGCACAAGGTGGTCGACACGCTGCTGATCATCCCGAACCAGAACCTGTTCCGGGTTGCCAACGAGAAGACCACCTTCGCCGACGCCTTCGCGATGGCCGACCAGGTGCTCTATTCGGGCGTCGCCTGCATCACCGACCTGATGGTGAAGGAAGGCCTGATCAACCTCGACTTCGCCGACGTCCGCGCCGTGATGCGGGAGATGGGCAAGGCTATGATGGGCACCGGCGAAGCCTCCGGCGACAAGCGCGCGCTCACCGCCGCCGAAGCTGCCATCGCCAATCCGCTGATCGACGACAGCTCGATGAAGGGCGCCAAGGGCCTCCTCATCTCCATCACCGGCGGCAAGGATCTCACGCTGTTCGAGGTCGACGAGGCCGCCACCCGCATCCGCGAGGAGGTCGACCAGGACGCCAACATCATCGTCGGCGCCACCTTCGACGA
>Ga0187815_10000299_pt1 | contig 24729 bp, 22 predicted proteins | sample NC_S_5_FD_132962 | JGI IMG/M metagenome (GOLD analysis project Ga0187815, IMG submission 132962) | Wetland sediment microbial communities from Neuse River Estuary, North Carolina, USA - ASW-S_5 | ecosystem: Environmental > Aquatic > Freshwater > Wetlands > Sediment | place: USA: North Carolina...
GAAATACACGTCGAGATATTCGGCGCCGATGGCCTCGATCATCTCGATCGATACCAGCTTGTCGAACTGGCCGTCGAGGTCACGATAGTCCTGCAGCAGCACGTGGACGCGATCGGCCAGGCCTGCCGCCGCCACGCGTTCGCGCGCCAGCGCGTGCTGCTCCTGCGAGATCGTGGTGGTGGTGACGTGGCACCCGTAGTGCTTCGCCGCGTGCAGTGCGAAGCCACCCCAGCCGGTGCCGATCTCCACCACGCGGTCGCCGGGCTTGAGGTCGAGCTTGCGGCAGATCAGGTCGAGCTTGCGAGCGGACGCGGCTTCCAGCGTGTCGTCGTCGCCGGCCCAGTACGCCGAGGAGTACATCAGGTCGCCCGACAGGAACAAGCCGAAGAAATCGTTGCCGAGGTCGTAATGTGCGGCGATGTTGCGCCGGCTGCCGTGGCGCGTGTTGCGCCGGAGGGCATGCAACGCACGCATGGCCATGCCGCCGACGCGCGCCAGCCCGGTTTCCATGCCGTCGAGCAGGTCGCGGTTGCGCAGCAGCAGACGGATCAGGCCGACCAGGTCGCTGCAGTGCCATTCGCCGTCCATGTATGACTCGCCGGCGCCCACGCTGCCGTTGGCCGCGACGGCACGGTAGAAGGCCGGATCGAGCACGTCGATCTGCACGGCCAGGTCGGTGGGTTCGCTGGTTGGCGTGCCCAGGAGCGTGGTACCCAGCGCATCGCGCAGGGTCAGCCGGCCGTGGCCGAAGCCCGCCAGTTGCCGCAGCAGGCGCCCGCGCAGGAAACGGTCGAGGCTGCCGACGGGGGTGTCGGTGTCGTGCTGGACGATGGCATTCATGGCGCGCCTCGGGAAAGTTTCGGGTGGTCGTGGAAGGGATTGCGTTTCAGCCAAAGGCGCAGCGCGTTCCAGTAGATCGCGCCCACCACCTGGGCCGTCATCAGCGGGTAGCGCCACAGCACGCGTGCCAGCGCGGCGCCGGTGAGCGGCAGGCGCTCCAGGTGCAGGTGCGCGTCGAACTGGCGCTCGCCGTCCCGCAGCACGTTCATGTGCACCTGGAGGTCGTCGCCGGGAACGCTGAAGCGCCAGTCGTAGTCGCGGTCCATCGGCATGAAGGGCGAGACGTGGAAGGTCTTCGGGAAATCCCAGCGCAGCAGGCGTCCCCGGGTTTGCGCGGTCTCGCGCGGCAACACGTAGGCATGGCGTTCGTGCCACGGCGTATTGGTGATCTCGGCGACGATGCACTCCAGCGTGTCGCCGTCCTCGCCGTAGCAGTAGTAGAAGCTCACCGGGTTGAACGCGATGCCGCCGTAGCGCAGGTGGGAGAGCAGGCGGATCGGGCCGGCCGGGCGCCGGCCGACCGCCTGCTGCACACGCAGGCGGACCGCATCGACCAGCGGCATCTCGGGCGGACCCAGGTAGTCGCTGCGACGGAACTCGGCGAGGTTGCGGCGCCCGTTCGACCACAGCCAGCGGTTGGCGAACACCCGGTCCAGTTCGTCCAGGTCCAGGTAAAGCTGCGCCATGCGATACGAAAAGGCGTGGGGATGCGGCGCCATCCGGCGATGCCACACCGTGCCCTCGTACACCGCGCTGCGCAGCGCGTCGTTCATGCGGGCTCTCCGACCGGATGCCGCGGTCTGGCAGGCGCGGCCGCGCCCCAGCGCACCTCAAGCGCGGCTGCGACGTCCACCGCGCTGCGCATGCCGTCTTCGTGGAAGCCCCAACCCCAGTACGCACCGGCGAACCAGGTGCGGTTGACGCCCTGGATCTCCGCCTTGCGCCGCTGCGCCGCCACCGAGCCGTGCGTGTACACCGGATGGTGGTAGCGCAGGCGGCGCAGCACCCTGGCCGGGTCGACCGCCTCGCTGCGGTTGAGCGTGACCACCAGGGGTTCGGGCGAGTCGAGCGACTGCAGCAGGTTCATGCAGTAGCTCACCGTGCAAGGCGCACCGGGCTCGCGCGGGATGAAGGCATTCCATGCGGCCCAGGCCTTGCGTCGCCGGGGCAGCAGCGCGGCGTCGGTGTGCAGCACCACGTCGTTGGCCTGGTAGGGGATCGCGCCGAGGATCGCGCGCTCGCGGTCGCTGGCGTCGGCCAGCAGGGCCAGCGCCTGGTCGCTGTGGCAGGCCAGCACCGCGTGGTCGAATCGTTCGAGGCCGGCATCCGTTGTCACCTCCACACCCGCCATGTCGCGCCGGATCGCGCGCACCGGACTGCACAGCCGCTCGCGCACCTTCCAGCGCCTGCGCAGCGCGCGCACGTAGGTGGCCGAGCCGCCGCGCACCACGCGCCATTCCGGCCGGCCGGCCACCTGCAGCATCTGGTGGTTCGCCATGAACTGCACCAGGTAGCGCGCGGGAAACGCCAGAATCTGCTCGGGCGGCGACGACCACAGCGCCGAGGCCATCGGCACCAGGTGCTCGTCGCGGAACGCGGTGCCGTAGCGGTGTTCTGCGAGCCAGTCGCCCAGCGTGGGGCCTTGCCGCGGGCCGTTGAGCAGGGCCGGCGCCTCGCGGTAGAAGCGGAACAGGTCGCGCACCATGCCCAGGAAGCGCGGCGACAGCAGGTTGCGCCGCTGGCAGAACAAGCTGTCCAGCGAGGTGGCGTTGTACTCCAGCCCACTGGCCTCGTTGTGCACCGCGAAGCTCATCGTGGTCGGCTGCGAGGCCACGCCGAGCTCATCGAACAACTGCGTCAGCAAGGGGTAGTGCACCGGGTTGTGCACGATGAAGCCGGTGTCCACCGCGTAATGGCGGCCACCGAGCTCGATGTCGTGGGTATGCGTGTGGCCACCCAGGTAGTGGTTCGCCTCGAACAGCGTCACCTCGTGGCGGCGCGACAGCAGCCACGCCGAGGCCAGGCCCGCGATCCCGGATCCGATCACCGCGATGCGCATCTCAGCGCTCCGCCTTGCCGAGCACCCAGGCGGGCACCGGTTTCAGGTCGCGTACCAGGCCGAGCAGCTCCATCAGCTTGAGGCCGTACCAGGTCAGGTCGACTTCCCACCAGCGGAAGCCCTGCCGCGCACTGCCGGGAAAGTAATGGTGGTTGTTGTGCCAACCCTCGCCGAACGTGAGCAGGGCAAGCCACGGATTGTTGCGGCTGTCGTCGCCCGTGGCGAAGCGGCGCGAGCCGAAGCGGTGCGCCAGCGAGTTGATCGTCACCGTGGCGTGGAACAGCACCACGGTGGAGACGAAGAAGCCCCACACCAGCATCTGCCCGCCGCTGGTATGCCACTGCGGCACCGCGTGGTGCAGCAGCACGCCGAGGAAATACAGCGCCACCGCCAGCAGCACCGGTACGGCGATGTCGTAGCGGTCCAGCCAGCGCAGCTCGGGAAATTTCGCCAGGTCCGGCACCCGGTCCAGCTCGGTACGGAATGCCCGCGGAGTCAGGAACCAGCCCATGTGGCTCCACAGGAAGCCGTGCACGCCGGGCGAGTGCGGATCGAGCGCGGTGTCGGCATGGCGGTGGTGGTTGCGGTGGTGCGCCGCCCACCACAGCGGACCGCGCTGCACGCAGGCGGCCCCGATCACCGCGAACACGAACTGCACCGCGCGCGAGGTGCGGAAGGTCTTGTGCGAGAAGTAGCGATGGTAGAAACCGGTGAGCGCGAACATGCGCACCGCGTACAGCGCGGCGGCGACGATCAGCGCCGCCGGCGACACCCCAACCCAGATCACGGCGAGGCAGGCGAGGTGCAAGGCCACGAACGGCGCTCCGCGGATCCAATCGATGCAGTCAGCGCCCGGATCGCCCCCCGGTGCCGGCATTTCCGCCGTGTCGAACCACTGACGCAGGCTGCGGCGGTGGCGGGCCGGTACGACAGCCATGCTTGAGGTGGTGGCGTGGTGGATGGGCATGGCGGCGATCCGATGGCTGGATGCAATCACATACGTGAATCAGCGCGATACGGATGCAGCGTGGGTTTTCGCTCGGATTGGACAGAACACGAAGCGCCCCGGCGCATCGCCGCGGAGCCATCAGGGCATCGCGACGATCGGCCCGCGTTCGGGCGCCGGAGCACTGTTGCTTGCGTGGCGCGATCGGACTTGCTCGTGGCGGGGCGGCGGTGATCGCCGGCCGACCCGCCACCAGCCGGCTGTCAGAACTTGTAGCCCACGCTGAGCCCGAAGATCCACGGATCGACTTTGACCTTGCCGATGCCGGCACCGTTGAGCTCGACATTGCTGCTCCAACTGAAATACTTGGCGTCGGCGCGGACAAAGACATTTGGCGTGGCGTAGTAGTCGAGACCGAGCTGGCCGACGAAGCCGTCGCCGTCCTTCACGTTCAGGCTGGTGCCGGCGATCGGGCCGGTGGTGCGCTCGTCGCTGATGCTGACCCAACCGTAGCCCAAGCCTACGAACGGCTGCCAGGCCTGATCGGACAGGAAGTGATACTGCCCGGTGACCAGCACTGGCATGTGCTTGATGGTCGCGGACTGCATGCCCTCCAGCTTCACGTCATGCTGGAACTTCGTCACCGGAAACCAGGCTTCCACACTCCAGTTCTGCGGAAAGCGGTAGCCCAGCGTCAGGCTGGGTTCGGAATCGTCGCCGATGCTCGAGTGGAAGGCGCCCGCAAGCACTCCGTTGTTGCTCTTCGGCGAGACATTGTTGTAGCCAATGGCGCCATAGAAGCCGGGCGCACTGAAGTCTTGCGCCTGCGCGGCACCCACGCCCGCCAAGGCCAGCGCGCCGGAAATCAGGGTCAGGGAAAGGGCTTTCATCTCGGACACTCCTTGAAAATTGACGGGTACCAGAACTCCGCACGGGAGCCCCTCGCATGCACGGGTGTTGCCCATGCGCAGCGGCCCATACGGGGGGTGAAGCCAGAAGGACTGAACATCCGCTAAACACCGGGGCCGGAGCTGACCTGCCGGCGAGATACCGGATGGCGGGACCGATGCATCCAGTTGGGCGCCGACTGCGTATCCAAATCCAGCAATGCACAGAATCCCCGGCCATGCCCTAACATGAACACCGATCACACACATGCGAAGCTGTCGCCATTCGAGGTGGCGCGAGCCATGTCGAGCAGCGAGACCCAGGCACGGGATGCGGACTATTGGTCCGCGCAGATGGCGGCGGTAGCGCGGCAACGCGACCGCGACTGCTTCATGCGCATCTACGACCACTACGCGCCACGCGTGCGGCTGTACCTCAAGGGCATGGGATCGCCCGAGGCAGTGGCCGAAGAACTGGCGCAGGAAGCCCTGCTGCGGCTTTGGCAACGCGCCTCGTCCTACGACCCCGCGCGCAGCAGCTTGTCCACCTGGCTGTTCCGCATCGCGCGCAACCTGCACATCGACCGCGTGCGCCGCGAGCCGCGCTGGGTGCCGATGGACGACGAGCCGGGATGGCCGGACAGGGACGACGCCAGCGAATCTTCCTCGGCCGAGAGCCACGCCGAGCACGCCGACCTCCAGAACCGCATCGAACGCCTTCCGGCCGTCCAGGCCCGCCTGATCCGTATGTCCTACTTCGAAGCCAAATCCCACCAGGAGATCGCCGACGAACTCGGCATGCCCTTGGGTACCGTGAAATCCAGCCTGCGTCGCGCATTCCTGCGCCTGCAGCTCGGCGTGAGGGGGCAGGCATGAACCCGCGCCATCATCTCGACGAAGCCACCGTGCTCAGCTTCGCCGCCGGCGCGCTGTCGGCGGAGATGGCCGCCGTGGCGGCCACCCATATGGAAGTGTGCCAGCTCTGCCGCGAACGTCTGTCCGATGCCGAACGCATCGGTGGCGCCTTGCTGGGTCAGCAGCAACCCGCCGGTGCCGACACTGCACGCGGCGCCCGTCTGCGCGAGGCGATGCTGGATCTGCTCGACGAGGAGCCGAAGATCGAAGTGCGCCAGGCCGACGCGCCGGTGAAGCCGGACAATGCCGCGGATTGCCTGCCGCGGCCGCTGCAGCCGTACTTCGGCCGTTCATGGCGCGCGTTGCGCTGGCGCTGGATGGCGCCCGGCGTGCACATGATCCGGGCCGCGCGCGGCAGCGGCGACACCCTGATCCTGCTCAAGATCGCCCCGGGCAAGAGCATGCCGATGCACAGCCACCAGGGCACCGAGCTCACCCAGATCCTGCAAGGCGCCTACGACGACGCGCTGGGCCACTATGCGCCGGGCGACGTGGCCGACCTGGACAACGAGATCGAACACCAGCCGATCACCGCGCCCGGCGTACCCTGCGTGTGCGTGGCGGCGCTCGACGCGCCGCTGCGCTTCCCCGGCTGGCTGGCGCGCAAGCTGCAGCCGCTGGTGGGGTTGTGACCCTGGCGGGAGCTTACGGCACCGTTGGGCCTGCATGCGACGGTGATCACCGACGGAGTCCCCCATGAGCGTTGATGCGAAGTACAAGACCACGGCGACCGCCACCGGCGGCGGCCGCGACGGCAAGACGGCGCTGGCCGACGGTTCGCTGGAGCTGCAGCTGGTCATACCCAGGGAACTGGGCGGTCCGGGCGGAGAAGGTGCGAATCCGGAGAAGTTGTTCGCGCTGGGATACTCGGCCTGTTTCCTGGGCGCCATGCGCGTCGCCGCAACCCAGCTCAAGAAGAAGCTGCCCGAGGGCACAACCGTCACCGCCACCATCGGTATCGGCCCGCGTTCCGAGGGCGGTTTCGGCATCACGGCAGAGCTCGATGCCTACTTGCCGGGCATGGACCACGCCGAAGCCCAGGCGCTGGCGGAGGCGACCCACGGGATCTGCCCCTACTCGAACGCGATCAAGGCCAGCGTGGACATCAAGACCACCACCCGCACCTGAGCCGGTCCGGCGCCGCGCCCCGGTGAACCGGCGCCCCTGCGACGGATGGTCTGGCGATGGCCGCCAGGATCGTTACCCGTCGTGCGCCTGGACGCGATGCTGAAAGCGCTGACTGACAGCCGTCGATGCATAGCGAAGCGGCGACTGCGTCCATCCGCGGTTTCCCATACTTGGGGCAAAGCTCATGCGCGTATTGGTTACCGGGGCAAACGGATTCATCGGCAGCGCGGTCGTCATGGAACTGCAGCGGGCAGGCCATTCCGTGGCCGGGCTCGCGCGATCCGGCGAGACGGAGCGGGCGTTGCGGCGGATGGACGTCCACCCGTTCCGGGGCGATCTTGAAAACGCCGACAGCTTGCGCGAGGCCGCATCGGCATCCGATGGCGTCATCCACCTGGCTTTCATGCACGGGCTGTCCAAGCTGTCGCTGGCCAGGCGACTCCATGTGTTTTTCGGCGGCCGTCCGTCCGGCATCGTCGCCCGCTTCCTGTCCGCCACGACCGAGGCGGATCGACGTGCCATCGGCGCCTTGGCTGCGGGGCTGGAAGGATCCGGGCGCCCGCTCGTCACGACCTTCGGGACACTCGGCCTCGCTTCCGGCGAAGCGCACCGGTCTGCGTCCTTTGCCGAAAGCGACGGCCCCGACCCGAGCTCGCCGGGTTTCGGCCGTGCCATGGCCGAGTCGACGGTGGAAGCCTGGGCGGCCCGCGGCGTGCGCGCATCGATCGTGCGGCTTCCACCCTCCGTCCATGGCGACGGCGATGCCGGCTTCGTCCCGCAGTTGATCCATGCGGCCCGAAAGAAACGGTGCGCTGCATACGTCGGCGACGGCAACAACCGCTGGCCTGCCGTGCATCGCCTCGACGCGGCAAGGTTGTTCCGGTTGGCGCTGGAACGCGGGGAAGCCGGAGCGCGCTACCACGGGGTTGCCGAGGAAGGCATCGCCTTCCGTGATATCGCCGCGGTCATCGGCCGACGCCTGGGCCTGCCAGTGACCTCGCGCAAGGCTGCGCAAGCCGCAGCGCATTTCAGCTGGCTCGCTCCGCTGGTGTCTCTCGACAACCCCACCAGCAGCGCCCGTACCCGCGAAAGACTGGGGTGGCAGCCCCGCGAGGCCGGGCTGCTCGCCGATATCGACCGCGCAAGCTACTTCGCAAAATGAGTCGCCACCCGCGCGATCTCATTACCTGCCGCATCGTCGGCGGCCTCGGGCTTCGATCTGGCGCATTTCCGGCCGGGCGAGCGCAAGACCCGGCTCAGGGATTGCAGCAGTCGCATCGAGATGGATCGGCGCCAACCTCATTGGCCGGATTGGAAAGGCTATAGCCGCATCCCGCGCACGTGGAGACAAGCGCCCTCGTGACGTCGGTCGGGTAGTTGCAGGCGGAGCAGGGCAGTCCGGGAACGCGTTCGGTGACCACGAAGCCGGGGCGGGAACATGCGGGGCAGCGCGACAGGATGTTTCGCACCAGATCGAGCATGGCCCGCTTGATCGCGCGCATTCGTGCAGGATTGCGATGCGCGCGCATGTCCGTCTCGATCCACGCCGCGCCCTGCCTGTGGATCAGCGTTCGGGTCTCGGACTCGAACCTTTCCATGGTGTCGATGTTCTTGTGCAGCCCGCATTCGGGGGCGGGTTTACCGTCGCGAGTCCCGATCAGGATGATACCGTGCCCGGGAAACTCGACGCGCCGCGCGAACGCGATGGCCTGCGCCACGCTGGTTACGGGCATCGAGGCAAAGTGAGTGGCCGGCCCGGTATGCGCGCCGGCCACTTCGAGCCCGGTCTGTCGGTCGAACCAGACCACCAGCTCGCTGCCGATGGCGACAAACGGGCTGTGGGGATGCGGCCCGAAGCTGCCCTCGCTGGCGATGCCGATACGGGCGCCTGGCATGCTGGCCAGCGCCGCGTCGATCTTGGCGCGCGCGGCGTCAAGGGGCGTGCCGGCACGGGGAATTTCCCGGCTGAAGGTGCCGAACCGGTCGGTATCCAGCCCTGCGGGCACCACTACCCGGGCCTTCAGGAAGCGACAGGCCAGCGGCGCAATGGCGCGCTCCTTGCCGTGCATGGTGGCCAGCGTTGCGGTGGTTTCGTCCGGCCATTGCCAGGGGTCGCGCACGCTCAGAAGTAGCCCTCCCGCTTTTGCCGTTCGAGGCTGCCGTTGCTCTCCTGATCGCCGATGCGACCCTGGCGCTCGGACCATCGCGCGGCCAGGGTCTCGGCGAGCACCATCGCCGGGTCCGTCGCGTCCGACGCGATGGCGCCGGTCACCGGCCAGCATCCGAGAGTGCGGAAGCGCACCTGTTGCTGCACCATCCGTTCCTTCGGCAGGAAGCGCATGCGTTCCGGGTCATCGACGACCAGACGCATGCCGTTGCGCATCACCACGGGCCGTTCCTTGGCGTAATAGAGCGGAGCGAGCGCGATCCGCCGTTGCAGCACGTAGCGCCAGACGTCGGCCTCCGTCCAGTTCGACAAGGGGTAGACGCGCAACGTTTGTCCGGGCGCCAGACGCGTGTTGTAAAGCCGCCAGAACTCGGGGTTCTGGCGGCGCGGGTTCCATACGTGTCCGCGTTCGCGCGCCGAAAAGAATCGTTCCTTGGCCCGTGATCGTTCCTCGTCGCGGCGCGCACCGCCCATGATCATGTCGAAACCGTGCCGGTCGAGCGCCTGCTTCAACGCATCGGTGCGCATCAGCGTGGTGTAGGCATCGCCGTGATCGAACGGGTTGATGCCTTGAGCGCGGCCCTGCTCGTTGGCGTGGACGACGAGCGAAAAACCCAGCACGCGGGCCAACTCGTCACGGAATGCCAGCAAGTCACGGAACTCCCAGGTCGAGTCCACATGGAGCAAGGGCATGGGCGGAGGCGCCGGATGGAAGGCACGCACGGCCAGGTGCGCCAGCACGGTGGAGTCCTTTCCGCCGGAAAACAGCAACACCGGGTGCTGCCCCTGCGCCACCGCTTCGCGGAGGATGAGGATGGCCTCGTTTTCGAGCCACGCAAGATGGCTGTCAGGCGCACCGGTCCGCAGGGACATGAAGGTCATGCGAGCGGATCGCCAAGGCCAGCAGCCCGCCACAAACGATCACGCAAGGCATGGCCCAGCCCGCGGTCACCGGGCGGAACCACGATCAGCGCGGCCAGGTCCATGCCGTCCGCCTCGCGCAGGCGCCGATACAACTGCTGTGCCTGCTCACTGGCCGAGTTGCCCAACGGCAGCCAAGGCACGTGTGCCGGCCAGGTTGGTGCGCGTTTCTCGGACAGTACGCCCACGCGAACACCCAGGGCGGCATACTCTGCAATCTTCCCGGGCACTTGCTCCATGGAGGCCAGCACGACGCGGGCGGTGGGCGCATAGTGAAGCGTCATGCGGCCAGGGCTGCGGACGGATGGATGGATGGCCAGCTCGACCGGCTCCCCGACAGTGCGTTCCATATCCTCCGCGGTGATCGCACCCGGGCGAAGCAGGCGCATGGTTCCGGTCGACAGGTCGACAATCGTCGACTCGATGCCTACACGGCAGCTTCCTCCGTCCAGCAACACGTCTACCGCGTCGCCGAGCTCTTCCCGCACATGCTGAGCCGTGGTGGGGCTGATTTTCTTGTGCCGGTTGGCGGAGGGTGCCGCGATGCCTCCGCCAAACGCTTCCAGCACCTCCAGCGCCAGCGGATGCGCGGGTACGCGCAGCGCCACGGTGTCGAGGCCGCCTGTGACGGCGTCCGACACGGTGTCCGCGCGCGGCAATACCAGGGTCAGCGGGCCGGGCCAGAACGCCTCGGCCAGGCGCCGCGCCGCGGCGGGGATGGCGCGAGCCCACTGCTCCAATTGCGCGGCCCGATGCAGGTGCACGATCAGCGGATGATCCGCCGGACGCTGCTTGGCGGCAAAGATCCGCGCGACGGCAGCAGGGTTGCTGGCGTCGGCGCCCAGTCCGTAGACGGTCTCGGTCGGCAGGCCGATCAGCCCGCCGCGGCGCAGCGCGTCCACGGCGGCATGCACGTCGGTGCCGGGCGCTGTTGTCACCCCTTGGCTGGCCTGGTGATCCATCGCACTCATGTCGTTTCCTCCCACTCAAGGTTGCCTGCGTAGCGCTTCAGGGAATGGGCCGCATCCCCCATGGCGAATAGATGGGCCCAGCCGTGATCGAACAGCTGGCGTACCGGCTGATGCCTGGCGACGATCGCGGTGATGGCATCGACCGGCGCCGCGATGACCACCGACAGCCGCAGCGGCTCGTGGACCAGGCGCACGCCATCGTGGATGGACTGCCAGGGCAAGCCGGTGCGCAGATCGCCGCCATTGCCTTCCAGCACGCCCAGCCTTCCGACCACGTTGTGGAGCACCTTGTTGCCGCAACCGAACACCCGGTTGTCCACCGTCGATCCGTAGTACTGCAGGTTGATCCAGGCGCCCACGAGCATCGGTGCGGTCATGATGGACTCGAGGATCGCGAAGCCTTCATCGTGCTGCCAGTCGTAGGAGTTGAGGAACACGCGTCCGCCAAGCGCCAGCCCTGCCGTGCGACTGCGCGGCGCGATGACATATGCCGCGCAGCCGGCCAGTCCCCACTCCGGACGCACCTCGCTCCAATCCTTGCCGCGCGCCATGATCTGGACATCGAATGGCCGCGTGTCATGCAGCGTGAGCTTTGCCGCCCGCTCCCGCCGGGCAGAGCGGCTTGCCTCGGCCAGTGCCGCCTGTAATCGCGCCAGATCCCCGGCATGGGTGTCGGGAATTTCGTCCCGGTCGAAGATCGCCACCTGGTCCGTGGTGGTGTCGTGCATCGCACCGATAAACCAGGTGTCGTCCGGTATGGCGATGCCGCGCGCGTTCAACTTCCTGCGCACATGCAGGTCATTGAGCACCGCCGCCGCGACCCGCGCATTGGCCTCGCCCGAATGTCCCCCGCAGGCGCCGCAGTCCAGGCCGCTGGCATGCGGGTTGTTGACGGAACTCGCGCCGTGTCCGGCAAGCAGCACCAGGCGCGCGAAATGCCGATGCAGCGACATCGCGCGCAAGGCTCCTTCGGCCAGTTTGACCCGGGTCTCCAGGGTCATGCCGCGGGCATGCCCGTCTGCCTGTGCTGGCGTGATGTCGGGGGCGAGGCGCGCCGCCACCGCCGCGTCGATGCCGCGTTTCGCCGGATTCGACTCCGGCCGGGTGAAGCCCAGGCTGTCGGCCACGAGCCTGCCGGCGAACATCCATCCCAGCGACTCGACGAAGGTAAATGAAGAAACCGCAGCCAGCTTGAACCAACGCCACGCGCCGCTCGCGCGAAGCCGCCAGCGCCGTCGTGCTGCGATGGCGGCCAGCTCCGGCTCTGGCGCCGCCTTGACAACTTCGCGCACGGTGACGGATGGGGCCAGCAGCACCGGGCAGCGCGCGCCGCCGTGCGCGCGACCCAGTGGAACATACTCGATCGGCATGCCGAAGAAGCCGGCGGATCCTATCGTCTCGATGCCGGGCGCGACATGTTCGAGCGCCCGCCGCAATACCTCCGAGCGCACGTCGATGCAGAAGACAGCCTGCACAGCCGGCCGCAGCGGCGAGATGCTCTTGTGCGTCGCGGCCAGCTTCGCGGTGAACTGGCGTTGCCAGGCGATCTCGTAAGCGTCTTGCAGCAGTTCCTCCAGGACCAGCGATGCCTGCTCGGCGCTGTCTGCCGCCGGTGCGCCGTAGCGTGCACGCGCCTGTACCCACGCCGCCGCCACGGCATCGTTCGTCTTGCATGCCTCCAGCAGTGCCACGTCAAAGGCCAGCCGTATCGCCAACAGTTCGAGCAGCGTCCCGTCGCTGCGTCCTTCCAGTTCGCTCTGCCAGGTCCGGTAACGTGCATAGGCGGCCCAGCCGCCCACGCTCATCAACAGGCGATGGAAATAGTCCGTGAGCCCGGGGCCGTCCAGTTTCAGGCGTTCGATCCCCGTCGCGAGCATCGCTTCCGCGGAAGCGGGGAGCGAGCGGACGATGCGATGGAAGCCGGCAAGCCCCATGATCTGTGGCGTGCGATCCAGCGCGGCGTCCTGGCGCCAGGCCGCATAGGGGCCCAGATGCCGCCACGGTGATGGCCATAGCGCCTGGCCCTCGTCGAAATAGCCGGCAGCCCATACCGAAATCCTTTCGCAGGTGAAGGTGGTCCAATCCTGCTGCGTCGATCGGCTCGCGACATCGGCTACCGTCGGCAGCGGCTTGCGCGCAGCCGGATCCGGCGCTTGCAGGCTTTGCCGCAGTGCCGACACATCGACCAGGCCAGTCGCCGCGGCGCTCTTGCGCCGTAGTGCCTGCGCGAGATCCTGATCGGTGATGCGTCCCTCGGCGATGGCGTCGCGGTAGAACGCACGCGGCATGGTCATGCGGGCACCTGCCGTTTCGGCCATCCGGCGCGCAGCGTCGGCAAAGCTGCAGTCGGTGATGCCGAGGAATGGATTGACCGCCACGAAGTGCTTGAGTGGCCAGAGCGGCGCGATGCGCCGGCAGGCACGTCGCGCAGCGTCGAGTGCAAGCTGTGCAAGGTCGGCATCGGCAGCCGGTACCGCGTCCATCCGTCCCTGGATCTTCAGTGCAGTGGCATTCATCGGATGCGGTCCCTCAGGCGATAGTCGAGCTGTGATGACACGTGCGGTCCTGGCGCAACGCGCCAACCAGCCGGTTGAAAAAGGTGTTGACGTAGAAGCCGTTGGCCAGGTGTACGCGCGCAGCCCGCCAGGCGGGTCGCTGGTTCCAGCGTGGCATCAGGCATTGCAGCATGGTCACCGTGGCGAACGATGCAATCGCCAGCCCCATGATCATCAGGCCGATCCCGCCTGGCGCTGGTATCGGCGGCAGACTGCCGGCGGTCAGATGTGCGGCGGCGGTTTCCAGGAAAAAATAGGCAAGCGTGGTTCCGGCGACGCCCGCCAGCGTCTGCAGGACCAGCCTGCGTGTGGTCGCGCCTTGCAGTACCGACGCCAACAGCATGCTGACGCCCATCACGAGAATCGCCCCCAGCGTCAGTACGGCGGGTTCATGCCGGGCAAAGGCTCCGAACAGCCAGCCGAGCCCTACGTAGATCGCCATCGCCAGCAGCAAGCCGAGCAGCACGGGGCGCCGGCGAGGCCGGGCGAATGCAGGAACCGTCTCGGCTTCGACCACGCTGCCTGCGGACAGGAAGGCATGCGCCTTGTACAGCGAATGGGTCAGCAGATGCAGCAACGCGATCGCGAACGCGCCGAGACCACACTGCAGCGTCATGAAGCCCATCTGCGCTACGGTCGACCATGCCAGCGAGCCCTTTACGCTGGTCTGGGTCAGCATCACCACGCCGCCGAACAACGCGGTGAACCCGCCGATCAGCGCGATCCCGTGCAACGTCGGCATCGACAGCAGCATCACGTCGGCGAAGCGGATCATCAGGAAACCGCCTGCGTTGATGATGCCCGCATGCAACAGGGCGGACACGGGGGTCGGCGTGTCCATCACCTCGGGCAGCCAGCCATGGCTGGGAAACTGTGCCGACTTCATCAGCGCCGCAATGCCGAGCAACAGCGCCGCCAGCGACAAGGTCACCGGTGCGGCGCCGTGCGACATGGCGCGCGCGCGGGTCAGGATGGTGGCGATGTCCGTCGTGCTGAACGTGGCAACCAGAGTTGCGGAGGCACCGAGCAGGCACACATCGCCCAGGCGAGCGACGATGAACTTCTTGCGCGCGGCAATCCGCGCGGGCCGGCGTTCCGGGTAGAACACCAGCAGATGGTGCAGTGAGAGGCTGGTCGCCACCCACGCAGCGACCAGCTGCGCCAGGTTGCCGGCCAGTACCAGCAGCATCACCGCCGCCAGCGTCCGGCACAGGCCGGCCATGAAGGCGCCCTGGCGCGCATCGCCGTCCATGTAGTTCCGGCTGTACTGGACCACGATGACGCCGACGAAGGCGACCAGCAGGAACATGCTGCAACTGATCGCATCCAGCCGGACCGACAGGCCAATGCCGGCATCACCCAGCAGCGGGCTGCCGATGGTGCCTTCCGCCGCAGCCAGCGCGCAGGCGAGTACCGCCAGCATCAGGGAGAGGGCTGTCGCCAGTCGGCTGGCAAAGAGGACCAACCGCGGGCGTCGACGGTCCGGACGGTTCGGAAGCAGCGCCACCAGCAACAGGCTGGCGGGGGCAAGCAGGGGCAAGGCAGCAAGGGCAGGCAGCATCGATCACTCCGCGGTCTGTTAGGCCGCGGCAAGGCTACGCACCAATGATCATTCTAAAAAATACATTTAACAAAACGATTCAATCTACAAAATAGAATGATGCATGGCTGCGCTCAACTACAACCATCTGCGCTACTTCTGGGCCGTCGCACGCGAAGGGAATCTCACCCGTGCGGCGGAAAAATTGCTGATCTCGCAGTCCGCACTATCGATTCAGATAAAGAAACTCGAGGGCCAACTGGGCCAGGACTTGTTCGAACGTAACGGTCGACAGCTGCAGTTGACCGAGGCTGGACGCATTGCGTTCGATCATGCCGAGGCCATCTTCGCCACCGGTGGCGATTTGCTTGCCACGCTGAAGCATCGATCCGGTACTCGGCGCTCCATCCTCAGGGTGGGGGCTCTGGCCACCTTGTCCCGAAATTTCCAGATCGGTTTTCTGCGCCCGCTGCTGGCGCGGCCGGATATCGAGGTGATCGTGCGTTCGGGCACTACCGCCTTCCTGCTGCAGGGTCTGGAAGCCCACCGGCTGGACGTTGTCCTGGTCAACGTTGCACCTGCCCGCGATGCGGCCACCCCATGGGTCTCCCACGCAATCGCCGAACAGCCTGTGAGCCTGATCGGCACCCCCAGGCGTATCGGCAAGGGCGGTACGCTGGAAAAGCTGCTGACCAGGCAACCGCTGGTGCTCCCCACGATGGAGAGCAGCGTGCGTATCGGCTTCGACGCATTGGTCGAGCGCATGGGATTGACGGTTCGGGTGGCCGCGGAAGTCGACGACATGGCGATGCTGCGATTGATCGCACGCGAGGACATCGGCTTGGTTGTGGTTCCGCCGATCGTGGTCAAGGACGAGCTCGCCAGCAGGCGCCTGGTGGAAGCCCACCAGTTGCCGCAGCTCAGCGAGACCTTTTTCGCGGTGACCATGAAGCGGCGTTTCCCAAACCCGCTGCTGCGCGAACTGATCGAACCGCGGACCGCGTTGGATCTGACCGAGTAGCGGATGCGCGGCGATTGCCCCGGGTCGATCCGTTATGGAGGTGGCAATCCCCTGCCCGTCAGGCAAGCATCTCGCGCCCTGACCCTGCGGCGATGATGCATCCGAATCTGCCATGCCATGCGTATATGCCGCTGGACCGGCATGGGGCAGAGGCTGATGTCACCGAGCATCCTAATCTACGGGGCCACTGGCGGTATCGGCTCATGTCTGGCGAGACAGCTCGCCCAGGCGGGCAGACGCCTGCATCTCGTAGCGCGCAACACTGACAAGCTGAGGGCTTTGGCTCAGGAACTCGATGCCAGTTGGACGGCGGCCGATGTCCTGGAGGATGGGGTATTCGAACGCGTTGCGGCACAGGCACCGGCGGTACTGCAAGGCCTTGTCTACGCGGTGGGCAGCGCGCACACAAAATCGCTCCCCCGTGTCACGTTGAGCGATCTGCTGCGCGACTATCAGCTGAATGCGGCGGCGGCGGCCTTGGCAGTCCAGGCGGCACTCCCAGCATTGCGGGCAGGCACCGATGTGGCGTCAGTGGTCCTCTTCTCATCGGTCGCGGCCACGCGTGGCTTCACCTCGCACTGCTCCATCGGCATGGCCAAGGCGGCGGTGGAGGGACTGACGCGGTCCCTGGCCGCCGAACTGGCTCCTGCGATTCGCGTGAACGCAATTGCGCCGTCCCTCACCCAGACGCCGTTGACAGCCGGCATGATTTCCAACCCCAAGCTGCGCGATGCCATCGCCGCCATGCATCCGCTTGCCAGACTGGGGCAACCCGAGGACTTAGCGAATCTCGCGGCTGTCCTGCTCTCGTCCAGCGCGGGCTGGATCACCGGACAAGTGCTGGGCGTGGACGGTGGTCGCGGCGCAATCGCTTCGAAATAGGACGGCTGCCATGCCACGCGCCCCGAACAAACGCGACCTTCATGACAAACCTTGCGTGGTGTGGGGCGCCGCTTCACCTGGCGGCGAAAATGGTCGCGTGACTGGGAAATCGTGAAGTGCTGATCGCGACGTTGTCGCAGCCGAGCCTGAGGCCGCACATGACACCGAATATTCTGCTGGTGGGTGCAACCGGACTGGTCGGGCAGGGCGTGCTCAAGGTATTGCTGCAGGATGCCGGGTTGCCGCAGGTGACGGTTCTGGTGCGCCGCCCGTTGCCTGCCGCGCCATCCCGGGTTCGCGTCATGCAGATCCCGGAGTTCTCGACCGCCGCGCTGGAGCGGCTGGATCTGCGCGGCTTCGACGCCTGTCTCTACTGCGCCGGGCCACTGCCGCTGCTGCTGTCCGAGGCGGCGTACCGGGAGGCGACCGTCGGGGTGCTGGAGCGCGTGGCCACGGCTTATGCCAGGGCCAACCCCGCCGGCTATCTGATCTACGTTTCCGGCGCGGCTGCCGATGCCGGCAGCCGCTGGATGCCTCTGCGCGTCAAAGGGCAGGCAGAGGCGGTGCCGGGCAGCGCCGGGCTTGCGTCCACCTGCCTGCGGCCGGGCGGGATCCGGCCGACCCAGGGCGAGTGTTCGCCCCACCGCTTCCGTCGCGTGATCTACACGCTGGGGGCGCCCGCGTTGGCGTTGGCGCAGAAGTTGTTGCCGGGAAGCTTCACCACGACCGAGGCGGTAGGACGCTGCATGCTGGCCCTGGTCCGTTCCAGGCCGCCGCATCCGCCGATCGTGGAGAATCGGCAGATCGCCGAAATCGCATCGCGGTGATGCCGGCGGCGGGCAAAGTCACGCCGCGTGCCGGGGCAACAGGCTGAGGAACTCCCTGCGCAGCGAGGGATCGCCGAGGAAGGCCCCGCGCATCACGCTGTTGGTCATGCGGGCCTCGTCGTCCTTCACGCCGCGCCAGTGCATGCAGTAGTGGTCGGCCTCCATGACCACGGCGATGCCGTCGGGCTGCAGTCGCTGTTCCAGCAGGTTGGCGATCTGGCTGACGGCTTCTTCCTGGATCTGCGGACGGCTCATCACCCACTCCACCAGCCGCGCATACTTGGAAAGGCCGATGAGGTTGGAGCCGGCATTGGGCAGCACGCCGATCCATACGCGCCCCATGATCGGACAAAGGTGGTGCGAGCAGGCGCTGCGCACCCGCAGGGGCCCCACCACCATGAGTTCGTTCAGGCGCTCCGCGTTGGGAAACTCCGTGACCGCGGGCGACGGCTGGTAGCGCCCGGCGAATACCTCCCGCACGAACATCTTGGCGAGCCGGCGCGCGGTGTCCCGGGTGTTGTGGTCGTGCTCCACGTCGATCACCAGGGCGCCCAGCAGCGCCTGCGCCCTGCAGGCGACCTCCTGCTCGATCGCCTCGAGCTCTCCGGCTTCCAGCCAGTCCGCGATGTTGTCGTTGGCATGGAACCGCACGCCCGCAGCGCGCAGCCGCTCGCCGACGCGCTGCGAAACGGAGGCGGCGGGCAGCTGCGAGACGCGCGGGATGTTCGGCATCGGCGTGGACATGGTCTTCCTCGGTCGCTTGGGGGTATGCCCGCGACGCACGGGCACATGTCGTACATACGCGCAGGAACGCGAGTCGGATTCCCGTCGCGCGGGTGGCGGTCACAATTCGTCCAGGTGGGACAACAGGGACTCGGCGCGGGCACGAAGCGAATCGCGTTGCGCCGGGGAGGTGCGCTCCAGTTGCCGGTAAGGCATGGCCAGGCGCGGGTTGCCCGCGAGCCGCTTCCGCTCGCGGGCAAGGAAATCCCAGTACAGCGCATTGAACGGGCAGGCCCGCGGGCTGGTGCGTTCGTCGGGCCGGTAGCGGCACTGAGCGCAGTAATCGCTCATCCGGTGGATGTAGGCCGCGGCCGAGACGTAGGGCTTGGTGGCCAGCAGGCCGCCGTCTGCGAACTGGCTCATGCCCAGGGTGTTGGGCATTTCCACCCATTCGAAGGCGTCGATGTAGATGCCGAGATACCAGCGGTGCACCTGCTGCGGATCCAGACCGGCCAGCAGCGCGAAATTCCCGGTCAGCATCAGCCGCTGGATGTGGTGGGCATGGGCGTGTTCCAGCGACTGCGTGACCGCCTGGCGCAGGCAGTTCATGTGCGTGTCACCGGTCCAGAACCACGCGGGCAGGTCGCGGCGGTGGTCGAAATGGTTGCATTCGGCGTACGCCGGCATGCGTGCCCAGTAGACGCCGCGCACATACTCGCGCCAGCCGAGGATCTGGCGGATGAAGCCTTCGACCGCGGGCAGCGGCGAGCGGCCTTCGCGCCAGCAGGCCTCGGCGCGGTCGATCACCTCTCGCGGCGAGAGCATCTTGACGTTGAGCGCGAAGGAAAGCAGCGAGTGGAACAGCCGGGTCGCCTGTCCGCTCATGGCGTCCTGGTAGTCGCCGAAGCGCGGCAGCGCCTCGCGCAGGAAGGCATCGAGCTGCTGCAGGGCCTCGTCCCGGTTCAGCGGCCAGCGCAGCGCGTCAGCGTGAGCCGCGCCGAAACTCTTCACGCCGGCGGCGGCGATGCGCTCCCACAACGCCCGGTGGTCGTGCGAAGGCCGCGCATCCGGCGGTTCGGCGGGTTCACCCGGCCAACGCTTGCGATTCTCGGCGTCGAAGTTCCAGCGCCCGCCCGCGGGAGCGCCTTGCAGGTCGATCAGCACCCGGTGTTTCGCCCGCATGTGCCGGTAGAACGGCTCCATTTTCCAGCGTTCCCGCGCGCCGAAAAATTCCGCGGCTTCGTCGCGCCGTGTCAGGAAGTGCTCGCTGTCCAGCATGCGGGCCGGGATGTGCAACTGTTGCGCGTACTCCACCAATTGCGCATCCAGGCGCCACTCGTCGGGCGCCTGGTACTCGAACGTGGTGACCTGGTACTGCCCGATGAGCCGATCGAGGTTGCGCGGAATGGATTGCCGGTTTTCGGGGTCGTCGATCGCGAGATAGCGCACGCGGTGCCCGGCCTCGGACAGGCGCCGGGCGAAGTCGCGCATGGCGGCGAAGACCGCCAGGATCTTCTGCGCGTGGTGCAGCACGTAGTCCGTTTCCTGGCGAACCTCCATCAGCACGTACAGCACGTCCGGATCGGCGCCCGCGAACCACGAGTGCGCCGGGTTCAACTGGTCGCCGAGCAGCAGACGCAGCATGGTCATCGTCGTTCGCCGCGGGCCTCAACCGTCGAAGCGGCCGGGCGCCTCGCTGCGGGATCCGAGCAGGAGCGCTGCCGAGAGGGCCGCCACCGCTGCCGCGAGCGCCAGGGCCACCCATGCCGCGGTGTGCGCGCCGGCAAGGACCGACCCGTGCTGCTTGACGTACACGCCGACCAAGCCCCACAGGGCGGCCAGCGCGTACCACGGGTTGCCGGACATGCGGGCGATCGCGGTCAGCACCAGCGCGGCGGCCAACGCGAACAACACCAGTGTCCAGGGCAGCATGTCGCCTGTCGGGAGCAGCCGGAAGGCCACGATGACCTGGGCCACGTTGAGGAACACCGCCAGCGAGACCCAGCCGGCATGCAGCGACAGCGGCACCCATTGCCACCACGGGCCGCGTGCGTGCCGCGCGGTACGCGAAACCTGCCACGCGGCGGACAGCAGGCAGGCCAGGCTGCACCAGATGACGGCCAGCGCCAGCCAGAACCACTGCAGCGAGAACACGACCATCCACAGCGAGGTCAGCGCGAAACCTGCCGCCGTCAGCGGGCGGATGCGCCGCAGCGCCGGGCGGGCCTGGCGGGCGAAGCACTGCCGCGTGCCGTAGATCGCATCGAGCACGAAGATCGGGCCCCAGATCGCGAAGGCGTAGCCCGCGGCCACGATCAAGGTCGGGTAACGGTCGGAAATCGCACCGTTGGTCGGTCCGAACACGCCGTTGTTGGACAGCCATGCGACCACCGGCATGGCCCACGCCAGGAGCGCGACCAGGATTTTCATGGGCAGGTTCCGGCAAAGGTCCGGCTGTCCGCGGCCTGCTCCGGCCAGCGCTGCGGCGCCTTCTGGATCTTCGCGACGTCGTAGCCCATGACTTTGGCCCGATCCAGCATCGCCCGGTAGTCGGCGTCGGACACCTGCGGCGTGCGCGCCATGTACCAGAGGTAGTCGCGCGCATCGCGTACCACCATCACCTGGCTGTAATCCGGCTTCAGCCAGCCGACCAGGTACTGGGTGCTGAGGAAGGCGAAGAAGCGCACGCGCCATTCGCCGTTGCCGCTGCCCTTGACCACGCTGGCGGTCGAATGCAGCAGCTTCACCGGCGCATCGAAACTGCCACGGCGCTGGCGGAACCAGGTGCAGATCGTGCCGTCCGCATTGCGGCTGTAGGTCTCCACCGGGTTGTGGCCGCCGCGCTCGAAGCGGGTGGGGATGGAGGCGATCACGTACCAGCGGCCCATGTAGCGGGACAGGTCCACGCCCCGCACCGGCTGGATAGGATTGGCCGTCCCCGCGCAGGCAGCCAGCGACAGCATGCCCAGCAAGGTCAGGGCGGTCAGGGTTCGCATGCGTTTCACGTGGGGCACCCGGCGTTGCGCGGCAGGATCAGCCGCCTGCCGGTGCATACGGGAAAAGGGCGGGATCGGATGCCCTGCCGCGGACGTCGGCTCAGCGGGACGGCAGTGCCTGCCATGCGCCCAGCGCCGCCTCGCGCGTGGCGCCGACGTCCACCATGGCCGCGGGGTAGCCGCAGGCCGCGAGCGCCTCCGGGTCGCGCCATGGTTCATGCAACAGCCTGGCGGGCAGCGTGGCCAGTTCCGGCAGCCAGCGCTTGAGATAAGCCGCCTGCGGGTCGAATTTCGCCGCCTGCGTGTACGGGTTGAACACCCGGAAATATGGCGCGGCGTCGGCGCCGCAGCCGGCGACCCACTGCCAGCCCAGCGTGTTGTTGGCGAGATCCGCGTCCACCAGCGTGTCCCAGAACCAGCGCGCGCCATGGCGCCAGTGCTGGCGCAGGTTCTTGGTGAGGAAACTGGCCGCGACCATGCGCACGCGGTTGTGCATCCAGCCGGTGTGCCACAGCTCGCGCATGCCGGCGTCCACCAAGGGGATACCGGTGCGGCCGCGCTGCCAGCGGCGCAGGGCGTCTTCGTCGTCGCTGGCCCAGCGGAAGGCGTCGAAGCGTGGGTTGAAGTTCTCCGTGGGCGTGCCCGGAAAGTGGTAGAGCAGGTGATGGGCGAATTCGCGCCAGCCCAGTTCGCGCAGGTAGGGTTCGAGATCGGGCCTGCGTCGCGCATCGAGGCGTGCGGCGCGCGCCTGCAGGGTGTGCAGGATCTGGCGCGGCGTGACCTCGCCGAAGTGCAGGTGCGGCGAGAGGCGCGACGTACCATGGCGTGCGGGCAGGTCGCGGCCGTCCGCGTAGCCGGCCAGCGCATCGTCGGCGAAAACCTCCAGCAGCTCCGCAGCGCCGGCCTCGCCGGGCCGCCAGCTCGCGGCCAGCCCGCCGGCCCAGGGAATGCGCGGCAGCAGCTCAAGCACCTCCAGCGGCACGCTGCCGGGCAGCCGCACCCATTGCCTGGCGCGTGCTTCGGGCAGCGGGGCCTCGTCCTGCAGTTGGGTGCGCAGCTTGCGCCAGTAGGGCGTGAACACGCGATAGGGCAGGCCTTCCGCCGTGGCCAGCTGCCACGGCTCGCACCACAGGTTGCCGGGATGGCTGTGCACGGCAATGCCGTCGCTGCGCAGCGCGGTCTTGAGCGCGGTGTCCTGGGCGATCGCGGCCGGCTCGTAGCGGCGGTTCCAGTACACCGCCCCGGCGCCGCTGGCGCGGATCAGCGCACGCAGCGCCGGCAGGCTGTCGCCCTGCGCGACGTGCAGTTCGGCGCCTTGCGCCGCGAGGCGTTGCCGCAATGCTTCGAGCGAGTGGTGCAGCCACCAGCGGCTGGCCGCACCGGCTTGCCACGGCGCCTCCTCGTGCGGGGCGTGCAGGTACACCGGCAGAACGCGGTCGTGCGCGACGCAGGCAGCGGCGAGCGCAGGCTGGTCGGCCAGCCGCAGGTCACGGCGGAACAACAGCAGCGCGGTGCTCATGCCATGGCCTGCCGCCGCGCGGGCGGCGTTGCGCGGCTTGATCGCGTGGAGCAGAAGCGTTGCATCGGCATGGCGGGCTCCTGGAGTGACCAAGACCTGTACGCGGCCAGCCCCGGAATGGATGCCACCCGTCGCTCAGGGCGCGGCAACGCGGGACGCCGCGCGCGCGGCGAGCTTCGCGCGGATCTCCGGGATCGCCGCCAGCGCGGCCTTCTCCCCGGCGAGGATGGCCAGGTTCTTCTGCTCGAAGTCGGCAGGGCCGATGCCGCTGAGGTCGGGCCGGATCACCACGTCGGCGCGGGCGATCTCCTGCCTGGCCAGTTGCCGGCCCATGATGGTGATCGACTGGCCCACGATGTTCAGCATGCCCTGCGGGTTGCCGCCGTCGGGCCGGGCGGAGATGTCCACCGCGATCACGAAATCCGCGCCGAGCTGGCGCGCGGCATCCACCGGGATCGGGCTTACCACGCCGCCGTCGACATAGTGTCTGCCGCCGATCGCCACCGGCTCGAACACGCCGGGCACGCTGCAGGAGGCGCGCACCGCCTCGCCGGTGTTGCCGCGCACGAACACGGTGCGCTGGCCGGTTTCCAGTTCGGTGGCCACCGCGGCGAATGGCAGCTTGAGCCGTTCCATCGGCTGGCGGTCCACCTGCTGGTTCACGTAATCCTCCGGTGCCTTGCCCCGGACCAGGCCGCCGGAAAACAGCCGCACGTCGCGGATCTTCGCCTCGTCGAGGCCGAACGCGACCTGCTGCATGCGGAATGCGTCCATGCCGCTGGCGTACAGCGCGCCCACCACGCTGCCGGCGCTGGTGCCGGCCACCACGTCGGGATGGATGCCGCTGACTTCCAGCATCTTGATCACGCCGATGTGCGCGAAGCCCTTCGCCGCGCCGCCGCCCAGGGCGAGGCCGATCTTCAGCTTCGGCGGTGGCGGCGGGGCAACCGGCGGCGGAACGGGCCTGGCCGCGTGGGTGCAGGCGGCGAGCACGAGCGTGGCGAGCAGGGGCGGCAGCAGGCGGCGGAGGCGCATTGGGATTCAGCAGAAGAAGGAGTGTGCAGCCCGCTTTCCTCCTCCCCTGCAAGCAGGAGGGAGGAGCGGCGTCAGCCGAGCGCGCCGTCGGCCTCGCGGTGGTAGTGCGTGGCGACCTCGATCTCCTGCTTCGAGCCCAGGAACACCGGCACACGCTGGTGCAGGGCGGTCGGTTGCAGGTCGAGGATGCGTTCGCGGCCGGTGCTTGCCGCCCCGCCCGCCTGCTCGACGATGAACGCCATCGGGTTGGCCTCGTACATCAGGCGCAGCTTGCCGGCGCCGCCGTTGGCGGTGATCTTGGCGTCCAGCGGGTAATAGAACACGCCGCCCCGGGTGAGGATGCGGTGCACGTCGGCCACCATGGAGGCCACCCAGCGCATGTTGAAATCCTTGCCTCGGGGGCCGTCCCTGCCGGCCAGCAGCTCGCCGACATAGCGCTGCATGGGCGCTTCCCAGTGGCGCTGGTTGGACATGTTGATCGCGAACTCGGCGGTCTGTTCCGGGATGCGGATGTTGCGCCGGCTCAGCACGAAGCTGCCCACCTCGCGGTCCAGCGTGAACTCGTGCGTGCCGTGGCCGAAGGTGAGCACCAGCACGGTGGACGGGCCGTACACCACGTAGCCGGCGGCGAGCTGGGTGGTGCCCGCCTGCAGGAAGTGCTCGGCCTTCGGCTCCGCCACGTCGTCCGGGCAGCGCAGCACCGAGAAGATGGTACCCACCGACACGTTCACGTCGATGTTCGAGCTGCCGTCCAGCGGGTCGAACAGCAGCAGATGCTGGCCCTTGGGGTACATGTC
>Ga0187815_10000300_pt1 | contig 24695 bp, 19 predicted proteins | sample NC_S_5_FD_132962 | JGI IMG/M metagenome (GOLD analysis project Ga0187815, IMG submission 132962) | Wetland sediment microbial communities from Neuse River Estuary, North Carolina, USA - ASW-S_5 | ecosystem: Environmental > Aquatic > Freshwater > Wetlands > Sediment | place: USA: North Carolina...
CCCAGCCGGCCGGCGAGGTGGCCCATCCACGCCGAGCTGAAGGTGCCGATCAGGTAGATGCCGAAGATCAGGCCCACCACCGCCTGGCTGAGGTTGTACGGCGGCGCCAGCAGGCGGTAGCCGAGGTAGTTGTAGACGGTGACGAAGGCACCCAGCAGCAGGAAGCCCTCCACGAACAGCCACGGCAGGCCGCGGTCGCGGAACATGCCGCCGAAGCGCGCGGCCAGCGCACGCGCGGAGAACGGCTGGCGCCGGAAGTGCCGCGACGGCGGCAGCGTGCGCCAGAACGCCAGCGCGCAGGCCAGGCCGATCACGCCCACCACGGCGACGCCCACGCGCCAGCCGAAGAAGTCGGCGAGCACACCGGTGACCAGGCGCCCGCCCATGCCGCCCACCGCACTGCCGCTGATGTACAGGCCCATGCCGAGGCCGATCGAGTCGGCGTGCATCTCCTCGCCGAGGTAGGTCATCGCCACCGCGGGCAGGCCGCTCAAGGTGAGCCCCAGCAGGGTGCGCACCGCGAGCAGCGAACCCCAGTCCGGCATCGCCGCGCTGGCCAGCACCAATACCGCGGAAGACAGCAGCGAGGCCACCATCACCGGCTTGCGTCCCCAGGCGTCGGACAGGCCGCCCGCGAACAGCATCGCGAACGCGAGCACGCCGGTGGTCAGCGACAGCGACAGCGCCGCGCCTGCCTCGCTGACGCCGTAGTCGCGGCTGAATTCCGGCATCAGCGGCTGCACGCAGTACAGCAGGCCGAACGTGGCGAGGCCCGCGGCGAACAGCGCGAGGTTGGTGCGGCGGAACGCCGGCGTGCCGTGGCGGATCCACTCCGGCGTATCCGCCGCGGCCGCATCGGGGAGGTGGGAGCCGTGCATCGCCCGTCGCGTGCTTCCGAAGGTCATGCGGCGAGCATAGAGCGTCCGCGCCGGACGATCGACAAGGCGCGGCGCTGCATCGTCAGCCGGCGTGCCGCTGCGCTTCCAGCAGCGGCGCCAGCGACATCGACCACGCGTTGAGGTTGCCGTTGTCCCATTGCTCGATGCGCCGCAGGTAGTCGCCCGCCTGTGCCGCCGTGTGCGGATAGTGCGCCACCGGCATGGCCCGGTCGCTGGTGAAGTACAGCGTGTGCTGGTCCGGGCCGAGGTGCGGCAGGTAGTCGGTGCTGAAGCCCGGGCTGTCGTCGCCCGCGTAGCGGATGGCCTGCGGCACGCCCCAGCCGTCGCCCCGGCGGAACACGATGAACAGGTGATCCTTGCTGTCCCCCGGCAGGCGGTGGTCGCTGGCGAACACCATGTACGAACCGTCCGGCGCGATCTCCGGATCCACGTCGTCGTCGCCGTAGTGGCTGAACGGCAGCGGCTGCGCCGGCTGGTAGGCACCGTGTGCGTAGTGCGACACGTACAGCCGCTTGCCCTTGCCCGGGTCGATCGACAGGAAGTAGATGCTGCCGTCGCGCGTCATGCTGGCCTTCCACACGGCGTCGCTGATGTTGACCGCGGCGGGCAGGCGCACAGGGGTGCTCCATCCATGGTCGCCCACGCGGTCCACGCGCCACAGGCCCACCTGCTGGCGCGCCGGCGTGGTCTGGGTGCGGCGGATCGACACGTAGACCACGTACTTGCCGTCTGGCGAAAACTCGGGCGCAAGGTCCGGCCAGGTGCCGGAAAACGACGCCATGGCCGGCGCGGACCAGTGGCCATCCACCCGATGCGATTCCAGGATGATGCCGCCGCCGGCGCCGCTGCGGGTGAACAGCAGCGTTTTGCCGTCAGGGCTGAAGGCGGGCGCCTCGTCGTTGGCGGGGCCGGAGACGATGCCCGGCGCGAAGACCTGCGGCGCGGCCAGCACCGGCGGTGCGGCGGTGGCGGCGATGGCGGTGTCGAGGCCGAGGGCGGCAACCAGGGCCAGGCAGAGCTTGCAGCAGCGTGAACCGGACACGTCGAACTCCCTTGCGGCACGTCGGGGATAAGCGGACGGAGATTCCTGGACGCACCGCGCCACGTCCATCGACCGGACGCGGCGCGGCGTGGCATCACGCTAGTTCCACCGGCCACCTCGCAGCAGGTGCCGGACGTCACCCATGGCCGTCAGTCGCGCCCCGGCGGTGCCTCCAGCTCCAGCAACCAGCCCTTGCCGGGCTCCACCGCGATTTCGTCGCCCGGCCTGAACGTGGCAGCAGGCTGGAAGCCCTCCACCGCAGGCGCCACCAGCCGGACGTGTGCGGGATCCAGGCCGAGCGCCTTCCAGTCGATGATGAGCTTCACCTTCGCGGTGGCGGGCGCCCACGAGGCGATGGACACCAGGGTCTTGTCGCCCTTGCGCACGTAGCTGGTGGCGAGCACGTCCGGGTTGCCGGTCTTCACCGGCGTGTCGTGCACCCACCAGCCGACCATGTCCGCCTGTTCGATGCCGAACGCGTCCCAAAGCTGCCACAGGTGGCGCGGGTCGCCGCCGGTCCACGGCAGCCGGTTGGTCATGCCGAACACCATGCCGCGCCAGGGGTTGCCGCCGTTCTGCAGCATCTCGCCCATCAGGCCGTAGGGGATGCCGGAGATCTCGGTGAGCCAGTACGCCGGCGAAGTGTGCTCGTAGTCGAACTCCTCGCCGAACCACAGGCGGTCGATGTACGGGAACAGCCCCATGTAGAGCAGCGCGCTGTTGATGTAGCCGTCGCGCGCGTCGAACTGGCTGGCCGAGTGCAGGTCGATCAGCGCATGCGGGCGGTGCGCGTCCAGCACCTTGCGCACGCGCTTCATGGTGGTGCGGTCGTAGGCCACGTCGTCGAGGTACAGGCCGTCGATGCCGACGTTGCGCGCCAGCCAGTCCAGCCCCTCGATGTAGTAGTTGTGCCAGCGGCTCTGGCCGGCGTCGACCACCGCCGCATCGCGGTTCTCCGGCACGTGCCAGGCGGCGATGTAGTCGCCGTCCAGGTGTTCCTGCAGCCAGGAGAAGCCGCCGCCCCTGCCGGGGCTGATGATCTCGCTGCACGGCCCGGGCGCGGCCTTGCCGCCGTCGCCGATGCGGCAGCCGTCGAGGCTTTCCAGCATGGGCAATTCGGGCGCGCGGTCGGACAGCTCGCGGATGGTGTCGTAGATCTTCACTTCCATGCCGCGCGCGTGCGCCGCGTCGACGAACGCCTTCATCCTGGCCGGAACGAGGAACGGGTAGTTGATCCACGGATTGATCGGCGTGGCATGGTGGATGTTCACCACGTTGGCGCCTTCGCCCTTGATCTGGTCGAGGTCGGCGTAGCCGTGGTAGTAGCGCTCGGCGAAATGCTGCGCCGGCTTGATGGTCTTGAACGGCGTCACCCGCAGCACGAGGTTGTAGTGCAGCGTCTGCCCCGCCGCCATCGTGCGCGCACCGCTGAACGCCTTGACCAGGTAGCGTGCGCCGTCACGCCTGAGCGTGATGCCGCCCTGCCCCGCGTTGTCCCACGAAGCCGGCATCACCAGCGGCTGCTGGTGGTAGAAGTTGGTGTTGAGCGGGCGGCGGTAGCGCTCGTCGCGCAGGTGGAATTCCAGGCCCGCGTTCACGGCGCCGATCCAGGCGCCGTCCTGGTTGTTCTGCACGTTCCACTTCCAGGCGAGGCCGTCCGGCGCGGCCGAACCGGTGCGGCCCAGGCCCAGTTCGTACTGCGCCACGTCGCCCCTGAGCGGAATCTCCAGGCGGATGTCGTCCAGCTTCACCGCCTGCGCGGCGGTGAGCGCGATGGCGTAGCTGAGCGTGCCGTCCATCTCCAGGCTGGCGGTCACCTCGCCGCGCAGCGGGCCGGCCGGCCCCGCCACCTGCCAGTGCACCTTGCCGGGGCCGTCGACGACGACCTTCGGCGTGCCGGCCGCGCTCAAGGCGTGCGCGCCGCCGGCGTCCTGCACCAGCAAGCGCATCGGCGCGGCCAGCAACGCGCGCGGGGTCGCCGCGAAGCCGGTCATGCGTTCGTCGAAGCGGCTGTCGATCTGCGCCGGCAGGCCGCTGGACGCCAGCGTCACCGTGCGGCCCAGGATGCCGAGTTCTTTGCCATGCACCGTCACCGCGGTGAACGGCTTCACCAGGCTGTCGTCCTGTGCCAGCGTGGAGTTCAGCCAGCGCAGGCGGGTGAGCCTGAAGGGATCGTCGTCGCCGTGTGCCACGGCCTTGCCCGCATCCACGGTGATCGACAGCGGCACCTGCTGCGGTGCCGCGCCATCCGCACCGACCGTCAGCGTGCCGCGGTAGGTGCCGGGCCTGGCGTCGGCGGGAATGTCCAGCCCCATCCACAGCGGCTGCACCCGGTCCTGCGCCACGTCGAGGCGGTTGGCGAACGGCTTGCCCGCATAGTCGATGCCACCGAGGTTGAAGCAGGTGAGCCGCGCGGCGGAGATGACGGCGCCGTCGGGGCCGTGCAGGTCGCCGAAGCGCACATGTACGTCCTGCGCCGCGGCGCGCGCGGTCCACAGGCCGACCTGGAAGCTCAGGTATTCGCCGCGCAGCGCGTGGTCGGCCAGGCTGCCGCCCGCGCCGCGCCGGGCCCAGCGCCCGGGAACCCGGGTGAACATGCGGATCGGGTGGTCGCGCGTCTCCGGGAACAGCAGCCAGGGCTGGCCGGGGTTCGCCGCCAGCAGCTGCTGCACTTCGGCCGGCGTGGCGGTGCGCTCCATGTCGGTATAGGCGTCGAAGTCGTCCACCGCCTGGTAGCCGATCACGCGCGCCTGCGGCAGCTTCGCCGCGCGGCGCGGATCGTCGAGGTGATTCTTCTTCACCCAGGCGGTCTCGGCCGTGTCCGCCGGTGCGCGGTACGTCACCGTGGGGTAGTTGCGCGAGCCGCCGCTGACGTAGGGCAGGTAGTAGATCGCGTAGGTGCCGGCCTGCTTCGCCTCGAACGCCAGCACGCCTTCGGTCGCATCGATGCGCTCGCGCACGACGTTGTCCACCGCCTTTCCGTCCGGGCCGACGACGAGGGTGGCCACGTTTTCGGGATGGCGGTCGCGCCGATGCCAGGGAATCGTCGCCACCACCGCCGCCGCAGGATGGTCCACGGCGACGGTGTAGCGGTGGTTGCCGTACTGGTCGGCGTTCCAGCGCAGTTGCACGCCATCGGCGAGCGACTGCGGCTGCGCCAGGGCGAAGCTGCCGCCACCGGCGAACAAGGCGCAGGCCAGCAGGCCGAGGGCTCGCGGACGAAGGGTTCGTGGACGGTGCATGACGGTCCTTGGGGCGGATGGTCGAGGCCCGATATGTAACCCGCCGCCCTTTTTTTCGCAAGCAAACGATCTAATACGAAATAATCTGAAGCCATCGCGGACGGGAGGCGCACCACCGCCGGGGCCATGCCTGCCAGCCCTCAACCCGCCGCCAGCGGCAGGCGCAGCCTCACTTCCAGGCCACCGCCCGCGCCATTGCGGGCCAGGATCTCACCGCCGTGCGCCCTGGCAACCCGCTGCGCGATCGCCAGGCCGAGGCCGTGGCCCTCGGCGCGCGCGGCATTGCTGCCGCGGAAGAACGGACGGAACAGCGAGTCCAGCTCGGCCTCGGGCACGCCGGGGCCGTGGTCGCGCACGATGCATTCGGCCTGCCCTGCGGCCGCGTGCACTGCCAGCTCCACGCTGCCGCCCTCGGGACTGTACTTGACCGCGTTGGACACCAGGTTGCCGAGTGCGCGCTCCAGCAGCACGGGGCTGCCGACCACTTCGACCGGCGCCCCGGCCGGCGACCAGTGCAGGCGGATGTGGCGGGCGTCCGCCTCCAGCATCGCCCGTTGCAGGACGTCGCGGGCCAGTTCGGCGAAATCCAGCCGCTCGCGCTCCATGCCCGGCAGCCCGCCTTCCATGCGCGAGAGCGCGAGCATGTCGCCGGTCATGCGGTCGAGCCGCTCGATCTCCTGCTCGGCCTGGCGGAAATAGTGCTCCGCCGCGGCAGGGTCGTCGCTGCGTTGGGCCAGGTCCAGGATCAGCTGCAGGCGCGCCAGGGGCGAACGCAGTTCGTGCGAGAGATCCTGCAGCACCCGGCGGTCATGCGTCACCAGCGCCTCGATGCGCTCGGCCATGGCGTCGAAATCGCCGGCGAGCTGGGCCAGCTCGTCGCGCGTGGCGCCGCCGGGATGGCCCACGCGCGCCGACAGTTCGCCCGCCGCCATGCGCCGCGCCGCCTCGCGCAGCGCCTGCACCGGCTTCGCCACGCTGCGCGCCACCCACCAGCCGACCACACCGATGAACAGCAGCGACAGCGCGAGCTGCACGCCGAACAGGATCTGTTCGCGCGTCTGCGGGCGCAGCCGCGTGTGCGAGCGGCTGATCACCACCAGCTGCCGCTGCTGGCCGTCCGCGCCCGCCACGGGCTCCACCGCCAGATACATGAACTGACTGCGCCAAGGCTTCAGCACCAGGCTGCGGTCGGCCGCCAGCATGTCGGGCAACGAATCGTGGACCGATGGCGGCAAGCGGATCGGCAGCAGCGGCTGACCGTTCTCGAACAGCGTGGCCTCGACCAGGACACCTTCGCGTCGTTGCTGCGCTACCCAGTCCGCCAACGCAGGCTGGCCGCCCTGCTCGTAGGCCTGGTCGGCCGACTGCGCCAGCGCGCTCCAGTCGATCTCCACCGCCGTGGTGTATTCGATGAAGCGCCGGGTGAGGAAACCGCCCAGCACCAGCACCAGCAGGTTCACCGCGCAGAACCACAGCAGCAGGCGCCAGTACAGCGAGCTCTTGAACGGGTTCATGGCGCGGCCGCCACCAGCACGTAACCGGCGCCGCGCACCGCGTCGATGCGCGGCGCCTGCGCCGAGGCCTCGGCCAGCTTGTGGCGCAGCCGGCTCACGTGCACGTCGATGCTGCGGTCGTAGCGCTCCAGCTCGCGCCCCAGCGCGAGGCGGGTGAGCCTGGCCTTGTCCACCAGCTCGCCGGCATGCTGCGCCAGCGCCAGCAGCAGCTGGAACTCGGCGCCGGTGAGCGACAGCTCCCGTTCCCCGACCAGGGCGCGGCGCTCGCCGGGCAGCAGGCGCAGCACGCCGAGCTGCAGGTCGCCCGCGGCGGCAGCCGGCGCGTGGCGCCGCAACTGCGCGCGGATGCGGGCCAGCAGCTCGCGCGGCAGGCAGGGCTTGGCAAGATAGTCGTCCGCGCCCAGCTCCAGCCCCACCACCCGGTCCACCGGTTCGCCACGTGCGGACAACATGATCACCGGCAGGCGGTATTTCACCCGCAACTCGCGCAGCGTCTCCAGGCCATCGCGGCCCGGCATCATCACGTCGAGAATCAGCAGGTCGGGCCGCTGCGCCGCGTTGTGCAGCCGTGCCAGCGCCGCCTCGCCGTCGTGGGCGAGATCCACGTCGAAACCCTCGCGCTGCAGGTACTCGGCCAGCAGGCCGCACAGCGCACGGTCGTCGTCGGCGATCAGGATGCGGGTCATGGCGCTATTTAGCGGTGCACTGGCATCCGGCGGCAATGGCTTTACCCATCTTTACGCTCCCGCAAAGAACATACACGCCGGGCTGTCGTCCAATAGCCACACGTTCCACTCCCCAATGACAAGAGGCGACAACCATGCGCAAGAACCTGATCATCGGCGTGGCCCTGGGCTCGGCGCTGGCCATCGGCAGCTTCGCGATCGCGGCGCAGCCGGGCCCGCAGGGCGGCGACTGGGGCCATCACCATGGCCGCCACGGCATGATGGCGCTCGACAAGCTCAACCTCAGCGATGCCCAGAAGGCCAGCATCAAGCAGATCATGAAGAGCAGCTTCGAACAGAACCGCAGCCAGCGGCAGGCGCTGCGCCAGCAGCGGCAGGCGTTCGAGGCGATGAACCCGACCGACCCCGGCTACCAGGCCGCCGCCGCTTCGCTGGCCCAGGCCGAAGGCGCCGCCACCACCGCGCGGGTACAGCAGATGGCCAACGTCCGTGCGCAGGTCTACAACGTGCTGACCCCGGCGCAGCAGTCGCAGCTGGCCTCGATCAAGGCGCAGCAGCAGGCCCGCCGCCAGCAGTGGCAGCAGTTCAAGGCGCAGCATCCGGCCACCGGCGGGTCACAGGGCGGCCAGTAAGAACCGGCTGTGCGGCACCTCCTCCCGCTGCGCAGCAGGCAGCCGCGTCGGCTTGCGCCGGCGCGGCTTTTTAGCAACGCGGATCAGGCCCAGGGTCTCGAGTCCGGCGCGTGCCGCCAGCGCGGCTGACCGCCTGCTGCGACGTTCATGCCGCGTCGCTCACGTGCCGCGCTGCCACGCAGCGCGCCAGCCAGCGGCGTATCTCGGCCAGCACCGCTTCCGGCGCCTCCATGTTCACGTGGTGGCCGGCGCCCTGCACCACCACCAGCTGCGCACCCCGGAGACCGTCGGCGAGCTGGGCGGACAACTCCTTCACTTCCGGCTGGTCCTCGCAGCCCACCATCAGCAGGGCCGGCGCGGCAATCTCGCCAAGGCGATCCAGCGCGGAGCGCTGCGGTGTGCGCTGGTCCTGCGCGGCGTGGCGCCAGTAGCCGGGATCGCGGCGGAACTGCAATGAAGTCATCGCCTCGATGCGGCGGCGCACGCCGGCGTCAACGTCGGACACCGTGCGGCGCGGCCCATCGGTGAAGGCCCGCAGCGAGCTGTCGATCATGCCCGGCACGTCGTAGGCGCCCAGCGCCTGGAGGAAGGCGCGCGCGGCCGGCGTGCGGTCGGCGAACCGGCCCCAGTAGCCGGCGCCGACGAAGACCAGCGCGCTGACGCGGCCGGGATGCGCCAGCGCGAAGTCCAGCGCAGTGGCCGCGCCGCCGGAGCAGGCCAGCAAGGCCGTGCGCCCGACACCGCAGGCGTCCAGGACCGCGGCGAGGTCCTCGTGATGCGCATACCCGCGGCCAGGCACGATCTCTGACTGGCCGAAGCCGCGCGCATCGTAGCGCAGCACGCGATGGTCGCTGGCCAACGCGGCGAACTCGTGGTCCCACTGCCGGCTGTCGACGAGAAAACCGTGCAGCAGGGTCACCGACTCGCCGCGGCCCGCCGATTCGACATGCAGGCGGGCGCCGTCCACCTGCACCGATGATGTCGTGACTGTCATGCAATGCTCCTCGGCGGTCACCGCGGGTTCGCTGCCAGCAGGCCTTGCGTAGCGCTGACTTCGGACGCCGCCACGCGCACCGGCGCCAGGTAGCCGTCCGGCTTGTCGCCGACCGCCGCGCCGCCGTGGAGGCGCTCCTGCTGCGCCTGTTCGAAGAAGCTGTAGGGGAACTGCTGGGGCAGCGCGGAGACCTCGTCGAGCAGGCGCAACGCTTCGTCGGGCAGGGAGCGATCGAGCGCGGCGAGGTTGTCCTCGAACTGCACCATGGTGCGTGCGCCGAGTATCACCGAGCCCACCGCAGGCCGGCGCACCGCCCACTGGATGGCCACCTGCGCCATCGACAGGCCGTACTCGCGCGCCACCTGCTCCACGGTGCGCACGATGGCCCAGTTGCGCGGGGTGAACTTGTCCTGCAGCGAGGCCAGCCCGCTGCCCTTCAGCGCCTGGATGCGGCCGTCGCCGGCGCCGTCGTGGCCCGATTCGCTGGGCTTGTACTTGCCGGATAGCAGGCCCATGCCCAGCGGGCTCCACGCGGTGATGCCGTAGCCCAGCTCCTGCGCGAGCGGCGCGTATTCGCGCTCGATGTTGCGCTCCACCAGCGAATACTGCAGCTGCAGGTTCACCAGCGGCTGCAGGTGGTGGGCCAGCGCCAGGGTCTGGATCTGCGCGGCGTACCAGGCCGGCACGTCGGAGAGGCCTGCGTAGCGGATCTTGCCCGTGTGCACCAGGTCGTCCAGCGTGCGCAGCACTTCCTCCGCCGGGGTGATGCGGTCCCAGGTGTGCAGCAGGTAGAGGTCGATATAGTCGGTGCCCAGGCGGCGCAGCGAACCCTCCACCGCGCGCAGGATGTTCTTGCGCCCGTTGCCGCCGGCATTGGGATTGCCCGGCTCGGCGTTGTAGCTGAACTTGGTGGTCAGTACCACGCGGTCGCGGCTGCCGCTGTCGGCGATGAAGCGGCCGAGCAGGGTCTCGCTCTGGCCCTCGGTGTACAGGTCGGCGGTGTCGACGAAGTTGCCGCCGGCAGCCAGGTAGCGGTCAAACATCGCACGCGCGGTGGACTCGTCCGAACCCCAGCCCCAGCTCTCGCCGAAGGTCATGGTGCCCAGTGCGAGGCGGCTGACACGCAGGCCGGAACGGCCGAGGGTGTAGTAGTCGAAGGACATGGCGGATCTCCAGTGGGTGAGCGGGACAACGCCAGTCTGCGCCGCTCGATTGCACCGAAAAACCGCCATTCGCTTTATGCTTTATGAAGTACCACTAATCAGTAGCCAAGTCCTGCATGCGCGACGACTACGCCCTGCGCGCCTTTCGCGCCATCGCCGAACACGGCAGCTTCACCCGCGCCGCGGCGGCTTTGGACGTTACCGCATCGGCGTTGAGCCAGACCTTGCGCCAGCTGGAAACCCAGCTCGGTACACGCCTGCTCCACCGCACCACGCGCCGCGTGGGACTTACCGAGGCGGGCCAGGAGCTGCTGCGGCGGATCGGCCCTGCACTGAAGGAGCTGGATGCAGCGATGGATGCACTGCGCCAGCACGGCGACCGCCCCGCCGGCCTGCTGCGCCTCACCGTACCGGACGTGGTGGCGATCGCCCTGCTCGATCCCTTGCTGGGCGAATTCATGGCGCGCTGGCCGGACGTGCGGCTGGACATCCACGTGGACAACGGCCTCAGCGATCTGATCGCCGAGGGTTTCGACGCCGGCATCCGCCTCGGCGAACGCCTGCAGCGCGACATGGTGGCCGTGCCGGTCAGCGGTCCGCTGCGCTCGGTGGTGGTGGGCTCGCCCGCCTACTTCGTACGCTGCGGCCGGCCGAGGCAACCGCGCGAACTGGAGGCGCACGACTGCATCAACTTCCGCCAGCCCAGCAGCCATGCGCTGTACCGCTGGGAGTTCGCGCACCGCAGCGGACCGCGCAAGGGCCAGTGGTTCGAGCTGCCGGTGGATGGCCGGCTCACCGTGAACCACGTGCCGCTGGCGGTGCGCGCCGCGATCGAGGGCGCCGGGCTGGCCTGCGTTCTGGAACCCTTCGCGCGCGACGCACTGGCCGACGGCCGGCTGGAAAGCGTACTCGGCGACTGGCTGCCGCCCTTCGACGGCTTCCACCTTTACTACCCCAGCCGCTTCCAGGTGCCGCCGAAGCTGCGCGTGTTCATCGATTTCCTGCGGGAGCGCAGGCAAGCGGCCGAAGCGGTACAAGGCTCCGGCCGTGCGTGACGCGAGGCTCAGCGATCGCGCCAGCGCCCCTCGACCCAGACATGGCCGGGCGCCCAGTAGCCGGGCACCCACACGTGGGCACGGCGCGGCGCCACCACCACGCATCCGGTGAGTGCGGCACTACCGCCTATCAACGCGGCAGCGATCAGGCAGGTGGACAGGAAACGACGCATGGCGCACTCCTCGTGGGGGGATGTGCTGCGAAGAACGCCCCGCCCCGCGCCGCGATGACGGGCATCGTGGTGTTTCCCACGCGCAGTTCAGCCGGCCCTCATCTGCCGGCTGGATCGGACCGGACTCAGGTTCTTGCGGCGCGGCCCACCGCGCGTGTCATGCGATGGACCAGCCGTGCGGCGACACGGGCGGTGACCTTGTCGCGATCGTGCGGCGGCGACAGCTCGGCCACGTCCAGCACCTTCACCTTGCCGGTGGCGGCGACCGCGTCGAGCAGCGGCTCGACCACTTCCAGCGGCACGCCGCGCGCGCTGGGCGCACTGACGCCCGGCGCCATCGCATGCGGCAGCGCGTCCAGGCAGATGGTCTGGTAGATCACGTCCGCCTTCGCCAGCCTCGCCTGCAGCTCCGCGATGCGCGTGGGCAGCTCGAGCAGCCCCAGTTCGTCGTCGTGCACGTAGTGCACACCGAGTCCGTCGGCGGTATCGAACAGCATGCGGGTATTCGCCGAGGCGCTGATGCCGTAGACGCAGTAGTCCAGCGGCAGGCCCAGCGCCGCCGCGTGTTCGATGGCCTGCAGGAACGGCGTGCCGGAACTGGCCCGGTCCTGCCGGCGCAGGTCGAAGTGCGCGTCGATGTTGACGATGGCCACGCGCGGGCGCCGCTTGCCGAGATGCCGCACCAGGCCCTGATACGTGGCGAACGCGATTTCGTGCCCGCCGCCCAGGCCTACCGGCAGGTGGCCGGCGTCGAGCAGCGTGGCCAGTATTTCGGCGTAGCGCTGCTGCGCGCCCTCCAGGTCGCCGTCGACCACGTCGACCGTACCCGCGTCGTACAGCGGCGTGTCGTCCAGCAGCGGCAGGTTGGACAGCATCGCGCGCAATGCGGCGGGGCCTTCCGCCGCACCGGTGCGTCCGCCGTTGCGCCGCACGCCCTCGTCGCTGGCGAGGCCCAGCACCGCCACGCCGGGCGCGGCGCCGGCCACGGGCTCGCGCACCCACTGGTGCCAGCGCCGCGTGGCGGGGCCTTCCGGCAAGTCGACGCGCCCGCTCCAGCCATTCATGGCGACACCCGGCGCTGGCGGCGAACAAGCTGGTTCATGGACTGCTCCGTTGCGTGATGCGCGCATTGTAGGAGCTTGCCGCATGTCTCCGCAGGGCGGCCGCGGCAACGCAACGCGGGCGATGCGGCGGCATCGCACAGGCTCATGGCGCGGCGCTCGCATCCGCTTCACCCCGGGCGCCGCAGCATGGGGCATGGCAAAGAAAACCGGCGAACGCATCGCGAAGCTGCGCCTGCGCCTGGCCACGCCTGCCGACGTGTCGGCGCTGGTCGAGCTCACCGCGCGCGTCTACACGCCCGAATGGGGCCATTCGGCGGAAATGCTGCGCTCCCAGCAGACGCACTTTCCGCAAGGCCAGTTCGTGGTGGAGTACGAGGGCAAGGTGGTCGGCTACTGCGCCACCTTCCGCACCGACGAAGCCACCGCGCTGGCACCGCACACATGGATGCAGATCACCGGCGGCGGCATGGCCTCGCGCCACAAGCCGGACGGCGACTGGCTGTACGGCATGGAGGTGGTGGTGCATCCGGACCACCGGCGCATGCGCATCGGCCAGCGCCTGTACCAGGCGCGCAAGCGGCTGTGCATGGACCTGAAGCTGCGCGGCATCGTGTTCGGCGGGCGCATCCCGGGGCTGGCGCGCAACCTGCAGCGCTACGGCAGTGCCGAGGCCTACGTGCGGGCGGTGCTGGAAGGCCGGCGCCGCGACCTCACGCTGAGTTTCCAACTGGCGAACGGCTTCGAGGTGATCGGCCTGTTGCGCGACTACGTGCCCTCGGACCACGAATCGCTGGGCTGGGCCGTGCACCTGGTCTGGCGCAACCCGCTGCTGCTCGACCAGCCCGACATCCCCTCGATCCCCTCGCCGCGCCAGCTGCCCGACATGGTGCGGGTGGCCTCGGTGCAATACCTGCAGCGGCGCATCGCCTCGTTCGAGGAATTCGCCACCCAGGTCGAGTACTTCACCGACATCGCCGCCGACTACAACGCGGATTTCGTGGTGTTCCCCGAGCTGATCACCTTGCAGCTGCTGTCGATCGAGAACACCGAGCTGCCGGCCACCGACACGATCCGCAAGCTCAGCCAGTACACGCCGCAGGTAAAGGAGCTGTTCGGCCGGCTGGCGGTGCACTACAACATCAACATCGTCGCCGGCACCCACCCCACCGAGCAGGCCAACGGCGACATCCACAACGTCTGCTACGTGTGCCTGCGCGACGGCTCGATCCACGAGCGCGAAAAGCTGCACCCCACGCCGAGCGAGCGCATCACCTGGAAGATCACCGGCGGCGAGAGCGCCGCCACGGTGCTGACCGACTGCGGCCCGGTCGGCGTGATGATCTGCTACGACAGCGAGTTCCCGGAGGTGGCGCGGCACCTGGTGGACCAGGGCGCGCTGATCCTGTTCGTGCCGTTCTGCACCGACGTGCGCGAAGGCTACCTGCGCGTGCGCTACTGCGCACAGGCGCGCGCGGTGGAAAACCAGTGCTACGTGGTGCTCTCCGGCAACGTGGGCAACCTGCCCGGGGTGAACAACTTCGACATCCAGTACGGCCAGAGCTGCATCCTCACGCCCTGCGACTTTCCGTTTGCGCGCGACGGCATCGCCGCCGATTCCACGCCGAACAGCGAGACCGTGCTGTTCGCCGACCTGCGGCTTGAGAGCCTGGCCAGCGCCCGCAACGCCGGTGCGGTGCAGAACCTCAAGGATCGCCGCTTCGACCTGTACGAGACGCGCTGGCTGCCGCGGCCGCAGCCGGGCTAACGTCGATGCGCCGCGCTCTGCGATAATCAGCGGATGCCCACGCCCGCACCGAAGTCACCCAACCCTCGTCTGCAGGCCCTGCTGGGCCACGAATTCTTCGCCCCGATGCAGTGGAAACGGCGCGTCGCGCTGTGGAGCGGCGCGATCCTGGTGGCGCTGGCGGCGATCCTGTTCGCCAAGGCCAGCAACTGGGCCTATGCGCTGTTCCAGCGCATCCTCGTGCACGGCGTGTGGATACCGCTGCTGATCACGCCGGTGGTGTTCGGGCTGCTGGCCTGGGCCACCGAGGGGCGGCTGCGCGCCACGCGCGGCAGCGGTATCCCCCAGGTGATCGCCACCATGCACATCGAGGACGAAGGATTCCGCCAACGCATGCTGGCGCTGCCCATCGCGGCCTGCAAGATGCTGCTGACCCTGATCGCGCTCGCGGTGGGCGCCTCCATCGGCCGCGAGGGCCCGACCGTGCACGTGGGCGCGGGCCTGTTCTACTCGCTGGGCCGGCGCTTCGGTTTCACCGACCCCAAGGCCGCTTCGCGCTTCATCCTCGCGGGCGGCGCGGCGGGCATCGCGGCCGCCTTCAACACGCCGCTGGCCGGTGTGGTGTTCGCCATCGAGGAGCTGGCCGGCACGTTCGAGCACCGCTTCAGCGGCCTGCTGCTGACCGCAGTGATCGTGGGCGGCGTGGTGTCGCTGGGCATCATGGGCAACTACTCGTACTTCGGCGAGGTGCAGGCCGACCTGCTGCTGGGGCACGCCTGGCTGGCGGTGCTGCTGTGCGGCGTCGTCTGCGGCCTGCTGGGTGGCCTGTTCGCGCGGCTGATCCTGCTCAGCCGCCACGGCCCGCTGGCCATGATCGGCCGGCTGCGCGCGCGCTGGCCGGTGCTGTTCGCCGCCGGCTGCGGACTGGCGCTGGCCGTCATCGGCGTGCTGTCGCACAACAGCGTCTACGGTACCGGCTACGACCAGGCACGCGCCTTCGTGCAGGAAGCCTCGGTGACGCCCGGCGAAGGCTTCGGCATCGTCAAGCTGCTCGCCAACGTGGTCTCGTACTGGGCCGGCATCCCGGGCGGCATCTTCTCGCCGGCGCTGGCAGTGGGCGCGGGCCTGGGCCACAACATCGCCCATCTGCTGCCGCACGCGCCGGAGGCGGCGGTGGTGCTGCTGGGCATGAGCGCCTACCTGTCCGGTGTCACCGGCGCCCCGCTGACCTCGGCGGTGATCGCGATGGAACTGACTGACAACCAGGACATGGTGATACCGATCATGGCCGCCTGCCTGCTCGCCCGCGCCGCGGCGTCGATCTTCAGTCCCACGCCGGTGTACAAGGATTTCGCCGAGCGCATGGTGCGCGATTTCGAGCGACAACACATGGGGCACGCGCCGGCCGACGACGAAGTGGATGAGCCGAAGCCTGAAAATGCGGGCACCACCAGCGCCTACGGCGAGCCGGTGGAGGCGCCCGACGAGACGACTGAGAATCCATGACGACGCCCCGCTGGGAGCTGCTGCTCACCCACGCGAACCTCGCGGGCTTCGTCGGTGACGCGCCGTTCGGCCTGGTCGAGGATGCGGCGCTGGCCTGCGCCGATGGCCGCATCGCATGGATCGGGCCGATGCGCGAACTGCCTGCCGAGGCGCAGGCCGCGCGCGTGGAGGACCTCGGCGGCGCGCTGCTCACGCCAGGCCTGGTCGACTGCCACACCCACCTGGTGTTCGGCGGCCACCGCGCCAACGAGTTCGACATGCGCCTCAACGGCGCCGGCTACGAGGAGATCGCCCGTGCCGGCGGCGGCATCGTGTCCAGCGTGCGCGCCACCCGCGCGGCCGACGAGGACACGCTGCTCGCCCAGTCGCTGCCGCGCGCCCGCGCGCTGCTCGCCGACGGCGTCACCACGCTGGAGGTCAAGTCGGGCTACGGGCTGGAACGGGAGGCCGAGCGCCGCATGCTGCGCGTGGCGCGGCGCATCGGCCGCGAACTCGGCATCACCGTGCGCAGCAGCTTCCTCGGCCTGCACGCCTTGCCGCCCGAATACCGCGAGCGCCGCGACGACTACGTGGCCCTGGTCTGCGACGAGATGCTGCCCGCGCTGGCGGCCGAAGGCCTGGTTGACGCGGTGGATGCGTTCTGCGAACGCATCGCCTTCACGCCCGCGGAGACGCGGCGCCTGTTCGAGCGCGCCGGGCAGCTCGGCCTGCCGGTGAAGCTGCACGCCGAACAACTCTCCGACCAGGGCGGTGCTGCGCTGGTGGCGCGCTTCGGCGGCCTTTCCGCCGACCATCTGGAACACTTGGGCGATGCGGGCATCGCCGCGATGGCGAAGGCAGGCACCGTGGCCGTGCTGCTGCCCGGCGCGTTCTACGCTTTGCGCGAGACCCGCCTGCCGCCGGTCGCCGCGCTGCGCGAACACGGCGTGCCGATCGCCGTCGCCACCGACTGCAACCCCGGCACGTCGCCGCTGCTCTCGCTGCGGCTGGCCGCGAACATGGCCTGCACGCTGTTCCGGCTCACGCCCGAGGAAGCGCTGCGCGGCGTCACCGTCAACGCGGCCCGCGCGCTGGGCCTTGCCGATCGCGGCACGCTCGCCCCGGGCCAGCGCGCGGATCTCGTGGCGTGGCACGCCAGGCAACCGGCCGAGCTGTGCTACTGGATCGGCGGCGATCTTGTGCGGCAGGTCTGGATCGGCGGCCGCCCTTTGTAGGAGCGCACCCTGTGCGCGAACGCCCTTGCTTCGATTCAACACCAGGGCATTCGCGCACAGGGTGCGCTCCTACGCACGGGTGCCGAGTCGCGCCAGCACTGCATCGAAGAATTCCATCGGCAGTTCGGCGCGCACCGGCACCCGCCACCAGTGCGGCCGGGCGAACGCGCCGCACTTCACCGCGTCCTTGTCGGTCATCAGCACCGGCAGCTCGTCGCCGAAGGCGAGGTCGGACGCCACGAAGGCGTGGTGATCGGGAAACGCATGCCCTACCACTTCGATGCCCGCATCACGCAGGCCGGCGAAGAAGCGCGCGGGATTGCCGATGCCGGCCACGGCGTGCACGCGCCTGCCCCTGAAAGCCGCAAGCGGCTGCCGCTGCCCGCCGTCGAGCGCCACGGCATCGCCACCGGCGAGCCGCATGGGGTACTCGCCGGCCTGCGGCGTGCCGCCGTTGCAGACGCGCAGGTCCACGCGCGACAGCCGGCGCAGCGGTTCGCGCAACGGGCCGGCGGGCAGCAGGCGTCCGTTGCCGAAGCGGCGCCCGCCGTCGATCACGCAGATCTCCACGTCGCGGGCGAGGCGGTAGTGCTGCAGGCCGTCGTCGGCGATCACCACATCGCAGCCGTCCCGCATCAGCAGTCGCGCCGCCGCGGGGCGGTCGCGCCCCACCGCCACCGACACGCCGCCGGCGCGGATCAGGCAGGGTTCGTCGCCCACCTCGGCGGGATCGGGCGTGCCGTCCAGCAGCATCGGTTCGTGCCGGCGGCCGCCATGGCCTCGGCTGACCACGCCGGGGCGCAGGCCATGCTCGCGCAGCGCCGCCGCCAGCGCGATGGTGAGCGGCGTCTTGCCGGCGCCGCCCGCGGTGAGGTTGCCGATCACGACCACCGGCACCGGCAGGCGCACGCGGTGCAGCACGCCGAGGCGGTACAGTGCGCGGCGCAGGGCAGCGAGCGTGCCGTACAGCCCAGCCAGCGGCCAGGTCCACCACGGGCTGCGGCCAGCGCCGTACCAGGCTTCGGTGAGTTCGTCGGCGAGCGCCACGAGCGCGTCAATCGCTGCTTGGAGGCGCGTCGTGGAACTGCATGCGGTGCAGCGCGGCGTAGTGGCCGCCCAGCGCCAGCAGCTCGGCGTGGCTGCCGCGTTCCACGATGCGGCCCTGCTCCATCACCGCGATCTGGTCGGCGCCCTCGATGGTGGACAGCCGATGCGCGATCACCAGGGTGGTGCGGTCGCGCATCAGCTGCTGCAGGGCCTGCTGGATCAGCCGCTCCGATTCGGTGTCCAGCGCGCTGGTGGCCTCGTCCAGCACCAGGATCGGCGCGTTCTTGAGGATGGCGCGGGCGATCGCGATGCGCTGGCGCTGGCCACCGGACAAATTGTTGCCGTGCTCGCCGATGTGGGTGTGGATGCCCTTGGGCAGGCGCTGGATGAATTCCATCGCATTGGCCGCCTCGGCCGCGGCCACGATCTCCGCTTCGCTGGCGCCTGCCAGCTCGCCGTAGGCGATGTTGTTGGCCACGGTGTCGTCGAACAGCACCACGCTCTGGCCCACCCAGGCGATCTGCCGGCGCAGCGAAGCCAGCGTGTAGTCCTGGTAGTTCTCGCCGTCCAGCACGATGCGGCCGCCGCCGGGTTCGTTGAAGCGCGGCAACAAGCTCACCAGGCTGCTCTTGCCGCTGCCCGAGCGTCCCACTAAGGCGGTGACGGTGCCCGGTGCGCAATGCAGGTCCACGCCGCGCAGGGCCGGAAACCCATTGCGCACATAGGTGAGCTGCACGTTCTCGAAGCGCAGGTCGCCGCGGGTACGTTCCAACACGCGGGTGCCGTGGTCGGTCTCGGGCGGCAGGTCGATGATCTGGAACAGGTCTTCCGCCGCGGACATGCCGCGCTGGATGTTCGACTGCACGTTGGTCAGGCGCTTCAGCGAGGGAAGCATCGTGCCCATCGCGGTGAGGACGGCGAAGAACACGCCCGGCGACATCTGATCCAATACCTGCGGCCGCGTGCCGAGAAACACCAGCGCGGCCAACGCAAAGGCCGCCACCAGCTGGATCGTGGAGCTGGACGCGGCGTTTGTCGCGGCGATTTTCAGGTTGAGCCGGCGGGTATACCGGGTCACCTCGTCGAAGCGGTCGACCTCGTGCGCCTGCCCCCCGTAGATGCGCACCTCGCGATTCGCGCCCACGGACTCCTCCACGGTGCCGGCGACCGAACCCATGGTGCCCTGGATGCGCCGGCTGATCTGCCGGTAGCGGCGGCTGACCACCGTGGCCACCACGGCGATCGCCGGCACCAGCACCAGCAGCGACAACGTGAGATAGGCGCTGGTGCTCAGCATCACGTAGAACATGAAGACAACGGTGAGCCCGTCCGTGATGCCGACCTTGGCCGCGTCGCTGGCGGCCGAGGCCACCTGTTCGCTGGTATAGGTGATGCGGGATATCTGCTGGCCCGACGGCTCGCTGCCGAAGAACGTCGACGGCAGTCGGGTGTAGGCCGCGAATACATCCCGCTGGATCGACTGCACCACGTGTCGGCCGATGTAGGAGACACCGTAGCTGCTGGTGAAAGTGCCGCAAGAGCGCACGAAGAAGATGCCGACGATCCAGATCGGCATCCAGAAGATCAGGTACGGATCCTTCTGCACGAAAAGGTTGTCGATCATCGGCTTCAGCAACTTGGTGAACGTCGCCAGGCCGCCGCCGTCGAGGATCATGCCGACCACCGCAACCAGGCCTACCGCCCAGTAGCGCCTGGTGTATCCGAGCAGCCGCTTGTAGACAGCCCAGGTCTGCGCGTCCCAGATCGCGGTCTTGCCTCCGCTCATTGCACCTCGCCCGGCTTGTCAGGCGTGGTGGCGATCGACAGGCGCGTGAAGCCGAGCTGGCCCAGCGCGTCCATCGCGGTCACCACGCTCTGGTGCGAAGAAAGCGCGTCGGCGCGGATCGTCACCGGACGGTCGTGGTCGCCGTTGGCGTTGGCCGCTATCGCCTGCTTCAGCGCTTCGATGCTGCGGCCCGGAACCGCGTCGCTGCCGACCCAGTAGCTGCCGTCGCGATCGACCGTGATGGTGAGCGCGGGGGCATTCATGTCGCGATCCTGCGCGCTGGCGTTGGGCAGGGTTACCTGCATGCGCGAGTGCTGGATGAAGGTGCTGGTGAGCACGAAGAACATCAGCAGGGTGAGCAGCACGTCGATCAACGGCACCACGTTGATCTCGAACTCGTCCCCGCGGCGGTCGTTGCCGATGCGCATGCGTTCAGCCTGCGCCCGGCGCGACGGTTGCGGGCGCGCGGCGCGGACGCACCGAAGCCGGCGGATGGAGGGTGAGCTCGTCCAGCAGCGCGGTGGCCTGCTTCTCCATCTGCACGCAATAGCCGGCCACGCGCGAACGGAAATACCGGTGCAGCACGTAGGCGGGAATCGCCACGGTGAGGCCGGAGGCGGTGCAGATCAGCGCCTCGCCGATGCCGCCGGCCATCTTCGCCGGATCGCCGATGCCGCCGGCCATCACCTGCATGAACATCCGGATCAGGCCGATCACGGTGCCGAACAGGCCCAGCAGCGGGCCGATCAGCGCGATCGTGCCCAGGGTGCTGAGGTAGCGCTCCATCTCGTGCACGATATGGCGGCCGGTATCCTCGATGCGCTCCTTGATCAGCTCGCGCGACTGGCCGCGCACCGCCAGCGCCGCGGCCAGCAGCTCGCCCAGCGGCGAGCCGTTCGACAGCGCTTCCAGGTGGTTGGGATCGAGCTGGCCGGCGCGCGCCCACTGGCGCACCTCTTCGCCCAGGCCCGGCGGCAGCACGGCCTTGCGCCGCAGCGTCCAGCAACGCTCCAGCACGATCGCCAGCGCCACCAGCGAGCACACCAGGATGGGCAGCATCGCCCAACCGCCAGCCATCAGGATATCGAGCACGTTCGTCCCACCGGGCGTTCAAAACGGAGAGGCCGCATCATAGCAGCCGTTCCCGCCGGTTCCGTGGCGGCCGTGGCAGTCCCTGAACATGACCGGCAAGTCACGGCACCTCGCGCCAGTAGCGTGGGTCGCGCAGCCGCCAGCGTCCGGTGACGCGTGCCGGCGCGTTGGGGGGGAAAGCGAGGCCGACCGCTCCGCTGTCGGCGGTATTCAGCACCGGCACTCCCCTTTCGGCGTAGCGCGCCATCACCTCGGGCTTCGGGTGCCCGAAACGATTGCGCCATCCGGCCGAGACGACCGCGAACGGCGGCGCCACCGCGTCGATGAAATCCCCGCTCGACGAGGTCTTGCTGCCGTGATGCGGCACCAGCAGCACCGGCGCCGGTCCATCGCCCAGCGCCGCCGTCACCCGCGACTCGACCTTCGCCGTGATGTCGCCGGTCAGCAGCAGGCGGCCGCCTGCGCCCTCCACCAGCAGCACGCAGGAGCGGTCGTTGCCCTTGCCCGCCGCGCCCGGCGCCGGCCCCAGCACCCGGAAGTGCACGCCATCCCAGTCCCAGGCCTGGCCGCTGGCGCAGGCCGCCATCGGCGTGCGCATGCGCTCCGGCTCGCCCGCGTAGCGACGCGCCGCCGGAAAGGCCGCGGCCACGGCCGGCGCGCCGCCGGCATGGTCGTTGTCGGCATGGCTCACCATCAGCATGTCCAGCCGCGCGACGCCGAGCGCATGGATCGCCGGCAGCACCGCCGCTTCGCCGAGGTCGAAGCCGGACGGGTAGCGCGCCCCGGTGTCGTACAGCAGCGCGTGCCCGCGGGTACGCAGCAGCACCGACAGGCCCTGCCCCACGTCCAGCACCCAGGCCTCGAACGCCCCCGTCGCCGGCTTCGGCAGGGGCGGCCACAGCAGCGGCAGGAACAGCAGCAGCCCCATCGCCCTCAACGGCATGCCTCGTGGCAGGAACAGCCACAGCGCGCCCAGCGTGGCCAGCAGCAGCGTCCACGGCGCCAACTGCGGCAGATACCAGTGCGCGCCGGGCCAGGTCGCCATCGTTTCCAGCAGCCACCACTGCGCATGCGCCAGCCGCGCCGCCAGCCACAACACCGGCGTGGCCAGCGGCGGACAGAGCCCCAGGCACAGCATGCCCAGCAACGCGCATGGCACGATCACGAAACTCACGAACGGCACCGCCACCAAGTTGGACAGCGCGCCCACCAGCGAGGCCTCGCCGAAGAACCACAGCGTCAGCGGCAGCAGCGACACCGTCATCAGGATCTGCCCCGCGGTGAGTTCATGCAGGAAGGCGCGCAGGCCACGGCCGCGCGACTGCAGGCACAGCATCAGCAGCGCCACGCCGGTGAACGACAGCCAGAACCCCGCGGCCAGCACCGCCAGCGGATCGAACACGAGGATCGCGATCAGGGCCAGCGCCAGCGACTGCGCTCCGCTGCCGCCGCGCCGGCTGCAGCGCGCCAGCGCCACCACCGCGATCATCAGCAAGGTGCGCACGGTGGGCAGGCCGAGGCCGGCCAAGGCACTGTAGACGCCGGCCGCCAGCAAGGCGCCGGCTGCCTGGGCCTGCACCCGCGGCAGGCGCAGGGCCAGCCCCGGCCACAGCAGGTACAGGGTCGCAGCCAGCCACGCGCCGAACACCGCCGCCACGCCCACATGGAAACCGGAGATCGCGATCAGGTGCGGGATGCCGTTCGCCCGTGCCACCTCCCAGTCGTGCTGGGCGAGACCCCGCGTGTCGCCCACCGAGAACGCCTGCAGCAGCACTGCGTCGTGCGGGTCGGACACCCGCGCCGCGATGTCCCGGGCGATCGCGTCGCGCACGCCGTCCACGCAGCGTCCCCGGGCGAGCATGGCGTTGCCGGGGTTCTCCCGCACATAGCCCGTCGCCACGATGCGGCGCTGCAAGGCCGTGCGCTCGCCGTCCGCGGCGCCCGGATTGAGCAGGCCGCGCGGGCGCTTCAGCCGCAGCAGCAGGCGCCAGCGCCCGCAGGGCTGCAGCGACGGCGCCCCGTCGTACCAGGACACCATCATCCGGCCGTGCAGCGGCACGGGTCCGCCATCCAGCTCGACGTGTTCGGCGACGAAGACGAAACGGGTGGCGTCGTCGCGCACCAGCGGCAACTCGGCCACGCGCCCGGTCACCACGAAGTCGCGCCCTTCCAGCGCCCGCGGCAGGCGCGCATCCATCGCACCGGCACCGGCGCACATCGCCCACAGCGCACCGGCGCAAGCGCACAACGGCAACCGCCAGCGCGGCCAGCGCCAGAACGCCGCAGCGACGGCCCACAGCAGCCAAACCGTGCACCCGCGTGGAGGCAGGGCCGGCAACCACTGCACTGCCAGCACGCCGACGAGCAGCGCAGGCGCGGCCTGCGTCGCAGCGAATGGTCTGAACACCATGCCCTGCCCGCTTCGAGGGAATCGGATCGAGGCTAGCGCGCCAACGCCACGGCATCGGACGAAAAGCGTGTAGGCGGAGGCCTTCGCTTGCGAGGTTTGCCCGTGCTCGCACGAGAGGCTTCAATAGCCCTTATTGATCGCCTTCCGGACGCTGACGCGTCCGTCGCGGCGGGCCGTCCATGGCCCGCGGTTGCGCGATGCGGTTCGGCCCGCTATGCGGGCCGCACGGCTTCCCGCAATACCCCGCCATGCAGCACCAGGGTGCGATCCATCCGCCCCGCAAGGCGATGATCATGGGTGACCAGGATGAAACTGGTACCCACCTCGCGATTGAGCTCGATCATCAGCTCGTAGACCTGGGCCGCGTTGCCCTCGTCGAGGTTGCCGGTGGGCTCGTCGCCCAGCACGCAGGCGGGCTTGGTCACCAGCGCGCGCGCCACCGCGCAACGCTGGCGCTCGCCGCCGGAAAGCTCGGCCGGCTTGTGGTGGGTGCGCGCGCCCAGCCCCACCCGTTCCAGCAGGGCACGGGCCTGCTTCTGCGCCTCGGCGATCGCGGTGCCGCGGATCAGCAGCGGCATGCACACGTTCTCCAGCGCGGTGAACTCGGGCAGCAGGTGGTGGAACTGGTAGACGAAGCCCAGCGAGCGGTTGCGCACGCGGCCACGCTCGGCGTCGGAGAGCTTGGACAGCTGGCGGCCGTCCACTTCCACTTCGCCGCTGCTCAGCGTATCCAGCCCGCCCAGGATGTGCAGCAAGGTGCTCTTGCCGGTGCCTGAGGCGCCCACGATGGCCATGGTCTCGCCGCGCTTCAGCTCGAAGCTGACGTCGGTGAGCACCTCGGTTCGCAGCCCGCCTTCGGCATAGGTCTTGGCCACGCGATGGGCGCGCAGCACAGGTGCGTTCGACGGCATCGGATTCTTCTCACTCATAGCGCAGTGCCTGCGCCGGCTGCGTGCGCGAGGCGCGCCAGGCGGGATACAAGGTGGCCAGCAGCGAGAACGCGAAGGTGACCAGGGCCACCCAGCCCACGTCGTGCCATTCGAGCCGGCTGGGCACCTCGCTGATGTAGTACACGTCCGGCGACAGGAACTGCACGTGGAAGACGTGCTCGATCAACTTCACGATGCCCGGCAGCTTCCACGACAGCAGCGAGCCCAGGCTCACGCCGAAGCCGATGCCGACCAGACCCACCAGCAGGCCCTGCACCATGAACATGCCCATCACGCTGCGCGGCGTGGCGCCCAGCGTGCGCAGGATCGCGATGTCGGCCTGCTTGTCGGTGACCAGCATCATCAGCATCGAGACCAGGTTGATCACCGCCACCAGGATGATCAGCGACAGGATGACACCCATCACCTTCTTTTCCATCGAGATCGCGGAGAACAGGTTCGCATTGGTCTGCTCCCAGGTCTGCACCTGGTAGATCTGACCC
>Ga0187815_10000301_pt1 | contig 24666 bp, 19 predicted proteins | sample NC_S_5_FD_132962 | JGI IMG/M metagenome (GOLD analysis project Ga0187815, IMG submission 132962) | Wetland sediment microbial communities from Neuse River Estuary, North Carolina, USA - ASW-S_5 | ecosystem: Environmental > Aquatic > Freshwater > Wetlands > Sediment | place: USA: North Carolina...
CGAGCCGGAACCCCTCGTCCCAGAGAACGTTCTCCATCATGTCGTTGAACCCGAGGCCGCGGTCCCGGGCGTACTCCATCACCTGCGGCGTGCCGTCCACGTGCTCCCAGGGAGCGAAGACCCGAAACCGAGGGTTCCGGCGGAAGGTATCCGTGACCTCGGCCGCGTCCTTGGGCGCCCGCGTCAGGCGGACGTGGTTCACGTGAACGTGCATGAGCGTGGTAGGAACCACGGCGGCGAGCGTCGCGATGTGCAAGTCGGGAAAGATCGTGAGCACGTCCGGGCCGTGGTGCGAGGGCAGCTGGAACGTCGGCATGATACCGTTGATCGGCCCTTTCTTCGTCTCGGCCGGGTCGGCGGCCCGTCGGATCAGGGTGACCTCCCAGTGGTCGACACCCCAGCCTTCCCGGAGGACGGCGGCCGCCCGGGCGATCCCCGTGGTGTTGCACGAGACGACCCGGAGTGTCCGCTTGCCGAGGCAGGCGGCGTAATTCCCGAGCGAATTGAACGAGGCGTCGGCGACGTCCGCCTTCTCCCCACCCTGGAAGATCGCGTGGAGGCCCGCCGCGTCGTACAGTTTCTTGTTCTCGCGGCCCACCTTGTCCGGGGCGGCGTCGACCACGATGTCGACCTTCTTGAGAAGGTCGTGGATAGTGCCCGCCACCGGGAGCCCGGCCGCCTTGAAATCTTCGGGCTTCCCGGCCCCGGTGATGTAGAGAGGATACCCCTTTTCCATCGCGCGCCGGGCCTCGTAGCTCGGTCGCGTCTTCGCGACTCCAACGAGCTCCATGTCCGGTTGCTTCGCCACCGCGTCGGCGACCCGCTTACCGATCGTCCCGAACCCGTTGATGGCCACTCGGACCCGCACGAGCCACTCCTCCGACGCGGTCGAAGTTCGTGGAGGTTAAAGGAACTGCCGCGAGAGGCGACGCCCGCGGATAGGCTAAATCCCGGCGCGGCCGTCGGAGTTCGATTGCTATGGATTTCCAGTTGAGCGACGAGGAGCAGGCCTTCCAGGACGCCGTTCGGCGCTTCGGCGACAAGGTTCTCCGGGCGAACGAGGAGAAGATCGACACCGAGGGAAAGATCCCCCACGCGGTGCTCTCTTCGATGGCCGACCTCGGCCTCCTCGCGATGCCGGTCCCCGCCGAATACGGCGGCATGGGCGCATCCTCCGTGCTCACGGAGATCGCGGCCGAGGAGATCGGGCGGGGGGACGCCTCGATGGCGACCGCGGTCTTCTTCTTGCTCGAAGCGGGCTGGTCGACCGCGTTCTCGCTCCACGGGACGGAAGAGGCGAAGAAGGAGGTCCTGCCGCCCGTCTGCGCCGGAAAGGCCTTCCTCGGGATTGCCAGCACCGAACCGACCGGGGGAAGCGACCTCGCCGGCATGCACACCACCGCCCGCCGGGACGGAGACTCATTCATCCTCCACGGCGAGAAGTCGTTCATCTCGGGCACGGAGGAGGCGAAGGAGCTCGGCGGCGGCCACCTGACGCTGGCGAAAGACCCGTCCGGGGGGTTCAATTTCATCTACGTTCCGACCAAGACCGAAGGGATCACGACCCAGCGGTTCCACAACATGGGCCGGATGGGCATTTCGACCGGCGGTCTGAGCTACCAGGACGCGCGGGTCCCGGCCAAGTATCTCATGGGCAAGCAGGGGAAGGGCTTCGGGCCCGCGATGAGCGGGTTCTCGATCGCCCGTGTCTACGTCGCCGCCGCTTGTATCGGGGCCGCCGAGCGGGCGCTCGAGACCGGGATAAAGTACCTCCGGGAGCGCGAGGTGTTCGGCCAGCCGCTCGGGAAATTCGAAGGGATCCAGTTCGAGCTCGCGGACCTCTGGACCGAGCTCGAGGCGGTCAAGTGGCAGGTCCGCCGGGCGGCGTGGCTGCACGACAAGTACACCCTCAAGGGCGACACTTCCCACCGACCCGAGGTCGACCGGGTGGTCTCGTCCGTGAAGTTGGCGGCCCCGCAGATCGCGTTCGAGTGCGTGAAACGGGTGATGATGTGGCACGGCGCGTCCGGCTACACGAAGGACGTCGGCCTCGAGCGCGGGTTCCGGGGCATCATGTCGTACATGGTCGGGGCGGAGGGCGGGCTCAACATCATGCGGATCATCCTCGGACGGGAGCTCCTCGGGAAGGAGTTCCTCCCGTACAAGCAGTAGCGCTCGATGCCGGCTCGTCGAAGGCTCGGGTCGAAGGCGATCGACGAGCGACGGTTTCACGCGTGGCTCGCCCGCAAGCTCCCGGCCGGCCGCAGGGGGCTCCTCCCGCTCGGGGATGATGCGGCGGCGATCCGCCCTCCCCCCGGTCGGGTCGCGGTCCTCTCGATCGACTCGCTCGTGGAAGGAACGCACTTTCGCCCGGCGTCCCCGCCCGAGCGCGTCGGGTCCGCCGCCGCGGCGGTGAGCCTCTCCGACCTCGCGGCAAAGGGGGCGACCCCGACGGCGCTCCTTCTCGCGATCGTGGTGCCCGTCGGGACGCCACAATCGTGGGCCGAAGCGGTCACCCAAGGCGCGGAACGGACCGCGCAGCAGTTCGGGATGTCCCTCGTTGGCGGGGACACGAAGCCCGGCCCTGTGCGGACGGTGGTGAGCAGCGTGGTCGGATGGGCGCGGGAGGGCTCCCTTGCCCCGCGCTCCGCCGCCCGCCCCGGGGACCTCCTGGCCACGACCGGCACGGTAGGTCGCGGCGGCGTCGCGGCCGCCCGGCTCCTCCGGATGCGACGGCCCGACCGTCGAGCCCTCGTTGAGATGCTGGACGTCCGCCCGCGCGTCGCGGAGGGCGTGCTGCTCGCCCGGCGAGCGCACGCGATGCTCGACACCTCCGATGGCCTCGCGGAAGCGAGCCGCCTGCTCGCCGACGCGAGCGGTGTGCGGGTGGAGGTCAACTGGGACCGGATCCCGTTGGCGAGAGCGCTGCGGACCGCGAGGATCCCGCTCGCCGAACGGCGACGACGAGCGTTCTACGGCGGCGACTACGAGCTCCTGATGGCCCTCCCGACCCGAAGTTTCCCGGCGGCGGAACGCGCCGTACGCGCTATCGGCGGCCGTCTCACCGCGATCGGGTACGTGCGCCGAGGACGCGGGGCGTGGCTCGTCAGCGGGTCTCGCGTGCGCCCGATGCCCCCCGCCGGCTGGCGCCCGTTCTCTCGGCGAAAGTGACCGTCCGCAGGGCCCGGCGAGTTCGTCCGGTGTCGATGGTGTGCGGCACCCTCGCAGGGTCCACGTTTCCTATAAGTAGCAGGAGTCGGACTCTCCCCTTTGCCCGGAGGTTTCGGGTATGGTGAACACTGGTTCAACAGCAAATCCGTTTGAGACAGCGAAGCGGCAGGTCGACATCGTTGCGGACCTTCTCGGTCTCGACAGCGGGATGCGAGAGGTCCTGAAGCACCCGAAGCGGGAGCTCACGGTCAACTTCCCGGTCCGCATGGACGACGGGTCCTACAAGGTGTACACGGGCTACCGCGTGCAGTACAACATGGCGCGCGGACCCTGCAAGGGCGGGATCCGCTACCACCCCCAGGTCTCGCTGGACGAGGTCCGGGCGCTCGCGGCGTGGATGACCTGGAAGTGCGCGGTCGTCAACATCCCCTACGGCGGTGCGAAGGGCGGCGTCATCTGCGACCCGAAGCACATGTCGAAGGGGGAGAACGAACGCCTCACTCGGCGCTTCACGACCGAGATCTCGGGTATCATCGGACCCGAGCGTGACATCCCGGCCCCGGACGTCTACACCGACGGCCAGACGATGGCCTGGATCATGGACACGTACTCGATCCTGAAGGGCTACTCCGTGCCGGGCGTCGTGACGGGCAAGCCGATCTCTCTCGGCGGCAGCGAAGGCCGCGGAGAGGCCACCGGCCGAGGATGCGCCTACACGATCCGCGAGGCAGCGAAGGACGCGGGCGTCCGTGTGAAGAACGGGACGGTCGCGGTCCAAGGATTCGGGAACGCGGGCAGCGTCGCCGCGAACCTGCTCAACGACGAGCAGGGCGCGAAGATCGTCGCGGCCTCCGACTCGAAAGGCGGCATCTACAAGGCCGACGGGTTCAACCCCCACGCTCTCGAGGAGCACAAGGCGAAGACCGGCTCGGTGGTCGGCTTCCCCGGCGCCAAGACGATCTCCAACGAAGAGCTGCTCGAGCTCAAGGTGGACATTCTGGTCCCCGCGGCGCTCGAGAACCAGCTCACCTCGAAGAACGCCGACAAGGTCCAGGCGAAGCTCATCGCCGAAGCGGCGAACGGCCCGACCCTCCCCGAGGCGGACTCGATCTTCTTCCAGAAGAAGATCACCGTGCTCCCGGACATCCTCGCGAACGCGGGTGGGGTCACCGTCAGCTACTTCGAGTGGGCCCAGGACATCCAGGGGTACTTTTGGCCCCTCGCCGAGGTCAACCAGCGCCTCGAGCGGGTGATGGTCCAGTCGTACAACGATGTCCACAAGATCGCCGTGGAGCGCAAGGTGCACAACCGGACGGCCGCGTACGTCCTCGCGATCCAGCGGGTCGCGGACGCGATCAAGATCCGGGGCATCTACCCGTAGGAGAGAAAAGAGAAAGGGCGGGGAGAGGTTCGACCTCGCGGATGGCCGACCTCCCCCGCTGCCGCCGGACGACCTGGGCGGATGTTGACGGATGGGCCGACCGGCTCGCCGAAAAGATCCGCTCGGCGTCCGCGGTTCCCGAGACGATCGTCGCGCTCACGCGCGGAGGATGGGTACCGAGCCGGCTGCTCAGCGACCGGCTGGGGGTCCGTCGCATCGTCTCGCTGCGCGCCCAGCACTGGGGCGTCACCGCGACGCCCGATGGCAAGGCCCAGCTGACCGAGGGGTTGAGCGGGCCGGTCGACGGTCAGAAGGTGCTGGTCGTCGACGACATCACCGACACCGGAGAGAGCCTCTCGCTCGCCGCGACCCATGTCGCGGAACGACACCCGGCGCGGCTCGAGACGGCCGCCTGCCTCCACATCGCGCACTCGAAGTTCGTCCCCACCTACTACGCCGAGGAGATCCCCCGGGCGGGCTGGGTGTGGGTGGTGTTCCCGTGGAACTACTGGGAGGACCTGGCCGCGCTCGCCGCGCGCGCGGTCGAGTACGGCCGGGGCGTAGCGGCCGTCCGCGAGACCCTGCGCACGCGCTCGGGGCTCGACGTCCCGCTGGCCGACCTGGAACGGGTGGCCCAGCACGTGCCGATCGGCTGAACCGAACCGGGCGCGGACGCGGACCTACGTGACCGGGTCCGGAACCGCCCGCCGGGCGACGGACCGGAAGTACTGTTGCAGTACCCCGGCTCCGATCCCGAGGCCGAAGCCCGCCGCGATGAGCGCGATGACGAGGGCGAGCTGGGGGATCGGCGGGGTGTTCTCGAGGTAGCGGACAAGGTAGACGATACCGTAGCTCACGCACCCGATCCCGGCAATGGACACCATGGCCACCGCGAACGTGCGGGGCCAGCGGCCGCGGGCGAAGCGGCGCCGGATCGCACGGCCGCTCTCCCAGACCACGGCGGCGATGATCCAGTACTGCAGGCCGGCCGCGACGAACAGGAGAATCCGCGTGATGTCCGGCTGGGAGAGGTTCGCGTAGTACGTGTTGTAGCCCGAGAGGAACCCGACCCCGACGAGCGCGAGCGAGAAGAGGCCAAAGCCGAACGCGACCGAGCCCTGTCGGATGTCGGTCGACGCCGAGCGGACCGAATCGATGAACGCCTCGTCGATGTCGAACGTCCAGAAAATGAGGTAGATGCCGAGGACGACCGCGAGGCCGATGAACCCGTAGGCCAGGACGTTGCCGGCCGCGGCGATCCCAAGGATCAGCAGAACGAGCGCGAACGGGAGGATCGTCTTCGCCCGCAGCTTCGGGTCCTTCATCGCCCGGACGAGGGTGTAGTAGGTCGACTCGATGCTCGCGTTCTGGCGCACGTAGACCCGACGGACCCCGTCGACCTTCACCCGCGACGCGAGGATCGGGAACAGGTACTCGTCCTCCGCCCCGTCGCTCACGAGGTAGGCGGAGCTCGCATGGACCTGGGCGAGGACGCGGTCGAACTGGTCAGCGACCCGTCGGTCGGAGAGAATCCCGACTTTCGGGGAGCCGGTCAGGATGCACGCCTCGGCCTCTTCGCCCGCGCCCTTGAGCTCGTCGAGGAGGCTCACCGCCGCGAAGATCGCGTTGGTGTCGGAGTCCTCGGGGTCGACGGTCGCGAGCCGTACGGCGGCGTCCACGAGAGCGGCACGGCCGACGACCGGCCCGGCGACCGAGGCCTTGCGGCCGAGGTCGTCGTCTCGGTCGATGCAGACGACGAGGCGCATGGCCCGAGTTACATGGTCAAGCCTCGGCTTAACTACTTGCGTCGACCCGTGTCGACTTCGAACGCCCCGGCCGATGCTTCGGCGGCGTCGTTGGCCTTTGTCCGAACCGAGCGCGCCGAAACGAAACGGCGAGGGCTGGGCCCTATACCCTTATACTCCCGGGGTCCCCCTTTCCGGCCTCCTCATGGCCGACCTGCCGGACAAGAAGAGCGCGTTCATTGACTGGTACCTCGCCGTGGTGGACGCGGCGAACCTCACCGACAAGCGCTACGGGGTGAAGGGGATGAACGTCTGGACCCCGTACGGGTTCCTGGCCCGGCGTCATCTCGACGAGGTGATGGTGCGGGAGATCGAGGCGACCGGTTCCTCCCCGGTCGAGTTCCCCGCGCTCATCCCCGCGAACGAGTTCGCGAAGGAGAAGGAGCACATCAAAGGGTTCGACGCCCAGGTCTATTGGGTCACGAAAGGAGGGCTGTCGGAGCTCGACATCCCGCTCGTGCTGCGGCCGACCAGCGAGACCGCCATGTACCCGATCTTCGCCCTCTGGGTCCGATCCCATCGGGACCTACCGCTCAACGTCTACCAGATCGTGAACACCTTCCGCTACGAGACGAAGACGACCCGACCGTTCATGCGGGTCCGGGAGATCCACTTCTTCGAGGAGCACACCTGCCAGGTGGATGAGGCGGCCGCCGACCAGCGCGTGCGCTCCAACCTGGACGCCTTCGCGCGGATGGCGAAGGCGTTCGCGCTCCCGTACGTCGCCGTCCGGCGCCCGGAGTGGGACAAGTTCCCGGGCGCGGCCTACTCGATCGCCTTCGACATCCCGGTCGGGACGGGGCGGACGCTCCAGATCGGAAGCGTGCACCACTACCGGGAGAACTTCTCGGGGCCGTACGGCATCCGCTACGAGGACCCGAGCGGTGCCCAGAAGCTCGTGCACCAGACGACCTTCGGACTGTCGGAACGGCTGCTCGGCGCCATCGTAGCGGTCCATGGTGACGCGAAGGGTGCGGTCTTCCCGACGGCGGTCGCCCCGTACGAGGTCGTGGTCGTCCCCATTCCGAGCGCCGGAGCCGAACCCGGCCCCGAGTCGACCGCCCGGGAGGTCGTCGAACGGTTGGTCCGACACGGGCGGCGGGCCCACCTCGACGCGGGGGATGAGCGGCCCGGGGCGAAGTACTACCGCTGGGAACTCCAAGGGGTCCCGCTCCGTCTCGAGATCGGTCGGCGGGAGGCGGCGGCCCGGACGGCGACCGCGGTCGACCGGCTGGGCCGGAAGCAAACCGCCTCGCTCGCCGCGCTCGAGAGGGATGTCGACCGGTGCCTCGAGGAGTACGACGACGCACTCTACGCACGCGCCCTCGCCGGCTACCGGGACGAGTTCCGGGTCGTTCGATCCCTGGACGAGCTCAAAGGGTTCGCACACGTCGCGATCATCCCCTGGTGCGGGAAAGAGGAATGCGGCCACGCCGTGGAGACGACCCTCGACGGAGGGCTTCTCGGGACCCCCGAGAGCCCGCTTCCAATGGAACTCGAGGCACCCGGCGCGTGCCTGGCCTGCGGATCCGCTACCGGAGCCCGCTGGGCCCTGGCCGGCCGTCCGCTCTAGGGACGAGCCTGTTTACGGGCGCGGCGGGGGCGGCGCCGGCGGGTTCGGGAGCACGAGCCACATCCCCGCGAGGCCGAACAGGAGCAGCGTAATCGTGACGGCGTAGACGCCGTTGTCGATCCAGACCCCGAACGCCACCCCCCACCAGACGTAGAACGCCACGGCGAGCACCACGAGGGAGGCAAATCCCCAGAAGGAGACTTTGCGGTTGATCGACATTCCCCGGTACGGAGTGGGGGACGTCGGAACGGACGCCGGTTCGGCCGTCGCCATGGTGCGCCGCCGACCTGGGGAGCGTTAGATAACCCTTGCGGGACCGCCGGGGGACAGGGTCCGTTCGGGAGCCGTTCGTCGGCAGGTGTTTAATTCCGACCCGCGACTAAGGAAGGGGACGATGGCGGACCGATCACTGGGCGCGGGCCCTCCGGGGGACGGTTCGGGCCGCTCGCTCGAAGCGCTCTCGCCGGAACAGCACCGCATCGTCGCCTACGCGAGCGCCATCGGCTCGGAGTTCGACTTCGCCCTGCTGCTCGGCGCCATGGGGATGGACGAGGAGGTGCTCGCCGAGGAGATCGAGCGCCTCGTCCACCGCGGGGTCTTCGTCGAGCGGGCGGGCGGGGACCGGTTCGCCTTCGCCGAGGAGGAGTTCCGGGCCAGGGTCTACCGCTCCCTCACCGAGAGCCGCCTGCGCGTCCTCCATCGGAAGATCGGGGAAGTGCTCGAGCGTACGAATCCCCACCCGACCCTCGCAGTCCTCACCGAGCTCGGCCGTCATTACTTCCTCGGCAAGGTGCCGACGAAGTCGTACGAGTACAATCACCGCGCGGCGGAGGCGGCACGCGCCGCCGGCGAACCGGAGGTCGCGACGCACCATCTCGAGCGGGTTCTCCTCGACCTCGCCTCGCTCCCCGGCGACCATTGGAGCGAACAGGCCCAGGTCGCCGAGACCCTCGGGAGCCTCTACTACACGTTGGGGAACTTCCGCGAAGCGGACCTGCGGTTCACGGAGGCCCTGGAACGGCTCGGGACGGAATCCCCCCGGGTGCGCGCCCGCCTCCTGCTCTCCCGCGCCGAGGTCGCCCGGGAGACCCTCGACCTGGACACCGCCGTCGCGCGCGGCACCGAGGCGGAACGGCTGTTCGAGGACGCCCACGACCGGACGGGGATGGCCCAAGCGCATCGCCTCCTCGCCCGCGTCGCGTTCCGGCGGGGGGCCTACCGGGATTCGCTCCAGGAGTGCATGGACGCTCTCGACCTCCTCGCGAACACCGACGAGCCTCGGCTCCAGGGGAGCCTCGCGATCGACGTCGGGAACGCGTTCGCGGAGTTGGGCCCCGAGGTCCGCGACGTGGCACTCAAGTGGTACGAGCGCGCCGTCGACCATCTCCTTCGAGCCGGCAACGACGACGAGCTCGCCCGCGCCTACCTCAATCTCGGGGTCTCGGTCGGGGAAGCGCGCCCCCAGGAAGGGCTCGAGTATCTCGAAAAGGCCGCCGAGGCGGCCGAACGGGCTCACAATAGCCGTAGCGGGGCCCGCGCGCTCGTCGCGGGGGCCGAACTGCGACTCGCCCTCGGCCAGATCGAGGACGCCGAGCGGGACAACGAGCAGGTCGGACGATTGCTCGAACACTCGACCGATGAGCTCGGACGCGGGTGGGTCGAGGTCAATCGAGGGGCGATCGCCGAGCGCCGGGGCCTCTGGGAGGAAGCCGAGCGGGCGTACGAATCGGCGGTCGAGATCTGCCGACGCCATGAGCTTCCGGCCGACGAGGCCGAGGCGGCCTACCGCCTTGCGCGCCTCCGGCACAAGACCCGGGACCTCGAGGGGGCCCGGAGCGCCTACACGATCGCCTCCGACCTCGGTCTACCGGAGCTGCGGCCGTACCTCGCGGCGCAGTTCCGCGAACTGGGCGAGCAGCTGGGGCTCGGTCCCCCCGCCACCCCCCAGGACGCGCCGCCGGGCCATGCCGCGTCCGATGCACGGGCGGACGGACGAGGTTTTTAAGGGTCGAACGGGCTGGATTCATCGATGATGCCCACGCGCACCTCGCGCGGCATGGCTCCCCCGCCGGTCTTCGGGCGCGAGGAGATCCTCGAGGAAGCGGACCGGCTCCTGGAGCGGGCGCACGATGGCGCGGGAACAGGTCTCCTCCTCGTCGGGCCCGGCGGCGTCGGGAAGACCCAAATCCTGAACGCCGTCGTCGACCGGGCGTCGAAGCGCGGTTTCGTGGTACTGACCGGTCGCGCGCTCCCCGAGGAGCTTCCTCCCGCGTTCTCGCTGCTCCGTGAGATCCTCGAATCCGAAAGGACCCGGGCGGAGGTTCCGCCGGCGGCCCTCTGGTCCCCCACCCGAACCGTCCCTGTCGTCGCTCCGGGGTCGGAGGGTCGAACCCCCCGGGAAGCGACGCCCGGCGGGTCGAAGGGTTCGGCCTCGGGCGACCTCGACCAGACGCTCGCACCGACCGCGCTCACGGTGGTTGACGGTCTCGGCACGGGGCGGGAAGAGCTGTTCGCCCGGCTCGAGCAGCATCTGCTCGAACGCGCGAAGGACCGGGCGATGCTCATCGCCGTCGACGACCTCCATTTCGCCGACAGCTCGACCCTCGAGTTCTTCCACTTGTTCGCGAGCGAGTTCCCGAAGCGGCGCGTCGCCTTCGTAGCCACGCTCGCGGATTCGGCGGACCTGCCCGAACGCACCCGGGATGCGGTCGAGTCCCTTTCGGGAGCGGCGAGCATCCTCTCGGTGCCCGTCCGGCCCCTCAACGTGGTCGAGATGGAGGACTTCGTTCGCTGGATCCTCGGGGGGCGGGCACCGGACCGGAACGACGTTCGCCGATGGCACGCCCAGACGGAGGGAAACCCACTGTTCGTGGAGCAGCTGGTGCGCGTGGCGACCGGCTATCCGACGCCGGGCAAGGCCACGGACGGTACTGGCCATGGCGTGACCGAGATCCTGCTCGACCGAGCAAAAGGCCTCGCGGACCGCGAGCGACGCGTCCTCACCTACGCGGCGGTCCTCGGCAAGGAGTTCCAGTTCGCCAACCTCGCCGCGGTCGCGGGGATAGGCGAGGAAGGGGTCACCGAGAGCCTCGACCATCTCGTCCATGACGGTCTCGTCCGCGAGAAGGGGGGCGAGGTGTACGAGTTCGTGAGCGAGGCCGTCCGTCGGGACCTCTACGCCGGCCTCACCGAGACGCGTCGTCGCATCCTGCACGCCCGTGCGGGTCGAGCGCTCGAAGGGAAGCCGGGGTCCGGCGACTCGGAGCTCGCCCGGCACTTCTACCTGGGCCGGGACGAGACGAAAGCGGTCGAATACAACCTGAAGGCGGCCCGCGCTGCGACCCGCGACTTCGCTTTCGAGACGGCGGTCACTCACGTCGCGCGGGCGCTCGAAGCCGAGCGGCGCCAGCCCCAACGCGACCCGCGCATGGAGACCCGGCTCCTGACCGAGCAGGGCCGTCTGCTCGAGGAGCTCGGCGTGCTTCCGCGATCCGACGAGCTCCTGACCGAAGCCGTCACTCTCGCCCGGGGCGAGCCCGGCGCCGACCTCGAGCTCGGGCGGGCGTTACTGGCGCTCGCGCAGACCCGCGCCACGCGCAGCGAGTATGAGTCGGCGGAAGCGCTCTCGACCGAGGCGCTCGAACGTCTCGAGAAGGTGGGCACCCCCCGGGACCTGATGGCCGGCCACCGCGTGCTCGGCACCGTGGCGTGGCGCCGCGGCGAGTTCGACCGGGCGATCGGGCACCAGCGCGCAGCGGTCGAGATCGCCGAGCGGGAGGGGTCTCCTCTCGAGCTTGGGCACGCGCTCGTCGACCTCGCGAACACGCTCTACCCGGTCGGAGCGACCCAGGTCGATCCGGCGCTCGTAATCTACAACCGGGCCGCCGACCTGTTCGCGACGGCCGGAGAGTTCGGGGCCCGCGCCCGGGTGCTCATGAACCAGTCGGTGGCGGAGTACCATACGGGCCGGCCGGCGGACGCGATCCGTGACCTCACGAAAGCGGTCGAGGCCGCCGACCGCTCCCGATCCCCGATCTGGATCGGATACTGCAACCTGAACCTCTCCCAGTGGCAGGCGGAGTTGGGTCACCCCGAGCTCGCTCGGCCGGCCCTCGCGCGGGCCCACCAGGTGCTCGACCCCCTCGGGGACAAGCTCGGTGACCAGCAGCTCGCGATGACCGAGGGCATGATCGCGGAGGCCGACCAGGACTGGACCGGTGCCGAAGCTCACTACCGGGTCGCCCTCGCGAAGGCCCGCGAGCTCCGCATCGCCGCGGAGATCTCGGAGATGCTGTTCCGCCTCGCGCACCTCGCGGCCGGCCTGGGACACCGGGACGAGGCGCGTCGCTGGCTGGTCGAAGCCCGCGAAAGCGGGGTCGCGAACTTCCGACCCGATTTCGCGGAGCGCCTGAACCAGCTCGAGAAGTCGATCGGGGCCGAAGCCTGACCCCCACCGTTATGGCAGCGGCTCGAGTGGCCGAGCCGATGGCGCCCGAGACGGCTTCGAGCCCGCGGGCCCCCGACGGCTCCCCGCTTCCCGACCGGTCGCTACCCAGCTTCGAGCGCGACGTACGGCGGATGTTTACCCACATCGCCGCGGGCTACGAGTGGTTCGACCACGTTGCCTCTCTCGGGAACGACCTCCTGTGGAGGCCGCGAGCGCTCTGGGACCTCGACCGGTTTCGACGACCGGGTCCTCTTGGGCACATTCTCGACATCGGATGCGGCACCGGCGAGCTCGCCCGCCTGACGGCCCGCCATTACCCCGGGGCGCGGGTCGTCGGAGCGGACTTCACGCGCGCCATGCTCGAGAACGCGGCGCGTTCGACGAGCGCCCGCCCGGAACGTTCCCGGATCGAGTTCGCCCGGGCGACTGCGCTCCGACTGCCGTTCGCGAACGGCTCCTTCGACGTCGTCACGAACGCCTTCGTCGCGCGCAACCTCTCCGACCTCACAGCGGCGTTCCGAGAGGTCCGTCGCGTGCTGCGTCCGGGCGGCGTCTTCCTCACCCTCGAGATTACCGAGCCGGCCTCGTCCACGGTCAACCGGCTGTTCCACGCCTACTTCGACCGGGTCGTCCCCTGGCTGGGAGGAGCGGTCGGCAGTGCCGGCCCGTATCACTATCTCCCGCAATCGCTGCGCTCGCTCCCGGACCGGGCCTCGTTCCTGACGCTGCTCTCGCAGGCCGGGTTCGCCCGCGCGCTCGCCCGGCCCCAGTCGGCCGGCATCGTAACGACGTTTCTCGCCGAGGCCGGCGGCTCGCCGCACCAAAGCCGTTAAGGTCGGGCCCCCGGTCGTGGGCGTGTGTCGACGCCCGCCTCCGACGCGTTCCGCTACGCGCATGCGCACCATGACGAAATCGCCTGGATGAGCCAGAACACGAACCACCTCGTGCCCTCGGAAATCGTCCGGGAGGCGGTCGAGAAGGCACTCCGGGAACGACGCTACGAGGGGTATCCGCTCGCGACGGGAGACCCCGAGCTCCTCGACGCGATCGCGAAGGATTTCGGCGTCCCGGGCCTCCAGCCGTTCCTGACCGGCGGCGGGACCGAGGCGCTCTACATGACGACCCGCGCGCTGCTCGCCCCGGGGGACGAGGTCATCGCCTCGGACCCGAGCTACCTCATCATCCACCGGTTCATCGAGCTGTGCGGTGCAACGCCGAAGAACCTCGACATCTACGCTCCTCCCTATCGATTGACGGCCGAACGGGTCCGGGAGGCGGTCGGGCCGAAGACCCGCATGATCCTGCTCATCGACCCGCTGAACCCGCTGGGTTCCGGCTACCCGCGCGAGGAGGTCCGGGCGATCGCGGAGATCGCCCACGACCACCACCTGACGCTGCTCAACGACGTCACGTACCGGGACTTCTCCGATGGGCACGCGCTCGCCGCGGAGTTCGCCCCGGAGGACACCGTGACCATCTGGTCGGTGTCGAAGAACTGCGGCCTCGCCGGTCTCCGGCTCGGGGGTCTGCTCGCCCGACCGGACCGGATCGCGAAGCTCGCCCGGTTCAACACGAACGACCTGGGCGTCAACGTGCTGGCCCAGGCCGCGGCGCTCGCCGCGCTCCGCACGAAATCGCAGTGGATCGGGGGGGTCGTTCGTCAGACCCGGGCGAACGGCGCGCGCATCCGAGACGTCGTGGCCACGGTGCCGGGTGCCTCGCTCCCGGTCTACCCCTCGCGGGCGAACATGATGGTCATCGACATCGCACCGACCGGGGTGAGCCCCGACGCCGTACAGGACGACATGTTGCGCCACCACGGGGTGTTCGTGCGAGCGGGGAACTACCTTTCCCCGACCCACGGCGGCCGGTTCGTCCGCGTCTCGTTCTCGAACCCGCCCTCGGACATCGAGCGGTTCGCGAAGGCGTTCCCGGTTGCGATGACGACGCTCTCGGCGCACGCGCCGGCCGCCCGGACCCCCTAGCGTCGGGCGAGCCGCGCGTCGACCACCAGGTGGTGGCGTCCCGGACCGTACGGCTTCACGACCCGCACGCGGGTCGGCTCGAGCACCGTCGCTCCCATCGACCCGGCGACCTCCTCGACGGCAGCGACGGCCCGGGCGAGGGGCGTTCGCACGTCCGCCACCGTGTGGACGTGGAGCCATCCCCCGGCCGGGCGCAGCAGGGCAATGGCGCGCGGCACCCACGGTACGGCGCTTGGAAGGAACCCGAGGAACGCACGGTCGAACATCCCCTCGGGGAGGTCGACCGTCCGGTTGTCGCCGGGAACGACTTCGACACGTTCCCCGACTCCGTTGAGCGTCACGTTCTCGCGCAGGTACCGCACCGAAACAGGGTTCTTCTCGACCGCCCAGACACGGGAAGCCCGTCCGGGAAGCGCGGCGGGGATCGCGAAGTAGCCGATGCCGGCGAAGAGGTCGACGACGGTCTCCCCCGGGTTCACGAGCCGACCGACCCGCCGCCGCTCGGTCCGGTTCCCGGCGGCGAACATGATGTGCGCCGCGTCGAACCGCCAGCGAACTCCGTGCTCCACGACCTCGGTCTCGGTCCGTTCCCCCGCGATCAGGCGCACCTGGGGCGTCCGCAATTCGCCCTCGATCGGCCCGGACTTCACGAGCACGGTCTCGACCCCGAGGGCCTCACGCCAGGCGGCGCCGAGAAGGGCGTCGTAGGGCGCCAGCGATTCGGGCCGCCGGATGAGGAGCACTCGGCCGAGCCGCTGGTAGCCGCTCGGCATCGCTCGAGCGACCCGGTCTCCCGCCACGGCGGCGAGGCGTTCCCGGACCCGTTCCGCCGGCGGCCGGCGCGCCCGCCGCAGAAGGCGGGTGCGCGGCGTCACGGAGCCGGTTCGTCCGGCCCCTTCTCGAGGACCATCTCGAGGAACTGCTTCAGATGGGCGATCAGGATCGGGTTGTCGGTGAAGCCGCATGCCTCGAGCCCCGGGGCGGCGAGCAGAGCGTGGGCCCCGTCCGAGAGCACCTCGGTGGCCCGGAGGTTCTCCCGCGGAACGAACTCGACCCCCTCGGGGATCCGCTGGAGCGGGGTCGTGATGAACGTGACGTGGACGCCGCGCTTGACGGCGTGCTGGATCTTCTTCCCGAGCTCGTCGCGCAGGTCGGCGAGCTGCGGCGTCGTGAGGATGAACGCGCCGGTCGACTGGTCGAGGAGCTCACCGATCTTCAGGAGGACGCGCTCGCGGCCCGAGAGCAAGTAGACGAGCTGTGGTTCCCCGTGCTCCGCGACGACGCGGTGGAGCAGCGCGAGCTTCTCGAACACCTCCTGGATCGCCCCCTTGAGGGTCTCCGCCACGTCGAGCGGAGGCGTCGGTCGGAACAGAATCGGCTTTCCGCCCGTCGGCTTCGCATACCCCTTCTCGGCAAGCGACTCGAGCACCTTGTAGGCGCTCGTCCGCGGGATCCCGGCCGCCGTGGCGAGGGTCGCCGCATCGCCGAGACCGCGGGCGACGAGCGCGATGTACGCCCGCGCCTCGTACTGGGTCAGGCCGACCTTCCCCAGCACCTCGGCCGCCTTGCGGAACTCCTCCGACGTCTGGTTGCCGAGCGCGACCGCTGTCTCTTCGATCGCCGCCATCGAGTGCCCCCGCGGACGGACCGCGGGGACTTAACCCGGTGGGTGGGCCTTGCGGTCCCTCAGGGGACCGGCAGCGTTAGCTTGAGGAGCGCGGCGTTCCCGAGGAGCTGCTCGACCTCCTCGCTCGTGAGGAGCTTCCGCTCGACCAAGACCTCCTTCACCGGACGATTCGTCCGTTCTGCCTCGTGGATCACCTCGGCGACTTTCATGTAGCCGAGGCGGGGCGTGAGGATGGTCGCGATCGCGGCCGACTTGACCATGTACCGCTCCAGCTGAGCAGGGTTCGCCGTGATCCCGTCGACGCACGAACGAGCGAAGACCGGCAGATAGTTCGTCAGGATCTCGGTCGCGAAAAGGACCTCGAAGGTGGCGAGGGGCATCATCACGTTGATCTCGAGCTGGCCACCCTGGACCGCGAACGCGGTCGCCGTGTCGGCGCCGATGACGTGGAACGCCACCTGGTCGAGGCACTCCGCCGCCGACGGGTTCACCTTCCCGGGCATGATCGACGACCCCGGCTGGATCTCGGGGAGTCGGATCTCGTCGAACCCGGTCGCCGGTCCGCTGCAGAGAAGGCGCAGGTCGTTCGCGATGCGGACCAACTCGAGGGCGAGCGTCCTGAGCCAGCCCGACGCCGCGCCGAGCGGCCAGCGGCTCTGCATCGTTTCGAACGGGTCCCGGGCGACCCGGAGCGGAAGGCCGGTGAGGCGTCCGTACTCCTCGACCGAGCGGGCGCGGAAGCCGACCATCGAATTCAGGCCGGTTCCGACCGCGCTGCCGCCGAGCGGCAGCTCGGCGAGGCCGCTCTCGACACTCGGAAGGAGCTCCGCGACCCGCTCGAGGGCGACCGCGTACGCCGTGAACTCCGAGCCCAGCGAGATCGGCGGAGCGTCCTTGAGGTGGGTGCGCCCGGACTTCGGGAGCCGTGCGAACTCCTGGCCCTTCTTGCGGAGGCTCTCGATGAGGACCTTCAGCGACCCCTTGAGATCCCGGAGCGCGAACAGCACCGCCACCTGCGCCGCGGCCGGGTAGGTGTCGTTCGTCGATTGGCCACGGTTCACGTGGTCGTTGGGGCTCATGTACTCGTAGTTGCCGCGGGCCTTCCCGGCGAGCTCGAGCGCACGGTTCGCGAGCACCTCGTTCACGTTCATGTTGGTCGAGGTTCCCGCCCCCGCTTGGAAGACATCGACGATGAACTCGCCGTCGAACTTGCCGGCGACCATCTCTTCGGCCGCTTGGGAGATCAGCTTCCCCCGGTCGGCGTCGAGACCCCCCTTCTCCACGTTCGCCTGGCAGCACGCCAGCTTGAGGAAGGCGTACGATCGGATGAGATGCTTCGAGGAGTGGAGTCCGCTCACCGGGAAGTTCTCCGTCGCACGGAGCGTCTGGATGCCCCAGTACGCCGTGTCCGGCACGTCGCGCGGCCCGAGCGAATCCTTCTCCTGTCGGGGTGGCGTCATGGGGATGCGATGCGAGACCCGCGACAAAACGTTTAGGCCCCGCGGGCTCCTCGGGAGGCCCCTCGCTCTGGGAGGATACGTCGGCCGTGGTGGACCTGTTCCAGCTATCGAGCGACATCGTGGGCAACACGGTCTCGCTCGCGCTCCCCGGGCTGCTCTGGGTGCTCCTCTTCCTGGTCGCCTGGGAGCGGGGGCCGTTCGCGGAGAGCATCGGGTTCGGCCGGAGGGCTTTCTGGCTGCTCCTCCCGGGAGCCGCGCTCGCGTCGTTCGCGCTCCTGCCGATCGCGCCGGTCTCCACCGACTGGGTCGCGGTGAGCCTGGCCGGTACGCTGTTCCCCCTGCTAGTCGGACTTCTCGCGTTCGGCCGGGCCGCTCCGCCGCGCGCCCGCTCGCTGGGCCGCTACCTGCTCCTGCTCGTCATCGCCGGAGTGTTGCTCTTTGCCCTGGTCCTCCCGGCGACGGCGAGCCTCTCCCACGCTGTGGCGGCTCCCCTAGGGACCTCCGATTACATCGGAAACGACCTCGTGGTCCTGCTCGGGGCGTTCGTCCTCGCCGTCGTGGTAGGAGGGTGGGCCCTCGTTTCGCCCGACCCGCTCGCCCGGCGTGTAGCGTTCCTGTTCGCGATCACCTGCGCGGTCCTCGTCTGCACCTTCGCGGCGTCGAGCGCCATCCCCGGCGTCGGCATCACCGAGACGTTCCCGTTCTTCCTCGCTCCTCCAATGGTGGCCGGACTCATCGCGGCCGCCGTCGCCGGTCGCGTCTTCCCGGGCGAAGAAGCGTTCGTCATCCCGACCGCGTTCCTCGGCAGCACCTTCGGGGTGCTTCTCGGAGCTGACCTTCTGCGCCAACCGCCGCTTTACGGCAGCGGACCTTCGGGGGTCTACACGATAGGGGGGGCGGGTGTGCTCGACCTCGTCTACTTCTCCGGCTTCCTCGCGTTCGGCGGCGCCTATCTCGGCCATCGGCTCCTGGGCCGGGGCTGGACGCCGGTAGGCTCGCCCGTCGTCGCCCCCGCGCTTTCTCCGACCTCCCAGCTGGCCCGCGCTTTCCGTGCGGGCCTCGACGGCCGGCTGTCCGACTCCCTGCACGACTCGGCCGGTGCGGGCCGTACGGCGGCCGACCAAGCCCGACGGCTGCTCGGGCTCGGCCCTGCCCCGTCGGACCGCCCCTGGCAGGACCTTCCGGTGCCCGGCTGGCTCGTCGCGGACCAGGCCAACCTGGAGGCGAGCGCGTCCGCCGGTACGGGCGACGGCCGCGAAGGGTTCCGATCCTGGCGGACCGCCCGATGGCTCGTTCTCATCGGACGGGACTTGGGTCTCCGCCGGTTCGCGAGCGCGGGCTCGCGGGCGGCCGCGTTCGCGGTCGACCTCGCCGTCGTGACCGCGCCGGCGTTGGCGGTCTGGGCGGCGCTGCTGGAGACGATGCCCGGGGGCCTCGACGATGCGCTGACAAACGTCACGTTCAACGCCGCGATCTTCGGCTACATCGCGTGGGCATTCCTCTACTTCGTCCTCGCGGAGACGTTCTACGGGACGACGGTGGGAAAGCACCTCCTCGGCCTCGAGGTCCGCGACCGCACGCTCGCCCCGCCGAGCGGGCTCTCGGCCCTCGTCCGCAACTCGACCTCGCTCCCGCTGTTCACCATCGTGGGCATCGGGGTCGCGATTGCCCTCACCTTCGGACTCAAGAGCGGCGGCGCGGGCTCCCTTGCCTTCGGGGGGGTCGTGCTCCCGGCCGGAGTGTTTGCCCTGGTCGCCACGCTCGCCTTCGTCTTCGGTGGCATCGCGCTGCTCGGCGGCGGAGGGATGGTCCTCATCGCCGCGACCTCCGAGCGCCAACGACTCGGCGACCTGTGGGCCGGAACGTGGGTGGTCCGGCGACTGCCGGCCCCTCCTCCTACGGGGGGGAACGGTCCGACGGAGGCGGCGGCGCCGCCGCCGGTGCCCCCGGGGGCGGGCCGGTCCGGCTGAGCGGGATCGCGATCGACGATACGTTCGCGTCGCGACCTTCCCGGTTTACCAGCCGTTCGGTGTCGATCACGATCGCCCCGACGCTGACCTGGCCCTCGAGGAACCTTCGACGGACCACTTCGACCACGTCGACCGCCTTGCCGATGGCGTTCCCTCGGGCTTTCACGACGACCGGGCCGGCCCCCGAGTTGAGCTGGCTCACGACCTGGAACACGTAGGTCATGGTCGGCTTCTGGCCGATGAACACGGTCGCACCGGTCGTTCCGTGGTCGGTCATGGGAGGGCCACCACCCCCTCCCCGTACAAGGCTTTTTGCGGCACGGCTCCCGAGACCGGTGGGTGTGGCCCGCGCTCGCAAAGGTTATCGCCGAACCCCATTACGCGCGGACGGTCCGTGCAGGGGTGGCCCAGCTTGGTCAAAGGCGCTAGGTTGAGGTCCTAGTCTCGTAGGAGTCCGTGAGTTCAAATCTCACCCCCTGCACCTCTCCTATCGTTCGTTGCAGATTACCGAACCGCTCCGCGGATTGTTCGTTTGGAAACGGGTTCCTTCTCAGAGCGAGGGCGCGCTGGATTCCGTAGCGGTGAAGTTGTAGATCTCTTCCCAGTCGAAGTTCCAAGCTTGGCCAGACGTGTCGTTGGTGGTGATCAGGAAGGGATCCCCGCACGGGGCCCGGGCCCCGCAGTAGAAGGAGTAGCCTCCGAAACTCAAGTTGGACGATGTGTAGAGGACCTCGAGTTGAGGGTACCCCTGTTCACTGCCGAATTCGAACGTGAGCGGCTGGCCGTCGTGCGTGGACCAATTGAAAGCGACCCAGAGATCGCTGCAAAGGAAGGTGGAAGTTCCCACGCACTGGTTCGGAGGCGGAGTGAGGTCACCGCTGTCAAACTCATAGGATTGGGCCACGTCGTTTAGCGTGTGCCACTCGATGCCCGTTTGCTGAACCGTGCGAACTGGAACCGGCCAGAGGGCGGTCGCAACGAACAGACAGATAGCGACGACCAGGCAAACGATGAGGATGGCCGATATCCTCTTCCAAGGCCAAATTCGCATTGGGGGCGAGCCATCTTTCGATACGGTTCCGCCTCGCGCCATGGCGTGACGGGTAGGTCGCACCGGCCGATGAACATTCTCACGGAGAATGTCTCTTGAAGCTCCAGAAATCCTGGCGATGGTGTCCCCCGCCGTCGCATGCGGTAAGCGCGCCGGTTGGAGCCGGCGCGCTTGACATCTCCAAAGTCGGTTGAAAAGGGGTGGCGAGTGTAAGTCCGGTTCCTGCCCCCAAGTCGGTCACCCTTGTCTATCTACGGGGTTGTACAACGGGTCGGTGCCCCGTCGAGAAAGGGTCGGTGCCCGGCGGTGCGATGCACTGCACCAAAGAGGGATTCACACCCCCTGCACCTCTCCGATTGTTCCTGTATTGGTGCTCGGCGCGGAGATTCCCAAAGGGTGGCGGAAGACGGACGCCGAGGGGGATCCCTGAAGAATGCGGTTCCCCGGTGGGCGACTCGGCCCGGAGGGAGTCAACCCCTTGTGGTCCCACGTCGATCCCTTCCCGGATGGGCGGTCGGTCGCTCGCGATCGAAGTGGCATCGGGCAGCGTCGAGGGCCTTGACCGGGCCGACCTCTCTCTGTGGTTCAATCCGTTCCTCCCGCACTTCGTCCGGGAGGCCCAACGATGTGGCGGCGAGGTCCGCGTGGCCCGTGCGGCGGGAGGCGTCGAGGCCGTTTCGGTATCCGACCCGGTAGAGCGGGTTGCCACGGTGTTCAGCCGGTCTCGTTCGACCGCCGAGAGGTTCGTCCGGGAGAGAGGTCCCTACGGGATGTACTCGGACTTCTCGTTCGAACCCACGGCCGAGCGGTTCGACATCCTCGCCGTGTCGTTGGGAAGCGATGCCCCGTCGTTCCACCTCCGCCACCTCGTGCGACCGCTCCGACCGGAGGATGCACGGCCGGTCCTCGAGCTGATGCGCGAGGTCTACGGCGCGGTGAACGAGCGGTGGTACGACGGGCTCCCAAACCCCTTCGAGACCGGCTTGCTCGCCGAAGTGGACGGGCGGTTGGCGGGAGTGGGGTGGGTGTCGACCGTGGGCTCCCACGCCCGTCTCCACTCGCTCACCGTGCGGGCTCCCTACCGGCGGATGGGCCTGGGCACGGACCTCTTGTTCGCCCGACTGCTTTGGGCTCAGCGGGCGGGGGCGGAGGAGGCGCTCTCCGAGATCTCGGACCAGAACATCGGGTCGCAGGCCATCGCCGCCCGGGGTGGGATGCGTCGGGTCGGCCAGGTCTACCTTCACCGACCGCTGTAGCGCAAAGCCCTCCGCGTCAGGACCGGGTGGCCCCGCAGAACGGGCACTTCTCGGCCGTCGAGTCGATCAGCGAACCGCAGAATTGGCACTTCACTTTCACCGTCTCCTTGATGATGATCTGCTGCACCGCCGGCTGGCCCGAGGGCGTCAGGTTGATGGCCGGGGGAGGAGGCCCGACCGGAGGGGCGCCGAAGGCCACTTGGCCGGCCGCCGAGTGCTTCGGCAGCGGGTGTCGCCTCCGGGCGCGCGCGATCGCGACGACGACGACCACGACGATTACCACGACCACTACGACCGCGATCGCGACCCACGTCCAGTCGACCCCTGTACCGGACGAGCCGGAGGAGGCCGGAGGGGCGGCCCCGGGAGTGAGCGGGTAGCTCGTCTGGGTCACGCCCAGCGTGTCGGTGATCGTGAACCCGTCCCCCGAGGTGTTGTTGGTGGTGGTGTCCTGTTCCGTGTACACGTAGCCGACGATGTAGCCCGTCCCGGGGTCGAAGTACGCCTTCCAGTTGTAGGTCGCATCGTAGGCGTTGTACGCGTCGCTCCAGCTGTACGTGCCGTTTCCTTCGGTGAAGATCGTCTGGACGTAGGCACCGGCCGTGGTCCCGAGGGGGTAGTCGAACGACGTCGCCACGACGCGCATCTCGGTGTTGAGCAGCGAGAACGTCGCTCCGACGGGCAGGGTGTTGTCCATGTAGAACCAGACGTACGGGTTGACGTAGCCGGTCTGGTTGTCGGTGCCCTGCACGTAGAGGAACGTCTGGGCCGAGAACGTGAACGTGCCCGAGGAGGTCCACCGGTACTGGCCGCCCGAGTTGTTCTGGTAGGCGTCCGCGTTGTAGTAGGCGGCCGACTCCGTGCCGTTCGGGAGCACGCCGGACACGGAGAGCGAGCCGTTGATGACCGTCGATTCGGTGTAGCCCGAGTAGTCGGCCCCGACGCCGTTGCTCAGCACGACCGTTTCATTGTAGGCGAACCGATCCCCGGGGGACGGGGTGTGGTGCGCGGCGGCGACGCCGACCGATACCCCCACGAGGAGGAGCGCCACCGAGACGAGGAGGGCCCGCCGGATCATCCGACGAATCCCCCACCACCGCCCCCGAACCCGTGGACGTGCCCGGGATGGGCTCCTCCTACGCCGCTGAACGTGGAGAAGTAGGAGTAGCGAGCCACGATGATCGGCACGAAGTAGAACCGAGGTCCGTAGACGTCCGGGGCGACCTTGGGCACCGCGGCCGTCGCGTCGAGCGGACCGACGAGCTCGTTTCGGATCCCGTGCAGCAATCGGACACCGAGGCAAATCAGCTCGGCTTGCGACATCCCGGTCGCTCTCCGACCCATGATGTCGTACGCGTGCTCGAGTAGGTTCAAGGTCTCGTTCGCTTCCAACGTGGACAGTGACGCGAGGACCGAGGCGGCGACCAGCGGATACTGGAGGTACGCCGACATTCCCTTCGCGATGATGGCGAGCTTGGTGCTGATGCCCTCGACCGGGACCTCGGAGACAGCAAGGTAGGCCGAGGAGAGCTCGACGTCCTCCGACGCCTGGTACCCCCACTGGGTGAACATCGCCCGGATCGATTGGAACTTCGCGGCCAGCTCGGCCACCGGTAGGTTGACGATCGCGAGGAGCGCGGCGGATTCATAGGACCGGGTCAGGCGCAGGTACTCGGTCAGGTTCGGGGTCGCGATCGAGCCATCGGCCCGTTGGCCGAGCAAGAGGATCGAGGCGACCCCGAGAGCTGATTCCGCCGGCACCGTGGCGCGTTCCGTCGCTTGGAGGACCTGGAGAAGCGTGGGGTACTCCTCCGACAAGGGTCGGGGAAGGCAGAACAGGATCTCCGAGGCTAGGAGATGGTTCTCGAGGTTGCCGGAGAGGCCGGTGACGCCCGCGTAGATGTTGAGGAAGGTCGAGGAACCCTGCACCGCATCCGGTTGGGCCTTCGCCAACCCGATCGCGACCGCCCAGAGATGCGACCGTTCCTGCCCGGCGATGCCCATCGCGAGCCGCATGTAGTAGTCGGCGCTGGCCGCCGCAAGGTTGGTGAGCTCCTGCGTGATGCGCTGCGACTGTTCCCAGTACGTACCGAACTCCGTGTCGGAGACCCGGTAGAGACGGACTCCGAGGTTGCGCAACTCAAGGGCTCCGAGGCCGGTGAGCCCGACATACTGGTCCCCGTACGGGGTGACCGTATCGAGGAGCGAACGCTCGGCCACGAGCTGACCTAGTTTCGCCTGTCGTGCCGCGAGGTCGCTCTCGAGCGACTTCAGCCGGGCCTCGTCCGCCGCGGCGCGTTGGAGCTTCGCCGCTCGCTTCTGCTTCCCTTCGAAACGGAAGAGGACCGAGTGGGTCGCCCGTTCGTCGTGGCCGGTCTCCTCGGCGGCGGCGGCCCGCTGGGCCGCTTCCGCGGTGACCGACTGCTGCTCCGCACCGAGGGCCTGGACGGTGGACGCAAGCTCGCGGTACTGATCCGCCGTGAGGACCTGAACGAGGCCGAGTTGGGACAGCAAGGCCGTGTCGGTCGTAGAGAGGGTCGAGGTAACGTTCTTCGCACTGACCTGGCTCAAGAAGGCGTGGACATCCTTGCAGGTCGTCATCTCAGGAGTCCACCAACGGAAAGTCGAACCATAATGCCTCCTCCCCCACGCGGTTGCGGACCTGGAGGGCGAGGCCGCGTGGCTCGGTGTGCGTTCGGACGAACGGGTCGTCCCGAAGCGCCTCCACCACGATCGACTCGAACCGTCGCTTCCGGCTTCCGTCGAGCCGAAGCGTCGCTCCCGCTCGCCCTCGATCTGCTCGTACGCGAACATGAACTCGTAGAGCGAACGGTAGATCTGGTCCTCGACCTTCTCGCGAACTCCCTCGCGCTCGACCGAGACCGAATCGATCCCCTCCAGGTCGGCGAAGAAGACCGTTCCGTCCGGGGCGAGGATCGC
>Ga0187815_10000302_pt1 | contig 24570 bp, 18 predicted proteins | sample NC_S_5_FD_132962 | JGI IMG/M metagenome (GOLD analysis project Ga0187815, IMG submission 132962) | Wetland sediment microbial communities from Neuse River Estuary, North Carolina, USA - ASW-S_5 | ecosystem: Environmental > Aquatic > Freshwater > Wetlands > Sediment | place: USA: North Carolina...
AGGGCCCGGGCCTGGGCATCGAGGTGAACGAGGCCTACGTGGCCGAGCGCGCCAAGGTGGGCCACCAGTGGCACAACCCGGTATGGCGCCACGCCGACGGCAGCGTGGCGGAATGGTGAGCGCATGAGCCTGGTCGCTGGCCTGGATATCGGTACCCAGAGCGTCAAGCTGCTCGTCTACGAGCCGGCGGCGCGCCGCATGGTCGCGGTGCACAGCCGTCCGCTGACATTGATTGCCGGCGACGACGGCAGCCGGGAGCAGCAGGCCTCGGCATGGATCGAGGCGATCGTCGCCTGCTTCGCCGCGCTGGAGGCGCGAACGCGTGCGCGCCTCGTCGCGATCGGCGTGTCGGGCCAGCAGCACGGCTTCGTGCCGCTCGACGCCGCGGGCAGGGTGCTGGCGCCGGTCAAGCTGTGGTGCGACACCAGCAGCCAGCGCGAGTGCGACGAGATCATGGCTGCCGCAGGCGGCCTGCCGGCCTGCGTGGAGCTGGCCGGCAATCCCGTCCTGGTCGGCTACACGGCCTCCAAGCTGCCGTGGACGCGCCGGCATCGGCCGGAGGTCTACGCCAGGCTGGCCGGCATCGCGCTGCCGCACGACTACGTGAACTTCTGGCTGACCGGCGAGCGCTGGATGGAGTGCGGCGACGCCTCGGGCACCGGCTGGCTGGACGTGCGCACGCGGCGCTGGTCGACGCAGATGCTGGCCGCGACGGATCCGGAGCGCGATCTCTCCGCCTGTCTGCCCCCGCTGGCCGATCCCGACGCCAGCTTCCCCATCGCGCCGGCAACGGCGGATACGCTGGGCATTCCCCATGCGGTGCGCGTGTCGGTCGGCGGGGGCGACAACATGATGGCGGCGATCGGCACCGGCAACGTCGCGCCCGGCGTGCTCAGCATGAGCCTGGGAACCTCGGGCACGCTGTTCGCGCACGCCGACCGTCCGGTGGTGGACGAGGCGGCGCGCTGGGCCGCGTTCTGCTCCTCCGACGGCGGCTGGCTGCCGCTGATCTGCACCATGAACTGCACGGTCGCCACCGAAAGCGTGGCGCGCGCGTTCGGCTTCGACACGAATGATGGCGATGCGCTGCTGGCGGATACGGCGCCGGGCGCTGGCGGGCTGGTGATGCTGCCCTTCCTCAACGGCGAGCGCACGCCGGACCTGCCGCGTGCGCGCGGCAGCCTGCACGGTATGGATCCCGGCAACCTGACGCGCGCCAACCTCTACCGCGCGGCGATGGAGGGCGCGAGCTGCGCGCTGCGCAACGGTTACGACGCGCTGCTGCAGGCCGGCTTGCGCTTCGAGTCGATCCGCCTCACCGGCGGCGGCGCCCGCAGCGATGCATGGCGCCAGATGGTGGCCGACCTGTTCGAGCTGCCGGTGCAGGTACCCGCGCAGTCCGAGGGCGCCGCCTTCGGCGCCGCGCTGCAGGCCTGCTGGGCGCACGACCACGCCACCGGCGGGCGGGCGGAACTGGCCGACCTCGTGCGCGAGCACGTCCATCTGGCGGAAGGCCTGTCCGCCCATCCGCGGGCCGCGAACGTCGAGCCGTACCGGCGTCATTACCGGGCGTTCCTCCGCCAACTCGAGATCGCCCGGTCGCTCCATGCGAATCCGGCGGCCGGCGCCCTCGCCGCGCCGTCGGCCGATCCCTCCCCACTCCACTCCTCGAAAAGGCCACACGTTCCATGAGCACTCTCTACACGGGCACACGCGAATATTTCCCGGGCATCGGGCGCATACCGTTCGAGGGCGTCGGCTCCGACAATCCGCTGGCCTTCAAGCACTACGACGCGAACCGGAAGATCGGCGACCGGACCATGGCCGAGCACCTGCGTTTCGCCGTGTGCTATTGGCACAGCTTCTGCAACGCGGGCAACGATCCGTTCGGGCCGGGCACGCGCCGCTTCCCGTGGGACGGGCAGGCCGCGCCGATGGCGCGCGCCGAAGCGCGGATGGACGCGGCGTTCGAGTTCTTCACCAAGCTCGGCGTGCCGTACTACTGCTTCCACGACACCGACATGGCGCCGGATGCGGACGACGTCGGCGAGTACGAGCGGAACCTGCAGCGCATGGTGGCGCTGGCGAAGGAGCGCCAGCAGGCCACCGGCGTCAGCTTGCTGTGGGGCACGGCGAACCTGTTCAGCCATCCGCGCTACATGAGCGGCGCGGCCACCAACCCCGACTTCGCCGTGGTGGCGCGGGCCGCGGCGCAGGTCAAGGCGGCGCTCGAGGCGACGGTCGAGCTGGGCGGCGGCAGCTACGTGTTCTGGGGCGGCCGCGAGGGTTATGCCTCGCTGCACAACACCCAGATGAAGCGCGAGCAGGAGCATTTCGCCCGCTTCCTCGCGATGGCGCGCGACCATGGCCGCAGCATCGGTTTCAAGGGCAATTTCCTGATCGAGCCCAAGCCGATGGAGCCGATGAAGCACCAGTACGATTTCGACGCCTCGACGGTGGCGGGCTTCCTGAAGCAGTACGGGCTGGAGCGGGATTTCAAGCTCAACATCGAGGCGAACCATGCCACGCTGGCAAGCCATACCTTCGAGCACGATCTGCAGGTGGCCGCCGACCACGGTCTGCTCGGCAGCATCGACGCCAATCGCGGCAACGCGCAGAACGGCTGGGACACCGACCAGTTCCCCACCGATCTCTACGACACCGTAGGCGCGATGTTGGTGGTGCTGCGGCAGGGCGGGCTGGCCCCCGGCGGCCTGAACTTCGACGCCAAGGTACGGCGCGAGTCGACCGACACCGAGGATCTCTTCCTGGCGCACATCGGCGGCATGGACACGTTCGCCCGCGGGCTGGAAGTGGCGCACGCGCTGCTGACCCGCTCGCCGCTCGAGCGCTGGCGCGCGGAGCGCTACGCCAGCTTCGACAAGGGCGCGGGCCGCGATTTCGCGCAAGGCAAACTCGGCCTGGCCGACCTGCGCGACTACGCTGCCGCGCACGGCGAGCCGGCCCAGGCCAGCGGCAAGCAGGAGCGCTACGAGAACCTGATCAACCAGTACCTGTCACGCTGACCGCTTCACCGCCCACGACCCAGAGGTGCCCACGACATGAACAGCGTCCTATGAACAGCGCCCTGCTTGAAAGCGAGACGATCGCGAGGCCCGCGGAAAACACCCGGCTCATCATCCAGATCAGTTGCGTCGCCACCCTAGGCGGATTCCTGTTCGGTTTCGACAGCGGCGTCATCAACGGCACGGTCGAAGGCCTGAAGCTGGCCTTCCATTCGAACGCGGCGGAGATCGGCTTCGAGGTGGCTTCGATGCTGCTGGGCTGCGCCGTGGGCGCGTTCTTCGCAGGGCGCGTGGCCGACTACTGGGGGCGGCGCGCGGTGCTGATCGTCTCGGCGGTGTTGTTCCTGCTGTCGGCAATGGGCGCCGGGGCGGCGACCCAGGCGGTGCTGTTCGTGGCGGCCCGCCTCACCGGCGGCTTCGCGGTGGGCGCGGCCAGCATCATCGCGCCGGCCTACATCGCCGAGGTGGCGCCGGCGCGCTACCGCGGCAGGCTGGCCACGGTGCAGCAGATCGCCATCATCGGCGGCCTGTTCAGCGCCTTCCTCAGCAACTACCTGCTGGCTCATGCCGCCGGGGCTTCCACCGGTGTGCTGTGGCTGGGCCAGGATGCCTGGCGTTGGATGTTCTGGATGCAGGTGCTGCCGTCGTCGCTGTTCCTGGTCACGCTGCTGTTCATTCCCGAGAGCCCGCGCTTCCTGGTGGTGCGCAAGCGCGAACAGGAGGCGGCCGGGGTGCTGGGGCGGCTCTACGGCGAGTCCGAGGCGCGCACCAAGCTGGCCGAAATCCGCGCCTCGCTGGCGCAGGACCGGCACCGCCCGAAACTGTCCGACCTGATCGACAAGGGCCGCCGGCGCCTCCGCCCCATCGTCTGGGTGGGCGTGGGGCTGGCCACCTTCCAGCAGTTGGTCGGCATCAACGTGGTGTTCTATTACGGCGCGGTGCTGTGGCAGGCCGTGGGTTTTTCCGAGAACGACGCGCTGCGCATCAACGTGCTGTCCGGCGCGCTCAGCATCGGCGCCTGCCTAGTCGCCGTCATGCTGATCGACCGCATCGGCCGCAAGCCGCTGCTGTGGATCGGCTCCGTCGGCATGACGGTCACCCTGGCCGTGGTCGCCTGGGCGTTCATGCATGCCGGCATCCTCGCGGGCGGCAAGCTGAGCCTGCCGCCCGCGATGGGGATGACCGCGCTGGTCGCCGCGAATGCCTACGTGGTGTTCTTCAACATGTCGTGGGGGCCGGTGATGTGGGTGATGCTTGGCGAGATGTTCCCGAACCAGATCCGCGGCTCCTGCCTGGCCGTGGCGGGCGCAGCGCAGTGGATCTCGAACTTCGCCATCACCATCAGCTTCCCCATGCTGTTGGCCGGCATCGGCCTCGCGGGCGCCTACGGCCTGTACGCGGCGGCGGCGGCGCTGTCGGTGGTGTTCGTGCTCGGCTGGGTCAGGGAGACGCGCGGCAAGGAGCTTGAGGAGATGGAGGGTTGAACGCGCCGACGGGATCCGCGGAGTCCAGCCGATGACCTGCTCCCGCCGCGACGTCTTCAAGATGATGCTGGCCGGCGCCGCCACCGCGCCGCTGGGCCTGCGGGCTGCTGCCGCTGCACCTGCCTGCGTGCCTGCGCGTACAGCTGCCGCGCGCTGGGGGCGTGGCGTGGAAGGCCGCCGCGAGGCCGACCTCGGCGACGGCACCTACCTGAATCCGATCGTGCCGGGCGACCACCCGGACCCGACCATCCTCAAGGATGGCCGTGACTACTACATGACGTTCACCTCGTTCCAGTCCTGCCCTGGCCTGGTGATCTGGCATTCCACCGACCTGGTGAACTGGACGCCGCTGAAGCCGGCGCTCACCCGGCCGCTGGGCAACGTGTTTGCGGTGGACCTGTGCAAGCACGCCGGCCGCTACTTCATCTACATCCCGGCCATGGCAGACGGCCAGGGTTGGTCGATCCACGTGATCTGGGCCGACCACATCGAAGGACCATGGAGCGATCCGATCGACCTGGACATCCACGGCTGCATCGACCCGGGGCACGTGGTGGGCGAAGACGGCCGGCGCTACCTGTTCGTCAACGGCATCCGCTACATCCGCCTCCGCGACGACGGCCTCGCCGCCGATGGACCGCTGCAGCACGCCTACAGCCCCTGGCACTATCCCGACGACTGGGTGGTGGAGGACTTCGCGCCGGAAGGCCCCAAGCTGCTGCGGCACGGCGGCTGGTTCTACCTGGTCACCGCGGTCGGCGGCACGGCGGGTCCGCCGACCAGCCACATGGTGATCGCGGCGCGCTCGAAATCCGTCCACGGCCCGTGGGAAAACTGCCCGAGCAACCCGCTGGTGCATACCGCTAACGCCGGCGAACCGTGGTGGTCGCGCGGGCATGCCTCCCTGGTGGAGGGGCCGGCGGGCGACTGGTGGATGGTCTACCACGGCTACGAGAACGGCTTCCGCACGCTAGGCCGGCAGACCCTGCTGGAGCCGATGGAGTGGACCGCCGACGGCTGGTTCCGCGCCACCGGCGGCGACCTCTCCCGGCCGCTGCCGAAACCGGCAGGCGGATACCGCGGGCCGGCGGGTTCGGCCTTGTCCGACGCCTTCACCGCCACCGGGCTGGGTGCGCAGTGGAGCCTGCCCGCCACCGGCGCGGACGACCTGACGCGAATCCGCTGCGGGGCGGGCGGGCTACGGTTCGCGGCCCGCGGCGGCTCGCCGGCGGACAGCGCGCCGCTCACCTGCCTGCCGGGCGACCGTGCCTACGTGGCGGAGGTCGGCATCGAACTGGACGACGGCGCCGAGGGCGGCCTGCTGCTGTACTACAACCCGAAGGCCTTTGTCGGCGTCGGCTTCACGCCGCAGGAAATGAAAACCTTCGAATATGCCGACGAGCTGCGCTGGATGCGCCAGCCCATGCCCACGCGCCGCGTGCGTGTGCGCGTCAGCAACGACCGGCAGGTGGTGACCTGGCATTACTCGCACGACGACGGTCGGACCTGGGTGCAGCACGGGCTGCGGATGGAAGTCTCGGGCATCCACCACAACGTGTTCGGCGGCTTCCTCAGCCTGCGCATCGGCATCTACGCCGCGGGCCGCGGCGGCATCGTGGTGCGGGATTTCAGCTATCGCGCGCTTGCCGGGGCCTGAGCCGGCGGGCTGCTGACACCATCCCGTCATCCCGCGCGCCTACGTTGCGTGAATGACGTTCGCCGGCTTTCGTCGACGTGGATCCTTGCTCGCCGCCTGCGCTGCGGGGCGGCCGGCATGAGCCGCTCGCGGCGGGACTTCCTGCGCACCGCCGGCAGCTTGCTGGGCGCAGGGTGGCTGGGCGATGTTCTCGCATCGCCCAGCATGGCGGCCGCTGCGATGCCGGGTATGTCGATGCGCACCACGGCGGCGCGGCTGGCGGCGCCGAAGCAACCACTGGTGAATCCGGCCACGCTGGCGCCCTTCGTCGATCCGTTGCCGCTGCCGGTGCGGGCACGCCCCGTCGGGCGGCGCGAGCATCCGGCCTGGCCCGGGCGTCCGTTGCCGTGCTACCGCATGGAGATGCGCGCGTTCGCGGCGCGCCTGCATCGCGACCTGCCGCCCACGCCGCAATGGGGCTACGCGGGCAGCTCGCCGGGGCCCACGATCGAGGTGGAACGCGGCGAACCGGTGCTGGTGGAGTGGGCGAACGCGCTGCCGGCGCGGCACTTCCTGCCGATCGACTACACGGTCCATGGCGCCGAACGCGACAAGCCCGAGGTGCGCGTGGTGACGCACGTGCACGGCGCGCGCGTGCCGGCGGACAGCGACGGCTGGCCCGAGGACTGGTACGTGCCCGGCCGCTCCGCGCTCAGCCGCTATCCGAATGCGCAAGATGCGGCCACGCTGTGGTACCACGACCACGCGATGGGCATCACCCGGCTCAACATCTATGCCGGCCTGTACGGCGCGTGGCTGGTGCGCGATGCGCAGGAGCGCGCGCTGGGCCTGCCCGCGGGTGAATGCGAGCTGCCGCTGTTCCTGTGCGACCGGTTGATCGGCCGCGACGGAGAGCTGTACTACCCGGTGTCCGACGATCCCGCGGCGCCCTGGGTGATGCAGTGCCAGGGCAACGCGCTGCTGTGCAACGGCAAGCTGTTTCCGTATCTCGACGTGGAGCCGCGCCGCTACCGCCTGCGCCTGCTCAACGTGGCTAACAGCAGCTTCTTCGAGCTGGCGCTGACGCATGGCCTGGTGTTCCGGCAGATCGGCAGCGACCAAGGGCTGCTGCCGGCACCGGTCGAGCGCAACCGCATCACGCTGTATCCCGCCGAACGCGCCGACGTGGTGGTCGATTTCGCCGGCCTGGCAGGACAGCGGGCGCAGCTGCAGTCGCACGGCGGCGGCATCCTCGAATTCCGCGTGCGCGATCGCGGCCGCCGCGACGACTCGGTGTTGCCGGCGCGCCTGCGGCCCGTCCCGCGCCTCGACACGGCGGCGGCGCGCGATCGCGTGCTGACCCTGGGCGAAGTGGACGATGCCGGCGGCAATGCGCTGCGCATGCTGCTCGACGGCAAGCGCTGGTCCGATCCGGTATCCGAGCAGCCGCATGCGGGCGCCGTGGAAACCTGGAGTTTCGTCAACCTCAGCGGCGACGCGCATCCGGTGCACCTGCATCTGGTGCGCTTCCAGGTGCTCGACCGGCGGCCGTTCGACCTGTTTGCCTGGAACGCGCGCCGGCAGCTGAAGTACAGCGGCCCCGCGCAGCCGCCGCCGCCGCACGAAGCGGGCTGGAAGGACACCGTGCGCGCCGATCCCGGCATGGTCACGCGCATAGCGGTGCGCTTCGAGGGCGAGCCCGGGCGCTACGTATGGCACTGCCACCTGCTCGAACACGAGGACAACGAGATGATGCGGCCCTACGCGCTGCTGCCGGGCTGAGCGCGTCGCGGTGCGGTGTCGCCGCACTGTCATTGTCCGCGGCGCCGCTGTCTTGCACCCGCCAACGCGCCGTCATCTGCGCAGGCCAGACTGCGCCCTGCAGGCTGCGGTAGGCACGCCACACCGCGGCGGGCAATCAGGGGGACCACTCACGCATGCCGTCCACGACGGCAGCAGGAGAATCCGATCATGTCCACGATCTTCCGCCGCAGCCGGTTGAGAGCATTCGTCGTCGGCGCACTCGCCACCGGCATCGCCGGTCTGGCCAGCGCGCAGACCGCTCCGCCATCCGACCAGGACGCCGCGTTCCGCGCGCACGCACCCACCGCGGGCCGCCACGCACCGCAGGGCCTGCCCGGCGGCCTGGTGATGCTGCATCGCCCCGACGAGGGCGAGGACCGCAGCGACGACACCCGCACCCCGATCAAGCACGTGATCCTGCTGATCGGCGAGAACCGCACCTTCGACCATGTGTTCGCCACCTACACGCCGCCGAGCGGCCAGAGCGTGCGTAACCTGCTGTCCGAAGGCATCGTCAACGCCGACGGCACGCCGGGCCCGAAGGCGGCGCTGGCGCAGCAGTGGCAGGCGCAGAGCACCGGCAAGTTTGCGCTGGCGCCGCAGCACACCGCGCCGTACGACATGCTGCCGGCGATGAACACCGGCGGCGCGCCGACCCAGGCCTATTTCGCCTCGGCTCAGCAGGCACAGGCGTTCGAGCCGGCCCTGCCGGACGCCGACTACGGCGAACTCGCCGACGGCGGCACCGGCCTGCCGAACCATGTGCTCGACACGCGCTTCCCCGCGCAGCTGCCGAATGCCCCGGTCGACATGCACGCCTCGGTGAGCTACGACGCCTACACCAACAGCCCCGTGCACCGCTTCTTCCAGATGTGGCAGCAGCTCGACTGCAGCGCCGCCGCGGCGACAGCGGGCAACCCCAGCGGCTGCCGCAGCGACCTGTTCCCGTGGGTGGAAACCAGCGTCGGCGCAGGCAGCAACGGCAAGCCGCAGCCGGCCAACTTCACCGACGAGAGCACCGGCGAAGGCGCCACGGCGATGCAGTTCCTCAACGTGGCCCAGGGCGACGTGCCGTACTTCGCCGAGCTCGCGCGCAGCTACACGCTCAGCGACAACTTCCACCAGGCGGCGATGGGCGGCACCGGCGCCAACCACATCATGCTCGGCTACGGCGACCTCATCTGGTACGCCGACGCGCAGGGCCGGCCGGCGGTGCCGCCGGCGAACCAGATCGAGAACCCCGACGCGCAGCCGGGCACCAACAACTGGTACGTGCAAGACGGCTACGGCGGCGGCTCCTACGTCAATTGCGCCGACGACAGCCAGCCGGGCGTGGCCCAGATCAAGGACTACCTGCACGCGCTGTCCTACAGGACCTTCCGCGGCGGCGACTGCAAGGCCGGCGCCTACTACCTGGTCAACAACTACAACCCGGGCTACCTCGGCGACGGCACGCCCGCGCCGCTGGGTGCCGATCAGTTCACCATCCCGCCGACGAAGCAGGACAACCTGGCCCTGCTGCTGAGCCGCCACCACGTGAGCTGGAAGTACTACGGCGAGGGCTGGGACGGCGGCAAGGAGGACGGCGAGGGCGGCACCTACTGCAACATCTGCAACCCGTTCCTGTACTCCGAGCAGGTGATGACCAACCCCAAGCTGCGCGCGCGCAACCAGGACATCAACGACCTGTACAGCGACATCCGCAACGGCACCTTGCCGGCGGTTTCCATCGCCAAGCCGGACGGCCTGCTGGACGGCCATCCCGCCTCGTCCAAGCTTGGCCTGTTCGAGGGCTACGTGCAGAAGATCGTGGAGATGGTGAAGGCCAACCCGACGCTGTGGAACGACACCGCGATCATGGTCACCGTCGACGAAGGCGGCGGCTACTACGATTCGGGCTACGTGCAGCCGGTCGACTTCTTCGGCGACGGCACGCGCATCCCGCTGCTGGTGATCTCCAAGTACTCCGAAGGCGGCCGCGTGGTGCACACCTACTACGACCATGTCTCCTTCGACAAATTCGTCGAGGCGAACTGGGGCTTGCACGAACGCATCTCGGCGCGCAGCCGCGACAACCTGCCGAATCCGGTCAGCGCCGCCGGCAATCCCTACGTGCCGCTCAACGCACCGGCGATCGGCAACCTGATGGACATGTTCGACTTCCGGCTGGCGCATGGGCCGGGCCATGGACGCGACGACGACGGGATGCTGCAGGACTGAGGGGAAAAGCGCGGGCGGCCGGTCCGATCGGCCGCCCGCGGACTGCACCATGGATGCAAAGCCATGACCGCATCGAACCGCAGGGCGGCGCGCCGGACGTGCGGATCGATCCCGCGCCTCGGCCTGTGCGCGATTCTGCTGCTCGGCACCGCGTCCGCCGCCGTCGGCCGGGCCGACCCCGCCGACTTCCAGGCCATGCCCGGCCTGTGGCGGATCGTGCTGCGCGTGGTCAGCAACGGCCACGCCGGGCCGGCCGAAGTGGAATGGCGCTGCGTGAACGAAGGGGACGATCCCTGGGCCCGTTTCGCCGCCTTGCCGATGCCCGCGCCGCAATGCCGGCGCACCGACCCGCATCGCAGCAGCACCACGCTGGACTGGACGCTCAGCTGCGCCGGCATGCCGACGCCGAGCGGCCGCGGCCGGGTGGATTTCGACACGTCCGAGCACTACACCGCCAGCGTCAGCCTGCAGGGGCGCGGCGAGGTGCTGCGGGTGGAAGGCGTGCGCCGCGCCGCCTGTACGGGGCCGGCCGACTGACGCCGCGCCGCATGCGCAGCCTCAGCGTTTTCCGATCTCGAAGTCGCGGCTGGCGACGGGTTTGCCGTTCAGCGATATCTGCACGCTGTATTTGCCCGCGGGCCAGTGGTTGGGGTTCTGCACCTTGAACGTGGTGACGGCGGGGCCGTCGGCGGCGACGGTCTGGCTCAGTTCGTTGACCAGCACGCCCTGGCCTTCGAGATAGCGCCAGCGCGCGTCCAGCGTGGCGCCGGTGGTGCGGCCGGTGGTGGCGACGCTGGCATAGATCACCGGCGTGTCGTCGGCGAAGCGGGTGGCGGGCGCGGTCACCGTGTAGCCGGCATCGATCGCGCTGCCCAGGGTAAGGGTGGCCACGCGGAAGGAGTTGTCGCCCGCGGCCGCGGCCTTGGCGGTGCTGGCGGCCGGAGCGGGCGCTGGGGCGGCGGTGGCCGGCTTGGCGTGGTTCGCGGCGGCCGGCTGACTCGTGTGCGCCGCTGCGGGCGCCTTGCCGGAAGCGCCGGCGATCGGCTCCACCGGCGAGCTGTCGTGCCGGTGGCAGCCGCACAGCAGCAGGCCGACGCAGCACAGGACGAGCGGATGGGCGAGACGGTGCATGGCGATATCCCGTGATCGCGGCACCGCGCTGGGCACGATGCCGTGGCGAGTCGAGTCAGCCAAGGCTAGTAGGCGCGGACTGAAGCCCCGGTTACTGCCGTGCGCCGCGCCGGTTGTCGGGGATGTCGTCCGGCGCGGCCGGCGCGCTGCTGCGGAACGGGTTGATGTCCAGGCCGCCGCGGCGGGTGTAACGCGCGTACACGCTGAGCCGCTCGGGTGCGCAGCGCGCCGTGACGTCCATGAATATGCGTTCCACGCATTGCTCGTGGAACTCGCTGTGGGTACGGAACGAGACGAGGTAGCGCAGCAGGCCTTCGCGGTCGATCGGCGCGCCGCGGTAGCGGACCTGCACGCTGGCCCAGTCGGGCTGGCCGGTGACCGGGCAGTTCGAGCGCAGCAGGTCGGAGACGAGGCTTTCCTCGACCGCCGCGGCGCCAGTGTCCGTGCGCAGGTAGTCGGCGCGGGGCGGGCCGTAGTCGTCGATCGCGACGGGCAGCGCGTCGATGGACGCGCCTGCCAGGTCGGCAAAGGGCTGCGTGGCAGTGCGCGCGGGATGCAGGGTTACCTCCACCACGTCGCCTGCAGCCGTGGTGAGGTCCTGCTGCAGCAGGGCGCGCAGCGCGGCTGCGCTCGCCAGCGGTTCCTGCGCGAAGCCGTTGAGGTAGAGCTTGAACGACTTCGACTCGATGATGTTCGGCGTGGTCGCCGGCACGCGGAATTCGGCCACCGCCACCTGCGGCTTGCCGTGCATGTCCAGCCAGGACAGCTCGTAGGCGTTCCAGATGTCCGTGCCGTGGAACGGCAGCGGCAGGCCCACGCCGATCTCGGCGCGCTTGGCGGCGCGGGGAATGGGAAACAGCAGCTTGGGGTCGTAGCGGTCGGCGTAGACGGTGGACTTGCCGAGCGGGGAGTGGTCGGGCGTGCTCATCCGCGCATTTTAGTGGCTGGCGGGGCTTTTGGCGCCTTGCGGCGCGGGCGTGGCAATATCCTCTATCAGCTGGTAGCGCGAAGGAGCGGCGATGGGTGCAAGGCGATGGACGGCGGCCCTGGCGGTCGCCGGTGTGTTGTTCACATCCTGCGCCAGCGGACAGTCGTTGAGCCCGGCACAGCGTGCCGCAGTCTACCAAGCCTATTTCCGCGTGATCGCGGGAGGCGACCGGAACCTGCATTCCTATGCACGCGATGCGAACGGAAGTCGGGGCTACGACATCTTTCTGCCTACGGACTGGGTGGTCGCATCCCATGCGCCCTTTGCCAGGAGGGCTGATGAGCAGCTGCATGTCGGGTATTGCGCGTCCGGCGCCATCGTACTCGCGACCGCGGTTTCGTCACGCGCCTATCTCGCTGGCGGCGGCAGCACCATCTTCACTGACACAGCCTTCCGCGTGGACGAGGTGCTGAAGGGGGCTCCGGATACCGTCCATGCCGGCGCGCGCATCGAGGTAGTGCGCATCGGCGGAGCAGTCACGGATGCGGGCGAGACGCTGCGGGTGGGTGTCGAGGACAGGCCCGACTTCCAGGCCGGGGGAAGCTACCTGCTGCTGCTCGATCGGCCAGGTCCCGCACTGTCGGTCTGGCATGCCACGGACTGGATCACGGTCGAGGCGGTGGGCGGGCGCCTGCGCCCGTCTTCGACCCCGGCCTTTGGCCTGCAACCCGGGGAGAGCGTGCAGGATCTGCGTGCCCGCCTCGACTGGCTCGCCAGCCGCTACGCCTGTCCATGAGCGCCGCGCCGGACCCAGGGCCCGGCGCGGCGTAAGACCCGCTCAGCCGTTGACGTGCGCCATGCTCGCCGTCGCGTAGCGCGCGCCTGCTACGGCCTCGGGCGGGAATACCGCATCGATGGCGGTGAGGTCCGCGGCGGACAGCGCCACGTCCAGCGCACCCAGGTTCTCGTCCAGCCGGCTGCGCTGCTTGGTGCCCGGGATCGCCAACACGTCCTCGCCCTGCGCCAGCACCCAGGCCAGCGCCAGCTGCGCGGGCGAGCAGCCCTTGTCGGCGGCGAGCGTCTTCACCTTGTCCACCAGCGCCAGGTTGCGCGCGAAATTCTCGCCCTGGAAGCGCGGGCTGGAACGGCGGTAGTCGTCGGCCTCGAAATCCTCCGGCGAGCAGATCGCGCCGGTGAGGAAGCCGCGGCCCAGCGGGGAGTAGGCGACGAAGGCAATGCCGAGGCGGCGGCAGGTGTCGAGCACGCCGTTGTCTTCGGGATCGCGCGTCCACAGCGAGAACTCGCTCTGCAGTGCCGCGATGGGATGCACTTTGCTGGCGCGCTCCAGTGTGGCGGCGGAGGCCTCGGAGAGGCCGAGGTGGCGTACTTTGCCGGCCTGCACCAGCTCGGCCATCGCGCCCACGGTCTCTTCGATCGGCACGTTCGGATCCACGCGGTGCTGGTAGTACAGGTCGATGGTCTCGATGCCCAGCCGCTTCAGGCTGCCTTCGCAGGCGGCGCGCACGTACTCGGGGCGGCCGTCGACGCCGCGCGCCTGCGGGTTGGCCGGGTCGCGCACGATGCCGAACTTGGTGGCGACGAAGGCCTGTTCGCGGCGGCCCTTGATCGCCTTGCCCACCAGCTCCTCGTTGACGTGCGGACCGTACATGTCGGCGGTGTCGAGCAGGCTGAGGCCGCGGTCCAGCGCATGCTGGATGGTGGCGATGGATTCGGCGTCGTCGCGGTGGCCGTAGAAGTCGCTCATGCACATGCAGCCGAGGCCGAGGGCGGAGACTTGCGGACCGTTGTTTCCGAGCGTGCGGGTTTGCATGGGGGTGCGTTCCGTGGGTTGGGGGTGGCGCCATGCTGCGCCGTGGCCGTTGTGGAATAAATACCTAATAATCGCCATCACTATTCAACAGGTATCAACAATCCATGGATCGCCTGGACACCATGCGGCTGTATGCGCGGATCGTCGAGCTGGGCAGCTTCACCGCCGCTGCCAACGACCTCGGCCTGCCACGTGCCACGGTCACCCACGCCATCAAGCAGCTGGAGGCGCGGCTGGGCGCGCAGCTGCTGCAGCGGACCACGCGCTGCCAGCGCGTCACCCGCGACGGCCAGGCCTACTACGCGCATTGCGTGCGCCTGCTGGCCGACCTGGACGAGGTGGAAGCGGATTTCCGCGAGGCCGCGCTGAAGCCGCAAGGGCGCCTGCGCGTCGACCTGCCGGCCACGCTGGCGCGGCAACTGGTGATACCCGCGTTGCCCGAGTTCTGCGCGCGCTATCCGCAGATCGAGTTGGACATCGGCACCAGCGACCGCTTCGTGGACCTGCTGCGCGAAGGCGTGGACTGCGTGCTGCGCGTGGGCGAACTGCCGGATTCGGGACTGGTGGGGCGGCGCGTGGCCACGCTGGCCCAAGTCACCGTAGCCAGCGCGGCCTACCTGCGCCGCCACGGCAAGCCGGCCGCGCTGGCCGATCTGCAGCAGGGGCATCTGGCGGTGAACTGGGCCTCGCCCACCACGCGCCGGCCGGAGCCCTCGCTGGAGTTCGTGGTGAACCGCCGCCACCGCGCCGTGAGCCTGCCGGCACGCGTCACCGTCAGCGGCGTGGACGCCTACCTTGCCTGCTGCGAGGCGGGGCTCGGCATCGCGCAATTCCCGCGTTACCGCATCGTCGACGCGCTGGCCAGCGGCAGCTTGCGCGAGATCCTGCCCGGCTTGCCGCCGCCCACGCTGCCGGTGCACGTGCTGTACGCGCCGCAGCGGCAGATGCCGGCGCGCTTGCGCGTGTTCGTGGACTGGCTGGTGGAGTTGATGGGGCGCCAGGCTTGATCGGCGCCATGCCCCAGCCGCGATATGCCGCGCTCTTCCATGCGCGCAGGGGCGGAGGCAGATGCGGCGAGCCGAGACTCGCCGCCAATCGGGTCAGGAGGTGCGCGGCATGACGGGGCGCGGTGCGCTGGTGCCCATCGTCTCGCTGCTGAGCGGTGCGCCGGCGGCGAGCAGGGCGGCGCGCTGCTCGGCCAGTGGCAGGCGCAGCGTGCACTCCTCGTAGCGGGCCAGCCTCAGCAGGGCCGGCTGCGCCAGCACCAGCGCCACCAGCGCGGCGGTGCGCGGCCAGCGCGCGGCATCGATCTCGTAGCGCACGAAGGCGGCGGTGCGGAAATAGCTGGCGATGCTGAGGTCGGCGATCGACAGCACGCCGAACACGAAACCGTCTTCCGGCAACTGGGTCTCCAGATAGTCGAGTGCGGCGGGGATCTCCACCTCCAGTGCCTGCGTCACCACTGCTTCGTCGGGCGCTTCGCCGAACACGCGGCGACGGATCGAGCGCTGGTAGAACAGCCGCCAGATCAGCCCGTCGGCCAGCCGCGTGTCGGCGTATTCCTCCAGCCAGCGCGCGCGGGCGCGGTCGCCGATGTCGCGCGGGTAAAGCGACGGCGCGGGGTGCTTGTCTTCCAGGTACTGGCAGATCACCGAGGAGTCGTTCAGCACCAGCCCGTCGTCGATCAGCACCGGCACGCGCCGCAACGGGCTCAGCCGTGCGAAGGCCTCGTTGCCGACGAACGGCGGTATCGGGTCGATCTCGTAATCCAGCCCCTTCAATTCCAGGCAGGCCAGCACCTTGCGCACGTAGGGTGAGAGGTAGCTGCCGATCACCTTGAGGCGAACCATCGCCGTGCTCCAGTGGGAGGAATCGGCGCAGATTGCGCGGGCCGCTGCGCTGGAGTCAATTGCCGCGCGGCAGGTCGGGCACCGCCGTGGGAGAACCGTTGGAGTCCAGCGCGATCATCACGAAACGGCCGGTGGTGCAGACGCGGCGGTCGCCGCTCAGCGGATCCTCGGCGGTCATTTCCACTTCCACCTGCATCGAACTGCGGCCGGTGCCCACGATGCGAGCCACCAGCTCCACCAGCTGGCCCTCGCGCACCGGCACGCGGAAGTTGACCTCTTCCGAGCGCGCAGTGACCACGATGCGCCGGGCATGGCGCGAGGCCACGATGAAGGCGGCCTTGTCCATCCACGCCAGCGCCTGGCCGCCGAACAGCGTGCCGAGGTGGTTGGTGTGGTCGGGGAAGACCATTTCCAGCAGGCGGGCTTCGGGCGGAGCGCTTGGCATCGGCAAATCCAGGGGGGAGGAGAGCTCGCCATTCTGCCGCAGAAGCTTCGGTGCCTGGCCGTGGCGGATGCGTGGCGGCGCCGATGTTGCGCCGCCAGATGACAGATTGTCGCAGGCATGGGCTTACTGGCACCCGGTCGTTCCGTCGGGGAACGGCAGCGGAGGTCGGGCGTCATCGCATGGCTCGCATATACGCCGACAACGTCGTGTTCCTGATGCGCCCGGGCGAGACGGCGCGGCGCCGCGTCGAGCGCATGCCGGACCCGCGGACCCCGCCATCCAACGAAACCGTCGCGGCGTGCCGCCGCACGGCCGCGGCGACGACGGACGCGCATGCCTCGCCGGGATACAGCCACACCGTGGCTCCCCGGCCGGCGGTCAACAGCGAGGCGAGGCAGCAAGTCGGCGCGCGCGGCCGGCGCGCCCCGCTGCGCTGGGTGCTGCTGCTGGCGACGGTCTGCGTGTTGCCGGTGGCCGTGTGCACCTGGCGCGCGGTGGTCCATCAGGCTTCGCTGCAGCATTACGCCACCGCCATCGGCGAGCAGCGCAAGCTGCCGCTGCCCGACGGCGGCACGGCCTTGCTGGACACGGATACCGCGGTCGGCGTGAGCGCCGGGTCGCGCCACCGGCTGGATCTGGAGCGGGGCCGCGCACAGTTCGACTCGGCGGCGCCGCCGTTCGCGGTGCAGGCCGGCGATGGCGTGGTCAGCGCAGCGGGCGGCCGCTTCCAGGTGAGCCGGCTGGCCCACGAAGTTCGCGTGGTCGCGCTCGCCGGCACCGTCTCGGTGAATCTGCCGGCCAGCAGCGAGCAGGTGACGCTGCGCCCCGGCCAGCAGGTCGACTACGGCTACGGCCGCCTGGGCGGCGTGCAGCCGGCGGACCTGGCCGCCGCACGCGGTTGGGCCCACGGCGAGCTGGTGTTCCACCATGGCAACCTGGCCGAGCTGGTGGCGGCGATGAACCGCTATTCGAGCACCCGGCTGGTCATCGGCGACGCCGCCTTGCGCAACCTGCCGGTCAGCGGCGTCTTCGACGCCGGCGATCCGATCGGCCTGGCGCAGGCGCTGCAACGCAGCCGCCTGCTGCGGGCGGTCCGGGTATCGCCGTACGAGATCGCGCTGCAGCCCGCGGCACGCTGAGCCGCAGCGGCCGCCGTTGTCCGCTCCGCCTCGTGTCCGCCCGGCGGCACAACCTTTGGCAGGGGTCATCGCGCCGGCAAGGCGCTAGCATCGGGCGTCGATGCGCCCGCGTCGCGGGCGCCGGTTTCGTTGCTTCAAGGGGTGCAAGATGAGTTCGATGACGGTCAAGACGCGCCTGGGCGGTGCGCTGGCAGCGGGGCTGCTGGTGTGCGCCAGCGGCGCGATGGCGCAAGGACGCACGCTCACCGCGCAGGACTACGCGCGTGCGGAGCGCTTCATGCCCTACAACACCGCGCCGCTGGTCGACCACGACGTGCAGCGGGTGAAGTGGCTGGACGACACCCATTTCTGGTACCGCGACCACGACGCCAGCGGCGACCGCGTGATGGAGATGGACACCGCCACCGGCAAGGCCGCGCCCGCGTTCGACCAGGCCAAGCTGGCCGCCGCGCTGGGCAAGGCGAGCGGCAAGCCGGTGCCGGCCGACAAGGTGCCGTTCGGCTTCGACTTCAGCGTGCAGAAGGACGGCCGCTACGACATCACGCTGGCGGGCAAGCATTACCTGTGCGACCTCAAGGGCGCCGGCGAATGCACCGCCAAGGCCAAGGCGAAGGCCGGCAACGAGCCGGGCATCCTGTCGCCCGACAAGACCAAGGAGGCCTTCATCCGCGACTGGAACCTGTGGGTGCGCGACGTCGCCACCGGCAAGGAGACCCAGCTCACCACCGACGGCGTGAAGGACTTCGGCTACGCCACCGACAACGCCGGCTGGATCCACACCAAGCGCGCCGTGCTGAACTGGTCGCCCGACTCGAAGCAGATCGCCACCTACCAGCAGGACCAGCGCGGCGTGGGCGAGATGTACACCGTGAGCACCCAGGTCGGCCACCCGGTGCTGGACGCCTGGAAATACCCGCTGCCGGGCGACCAGAAGGTGTTCATGATCGAGCCGGTGGTGATCGACGTGGCCACGCGCAAGGTGGTGCGCCTGAAGATCGATCCGCAGCAGCGCCTGTCCAGCCTGTGCGACGACATCAGCTGCAGCAGCGACGGCCACTGGGACGACCTGAAGTGGGCGCCCGACGGCAAGACTTTCGCGATGGTCAACAGCTCGCGCGACCGCAAGCAGGTCTGGTACCGCGTGGCCGACGCAGCCACCGGCGCCGTGCGCACGGCCTTCGACGAGAAGGTGGCGACCTATTACGAAAGCGGCATGGAGCACGCCAACTGGCGTTATCTGCCGACATCGCACGAAGCCGTCTGGCCGTCCGAACGCAACGACTGGCAGAACCTCTACCTGTACGACATCCGCACCGGCAAGGAGCTGCACCCCATCACCACCGGCGACGGCAACGTGATGGATGTACTGCACCTCGACCGCAAAGCCCGCGAGCTGTGGTTCGTGGGCGTGGGCAAGGTGCCGGGCGTGAACCCGTACTACAAGCAGTTCTGGAAGGTGGGCCTGGACGGCGGCAAGCCGGTGCTGCTCACGCCGGAGGACGCCGACCACACCATCAGCATGTCGCCCGACGGCAAGACCTTCGTGGACAGCTGGTCCACGCCCACCACGCCGCCGGTCACCGTGCTGCGTTCCAGCGATGACGGCCACATCATCGCCACCGTCGCCAAGGCCGACATCACGCGCCTCAAGGCCGCCGGCTGGGTGCCGCCAGTACCGTTCACGGTGAAGGCGCGCGACGGCAAGACCACGCTGTACGGCTTGATGTTCAAGCCCAGCCACTTCGATCCGCACAAGAAGTACCCGGTCATCGACTACGTCTATCCCGGCCCGCAGACCGGCTCGGTGCGCGGCCGCAGCTTCCTGCCTTCGCGCGGCGACAACCAGGCGATGGCGGAGTTGGGCTTCATCGTGGTCGCGCTCGACGGCATGGGCACGCCGTGGCGCAGCGCCAGCTTCCACCACACCTGGTACGGCGACATGGGCGACAACACGCTGCCCGACCAGGTCAAGGGCATCCAGGAACTGGCGCAGCGCTATGCGTGGATCGACATCGACCGCGTTGGCATCTGGGGCCACTCCGGCGGCGGCAACACCACCGCCGACGCGATGTTCCGCTACCCCGACTTCTTCAAGGTCGGCTGGGCCGAGAGCGGCAACCACGACAACCGCAACTACGAGAACGACTGGGGCGAGAAGTACCAGGGCCTGCTGGTGACGAACAAGGACGGCACCACCAACTACGACAACCAGGCCAACCAGCTCATGGCGAAGAACCTCAAGGGCCGCCTGATGCTGGTGCACGGAACGATCGACGACAACGTGCCGGTCGGCGAAACCTTCCTGGTGGCGCAGGCGCTGATCAAGGCCAACAAGGACTTCGACATGCTGATCATCCCCAACGTCCACCATGGCTACGCGGCCTCCACGCCGTACGCCACGCGCCGGCGCTGGGACTACTTCGTGCAATACCTTGCCGGCGACACGCCGCCGAAGGAGTACGAGCTGAAGAAGTGGCCGTGGTTCTGAGCGCGGCTGCCTGAGCGATGTGAATGAAAAGGCCGGGGCGAAAGCCCCGGCCTTTTCGCAGATCCATCCTTTGTTCCCTCTACGGAGTCTGCGAGTCGACTGGTCTCCTGCCGCGTGTTGGAACGGGATGCCGCCGGTTTCACGCGGTCCGTTCCGCACGCATCAAGGATGAACTTCCTGGGCCGAGCCGTCCGCCAAGGCCTCGCCCGCCAGTTTCGTCAAACCAGCAGCCAGACGGTTGAATGCATCCGATGGCGCAGGCAGCCGCGCATGGAGGTCGGCTTGCTGCTCGCGAATGCGTTCTTGCAAGGCATGGGTCTGTGCATCCAGCGAGCCGATCTGCTGCCGCAATGCGGCTCGTTGCGAGTGAATGCCATCCAGTGCATGCTGGTTTTGGGCAGCATTGGGGTGCCGGGCCACAAGCTGGCCTTCTTCGCCGATCAGCTTGCCCTGTTGCGAAACGATTTCGCCCTTCTGCTCGACGAGTCGGCCCTCCTCGGCAACAAGCTTGTCGACGGCTTCAACCTGCGTATCCCGACCTTGGATCTGTGCGTGTTCCTGGGCCACCAAGGCATCCGCCTTCTGCAGGGTCGCGAGAGAGCGGGTCACGTAGGTCTTGCCATCGTGCCGAAACCACAGCAACCGCGCATCAGGCCGGTAAAGCTGCTTGGCGGCGTGGATGTCGTCATTTGTGCCGGCGATGACCACGTTGCCTTGGTCGAACAGGACAACCCCCTGCCCTTCGTGGATCGGTTTCGTGAGCATCATGAACTGCGCGCCGCAGAAGGGCGTGCCGTTGGCTGAATCACATCCGATAGGCAGGTGAAGACGGCTGAGGATGGAAGCAACGGTCGGAGGTGGCGGTGGCGGCGGTGGCATGTTGTGAGGCGGCGGAGGTGGAGGAGGAGGTGGCGGCGTGCCGGGCATCGATGCGGGTGGCTTCGGCGGTGCAGGTGGCGGCGGTGGCGGCAGCGGCAGCGCGGTGGAGCCGGCTGGCGCGGGGGGCACGGAAGGCGCGGCATGGTCATTCGCCACTACGCGGTACGGCAGCACGCCGGCCAGCGCCACCAGCGCGACCAGCAGCCAGCTGCGGGCGCGCGGCATGGCGTGGGAGTTTTCCTGCAGCATGACGAGTCGCCTCCTGAGGTTGTGGAAGGTGGGGGATGCGCCGGCGAGGCCGGCGTGCAGCGGATGGGCCACGCCCAGTTGCAGCAGCAGGCGGCCGTAGTCCTGCGGTGCGGCGCGCTGCCGCGCCAGCGCCAGCGCGTCGCAGGCCGCTTCGCGGTGCAGCGCGTATTCGTGCATCGCCCAGCGCAGCAGTGGATGGAAGAAGAACAGCCGCGCCGCCAGCGCGGGGACCCAGCCGAGCAGCAGGTCGCGGCGCTGCAGGTGGGCAAGTTCGTGGGCCAGCGCCAACGAAGCTTCCTCGACGCTAAGCGAGGCGTTTGCCGGCCACAGCACCACCGGACGCCAGCCACCGCTGACCTGGGGCGAGGCGATGTCGGGCGAGACCAGCACGATGGGCGTGCGTTGCAGACCCATCGCGCGCGCCTGCCGTGCGCAGCGGGCCTGCAGGTCGGCATCCATCGCCGGTTGCGCAGCGCGGCGCAGCCGGTGGGCAAGCCGGTGCTGGCGGATCAGCGCGGGGAGCTGGGCCAGCAGCAAGGTCAGCCACATGGTGACCAAGGCCGCGCGCCAATGCATGGCCAGCCCATCCGGCGCAGCGTCGATATGGACCGGGGCATCGGACGCGGGTGTCGCGGCAGGCGCGGCAGCGATGGCTACGGTTGCCGGCGCGACGATGGCTGGCGTCGCCGCCGCGGCCGGCGGTGCCAGCAGCGGCAGCCGTATCGGCGCCTGCCAACACAGACCCAGCAGCACCTGCAGCCCCACCAGCCACCACAGCGCGCAGCGCGCGGCGGCGGGCAGGCGCGGCAGGCTGCGGATGAGCAGGGCCACCACGCCCACCAGCACCGCGGCCTGCAGCGAAGTCCAGGCCAGGCGTTCCAGCAGCACGGCGGCCAGATGATCGAGTGCACTCATCTCACTTCTCCCTGCGCGTGCTTTTCAGTTGTTTCACCAACGCCTGCAGCTCGGCCAGCTCGGTATCGCTCACCTCGCCGTGCTCGGCCATCCATGCCACGAAGGGCGATACCGAGCCGCGCAGGGTGTTCTCGACGAAGCTACCCACCGCGTGGCGCATCGCCTCGCCGGGGCCGGTGGCGGTGCTGTAGCGGTACACGCCCTGCACCTGGCGGCGCTTCAGGTAGCTCTTGGCGCGCAGGCGCTCCATCATCGTCAGCACGGTGGAGCGGGCGAGCCCGTGCATCTCGCCGAAGCCCGCGGCCACCTCGCCCACCGAGGCGGGTTCGTGCGCGGCGAGGTAGCGCAGCAAGGCAAGTTCCTGGTCGCCGATGGAAGGGCGTGGCATGGGCGCGGCTCCGTATGACTACATGTGTCGTCACACTATGCCTGGCGACACGTGTAGTCAAGCGGCCTGTGGTGGCGCCGGAAACGACACGGGCGCCACAAGGGCGCCCGTGTCCTGGTACGACTGGTGCATTCGATCAGAACGTGTAACGCAAGGTCAGCATGGCTGACCAGCGCGAGACCACGCGGCTTGGATCGTAGAAGCCGCCGTCGTAGGTCTGCAGCTGCTGCGGCTGGTAGTTGCCGTACTTGTCGGTGGGCAGCGAGTACACGTACTGCCCCTGCGCGTTCACGCCGGCATAGTTGGCGAGGATGCGCGTGGGATAGATGCCGGTGTTGCGCTGCTGGCCCCAGTCGCTGTTCAGCAGGTTGAGCACGTTGTAGACGTCCAGGCGCAGCACGCCCTTGTTGCCCTTGAACAGGCCGGGCACTTCCTGCGAGAAGCTCATGTCCAGCTCGTTCACCCAGGCGGTGCGGTCGCCGTTGCGGTTGGCGACCTGGCCGCGATGGTCGCGCAGGTAGTCGTCGCCGGCTAAGAAGGCCTGGAACTGCTGGATCGTCTGCTGGCTGGTGCCGGCGACATAGGCCACTTTAGGATCGTTCGCTGCCGGGATGTACACCGGGTCCCAGCCGCCGATGCCGTCGCCGTTGGCGTCGTTGCCGAACACCCAGGTGTAGGGCAGGCCGGTGTGGCCGCTGTAGAACAGCGACACCTGGGTGTTGTAGTCGCCGAAGAACGCGTGCTGCCAGGTCAGCGAGGCCTTGAGCGTCTTGGCCACGTTGTAGTTGGAGGTGGCCAGCACGTTGCTGTTGGGGTTGAGCCGCGCCACGCGCTGGTAGCCGCTGAATGCGATGGTGTCGGTGCCGGGGTCGACGTCGGTGGCATGATTGAACGTGAGGCTGAGATTGCCGGACCAGCTGTCCGAGAACGGCTTGCTCAGCGCCAGCGTGAGGCTGTCTGACTTGCCGCGGTGGGTGTTGGTGAGCAGGGTGGAGGCGGTGCTGAAGGCCGGATTGTGGTTGGCCAGCGTATCGGCGGTCTTCGGAGCCTCGCCCGGAACCTTCCAGAACTGCTCGCGGCCGTCCGGCAGCGTACCGGTGGGCGCGCCGAAGTTCACTGCTTCGTACAGGATGCCGTCGCGTACCTGGATGTGCTGGTACTCAGCCGAGGCCACTATGCCCCACCACGGCAGCTCGCGGTCCAGCGCCAGGCTCATCTTCCATACGCTGGGCAGGCGGAAGTCGCGGGCGATGGTGTCGATCGAGCCCGCGCCGCCGCCAGCGGGGATGTTCTGGTGGAAGGGGTCGGGGCTGAACGCCGCGCTGGCGGGGTCGTACGAGGTGTAGTTGAGCAGGGTGACGCCGTTGTTCTGGAACGGGTTGGTCATCCATACCGTGGGTGGATTGGTCTGGAACAGGCCCGCACCGCCGCGCAACTGGGTCTTGTACGCGGTGTCGAAGCTGTAGTTGAACGACAGGCGCGGTTCCACGATGCGGTTGGCGGAGCCGACGGTGTAGTTGTTCGCGTAGCCGAAGGCTTGCGCGAAGGCCGCGTTGTACACCGGCTTCCGGTTGGAATGCGGCACGTCCATGCGCACGCCGTATTGCACCGACAGTGCGTCGTTGACCTGCCAGGTGTCCTGCAGGAACGGGCTGAACTGGCTGTAGGTCCACTGGCCGGCGATGTCGGCCAGCGCGTAGCCGGGCGCCGGATGGTAGAGCGAATACTTGTTGTAGTTGCCGGCCAGGAAGTTGTCGATGCCCCAGAACGTGTAGACGCCGAACTCGGACTGGCCGAACAGGTTGTAGATCCGGTTGCGCTGGTAGTCGATGCCGGCCTTGATCGCGTGGTCGCCGAGGTACCAGGTGGCAGCCAGGAAGACGCTGAGCTTCTTGGTGTCGATGTGGTTGTAGTGGCGGTACTGCTCCTCGCCCAGGTTCACCGACGGACCCTTGCCGGTGGGCGACAGGTTCACGTTCACCGAGGGCTGCTGGTACGGCGCGGTGGTGTCCTGCACGTACTTCTGCAGGCCGACCTTGGCCTCGGTGGAGAAGCTGTCGCTCCAGTCGTCGTACAGGTGCAGCACGTAGTTGTTGGTGGTGATGGCCTTGGTGTAGGTGTAGCTGGTCAGGCCCACGCTGTTCGGGCTGTTGCCGCC
>Ga0187815_10000303_pt1 | contig 24538 bp, 25 predicted proteins | sample NC_S_5_FD_132962 | JGI IMG/M metagenome (GOLD analysis project Ga0187815, IMG submission 132962) | Wetland sediment microbial communities from Neuse River Estuary, North Carolina, USA - ASW-S_5 | ecosystem: Environmental > Aquatic > Freshwater > Wetlands > Sediment | place: USA: North Carolina...
ATACAGCTTGCCGGCCGGGCGGTTCTCGTCCTTCTGGAAGTTGACGATCTTGTAGGGGTCGTAATCGGGCTTCGGCAGCGGCGGAACCCAGATCTTGTTTTCGACGCTGTAGGTGAAGTCGGTGCCGTACTGCGACGTCACGCGGCACATCTTGGCGTTGGCGCCGAAGACGCGCTCGCCGACATAATGCTTCCGGACCGCGATCTGGCGCATGTCGTCGGCGATCGCGCCCGACTGCAGCCACTCGAGCTGCATGCCGCCGTCGAGACAGATCGACGGGATGCCGGCCTCCATCGAGCGAAGGCTGGCGGCGCAATGCAGCATGCCGGTGGACGCGATCAGGACGTTCGCATCCGACTTCATCATAGCTTCGCAGACGGCGGCCGGCGGATCGTAATAGTCGGCCGGCCGACGCTCGAACAGCGTGACGGTCACGTCGGCGCCGATCTCCTGCAGGATGCTCATGACGGCCTGCCAGACGCGCGGATCGTGCGCCGTGTCGGACAGGACCAGCACCTTGTCACCGCTCTTGATGTTGCGCACCAGCGGCCGCCGCAGGTGTGCCATGTTGCCTGTCAGGAGAGATGATGCTGACATCGAAATGCTTCCTCGGATTAGAGCAGCGGATTTTTTCCACAGCGTGGTTTGAGTGGGTGTCGACACTTAAGCACGGATTAAGGCTTCACGGAAGCCAATCTGGGGCAAAGTGTGTACAGTTCATCGCCAAGTGCGTCCTTGCCTCCGGATAGGACAAATGGCATCAGCGTCCCGAAGACGACGCCCTGGAGTGGCGAGCATGGAAAAGAAAACCGAAAAGGCGAGTTCGACCGCCTCGGATTCGTGGTCCTTCGCGTGTGCGAGGGCGCTCGTCCACCGCATCGTCGCGGAACGGCACGACCGGCCGTCGCTGGTGGCCGACATCGCCTGTGAGGTCGGCGCGGAGATCATCGAGGGATTGCGCCGGCCGAGCGCGGACCTGAATTCCGTGGAACTGTCGCGGCGCTTCAAGACGAGCCGCACGCCCATCCGCGAGGCGCTGATGCTCCTGGAGAAGGAGGGGCTCGTCGACGTTCCGCCGCGCAAGCGCCCGCGCGTCGCCGTGCCCAATCTCCAGGACATCCGCGAGATCTACCGGGCCCGCGCGGCCCTGTTCGAACTGATCGCGACGGACGTGGCGCGTACGGTGACCGAGGAAGGGCTGCAGCAACTGAGACAGAGCCTCGCTGCCATGCAGGAGGCCTATCGCGCAGGGGACGTGAGTGCGTTCGTCTGGGCGAATGTCGACTTCTACGACCACAACATGGTGCTGGCGAACAACCGCACCGTCAAACGCATCCTGGACTCGTTGCTGCTGCGCACCGCGCGGCTGCGCCGGCTCAGCCTGTCGCAGCCGGGGCGCATGGAGCGCTCCTGCGACGATCATGTCCGGCTGCTGAAGGCTTATGAGGATCGCGACGCGACGCTTGCGGCCGCGCTGATCCGGTCGAACCACATCAGCGCCCTGGCGGCGCTCGAGACCTATCTCGGCTCCACCCCGGAGGGGAAGCTCGCGGTCGCCGCTTAGGTCGGATACCGGCGGCCGGTGCAAGAGCGCGCCTGACGTCAGGCAAGCCCGTCAGTACGGCGCGAAGGTCTCGATCAGGTCGATTGCGTCGGCATGGCCGCCGAACGGCGCCGGATCGAAAGCGTCCGACGTCGGGCCGCGGCATTCGATCACGCCGAACATATCGGCCTTGTCGCCATCCAGCGGCGCGACGAACAGGCGGGCCTGGATCACCTCCGCGCGAGGCTCGAACGTTTCGCGCAAGCCCGTCACGAGCGCCGTCTCGGCCGCGAGCGGCACGGCGCGGAAGCGGATGACCAGCAGCCGCACGCAAGGCCTCGTGAGGCTCTGCCCCGGATAGGCTTGCCGGCCGGCCGAGCGCGACACCCTGGAGCGCCCGGTCACGCGCCGGGTCCACGGGCTGAAATTGTCGCCTGAGACCTTCCCGTAAGCCGGCGAGTCCAGGACCTCGGGCCGCTCGAGATCGTAAAGGGCGAGATAGCGCCGGATCGCCGAAGTGGCCACATAGCGGGCGGCAGACTCGAAGCCCGGAACGGCAAGCCGCTCGGGCACATGCTCGGTGTCGTACCAGGCGTTGAATTCCTCCTCCATCGCAGCGGTCGGCTGGGCCATGACGAGGAGAAAGCCCTTGTCGGTCATGAGATGCTCCGGGATGAGGCGAGGGCGGGAAGGACGTCGCGGTGCAGGAAATCCGAAACGCGATCGCGGAATCCGCGCGGGTTTTGATAGGGGATGAAATGCGCGGCCGCTTCGTCGAGGACCAATTGCGAGCCGGGCAGCAGGTCGTGCATTTCGCGCGCGATGGCGGGCGGCAGCAGCGTGTCGTGAGCGCCGGCGACAAGGAGGCTCGGGCAGCGGATGCGGCCGAGGTCGGCGGCGATGTCGGTGTCGAGCACGGCGAGGCAAGAGAGCGCGTAGGCCTCCGCATCCTGCGCGGCGAAACGCTCCATATAGAGGTCGTAGCGCGCATCGTGCGGCTGGGCGAGGAAGGCGCGTTCGACCGCGCCCGGGAGCAGCGCCGCCATGCCGTCGCGCCGCACGAGCGTGGCCCGCTCGGCAAGCATCGTGCGGGCCGAAGGCGTCGTCCGGAACGCCGGATTGGTCAGAACGAGGCCGGCCGTGGCGGTCGGGTACGAAGCGGCATAGACGGCGGCGACCATCGCGCCGATGGCGCAGCCGACCACGACCACGGCTTCAAGGCCGCAGGCCCGGCGCAGCGCATCGAGATCTTGCGCATGTTCGGCCGGCGTAACCGGCGTGCCGGTGGTAGGCGATCGCCCCGCATTCCGCAGATCGCAGGCGAGCACCGGCTCGGGGCGATCCCAGACGCGGGTGAAATCCTCCCACATGCGCAGGTCGGCGCCGAGGGCGTGCACGAGCAGCAGCCCGATTGGGCCGCGTCCCTCGCTCAGGACATGGTGCAGGCTGGCCGCGGTCGCCTTACCCTCCGGCATGCGCGAAACTCACGCTGCGGTCTTGAGGAAGCGCGTGACGGTCTCGGCGAAGAGCTCGGCGCCCTCGAACTGCATCATGTGCGACGCGCCGGGAAGCACGGCAAGCTCCGCGCCCGGAATGGCGGCGGCCAGGGCGGTCGACGCCGCGACCGGCGTCGCCACGTCGGCGCTGCCGGACACGACCAAAGTCGGCGCCCGCACCGCGCCGAGACGCGGCAGAGCGGCGAAATCGGCAATCGCCGTCCAGGCCGCGGACCAGCCGGCGACGTCGTCCGACAGCAGCCGCTGGCGCACCGTTTCGACGACCGGCTGCGCGCGGAAATCCGCCGTGAACCAGCGCTCGATCGTGCCGTCGACGACGGCGGCCATGCCGCCGCGCTCGGCCGCAAGGCCGCGCTCGAGGATCATGGGGCGCGCTTCCGGCGGCATGGCGCCCGGGCACCCGCACAGCACGAGCCCGGACACCCGCTCGGGATAGGTGAGCGCGAATTCCTGCGCGATCATGCCGCCGAAGGACAGGCCGAGGATGACGGCCTTGTCGACGCCGGCCCGTTCGAGGGCGGCGTTGGTGTCGGCGACGTAATCGGCCATCGTCGCGCCCTTGCGCGCGGCCGGCGAGCCGCCGTGGCCGCGCTGATCGACCGCAATCACACGCCGGAAGGGGGCGCAGCGTTCGATCAGGCCGCCCCACAGCGCGCCGTCGAGGCCGACGGGATGCAGCAGGACGAGGTCGGGCCCGGAGCCCGTTACGGCGCAATGCAGGTCAGGGGCGGACATGAGGTCTCCTTCCGGGCGGTGGCGGAGCCCGCCTGCGGGTCCGACCGTCGCTGCTAAACTGTCGGCACTTTGGATAGCTGTCAAATGCCGTGGGGCGCCTCGGCGCTCGTCGGAATATACCGATGTTTATTTGCTTTATCAAACATGTGCGCGTCGCGGGGCAGGGGCGCGCGCCGGACGCGGTGAGGTCACGATTGACCTAGTAGTGTGGACAGATATTAGTCTGGATGAGAGTTGGGCAAGGGAGGCGGCCTGTGCGGCCGACGCTCCGCCGCCCGCCCCGAGAGGAGCCTCCAGGACATGTCCGTCAACCCCACCGGCCGCCCCAATCCGCCACCCAATCCCGCCTGGCTCGCCCGCCGGGTCGAAGAGGCGATCGAGCCCGATCTGCCGATCATCGACGCACACCACCATCTCTACGACGTCGCCCATCCCCGCTACATGCTCGATGAGATCCTCGCCGACACGCGCAGCGGACACCGGATCGAGGCGACGGTGTTCGTCGAGGCCAAGGTCATGTTTCGCAAGGACGGGCCGGAGGAATTCCGGACCGTCGGCGAGGTCGAGGTCGCCAATGGCATCGCGGCGATGGCGGCGACCGGTTTGTACGGCGCGACGCGGCTCTGCGCCGCCATCGTGTCGCATGCCGATTTGTGCATGGGCGACCGCATCGATCCGCTGCTCGACGCGCTCGAGCGTGCCGGCGGCGGCCGTTTCCGCGGCGTGCGTCACAACGTGGCCCAGGACGAGGACGTCCGTAAGGTGGCGCCGCCCGGTCTCCTGCGCGACGCCGACTTCCAGCGCGGCTTCGCCCGCCTGCAGGCGCGCGGGCATCGCTTCGATGCCTGGCTCTACCATCCCCAGATCGACGACCTCGTCGAGCTGATGCGGGCCTTTCCGGAGTCGCGCGTGGTGCTCAACCATGTCGGCGGCCGCATCGGCATCGGCCGCTTCGCCGGGCGGGACGCCGAGACCTTCGCCGACTGGAAGCGCGACCTTGCCAAGCTCACCGCGTTTCCAAATCTCACCGTGAAGGTCGGCGGCCTTGGCATGTTCTTCACGGGCTACGGCTTCGACCAGCGCCCCGAGCCGCCCTCGTCGGACGAGCTCACCGCGGCGTGGTCCGACACGATGCGCACCGTGATCGACATGTTCGGGCCAAACCGCTGCATGTTCGAGAGCAACTTCCCGGTCGACAAGATCGCCGCGAGCTACGCGGTGACCTGGAACGCGTTCAAGAAGATCAGCCGCGGCTACTCGGCCGAGGAGCGCCAGCGCCTGTTCTACGGCACGGCGGCCGACTTCTACGCGATCTGAAGCGGGGCAGCAGGATCATGGAGATCGCAATCGACCACGCCGATGCGCTCGTGCGGGCCGCGATGATGCGCGTCGGCTACGACGCGGCCGAAGCGAAGATCATCGCCGACCACGTGATGGGGTGCGAACTGCGCGGCGTGTCGTTCGGCGGCCTGTCGCGCGCTTTGTCCCTGATCGAGCGGACGCGGCTGTCGCCGCGGCGCCCGACCGTCGTCGAGCGCGACACGCCCATCTCGGCCGTGATCGACGGCCGGGATCAGTGCGGCTATCTCGTCGGCTATCAGACGATGCGGCTTGCGCTCGACAAGGCCGCGGCCGGCGGCATCGGCGCGGTCGGCGCGTACAACACCTGGTACACGGGCATGTACGCGCATTACCTCGAGATCGCGGCGAACGAGGGTTTCGTCGCGATGGTCATGGGCAGCTCGGCGCCGCGCGTCGCGCCGCACGGCGGGCGCGCGGGCGGCTTCGGCACCAACCCGATCGGATTTGCATTCCCGACCGAGGAGCAGCCGATCATTCTCGACATTGCGACCTCGGTGGTGCCGATCGCCGAACTGGTTCTGGCGCAGCGCACGGGCCGGGACATTGCGCCCGACATTGCCTTCGACGCCGCCGGTGAGCCGACCACCGACCCGGCCGCGGCGCTGGCCGGCGCCATCCGCGTCTGGGGCGGCCACAAGGGCAGCGGTCTCGGCGTGGTCGTGCAGCTCATGGGCATGCTGATGGGCGGCGGCGCGATGCCGGCGGACTATCGGGATTGCGGCTTCTTCTTCATGGCGCTTCAGCCCGGCCTGTTCACCGACGCCGCCGCGTTCCGGCGCAATGCCGCCGACTATGCGAACGCGCTTCGCGCCACGCGTCCCGTCGATCCGGACGCGCCGGTGCGCATGCCGTTCGACCGCTCCGCGGCAACGCGGCGGGCGATCCTGGAGCGCGGCATGATCGAGGTTCCAGGCGGCATCGTCAGCGCGCTCAAGCGCGTCTGCGACGAGGGATGATGCGGGCGCGGCGATGGGGCGATATCCGCCGGCGACCGGCCGCGATGGCGAGCCCGCGGCGGCGCTCCCGGGCGCTCGCCCACGCCTGCGCCGATGCCGGCCGGGCAGTTGAAATAGCGGCGCGTTCCCTATAAAGGCTCACCACCACTCAAGCTCAGGAATGCCGATTGTGCCCCATCTCGATGAGAAGCTCGAGCCCGTTTTCGCGTCTGTCCTGCGGCGAAATCCCGGCGAGGAAGAATTCCACCAGGCGGTGCGCGAGGTTCTCGACAGTCTGGGCGCGGTCATTGCCAAACACCCCGATTACGCGGACGACTCGCTGATCGAGCGTATCTGCGAGCCGGAGCGGCAGATCATCTTCCGTGTGCCGTGGACCGACGACAAGGGCCAGGTGCAGATCAACCGCGGGTTCCGCGTCGAGTTCAATTCGGCGCTCGGGCCGTACAAGGGCGGCTTGCGCTTTCATCCGAGCGTGTACGGTGGCATCATCAAGTTCCTCGGCTTCGAGCAGATCTTCAAGAACGCGCTCACCGGCATGCCGATCGGCGGCGGCAAGGGCGGCTCCGACTTCGACCCGAAGGGGAAGTCGGACGGCGAGATCATGCGCTTCTGCCAGTCGTTCATGACCGAGCTGTATCGCCATCTCGGCGAATACACCGACGTGCCCGCCGGTGACGTCGGCGTCGGCGAGCGCGAGATCGGCTATATGTTCGGCCAGTACAAGCGCATCACGAACCGCTACGAGTCCGGCGTGCTGACCGGCAAGGGCCTGACCTGGGGCGGCTCGCGCGTGCGCCGGGAGGCGACCGGCTACGGCGCCGTGTATTTCGTCGAGCGGATGCTGCGCTCGCGCGGACACGGCATGGACGGCAAGAAGGTCGTCGTCTCGGGCAGCGGCAATGTCGCGATCTACACGATCGAGAAGGCGCAGCAGCTCGGCGGCCGCGTCATCGCCTGCTCGGATTCCGGCGGCTATGTCGTCGAGCAAAGCGGCATCGACCTCGACCTGCTCAAGGAGATCAAGGAAGTCCGCCGCGGCCGCATGCTCGACTACGCGCAGGCGCGCGGCAGCTCGGCGGTTCACATCCCGAAGGGCCGCATCTGGGACGTGCCTTGCGACGTCGCGATGCCGTCGGCGACGCAGAACGAGCTGACCGGGCGCGACGCAGAGACGCTGGTGAAGAACGGCGTCCTGGCGGTCGGCGAAGGCGCCAACATGCCGTGCACGCCCGAGGCGGTGCGCGTCTTCATCGACTCGAAGACGCTGTTCGGTCCCGGCAAGGCGACGAATGCCGGCGGCGTCGCCACCAGCGCGCTCGAAATGCAGCAGAACGCCTCGCGCGATTCCTGGAGCTTCGACAAGACCGAAGAGCGCCTCGCCTCGATCATGCGCGGCATCCACGATCGCTGCGCCGAGACGGCGGAAGAATACGGCTCGCCGGGCAACTACGTCGTCGGCGCCAACATCGCCGGCTTCATCCAGGTGGCCAAGGCGATGCGCGCGTTCGGCATCGTCTGACGCCGGTCGTGTCGGCGCGCCTCTTGTGGCGCGCCTGCCGCTCGATGTGACCCTTCGCCGCGGCGCGGACGGCTGACTGAACCAAGTAAAGAAATGACCCACGAGAGCGGTCCCCCTGCGGGGGCCCGCCGCCGCGTGAGCGACGCAGCGCGCATGGGCGCGCGCCGGCCCGGCGCACAAAGGGAGATGCGTTGGCTATGATCTACGGCCTCATCCTGCTCGCGGTCGCGGTGGGCATGGTCCTCGTGGTTCGTCCCTGGTCCGACAACTCCCCGGCGTTCCTCCGCTCGTGGGCCCTGGGCCAGGCCTATGTGCTCGGCTGCCTCGTCTGCACCGTGGTGGGCGCTTCCCTGATCGTGCGCGGTCTGCCAAATATGGACTGACCGCCGGCTCCCGATCCGGCGGCAGCTGGAGAGCCGACCGTGCAGATCCTGTTCGCCGTCGCCATCTTCGTCCTGCCGTTCGGCCTCGCCGTGCTCGCCGGCGCGCTCACCGAGAAGGCCGGGCCCGCCGTGTCCGGCCCCGCCTCGCTGCTCGGCCTCGTCGCCGGCGTCTGGCTATTCTCGCAGGTGATGACCTACTTCGCGCTCTGACGCCGCCGCCCGGCCTGCGTGCCGTCGTGCCGCAGGCGCTCGGCGCCGCCGTTTAGCTTGCGCTAAGCATCGCTCGTTATCGTGCTCCGCCGTGCCGCCTGGCGGGCGGCCGCCTATGGTGAACGGAGCATTGATGCGGCCGAACCGGCTGACAGCCATCGCGGGCGCGGCGAGCTTTGCCGCCGGCTGCGTACTGTTGCTGGCGGGGACGGTCGTCTCGCATTCGAACGACGGCACGGCGCAGCGCGAGCGGTGGAAGGCCGAGTATCGCCGCCCGGGCACGATCCCCTTCCCCGACGACAACCCCTACACCGAGAGCAAGGCCCGGCTCGGCCGCATGCTGTTCTTCGATCCGATCGTGTCCGGATCGGGCACCCGCTCCTGCGCCACCTGTCACAATCCGTCCCTGTCGTGGCAGGACAACCTGCCGCGCGGCATCGGCGAAAACCAGGAGCCGATGCCGGTGCGCACGCCGACGCTCCTCAACGTCGCCTGGGTGCCGAAGCTCGCCTGGGACGGCCATTTCCGCGATCTGGAATCCGTTGCCTTCGGCCCGATCAGCAGCCCGAAGATCATGAACATGCCGGAAGACGTGTTGGTCGAGCGGCTCTCGGCCATTCCCGGCTATACCAAGGCCTTCCGCGCCGCCTTCGGGTCGGGCGCCGTCACCCGGCGCAAGATCGAGCTCGCCCTCGCCACCTTCGAGCGCACGATCGTCTCCGGCGAGGCGCCGTTCGACCGCTGGATCGCAGGCGACGAGCGGGCGATCGCCGACGCCGCCAAGCGCGGCTTCGACCTGTTCAACGGCAAGGCCAATTGCGCCGCCTGCCATTCCGGCTGGAGCTTCTCCGACGCCTCGTTCCACGACATCGGCACGGCGACCGGCGCCGATCTCGGCCGCGGCCGCATCTTCCCGACCTCGGTGAAGCTGCATTACGCGTTCAAGACGCCGACCCTGCGCGACGTCGCCCGCCGCGCGCCCTACATGCACGACGGCTCGGTGCCGACGCTGGAGGCGGTGATCGACCTCTACGACAAAGGCGGCATCGACCGGCCGAGCCGGGCCGAGGAGATCAAGCCGCTCGGCCTGACGGCGCAGGAGAAGGCGGATCTCATCGCCTTCCTGCGCACACTGACCGCCGCGCCGACGAGCGTGGCGGTGACGACCCTGCCGCGCTGACGCGGCGGGTTTTCAAGCGAATTGCGGATCAGAGAAGGACGGGCAGGCCGGCGCCGATGAGGCCGAGGCCGCCGATCAGCAGGACGCCGGCAACGGTTTCCAGCGCCGCGACGTGATCGGGGTACCGCTCGGCGGCCACCGCCGTCGTGGCGCCGAGCACCAGGCTGGCCAAACTGACGATTGCAATCATGACGCCCTCTGGTTGCGCCGCCGTCTGAACGCGGCGGTTGCAGGTGCGTTTTTACGGCCGAAGTCCCTACCGGACTATTGCCGGGCGGTTGCCGCGGCAAGCGGCCGCGGTTGTGCCGAGGGTAACGGTTAACCAATTCTTACAATTTACCATAGTGCCCCCACCCGGACACCTCCGATCTGTGGTAAATAGATAGTAAATTCAGGTTACTGAGCGGGCGGGCGGAACCGGACCGTGAAGTCATCCGAAATTTCGGTACCCGGGGGCGGGGGAGTTGGGTTGATGCTTGGACTGCGGAAGGGGATGCAACCCCTGCTCGTGCTCGGTGCTGCGTTCCCCATCTATGGCATGCTCGTTCAGCGTGCAGAAGCTCATGTGAAATGGTTTTGCGCCTATGACGTGGCCGGCAGTCCGCTCGGCCTCGCAAGCGTGCTCTGTTCCGACTTCGAGCTGCTCGTCGGGCTTTCGGTGCTGGCGCTGCTGGCAGGCTGTCTGTTCGAGGGCACGCATATCGGCGAGGCCATGCAGCGGGCGATGGACCGGGTCACCGCGCCGCTGCGCGACCGCACCGAGATCCTGTTCCGCGCCGGCACGGCCTTCTTCTTCATCGCCATCTGGGCGTTCGGCGGCATCCTGCTGACGCCGGAATTGAAGACCGCTTCGCCGGTCATCGGCGCCATCCAGCTCGGCATTGCGGCTGGCATGCTGTCGCGGCGCACGATGCCGCTGTCGGCGCTCGGAATTGCCGTCATCTATGCGGTCGCGATCTGGAACTACGGCATCTTCCATCTCGCCGATTATCCGATCTTCCTCGGCGTCGCCGCCTATCTCGCGCTCACCGGCCTGCAGCGCGATGTCTTCGGCGTGAAGGCGATCGACATCGTACGCTGGGGCGCCGGCATCACCTTGATGTGGGCCTCGGTCGAGAAATGGGCCTATCCGGAGTGGACCTATCCGCTGCTCGTGCAGCACCCCGGCATGACGCTCGGCTTCGACCCCGACTTCTATATGCGCGCCGCCGGGGCGGTGGAGTTCGCGCTCGCCTTCTCGCTGATGTGGACGCCGCTCGTGCGGCGGGTCGGCGCGATCATGCTGACGCCGATGTTCATCGGCGCCGTCTTCACCTTCGGCAAGGTTGATCTCATCGGCCACACGCTGATCGTCGTCGTGCTGCTCGCCATCGTCGGCGACGACCGCGGCCGCCGCGACCTCGTCCGCTACCCGTATCTGATGCCGGTCGGCTATGCGGCGGCGCTGGCGCTGTTCGTGGCGACCTACTATCTCGCGCATTCGGCGCTGTTCGGCACGCCGATCGTCTGAGCCGCCGGCGCCCGCTATCGCACGTGCACGGTCAGCTTCATCTTCGGATGGATGGCGCACAGCACCTCGAAGTCGCCGGCGACCGGAATGGTGATCGGCGTCTTGCTGCCGGGCTCCTGGTCGCCGGAATCGAAGCTGAACTTCGCCGAATCGATATAGGCGTGGTGCCGCAGATCGCCGTCGTCGTTGACGATCAGGATGGTGTCGCCGCGCTGGATGCTCAGCACGTTCGGATGGAACTCGCGGCCCTTCTGCGACACCGAGTACTGAGTGGCGGCCAAGCTGCCGATAACGCCGAGGCCGGTCAGCGAGAAGGCGATCAGCGTCAGGCTGATGCCGATCCTGGCGCGCTGCGAAAGACCGCCGATGCGCATGTCGATGCCCTTTTTGCCGGTTGCGGCTGGCTTTCGGCAGCCTGCGATTGCGCGGTTAAGGCGGCGTTAACGAAGTCGCCGAGATACACTTTAAAGCTGAACCCGCTTTAACTCGTGACGCTTAGGCTCTCAGGCTGCAAGAGCAGGCTGAAGCAAGAATGAAGCCGAGCCGTATCGAGGCGTTGCTGTCGCAAGGGACGTCACCCGCGCTAGGTGTGCTGGCGCGGGCGGCCGCGTCCTTGCGCACCATTCGCGGCCGCATCCTCGTTGCCTTCGCGGTGATGACGCTGATCACCGCGGCGCTCGCCGGCTACGCCATCAACGGCGTCAGGGACGCCGGCGTGCTCGTGCAAAAGACCTACGATGAATCGCTGATGTCGATCAACTACGCGCGGGCGGCGGCGGCCGACTTCGCCTCCATGCGCGCCACGTTCGCCCGCCGCTGGATCGCCGACGATCCGAAGATGCGGGCCGACCTCGACCTGAAGATCGCCGCGCTCGAGCGCACGCTGAAGGAGGATCTCGGGATCGCCGTGCAGCGCTCGCAGTCGGCGCGCGCGCGCGAGGCCGCGGCCCATGTCGAGCGCGCGGTCGACACCTGGCGCCGCACCAGCCTGCATCTGCTCGACGCCACGCGGCTCGACTCGAGCTGGGAGGCGCTCGACAATTACGCGAAACAGGTCAACGACCAGATCGATCTCCTCATCAACTACACCGCCGGCGACGGCTTCATCTATCGCCAGTCGGCGCTCGCCACCGTCGAGCGCGACATTCGCCTGAACATCGCCGGCGCCGCGCTCGCCGTCGTGCTGTCCGGCCTCGTCGCCTGGGCGCTGAGCCGCCGCATCGTCCGCCCGGTCGCGGCGGCCTCGAACGTCGCCGAGTGCATCGCCACCGGCCGCCTCGATGTCGTCATCCCGCCCGGCGGCCCCGACGAGCTCGGCGACCTGCTGTCGTCGATGCGGCTCATGCGCGACAACATCAAGGCGATGATGGACCGCGAGGTGGCGCTGCGCCGCTCGGCGCAGACGCGGCTCGCCGACGCGCTGGCGAACTCCGAGGAAGGCGTCGTCGTCGTCGACGCGCAGGATTGCATCGCGCTCGCCAATGCGCGGGCGGCGAGCTTCCTGTCGCTGCCGCCCGAGCGGCTCGAGCCGGGCACGCCGATCGCCGAGCTCAAGACTGCGCTGCGCGACCCGATCCTCGCCGACTGCATGCTGACCCGTCCGAACGGCGATCCGGCGGTCCCCGACTGGCAGCTCGCCGACGGGCGCTGGCTGCGCGTCTCCCGCAGCGCCACGCGCGACGGCGGCTTCATCGTCGTGTGCAGCGACATCACGCAGTCGAAGCGCCAGGAGGCCACGCTGCGGCAGAGCAATCTGCGGCTCGATGCGGCGCTCGACAACATGTCGCAAGGCCTGTGCCTGTTCGACGCGCACAACCGGCTCGAGGTGGTCAACCGGCGCTTCTTCGAGATTTTCGGCCTGTCGCGCGAGCAGGTCGTGCCCGGCATCAGCTTCCGCGAGATCCTCGCGCTCGGCGCGGCGCGCAGCAACCAGGGCGGCGCCGGGCAGATGCTCAGCGACCAGGTCGAGGTCATCGCGCGGCAGAAGGGCGGCACGCAGTACTACGAGCTCAGCGACGGCCGCATCATCGCCAGCGTCTACAGCCCGACGACGAACGGCGGCTGGGTGGCGACCTTCGAGGACGTCACCGAGCGCCGCCTCGCCGAGGCGCAGATCATGCACATGGCGCGCCACGACGCGCTCACCGATCTGCCGAACCGGGTGCTGTTCCGCGAGCGCATGGAACAGGCGCTCGACGGCGGCGACAAGCTCGCGGTGCTGTTCGTCGACCTCGACCGCTTCAAGACCGTCAACGACACGCTCGGCCATCCGGTCGGCGACGCGCTGCTGTGCGCCGTCACCAAGCGGCTCAAGGACGCGGTGCGCGGCAGCGACATGGTGGCGCGGCTCGGCGGCGACGAGTTCGCCATCGTCCAGGCCGGCGCGCGTCCAGCCGACGCATCCGAGCTGGCCGCGCGTATCATCGACGCCATCTCGCAGCCGCACGACGTGCTCGGTCAGCAGCTCGTCATCGGCGCCAGCGTCGGCATCGCCGTGGCGCCGACCGACGGCCGCGAGCCCGACCAGCTCCTGCGCAACGCCGACATGGCGCTCTATCGCGCCAAGAGCAGCGGCCGCGGCAGCTATCATTTCTTCCAGCCGGAGATGGACGCGCAGATGCAGGAGCGCCACGCGCTCGAGGTCGATCTGCGCAAGGCCATCGCTCTGGGCGAGTTCGAGGTCTACTACCAGCCGATCGTCGAGGTGGCGCGCCGCCAGATCCGCGGCTTCGAGGCGCTGGTGCGCTGGAAGCATCCGCAGCGCGGTCTCGTGTCGCCGGCGGTGTTCATCCCGGTGGCCGAGGAGATCGGGCTGATCGGCGCGCTCGGCGACTGGGTGCTGCGTCAGGCTTGCCGCGATGCCTCCGCCTGGCCCGACAACCTCACGGTCGCCGTCAATCTCTCCGCGGTGCAGTTCCGCAATCCGGCGCTGCCCTTGTCGATCGTCTCGGCGCTCGCAGCCGCCAACCTTCCGGCCGAGCGTCTCGAGCTCGAGATCACCGAGACGGTGCTATTGCAGGACGACCGCGCCGTCATCGACCTCCTGCACCAGATCCGCGCGCTCGGCGTCCGCATCTCGATGGACGACTTCGGCACCGGCTATTCCTCGCTCGGTTATCTGCGCAGCTTCCCGTTCGACAAGATCAAGATCGACCAGTCCTTCATCCAGGAGCTCGGCAAGAAGGACGACTGCCTCGCCATCGTGCGCGCGGTGGCGCAGCTCGGCGCGGATATCGGCATGGTGACCACCGCGGAGGGCGTCGAGACCGACGAGCAGCTCGACATCCTGCGCATCGAGGGCTGCAACCTCGCGCAAGGCTATCTGTTCAGCCCGCCGCGGCCGGTCTCCGAAATCCCGCAACTCCTGCAGACGTTCAAGCAGCGCGCCGCGGCTTGATTTATGACAATGCGACGCCGGTTGCGCGCGGCATGGTCGCGGTCATGCGACGCGCCGCTTTTCTCCTGATCGCCGTTTCTCTCCCGCTTTCGGCGGTGCCTGCCGCCGCGCAGGACCCGGCGCAGATCGGCCGCGCGCTGGTCACGGAACATTGCAGCGCCTGCCATGCCGTCGGCCGCCACGGCGCCAGCCCGCATCGCGCCGCGCCGCCGTTCCGCCGGCTCGGGCGCAGCTACGACCTCGACGATTTTCCGCGGCTCCTCACCCGCGGCATTTCGGCGACGCATCCGGACATGCCCGAGGTCAAATTCGACGACGAGGCGGCGCGGGCGGTGCGCGCCTATCTGCGCACGATCCAGGAATAGCTCAGATCTGCCGGATCGTGCCGAAATCGAAACTGGAGTTTGGCGGGTTCTCGCCGATGCGGACTTTCGTATCGGTAAGGAAGCGATAGGGCGGCACCGGCAGATTGTATGGGGCCGGCACCCCGGCAAAGACACGGCCGGCGAGGTCGTATTTCGATCCGTGACAGGGGCAGAAATAGCCGCCGGGCCAGTCGGCGGCCGGCTGGTGCGGGTCCGGCTGCGGAAAGTAATTCGGAATGCAGCCGAGATGCGTGCAGATGCCGACGAGCACGCCGTATTCCGGTTTGACCGAACGGTGCCAATTGGCCGCATAAGGCGGCTGCTGCAGTTCGGCCGAATTCGGGTCGGCGAGCCGCGACAGCAGCGATGCCGATTGCAACTCCTTGAGCAGCGGCTCGGTCCGATGCGTGATGAAGATCGGGCGGCTGCGCCAGCGCACCAGGATCTGCTGGCCGGGAGCGAGCTGGCCGAGATCGACGTCGACCGGTCCGCCGGCCGCCAGGGTCGCGGCATCCGGGTTCATCTGGCTCAGCAAGGGGATGAGCGTGGCGGCCGCGCCGACGCCGGCGACGGCAGCCGTGGCGATGAAGAGGAAATCGCGGCGCGAGTGCGCGCCCTGCTTGGGCGAAGGCGAAGGGGATGTGACCGCGGACATTGCGGGGCTCAAGTCTCTTGGTCGCGCCCCGCGCGCGGCTTCGCCGCGTCTTGTCGATCAACGCGCGATCGGGTCCGGCGTTGCAGCCGGCCCGCACCGGCGCAGCGACAAATCGTCACCGCCCGCCGGTGCTGACCCGTTCGGCCGGCAGCGGCACCGCCGCGACCGGCGCCGGCGCGGCCGACACCGCGGCAAAGGCGTCGGTCAGTCCGGCGCCGAACTCCGGATCGCGCCCTTTCGCGCCGAGGTCCTTGGCCGTGCGCATGAGGACGCCGCGCACCTGCTCGGGTGAGAGGCCGGGCTGACGCTGTAGCAGGAGGGCGGCGATGCCGCTGACTTCCGCCGCGGCATAGGACGTCCCGGACGAGATCTCGTAGCCGCCGTCGGGAATGGCGACCAGCAGGTCGACCCCCGGCGCGGCAAGGGCGATGTGGCGGCCGCGATTGGCGACGGCGAAGAGCCTGTCCTGCGCGTCGGTGGCGGTGACGGCGATGACCAGCGGATCGGCTGCGGGATAGAGCGGCGGCGACTTCGCCCCGGCATTGCCCGCGGCCGCCACCAGCACGATGCCCTTCTCATGCAGGGCGCGCAGCGCGCGCCGCAGCGCCGGATCGGATGGGCCGGCGAAGCTCATATTGATGACGCGAGCCTGTTGCGCCGCCGTCCAGTCGAGCCCCTTGAGGACCGCGAAGGTGGTGCCCTGGGCGCTGCCGCCCTTCGGGTCGAAGGCGCGCACGGCAAGGAGGCTCGCATCCGGAGCCGCGCCGACGAGCCGGCCGCGCGCCGCGATCAGGCTGGCGATGGCGGTGCCGTGGGCATGCGGGGCGAACGGCGTGCCGGTGGCGTCGAAGGTCTCGGCGACGGCGCCTTTGAGATCGGGATGTGCGGCGTCGATGGCGGAATCGATCACCGCGATGCGGACGTGCTCGCCCTTGGCCAGCGCGTGCGCCTGCGGCAGATGCAGCTTGGCGAGCTCGTATTGCGCCGGATCGCCCGCGGCCGGCGCGACCGCCGTCTGCTGCAGCGTGAATTGATAGTTCGGCTGCGCCGAGGCGACGAGCCGGTCGGCTTCGAGCTGCCGCACGACGGCGGCGACCGAGCGGCGGTCCGGAATGCGCCAGCGGTAGAAGGTCGTGCCGGTGAGCGCGATCGGCGTCTGCGCGAGGCGGGTCAGGCGGAAGCGGCGTTGCAGCGCGCTAATCTGCGCCGGCGTCGCCGAATTGCGCAGTTCGATGACGACCTCGTCCGGCGCCATGCGGCGCTCGCCGGCCGGCGGCGCATTGGAATTGCGCCGCGCCGCGCGCTGCGGCTGCCGCCGCGACGGCGGCGGGCCGTCGTCGTCGTCGATCGTGCCGTCGTCGACGAAGCGGCCGGGCGGCAGCGTCGGAATGATGCCGATGACGCCGCCGACCACGCCGCCCCAGCCGCCGAAGTTGCCGCCGCCGCCGCGATGACCGCCGTCGCCGCGGCCGCCGCCACCACGCATCGGCGGTGCTTGCGGTGGCGCCGAGGGCGGCGGACGGCTGACCGAGATCGAGTTCTTCGATTGCGCCGCGGCGGTGTCGGCCAGGCCGGCCGCCATGAGCAGCGCGAGACAACAAAGGAGGGCAGGGCGCCTCACGTTCATGGCTCGGCTCCCGGGCTCAGCGGGTCGGCGCGGCGAAGCCGACGACCTTGTCCGCCTGCAGCTTCTGCATCAGCGCGCTCATGTCGCTCGACGCGAGCGGCGCGTCGGCCACGCGCACCTTGTACAGGCCGCCGCCGCTCGGGCCGGCGACCACGCTGAAGTGGTTCATCTCCATGAACCTGTTGATGTCGTCCATGGTCGCCTGCGGCGCGAAGCGGATGATGGTGAAGGCGCCGACGCCGGGCGCCGTGGTCGGCGCTGAGGCGGTCTCGTAGCCGCCGGTCGTGCCGGATTTGCTGACCATCACGCCGATCAGCCCCGCCTGCAGCACGATGGCCAGCACCGCCGCGGCCGAGGCCCAGGCGAGCGTGCGCGGCGTCAGGCCGTCGAAGAAGGCGGCGATGCGCGCGCCGAAGCCGGGCGCGCGGCGGGCGCGGGCGGGCTCGGCGTCGATCCTGGCGAACAGGTCCTCCATCGCGCGCGCCGACGGCGCGCCGAGCGTCTCGTTCAATGTGATGGTGGCGCCGAATTCCTCGCGCACTAACGCGAAGCGGCGGGCGAGCTCCGGGTCGCGGGCGAGCGCGGCCTCGACGCGCTCGGCGTCGCGGCGGCTCAAGGTGCCGGCGGCGTGCCAGGGCAGCAGTTCCTCGATGCTGTCCATCTCCGGTGCGTTCTTGTCGCTGGTCATGGCCATCCTCGATCGATGCCGCGCTCCTTGAGGAGCTCGGACAATTTCTTGCGCGCATAGAACATGCGGGTCTTCACCGTCGCTTCCGGGATGCCGACGATCTGCGCCACCTCTTCCACGGACTTCTCGTGGTAGTAGACGAGATCGACGATCTCCCGATGCTCGGCCGACAGCCCGGTGAGGCATTCGCGCAGCACCGCGCCCTTGTCCTTCTTGGCGAGGGTGACCTCCGGATCGTCGGAATGATCCTCGATCGCGGCGGCCGTCTCCTCGTCCAGTTCCTGCTCCGGCTTGCGCCGCAAGGCGGACAGCGCCTTGAAGCGCGCGATGCCCAGCATCCACGTCGACACCGCGGAACGGCCCTCGAACTTGGCCGCCTGCCGCCAGACGTCGAGGAAGACCTCGCTGATGAGGTCCTCGGCCGTGGCTTCGTTGCGCACCAGCCGCAGCACGAAACGGTAGACCCGCACATGGTGCCGCGCGAACAGCACCTGCATGGCGAGCCGATCGCCATTGGCGATGCGTGAAATCAGGACCTCGTCCGAACTCGTTTGCATCGCAATGGCCCGCTCGGCTCGTTCATGGGTCGTGGTCGGGACCGTCCAGGTTCAAGCGGCATCGAGGAAATTTGCGCCGCCCGCGGCCTGCCGGTCCCGCAGGGTGCTTCTTCCCCCCGCCGGCGGCAAGCGACCCCGTCCGTCGCGCTTAAAAAGTTTTGAACCTCTCCGCCGCGGGCCGCGACCTATGGCCAGGATGCGATGCCCCGCATCCCCGAACCCCAAGGAGAGACCCCATGCTTCGCAAGCTCACCATCGCCCTCGCCGCCACCGCCGCCCTCGGCGCCGCCGCGCTCGCCCCGACCGCCGCCTCGGCGTTCCCGCACAAGGGCCACCACGGCCACCACGGCCATTACGGCTGGCGCAGCGGCATCGGCATCGGTTTCTACGCGCCGGTCTACGCCGGTGCCGACTGCTACGTCGTCAAGCGCCGGGTCGAGACCCCGGTCGGCCCGCGCTGGCGCCGCGTCACGGTCTGCGACTGACCGACCATGCGGCTGCCCGAGCCCCGGCTTCGCTCCCCACGAAGCCGGGGCTTTCCTTTTGCCGCATCGTTGCCGCAATCGCGCCCGCTGTAGTGAAATTGTCATCAACGCATCGCTCGCGCTCGCGAACGAGTTCTGCTACGGGAATGCCACCCTGTCGGGACGGGCGGCGCCGCGTGGGTGAGCCTGGCCCGCGCGCCGATCCGGAGGAATGATGCCCGACTGGCTGCGCGCCGTGGCGCGCTTTCTGACCGCTACGATCGGCTGGAATCGCATCGGCTTCCTGCTCAGCATCGCGATCATCGCCGTGGCGGTGGTCGTTCTCGTGCACATGCTGCACGACCTGAACGTCGAGCAAGTGTTCGCCGCGCTGAAAGACGTTCCGCCGCACCGCATCGGGCTCGCCGCGCTGTTCGTCGCGGGCGGTTATTTCACGCTGACCTTCTACGACTGGTTCGCGCTGCGCACGATCGGCCGCCCGGAAGTCCCGTACTACACGGCGGCGCTGTCGGGTTTCACCAGCTATGCCGTCGGGCACAATATCGGCGCCACCGTCTTCACCGGCGGCGCGGTGCGCTATCGCATCTATTCCGCGCGCGGCCTCACCGCCGTCGACGTCGCCAAGATCTGCTTCGTCGCCGGGCTGACCTTCTGGCTCGGCAACGCCACCGTGCTGGGGCTTTCCGTCGCACTCGACCCGCATGCGGCGGCGCCGATCACGCAACTTCCCGGTTGGCTCAACCGCCTGATCGCGCTCGGCATCCTGGCGGTGCTGTTCTCCTACATCGCCTGGGTGTGGAGCGCGCCGCGCGCCATCGGCAAGAACGACTGGACGGTCGACTTGCCGAGCGGGCCGTCGACGCTGCTGCAGATCGTGATCGGCCTGTTCGATCTCGGCTGCTGCGCGATGGCCATGTACATGCTGCTGCCGACCGCTCCGGACATCGGCTTCATCACTATCCTCGTGGTGTTCGTCTCGGCGACGTTGCTCGGCTTTGCCAGCCACGCCCCCGGCGGCCTCGGCGTGTTCGACGCGGCCATGCTGGTGGCGTTGTGGCAATTCCAGAAGGAGGACCTCGTCGCCGGCCTGCTCCTGTTCCGGGTGCTTTATTATCTCGTGCCCTTCGCGCTGGCGCTCTCTATCCTCGGAGCGCGCGAGGTCTGGCTCAACACGCGGCGCGCGAAAGCTCCGCCGGAGCTGACGTCGGTGCCGGTCGCGGCGCCGATCGAGAGCGAGCTCGAGGCCACGCAAAACGATCGGCGTTGAACATGGCGACGGGCGCGACAGGACAGGGTCACGCAGAGGCGGCCGCCAGCCTTCTTGCCCGTCTCGGCAAGGCGTGGCGCGTCCTGCGTGGCGGTGCCGCCGGCGCCGCCGGCGCCGCCGCGGTGCGGGAAGCGGCGTCCGCGCTGCATCCCTATGGGCCGGTGATCGAGGCGCTGGTCGGCGGCCTGCCGGTCGCCGCGATCGTGCTCGACCGGGAGAGCCGTATCATCGCCTTCAACGGCGAGGCGGCCTCGATCGCTCCGGCGCTGCATCATGGCGAGCCGGCGCTGATCTCGCTGCGCACGCCCGCACTGGTCGATGCCATCCGCAGCGCCGGCCGGCGGCGCGAGCCGCAGCGCGTCGAGTTCTTCGAACGCGTCCCGACCGACCGCTGGTTCGAGGCCTTCGTCACGCCGGTGCACCTGCCCGCCACCGGGCCCGACGCCGATCTGGTGCTCATCACCTTCAACGACCTGACGCCGCTGCATCGGGTCGAAGCGATGCGCGCCGACTTCGTCGCCAATGCCAGCCACGAGCTGCGCACGCCGCTCGCCGCGGTGCTCGGCTTCATCGAGACGCTGCAAGGCCCGGCCCGGAACGATGCCGCCGCGCGCGAGAAGTTCCTGAAAATCATGCAGCAGCAGGCGACCCGCATGGCGCGCCTGATCGACGACCTGTTGTCGCTGTCGCGCATCGAGCTCAACGCGCATCTGCAGCCGAACACGCCGGTCGAGCTCGCGCCGATCGTGCGGCAGGTGGTGGACGGCCTGATGCCGCTGGCGCGCGACCGCGGCGTCGACGTCAAGGTGAGCGTGCCGCAGGAGACGCTCGTGGTCCTCGGCGATCGCGACGAGCTCATCCGCGCGCTGGAGAACCTCGTCGAGAACGCGCTCAAATACGGCGCGCCGGGTAAGCGCGCCGACATCGCGCTCGTTCGCGGCCAGGCTCGGTCGGGTCAGGCCGAGGCGCGCATCGTCATCCGCGACTACGGGCCGGGCATTCCGCCGGAGCACCTGCCGCGGCTGACCGAGCGCTTCTATCGGGTCGACGCCTCCGACAGCCGCGCCCAGGGCGGCACCGGCCTCGGCCTCGCGCTGGCCAAGCACGTGCTCAACCGCCACGGCGGCCGGCTGACCATCGAGAGCACCCTGGGTGCGGGGGCGACCTTCACAATGCACCTGCCCCTGTCCCCCGCCGAAACCGGCGCTGCGAGCGAAAGCCCTGCCGGATCAAAGGCTTGATCTGTCATCCGACTGTTACATGACGGTCATAGAACGGTGATGCGCGAGGCCTAAGGCTGCCCGCGACTTCGGAGCCGGCTTGATCTGACGCAAGCAAAACGACCGGCCCGGAGCGCACTGGAGAGCGTCTTTTGACAGCAACAGCGGCCGCCCGCGGACCGGGTGGAAAGTCGGTCGGCGTGGGGCATACGGCCCCGCGCGCGTCGTCCGCCAACACGGAGAAATCCCGATGAAACATTGGACCGCACTTGCCGCGGCGGGCGTCGTCGCCCTGGCGCTGCATGCTCCCGCCAACGCCGCCGACATTTCCGGCGCCGGCGCGACCTTCCCCTATCCGATCTACGCCAAGTGGGCCGACGCCTATAAGAAGGAGACCGGCAACGGCCTGAACTACCAGTCGATCGGCTCGGGCGGCGGCATCAAGCAGATCACCGCGCGCACGGTCACGTTCGGCGCGTCGGACATGCCGCTGCAGCCGGCCGAACTCGACAAGATCGGCATCATCCAGTTCCCGACCGTCATGGGCGGCATCGTCCCGGTGGTCAATCTCGAGGGCATCAAGAGCAACGAGCTCACGATCGACGGCCCGACGCTCGCCAAGATCTTCCTCGGCGAGATCAAGAAGTGGGACGATCCGGCGATCAAGAAGCTCAATCCTGCCGCCAAGCTGCCGTCGCAGGCCATCGCGCTGGTGCATCGGTCGGACGGCTCGGGCACGACCTTCATCTTCACCAACTATCTCTCCAAGGTCAGCCCCGAGTGGAAGGACCAGGTCGGCAGCAACACCTCGGTGCAGTGGCCCGGCGGCATCGGCGCCAAGGGTAACGAGGGCGTCGCCAACGGCGTGATGCAGACCAAGGGCGCGATCGGGTATGTCGAGACCGCCTATGCCAAGCAGAACAACCTGACCACGGCCAAGATGATCAACAAGGACGGTCAGACCGTCGCGGCGACGCCGGAGGCGATCCAGGCGGCGGCGGCCGGTGCCGACTGGTCCAAGGCTCCCGGCTTCTACATGATCCTCACCGACGAGCCGGGCGCGAAGGCGTGGCCGATCGCCGGCGCGACCTTCATCCTGCTGCCGAAGCAGCCGAAGGATGCCGCCGCGGCCAAGGAAGCCCTCAAGTTCTTCGAGTGGGCCTACAAGAACGGCGACCAGATGGCCTCGAGCCTCGACTACATCCCGATGCCCGACAGCGTCGTCAGCCTGATCCAGGCCAAGTGGAAGTCCGAGATCAAGGACGACTCCGGCAAGCCGATCTTCTGATCGTTGCGACGAAAACGGAAAAGGCGCTCTCCGGCGCCTTTTCCTTGTCCACTGCCGCCCGCACGAGGCGGCTTGTCTTCCGGCGCCGGGGCCGCTTGAGTGCCCCCTCCCGCGTAACCCTCAGGGAGAGCCGGATGAAACCCGCCGGGAGGCGTCCCGTGGTCGATGTTGCCTTGGAGAGCGGTTCCGCGATCGCGGTCGGCGCGCAGGCCGATCGCGCCAAGGCGCTCCAGCGCCTGCGGATCGGCGACATCGTCTTCCGCAACATCACCCGCGCCGCCGCCATCATCGTCCTGCTGATCCTCGGCGGCATCATCCTGTCGCTGATCCAGGGCGCCGCGCCGGCGCTCCACAAGTTCGGCTTCGGCTTCCTCACCTCGCAGGCGTGGAATCCGGTCACCGAGAAGTTCGGCGCGCTCGCGCCGATCTACGGCACGCTGGTGACCTCGCTGATCGCCATGTTGATCGCGGTGCCGGTCGGCCTGTTCATCGCGATGTTCCTGACCGAGCTGTGCCCGATGTGGCTGCGCCGCCCGATCGGCATCGCCATCGAGCTGCTCGCCGGCATCCCGAGCATCATCTACGGTATCTGGGGCCTGTTCGTGTTCGCGCCGTTCCTGCAGCAGCACGTGCAGCCGGCCATCATCGCCGTTTTCGGCGACATTCCGATCCTCTCGGACCTGTTCGCCGGACCGCCCTACGGCATCGGCGTGTTCACCGCCGGCCTGATCCTGGCGATCATGGTGCTGCCGTTCATCACCTCGATCTCGCGCGACGTGTTCGAGGCCGTGCCGCCGGTGCTGAAGGAGGCGGCCTACGGCCTCGGCTGCACCACCTGGGAGGTGTCGCGCCACGTCGTGCTGCCCTTCACGCGCGTCGGCGTCATCGGCGGCGTGATGCTCGGCCTCGGCCGCGCGCTGGGCGAGACCATGGCGGTGACCTTCGTCATCGGCAACGCGCACCGCATCTCGCCGTCGCTGCTCGCGCCCGGAACGACCATCTCGGCGACCATCGCCAACGAGTTCACCGAGGCGGTCGGCGATCTCTACACCTCGTCGCTGATCGCGCTCGGCCTCATCCTCTTCGTCATCACCTTCATCGTGCTGGCGGCCGCCCGGCTGATGCTGATGCGGCTCAACGCGCGCGTGGGGCGCTGATCATGGCGATCTACGACAGCCGCCGCCGCCGCAATCGCGTCGCCAAGGTCATGGCGGTGGGCGCCACCGTCTTCGGCCTCGCCTGGCTAGTGCTGATCCTCGCCGTGCTGCTGTGGGAAGGCTTCAGCGGCCTCTCGCTCGCGGTGTTCACGCAGATGACGCCGCCGCCGGGATCGGCCGGCGGCCTGCTCAACCCGATCGTCGGCAGCCTGATCATGACGGTCATCGCCGTCGCGATCGGCACGCCGCTCGGCATCCTCGCCGGCACCTACATGGCGGAATACGGCCGCTACGACAAACTCACCATCGTCGTGCGCTTCATCAACGATATCCTCCTGAGCGCGCCGTCGATCGTCATCGGCCTGTTCATCTACGAGGTGATGGTCGCGCAGATGGGCCACTTCTCCGGCTGGGCCGGCGCGATGGCGCTCGCCGTGATCGTGGTGCCGGTGGTGGTGCGCACCACCGAGGACATGCTGATCCTGGTGCCGGACACGCTGCGCGAGGCCGCCGCTTCGATCGGCCTGCCGCGGTCGCTGATGATCCGCAGGGTCGCCTACCGCGCCGCCCGCGCCGGCATGGTGACCGGCGTGCTGCTTGCGGTGGCGCGCATTTCCGGCGAGACCGCGCCGCTTCTGTTCACCGCGCTCAACAACCAGTTCTGGAGCCTGAACCTCAACGCGCCGGTCGCCAGCCTGCCGGTGGTCATCTTCCAGTTCGCGTTGAGCCCCTATAGCGATTGGCAGAAGCTCGCCTGGACCGGCGCGCTGATCATCACGCTCGCGGTGCTTGCGCTCAGCATCATCGCGCGAACCCTCGCCGCACAGAGAAAATCGTCATGAGTGCAGTCGAATACGCAAGGCCGGCCGTCCGCAACGCCCCGATCGACGTCGGCGGCCTGGCCGAAAAGGTCGCGG
>Ga0187815_10000304_pt1 | contig 24530 bp, 26 predicted proteins | sample NC_S_5_FD_132962 | JGI IMG/M metagenome (GOLD analysis project Ga0187815, IMG submission 132962) | Wetland sediment microbial communities from Neuse River Estuary, North Carolina, USA - ASW-S_5 | ecosystem: Environmental > Aquatic > Freshwater > Wetlands > Sediment | place: USA: North Carolina...
CTGCCGCGCTTCGACCTGATGGCCCAGCTCGACAAGGCGCCCGACGGCATGACGCTGTCGGACGTCTCGAAGCGGATGATGGTCTCTAACGGCAATGTGACAGGACTGGCCGAGCGCCTCGTGGAATCCGGTCATCTCGACCGCCGCACCTCCGAGACCGATCGCCGCGTGCAGGTGATCCGCCTGACCAAGAGCGGCCGCGCCGAATTCCGCAGGATGGCGGCGGAGCATCAGACCTGGATCTCCGACATGTTCGGCGATCTCTCGCCGAAAGACGTCCGCGAGCTGATGCGCCTGCTCGGCAAGACAAAAGGCTCGGTGCAGAAATCCGCACACCGTCGGGCGGGCGAGGCGCGGTGACGATCGACTATGAGGCCGAGTACAATAATCGCGCCCGCGTGCCGGAGCATCCCGCGCTGATGGCGGGCTGGGTGAGGGACGCTGCCGCCTATCGCGAAAAACATCCGCCGCGCGTGCTGGCCTATGGGCCGGGCGAGCGCAACAGGATCGATCTGTTTGCAGGCGACAGCAACGGCCCGATCGTCGTCTTCATTCACGGCGGCTATTGGCAGGCGCTGGACGGTTCGTCCTTCAGCCACTGCGCGCGCGGGCTGAACGCCCACGGCGTTTCCGTCGCAGTGCCGAGCTACGACCTTTGCCCCGCCGTCACCGTGGCCGACATCATCACGCAGATGCGGATGGCCTCGCGTGAATTGGCAAAGCTCGGCCATCCCCTGGTCGTGAGCGGTCATTCCGCCGGCGGTCATCTCGCCGCCTGCATGCTCGCCACTGACTGGACGGCGATCGATGCTTCGCTGCCGAGGGATTTGGTCAGCGCCGCTTACGCGATTTCCGGCCTGTTCGATCTGCCGCCGCTGGTCGGAACGTCCCTGAACAAGGCCCTGCGGCTGGATCAGGCGTCCGCGAAAGCCGCAAGCCCGCTGTTCTGGGCGTCGCCCGTGCGCGGCAGCCTCGATGCCGTCGTCGGCGGCAACGAGAGCACGGAATATTTCCGGCAGAGCCGCACCATTGTCGAAAGCTGGAGCAGGGCCATCGCCACGCGCTTCGGCACCGTGGCGCATGCCAATCACTTCACTGCCATTGCGCCGCTGGCGGACCCGAACTCACCGATGGTGCTCCGGCTGAAAGAGCTGGCCCGGGCTTGAAAAGCCGCATGGAATGGCCCATTCCGCCCTTGCGCCAAATTACTTTAAGTATAAAATGTTTTCCGGATGGCGTTGCCGGATATCCTCTTGGTCTCCAGGTGAGGGCGATGGACATGTCAGGTCAGATTCCGAACCTCGGCCCCTCCGGGCATGTCGATGATTTTGCGCGGCGCAACCTGCCGCCGTTTGAACAGTGGCCTGAGCTGCGGCTCGACCGGCCGGAATTCCAGTATCCTGAACATCTCAATGTCGGCGTCGAGCTCACCGACCGCATGGTCGAGAAGGGGTTTGGCGACCACACCGCGCTGATCGGCAACGGCCGCCAGCGCACCTACAAGGAGCTCGCCGACTGGTCGAACCGCCTCGCACATGCGCTGGTGGAGAACTACGGCGTCAAGCCGGGCAACCGCGTGCTGATCCGCTCCGGCAACAACCCGGCGCTGGTGGCGGCGTGGCTGGCGGCGACCAAGGCCGGCGCCGTCGTCGTCAACACCATGCCGATGCTGCGGGCCGGCGAACTCGCCAAGATCGTCGACAAGGCCGAGATCGCGCTCGCGCTCACCGACAGCCGCATCGCCGATGAGCTCGTGGCCTGCGCCAAGACCAGCCGCTTCCTGAAACAGGTCGTCAACTTCGACGGCACGTCCAACCATGACGCCGAGCTCGATCGCGTGGCGCTGAACAAGCCGGTGCGTTTCGATGCCGTCAAGACCGGCCGCGATGACGTGGCGCTCCTCGGCTTTACCTCCGGCACGACGGGCGAGCCGAAGGCGACCATGCATTTCCACCGCGATCTGCTGATGATCGCCGATGGCTACGCGAAGGAAGTGCTCAAGGTCACGCCTGACGATGTCTTTGTCGGCTCACCGCCGCTCGCTTTCACTTTCGGACTCGGCGGGCTTGCGATCTTCCCGCTGCGCTTCGGCGCTACCGCGACACTGCTGGAGAATGCGTCCCCGCCCGAGATGATCAAGATCATCGAGACCTACAAGGCGACGATCTGCTTCACCTCGCCGACCGCCTATCGCGCCATGATGGCGGCGATGGACAACGGCGCCGATCTCTCCTCGCTGCGTCTTGCCGTCTCCGCCGGCGAAACGCTGCCCGCGCCGGTGTTCCAGAGCTGGACCAGCAAAACCGGCAAACCGATCCTCGACGGCATCGGCAGCACGGAATTGCTGCACATCTTCATCAGCAACCGCGTCGGCGATTCGGTGGCGGGGTCGACTGGTTTTCCCGTGACCGGCTACGAGGCGAAGATCGTCGACGACGACATGAAGGAAGTGCCCGACGGCACCGTCGGCAAGCTCGCGGTGCGCGGGCCGACCGGCTGCCGCTATCTCGCCGACAGCAGACAGACGAACTACGTCCGCGACGGCTGGAACATCACCGGCGATGCCTTCATCCGTGCCAACGGGCATTTTTCGTTCGTCGCGCGCGCCGACGACATGATCGTTTCCTCCGGCTACAACATCGCCGGTCCCGAGGTGGAGGCGGCCTTGCTGTCGCACCCCGCCGTCGCCGAATGCGGCGTGGTCGGCGCGCCGGATGAGGCGCGCGGCATGATCGTGAAGGCCTATGTGGTGGCCGCGCCCGGCGTCGAGCCGGACGAGGTGCTGGTGACGGCGCTACAGGACCACGTCAAGCGCGCGATCGCGCCCTACAAATATCCGCGCGCGATCGAGTTCATCGCGCAACTGCCCAAGACCGGGACCGGCAAGCTGCAGCGCTTTGCGCTTCGGCAGATGGCGCAGGCGGGCACGCCGCCCGGCATCGCCGCCGAATAGACCGAATGGAGATTTGACTGTGACGACCGCGAAGGGATCGACCCTTGCCGTAGTGCCAAGCGCAAACGGCGGGGGCGTGCAGGTGCTGCAGCCGGGCGGCTGGCCGATGCCAAAGGGCTATGCCAACGGCATGGCCGCCGAAGGCCGCATCATCGTGACAGGCGGCGTGATCGGCTGGGATGCCGACGAGCGCCTGGCCGACGGCTTCGTCGCGCAGGTGCGCCAGACGCTCGCCAACATCAAGGCCATCTTGGAAGCGGGCGGCGCGCGTCCGGAGCACCTGGTGCGGCTGACCTGGTATGTCGTCGACATCGAGGAATATCTCGCCAACCTGAGGACGCTCGGCCAGATCTATCGCGAAGCCTTCGGCACGCATTATCCGGCCATGGCGCTGGTCCAGGTCGTGCGGCTGGTCGAGAAGGCGGCACGCGTCGAGATCGAGGCGACGGCGGTGGTGCCGCGCTGAGGGATCCGCAAAGATTGCCCGCGCATGAAATCGGGCGCATCCATTAAGGCTATCGGCGCAGCCGATTTAGATTGGCCCGTACCGCCCGACGATAGGCGACCGTCATCTCCAACGGAGTTTTCCCGTTTGCAAGGTGTATCGGAAGCTCTCCGGTTGCGACCGTCTTTTCGAAAAGAATGTGAGCGGCCTCGGTGATCGCGGAAGGCCCGCCGAGGGTCAGTTTCAGGCTCCGAAGCCAGATGACCCCGGAGGATTCGATCGACAACATCGCCACGTGACGCCAAAATCTGATCATTGGTTCCTTGCTTCGTTGAACGGCTCTGCCAAACCCTACCGGCGCGTGTCGGAAGGTCCAGCGGTTTTCCGCGTGATGCGCCAAATTGTTGAGACGGGGAAGCGGAACCTCAGGGTCATCGTGGAACTCGGTATGGGAGCCTAGCTGGCGTCGCTGCGAACAACTCGGAAGCCGATATTGCTTGCTGAACTGTCCGGCGTATTCGAGCTGCGCGCCGCCACGCGATAGCGGTTGCAGTAGGAATCGTGACAGAGGAATGAGCCGCCGCGCAGCGAGCGGTTCGGCGCCGGCGCGTCGTGACGCGGATTCTCGGTGGCCGTCATCTGGTGATAGCGCGGCGAAAACGTGTCCTCGCACCATTCCCAGACATTGCCGGCGACGTTGTGCAGGCCGTAGCCATTGGGCTTGTAGGCATGAACCGGCGCGGTGCCGAGATAGCCGTCTTCCGTCGTGTTGAGGTCGGGAAAATTTCCCTGCCAGATGTTGCAGCGATGTTCGCCGCCCGGCGTCAGCTCATCGCCCCAGGCGAATGGTGCCTGCTCCAGCCCGCCGCGTGCAGCCATTTCCCATTCGGCTTCGGTCGGCAGCCGCGTTGCCGACCACTGGCAGTAAGCCTTGGCGTCATTCCATGAGACATGCACGACGGGATGATCGCGCCGGTCGAGGATGGTCGAGTGCGGCCCCTCCGGCTGCGCCCAGTAGGCGTGCGGCACCGCGATCCACCACGGCGTCTCGGCGGCGCGATTGACCGGCATGCGCCTCTCTTCATCGGACAGCAAGGCCTCGAACACAAAGCTCCAGCCATAGCGCTCGGCGTCAGTCGTGTAGCCGGTTTGTCTCACGAACTCCGCGAACTGCAGATTGCTGACGGCGTAGCAGGCGATGGCGAAGGGATTGATGGTCACCCTGCGCACCGGTCCTTCGCCGTCATCGGGAAAGCGCCTGTCGTCCGAACCCATCAGGAAGGACCCGCCGATCAGCGGGCTCCAGCGCCGGGCAATCGGCGACTTGCTCGGCGTGATCGCCGCCATCGCAGGCGCCGCGGCCGGCTCGCCGGCCTGACGCTTTGCGCAGCAACGGGAATCTCCGCCAGTCATCTGATATCAGCGACTACTGCTGCTTCTCTTCTTCCCAGAACGCCGTCTCGCCCTGCGCCTCCATCAGCGCGAGAATCTTCTCGCGCGGGATCACGCCGCAGCGGTTGGCCCAGCGCTGGTACTGCTCGACCATGTCGCGGACGCGCTCCGGATGCTCTGCGGCGAGATCGTGCATCTCGGTGCGATCGAGCTCCATGTCGTAGAGCTCCCACGGCCCCGGATACTTGCGCACCAGCTTCCATTTGCCGACGCGCACCGCCGCATTGCCCTCGTGCTCCCAGAACAGCGGGCCGCGGCCGCCATAGGCCGAGGCGAACGACGGCACCAGGCTCTCGCCCTCGCAAGGCAGGATGGCGTTGCCGTTGTACTCTGTCGGATAAGTCGCGCCGGAGACGTCGAGAATCGTCGCCATCACGTCCGGCAGCTGGCTCGGATTGTGCCGCAGGCCGCCGCGCTCCTTGATGCCGCGCGGCCAGTGCACGATGAAGGGCGTGGCGATGCCGCCTTCATGGATCCAGTGTTTGTAGAGCCGGAACGGGGTGTTCGACAGGTTCGCCCAGGCGGTGCCGTAGCTCTGATAGGTGTGCTCGCCGCCCGGCATCAGGTTGGGATCGTTGCCGAACTGCACCGGCTCACCCTTGCGTGTCCTGGCCTTTGCGATCATCAACTGGTCGACCAGCTCGCGCGCGGTAACCCCTTGCGGAATGTCCTCGGCGCAGGCGCCGTTGTCGGACAGGAAGATGATCAGCGTATTGTCCATCTGGCCGGTCTCTTCCAGCGCCTTGAGGATGCGGCCGATGCCCTGGTCCATGCGGTCGATCTGCGCCGCATAGACCTCCATGCAGCGCAGCGTCCATTCGCGGTGCTTTGCTTCGTCGAACGGCGGCTGGGTCGGGTCGCGGTCGGTGAGCTGCCAGTTCGGATGGATGATGCCGTCATCGACCAGCCGCTTCAGCCGTTGCTCGCGCAGACGATCCCAGCCGGCGTCGAAGCGGCCCTTGTATTTGGCGATGTCCTCGTCATGCGCATGCAGCGGCCAATGCGGCGCGGTGTAGGCGACGTATTGGAAGAACGGCTGTTGTGGATTCTCTTGCCTGTGCTGGCGGATATAGGCCGCTGCCTGGTCGCTGATCGCATCGGTATAGAAGAACGAAGGATCGTTCTCTGCCTCATGCTCGATGTTGTCGTTGCCGCGGGTCAGCGTGTTCGGGTTGTAGAAGCTGCCGGCGCCGATGATGGTGCCGTAGAAATGATCGAAGCCGCGCTGCATCGGCCAGGCGTCGGTCGGCTCGGTCAGGTTGCCGGCGATGTGCCACTTGCCGCTGAGATAGGACTTGTACTTCTTCTGCTTCAGCACTTCCGCAATGGTCACGCAGCTCTTGTTGAGGTTGCCGGCATAGCCTTCGGGCCCGTTGCTGTAGGTGAGGATGCCGATGCCGGTCTGGTGCGGATGCAGGCCGGTCAGCAGCGAAGCGCGCGAGGGGCTGCAGCGGGCGGTGTTGTAGAATTGCGAATAGCGCAGGCCACCCGCCGCCAGGCGATCGAGGTTCGGCGTCTCGACCTCGCCGCCATAGCAGCCGATATCCGAAAACCCCATGTCGTCGTTGAGGATGAGGAGAATGTTGGGGAGCTCGGAAGCCTTGCCGCCATTTGCCATGGTTTTCGGTCCTTCTTGGGTCGCAGGTAATCAGGAGTGTTGCCGCGTCAGACTGATGCTGAGGCGGAAATAGTCGGGCAGGTACACAGAGCGCAGCAGCTCGAGCGGCCGCCCTTCGGTGCCGAGCGTCAGGCGCTCGATGGCGAGCAGGGGGCTGCCGGCCTTCACGCCGAGCAGCTTGGCGCTGGTGGAATCCGCAAGCGAAGCACTGATGGTTTGCCTCGCCTCCTTGATGGGGTGGCCGAGTTCTTCCTCGAACACGCGGTACATGATGATGGAGATGAGGTCGCGCTTCTCCAGCTCAAGCCCAATGTCGGGCGGATAGAAGGCGTGCTCGATCGCGATCGGGGTGTCGTCGGCGAGGCGCAGCCGCTTGAGCTGCCACACCGCGCGCTCGCGCAGCTGCTCGCGCACATCGGCATCGTGCCGGTTGGTCATGCCCTGCTGCAGCACTTTGGCCCCGGCCTGGTAGCCGGCGTCGCGGATGGTTTCCGAAAAGCCCATCAGCCGGCCGACCCAGTTCTCCGGCTGGTTGGAGCGCAGGAAGGTGCCGCGCCCGCGCGTGCGCGCGAACATGCCTTCGCTCACCAGCGGGGAGATGGCGTTGCGGATGGTGATCCGGCTGACGCCGAAATGCCGGCCGAGTTCGGCCTCGGTCATCAGCCGTCCGCTTTTGTCGATCAGTTGTCCCTCGCGAACCTGGCGGCGGATCGCCTCGCGGATCTGGATGTGCAGCGGCACGGATCCCGCGGTGACGGCTGGCACGTCGGCGGAAAGCGCAGCAGGTCCTTTGCGGGTGCGGGCGGTCATGGCTCAAAGCCGCTTTCGTGTCTCGGGGTCGAACAGATGAATGTCCTGCGGGCGCGCGGTCACCGCGATCACTTCGCCCTCGCGCGGCATGTCCTCATGGTTGACACGCACGCGCATCAAGGTGCCGGCGCAGTCGACGTCGACCACGGCGGTGTCGCCCAGGTCCTCGATGAGGTCGACCTTGGCCTTCAGCCCGTCCGGCGCGAGGCGCAGCGCGCCGGGCCGGATGCCGGCGATCACATTGCGCTCGCTCGCGATCTGCACATTGGTCTTCAGCGCATGTCCGGCGATGACGACGCTGCCGTTGGCATAGCGGGCGGGGACCAGGTTCATCGGCGGATTGCCGATGAAGCCGGCAATGTCGATCGAGTTCGGCCGCGCGAACACTTCCGCGGGCGTGCCGACCTGCTGGATTTCGCCGGCCATGAACACGGCCATGCGGTCGGCGAGCGTCATCGCCTCTTCCTGGTCGTGGGTGACGTAGACGGCGGTGACGCCGAGCGAGCGTTGCAGTTTCTTCAGCTCCGCGCGCGTCTCGATGCGCAGCTTGGCGTCAAGGTTGGACAGCGGCTCGTCGAGCAGGAACAGGCGCGCCTTGCGCACAATCGCACGCGCCAGCGCGCAGCGCTGCTGCTGGCCGCCGGAGAGTTGCCCGGGCTTGCGGTCGAGCAGATGGTCGATCTTCACCTTGCGCGCGGCTTCCTTCACCGCGGGCTCGATCTCCTTTTTCGGCAGGTTGCTCATCTCGAGCGGGAAGGCGATGTTTTCCGCGACCGTCATGTGCGGGTAGAGCGCGTAGCTCTGGAACACCATGGCGATGTCGCGGTCGCGTGCATCGACCGAGGTCACATCCTTGCCGTCGATGAAGACGCGGCCGGCGGTCGGTGCATCAAGCCCGGCGAGAATCCGCAAGGTCGTGCTCTTGCCGGAACCGGAGGGACCCAGCAGGGCGAAGAACTCGCCGGGCTTGATTTCGAAATTGACACCCTTCAGCGCGGCGAACTCGCCGTGCATCTTGACGATGTCCTGGAAACGTACTTCTCCGCGACCGCTCATCGGCGCCCTCCACCCTTGACGGCGCCGACCGTCAGCCCCTTCACGATATGTTTTTGCGCGACCACGCCAAGCACGACCACCGGCAGCATCGCCAGCACCGACACCGCGGCGAGCTTCGCCCACAGCGTCTGCTCGACAGAAACGAAATTGAACATCGCAACCGTCACCGGCCGCACCGTGTTGCCGCTCAAGACGACCGCGAACAGGAATTCGTTCCACGCGTTGAGGAACACGAACACGACCGTCACCGCGATGCCGCCCCGCACCTGCGGGATGATGATGCGCCACAGCGTGCGCATGCGGCTGGCGCCGTCGAGATAGGCGGCTTCCTCCATTTCGAACGGAATGTCCTCGAAATAGGAGACCAGAAGCCAGATCGCGAAGGGCAGCGAGAACGACAGGTAGATGACGATGATGCCCTGATAGGTGTCGATCCAGCCGATGTTCTTCAGCACCAGGAAGTAGGGGATGATGATGCCGACGGGGGGAAGCATTTGCGTAGCCAGCACATAGAATCCCGCGAACTTCTTGCCGCGGAAGCGCAGCCGCGCCAGCGCATAGGCCGCCGGCACCGCCATCAGCATGGTGGCGGCGGTGGTGCCGACCGAGATGATCATGCTGGAGATCAGGTTCGGCAGGATCGAGCCCGAGCCGAACAGCACGTCGCGGTAGGCCTCGAGTGTCGGCGAGAAGAAAAGCTTTGGCGGATAGGCCAGCGCATCGCGATCGGTCTTCAGCGAATTGAGCACGCTCCAGACCACCGGGAATGCCCAAGCCAGCAGGAACACCAGCGAGATCGCCAGCAGCGCGAAGAAGCGGAGGCGTCTTGCGGTCACTTCGCCCTCCGCATCGCAAACAGGATGGCCGAGATCAGGATGGTGACGATCAAAAGCGCCACCGCGAGCGCCGAGCCATAGCCGATGGAGAGCTCCGTGAACGATTTGCGGTAGGCGTAGAGATTGAGGATTTCCGTGGCGGTGCCGGGGCCGCCCCCGGTCACCGTGAAGATCGCCGCGAATGCGGTCAGCGCCACCATGGTGCGCATGATGATCACCATCACGATGGCCGGCCGCAGCAAGGGCAGGGTGATGCGCCGGAAGCGCTGCCAGGCGGTAGCGCGATCGAGCCGCGCCGCCTCATAGATGTCCTCAGGCAGGGCCGCAAGCGAGGCGAGCAGCACCATGAAGGCGAACGGCGTCCACTGCCAGGTGTGGATCACGATGACCGAGACCACCGCCAGGAAAGGATCGCCGAGCCAGTTCTTGCTGCCGAGTCCGGCATTGATGGCGAGGAAGTCGACGATGCCGAATTCCGGCGCCAGCATGAAGGTGCGCCAGATCATGCCGACCACGGCCGGCGACAGCACGACGGGCAGGATCGCGATGACGCGAAACCAGCCCTGGCCGTGCTTCATGTCCATAACAAGCAGCGCGAGTGCGAGGCCAATGACGATCTGCAGGACCACGGTCGAGCCGGTATAGACCAGGCTGACCACGAGCGACGACCAGAACCGCTCGTCTGATAGCAACACCTTGTAGTTCTCGAGCCCGACGAAGCCGTTGGTGAACGGCATCGCCAGATCCATGCGGAATGCGCTGGTGTAGATCAAAAACAGCAGCGGGAACGTCGTGGTCGCCAGCAGCGCCAGGAACGCGGGCGCCAGCAATGCCGCGGCGAACCGGCGCTCGCGCTGCGCCAGCACGCGGCCGTAATCGCCGGCGGGAAGCGCGGTCGCTTTGTCGCTCACAACTGTAGCCGTCGGCGCCATCGCTCGGTCGTTCAGCCGCGCATCATCGGCTCGATGCGCTTCTGCGCATCGTCGAGCGCGGCCTTCACGGTGGCCTGGCCGGACAGCGCAGACTGGATGGCGGTCGCCATGGTATCGCCGATCGCCGGCCATTGCGGCACGCGCGGACGCCAGTCGACGTCGGTGTCCTCCTGCAGCACCTGCATGGTGGCTTCGACGAAGTTCGTGCCGAAGCCGTTCATCAGCTTCACATAGTCAGGATCTTTCCAGATCGAGGTGCGGTTGACGCCGGAGCGTTTGGTGGGGCCGGCAAAGCGATGCGCCGTGCGCGCCTGCGTCTCGGCGCTGGCCGCCCACTGGATGAACAGCCAGGTTGCCTTCTTCTTCTTCTCAGATAGCGCTGCGTTGATCGGGAAACCCCAGTTCCAGATCGAGGTGACGCGCTTGCCGGACGGGCCCTTGGGCCAGCGGGCATAGGCGACCTTGCCGATCACCTTGGACTTTTCGGGATTGTTGACGACCGACGCCGAGGAATGCGCGTCGATGTAGTTCGCCACCGTGCCCTGCGAGAAGGCGTCGGCAATGTCGGGCCAGTTCCAGTTCGCCGCTGCCGCCGGCGCATATTTGCGCATCACGTCGACATACCAGGCAAGGGCTGCTTCCGCCTCGGGTCCGTTGACGGTGAGCTTGCCGTCCTTCATCCAGACGCCGCCGAATTCGCGGAAGATCGAGGGATAGATGTACATGTTCTGACCGGCGCCGGCGACGCCGCGCAGCGCGCAGCCCCAGATGCGCTCGTTCGGATTGTTGAGCGCCGCCGCATTGGCGACATAGGCTTCCAGCGTGTCGGCCGGCTTCAGGCCCTTCGCGTCGTAAAGATCCTTGCGATAGACCTGGATGGTGACTTCGCCGTCGTAAGGCACGCCATAGAGCTTGCCGTCGACGCTGTCGGCGCTACGCCAGGCCGGAATGATGTCGTCGAACTTGAACCAGGCATCGTCGGTCAGCGATTTGTCCTTGAGATAGGTGTCGAGCGGTTCCACCCATTTGTTCGCGGCATAGAGCGAATAGTACATGGGGTCGGCGGCGTGCGTGGCGTAGGTGCCGGTCTTCGAGGTGAGGTCGATGACGCATTTCTGGCGGATCTGCGCCGGCGGAATCTTCTCGAAGCGCACGTCGATGCCGGTCAGTGTCTTGAACTGCGGTGCCAGCGTGATGAGGTTCTCGAAATAGCTCGCGGGGATCACGGCGACCGTGATGGTCTCGCCGGAAACCTGCTGCCAGTCGATCTTGGCCGACTTGTAGGGCGCAAGGTCCGCGTCCTGCGCCGTGGCCTGCCGCAACAGGGCAGGGCCCATCCCGACCAGGGCGGCGGCTGCCGTACTGGTCTTGAGGAACGTACGTCTCGTTGGCCTGAATGACCGCATTTCCTGTCCTCCCTGGGGGTAATTCACTGGCTCTTGTTCTGACCCGGCTTCGGCCAGCTAAGTTAGGACATTGTGCGAAATGTTATAACAAGTCAAACGGGGAGCGTCGGCGAGGCTGTGCACAGGTGTCGCAGGCCATGTCACGAAACTTCGAAAAATGAGAAATATCCCGCGGGGGATGGCCCGAACCTGCGATTCATTCTCAGTATGTCGGCCAATTGCAAAGTTCATCACGCTGTGCAAATCGCTTGCTAAACTTGGTTGGACATCGGAGGAAACCTCGTGCGCCTATCATTCGCTCTCACAACTGCCATGCTTGCTCTTCTGGGAGGCGCCGCCGGCGCCCAGGAGCTGAGGGTTGCCCTGATTCACGGCAAGACCGGCCCGCTCGAGGCCTACGCCAAGCAGACCGAAACCGGCCTGCGCATGGGCTTCGAATACGCGACCAAGGGCACCATGACGGTGGACGGTCGCAAGATTGTCATCATCACCAAGGACGACCAGAGCAAGCCCGACCTCTCCAAGTCGGCGCTGGCCGAAGCCTATCAGGACGACAAGGCGGACATCGCCATCGGCACGTCGTCGTCCGCCGCGGCGCTTGCCGACCTGCCGGTCGCCGAGGAAAACAAGAAGATTTTGATCGTCGAGCCCGCGGTCGCCGATCAGATCACTGGCGACAAGTGGAACCGCTACATTTTCCGCACCGGCCGCAATTCCTCGCAGGATGCGATCTCCAATGCGGTGGCGATCGGCAAGCCCGGCGTCACCGTCGCGACGCTGGCGCAGGACTATGCCTTCGGCCGCGACGGCGTCGCCGCCTTCAAGGAGGCGCTCGCCAAGACCGGCGCGACGCTGGCCGCCGAGGAATATGCACCGACCAACACCACCGATTTCACCGCGGTCGGCCAGCGCCTGTTCGACGCGCTAAAGGACAAGCCGGGCCGCAAGATCATCTGGGTGATCTGGGCCGGCGCCGGCGATCCCCTGACCAAGCTGCAGGACATGGATCCCAAGCGCTACGGCATCGAGATCTCGACCGGTGGCAACATCCTGCCCGCGCTCGCCGCCTACAAGCGGCTGCCAGGCATGGAAGGCGCGACCTACTACTATTATGACATCCCCAAGAACCCGGTGAACGACTGGCTCGTCGCCGAGCATCAGAAGCGTTTTAACTCGCCGCCGGATTTCTTCACAGCGGGTGGCTTCTCCGCCGCGATGGCGGTCGTTGCCGCCGTGACCAAGGCAAAATCTACGGACACCGAGAAGCTGATCACGGCGATGGAGGGCATGGAGTTCGATACGCCCAAGGGCAAGATGATCTTCCGCAAGGAGGACCATCAGGCGCTGCAGAGCATGTATCACTTCAGGGTCAAGGTCGATCCGAACGTCGCCTGGGCGATCAACGAGCCGGTGCGCGAGATCAAGATCGAGGAAATGAATATCCCGATCCGCAACAAGCGCTGACACCACACGTTCCGTCATGGCCGGGCTTGTCCCGGCCATCCACGTCTCTGGCAGCTGCGAACGACGAAAGACGTGGATGCCCGGGACAAGCCCGGGCATGACAACGGAGAGTGCAGCGGAACCGACAAAGCCCGGCAAAAAGACGCCATGCCCCTCTCGCTCGAAACCCGCGACCTGACCATCCGCTTCGGCGGCCATGTCGCGGTCGATCATGTCAGTTGCGCCTTCCGGCCGGGCGAGCTTACCGCGATTGTCGGGCCCAACGGGGCGGGCAAGACCACCTATTTCAACCTGATCTCCGGGCAGCTCCGCCCGAGCGCGGGTTCGATCCTGCTCGACGGCGCCGACATCACGTCAATGAGCGCGCCGCTGCGCACCCGTGCCGGTCTTGGTCGCGCCTTCCAGCTTACCAACCTGTTTCCGAACCTGACGGTCGAAGAGAACGTTCGCCTCGCGGTGCAGGCGGCAAGCGGCGTGCACTATGACATGCTGCGGCCATGGGTGACACGGCGGGACCTGATCGCGCGTGCCGACACCATCCTCGACCAGGTCGCGCTCGGCAGCCGCCGCGGCGTGGCGGCAACCACGCTGTCGCATGGCGACCAGCGCAAGCTCGAGGTGGCGCTGATGATGGCGCTGCAGCCGAAGATCTACATGTTCGACGAGCCCACAGCCGGCATGAGCATCGACGAGGTCCCGGTCGTGCTGAACCTGATTGCGCAACTGAAGCAGGATGCCAGCAAGATCATCCTTTTGGTCGAGCACAAGATGGACGTGGTGCGCTCGCTCGCAGACCGCATCATCGTGCTGCACAATGGAAAGCTCGTTGCCGACGGCAAGCCGGCCGAGGTGATCGCATCCCCGATCGTGCAGGAAGCCTATCTCGGCGTGCCCGCAGGGAAGAGCGCGGCATGAGCGACCTTCTCACGCTCGCCGGCGTTCACACCCATATCGGCCGCTATCACATCTTGCAGGGCGTTGACCTCGCGGTGCCGGAAGGCCAGACCACGATGCTGCTCGGCCGCAACGGCGCCGGCAAGACCACGACGCTGCGCACCATCATGGGCCTGTGGCCGGCCTCGCGCGGCGAGATCCGCCTCGGCGGCGAGCGCATCGAGGCCAGCACGACGCCCGACATCGCGCGCCTCGGCGTCGGCTATGTGCCGGAGAGCATGGCCGTGTTCTCCGACCTGACCGTCAGGGAGAACCTCGTGTTAGGGGCGCGCGACGGCGATCTCGACGAAGCGCGTCTGGACTGGATCTTCGGCTTCTTTCCGGCGCTGCGGCGCTTCTGGCTCTCGCGCGCCGGCGCGCTCTCCGGCGGACAGAAGCAGATGCTGTCGATCGCGCGCGCCATCGTCGAGCCGCGCAAGCTCTTGCTGATCGACGAGCCGACCAAGGGCCTTGCGCCCGCCATCGTGATGGCGCTGATCGAGTGCCTGAAGGAAATCAAGCGCCGCGGCGCCACCATCCTTCTGGTGGAGCAGAATTTCCATGCCGCGCGCGAGCTCGGCGACACCGTGCTTGTCATGGACAATGGCACCATCGTCCATCGCGGTCCGATGGCTGAACTTGCGGAAGACGTGGCGCTGCAGGAACGCCTGCTCGGCCTCAGCCTGGAGACGCACCAGTGACCGACACCGCGACATCGTCCGAGGCGTTGCCGAAACCCAAGCGCGATTTCCTGCCCGTGCTGCTGCCGGCGGCCTTTGCGCTGCTGATGCTGCCGCTGGTCGGCTCGGCCAGCTCCTGGGCGACGCTGCTGGCGGCAAGCCTTGCCATGGGCATGATGATCTTCATCATGGCCTCGGGCCTCACTTTGGTGTTCGGCCTGATGGACGTGCTCAATTTCGGTCACGGCGCGTTCATCGCGGTTGGCGCTTATGTCGCGACGCTGGTGTTCCTGCCGTTGGCCGGCTGGTCGCAGGCCGACTCGCTTGCCAGCAATCTCGCTGTGCTGGTGCCGGCCGCCGTGCTCGCGATGGGCGTCACCGCCTTGCTTGGCCTCCTGGTCGAGCGTGTGCTGATCCTGCCCGTCTATGGCCAGCACCTGAAACAGATCCTGATGACCACGGGCGGCCTGATCGTCGCCGAGCAGTCGCTCTATGCGCTGTGGGGACCGCAGATCATTCCGATGCCGCTGCCCGCGTCGCTGCGCGGGTCCTTCATCTTCGGCGACGTTGCGGTCGCCAAGTATCGCGTGCTGGCAATGCTGATTGGCCTCGTCGTCTTCATCGCCATCCAGCTCGTGCTCAACCGCACCAAGATCGGCCTCTTGATCCGCGCCGGCGTCGAGAACCGCGAGATGGTGGAGGCGCTGGGCTATCGCATCCGCCGCCTGTTCCTCGGCGTCTTCATGGTCGGCTCGTCGCTCGCCGGCCTCGGCGGGGTGATGTGGGGTCTCTACCGCGAGCAGGTGCATGCCTCGATCGGCGACGAGCTCACCGTGCTCGTCTTCATCGTCGTCATCATCGGCGGGCTGGGTTCGATCGGCGGCTGCTTCATCGGCGCGCTGCTCGTCGCCATGGTCGCCAATTTCGGCGGCTTCCTGGTGCCGAAGCTGGCGCTCGTCTCCAACATCCTGCTGATGGTCGCGATCCTGATGTGGCGGCCGCGCGGGCTTTATGCGGTGACCAGCCGATGATGATCCTCTCCGGCGATCCCCCGCGCAGCCGCCTGCTGGCGGTCCTGCTCATCGTCATCGTCGCCTTGCTGCTGGCCACGCCCTGGCTGTTTCCCGGCGCCAAGCCGATGAATGTCGCCGTCAAGATCTGCGTCTTCGCGGTGCTCGTGGCGTCCTACGATCTCCTGCTCGGCTACACCGGCACGGTGTCGTTCGCCCACACCATGTTCTACGGCATCGGCAGCTATGCCGTGGCGATCGCACTCTACGGGATGGGGCCAAGCTGGGCGGCGATCGGTACCGGCATCGTCATCGGCCTGCCGCTGGCCATGCTGCTGGCGCTCGCCATCGGCCTGTTCTCGCTGCGCGTCGCCGCGATCTTCTTTGCCATGATCACGCTGGCGGTCGCCTCCGCCTTCCAGGTGCTGGCCTCGCAACTCTCCTGGTTGACGGGCGGCGAGGACGGCCGCACCTTCCGCCTGCCTGAGCTGCTGCGGCCCGGCACGGTAGTGGTCTCGAAGGATGCGTTCGGCTTCGAGATCAACGGGCGGACACTGACCTACTATCTGATCTTTGCGGTATCCGTGCTGCTGATCCTCGCGCTGCTTCGCGTCGTCAACTCGCCGTTCGGCCGCGTGCTGCAGGCGATCCGCGAGAATCGTTTTCGCGCCGAAGCGCTCGGCTACCGCACCGTGTTCCACCTCACTTACGCCAACTGCATCGCCGCGACGGTCGCGGCCTGCGCCGGCATCCTCAACGCGATCTGGCTGCGTTACGTCGGCCCCGACACCTCTTTGAGCTTCTCCATCATGCTGGACATCCTCTTGATGGTGGTGATCGGCGGCATGGGCACCATCTATGGCGCGATCATCGGGGCGGGCATCTTCATCATCGCGCAAAACTATCTGCAGACGCTGATGGGCACCGCATCCACCGCGGCGGCCGATGCCGGGCTGCCCTTGCTGCCGGGCCTGCTGCACCCGGACCGCTGGCTGCTCTGGCTCGGGCTCCTGTTCATCGCCAGCGTCTATTTCTTCCCGACCGGCGTGGTCGGCCGGCTGCGGCGGGCGAAGGAGGGGGCTGGCTGAGCGGTAGCTCTGTGAGTGCAGCTATACGGCAAGTTTCCCCGCTTGCCGGAACCTCCGACGAGATTGACGCAAATCAAGCGCAGCATCCCTCATTGTGTTGATCTCGCCAAGGGGAACTGCCTACGCATCTTATCGGTCATAAAGCCGGCCGCAGGAGTGTTCATGTTAGATCCTTCGCATTGCCGGAAGTTGGCGCGAGAATACAAAGAACTCGCGCGAGAGCCCGGCACCTCAACGGATCGCGCCTTCATCATGAACAACGTTGCTCGAACCCTGACGGGGCTGGCGACGCAGCTTGATATGCTCGCAGCCAAAATCAGAGATGAAGGTCGCGCCCCGGTTTTGGAGTAATTCAGGCGCTGCTCGGCCAGCCGACCATATGTGAAATGCCAGACGACGATCCACACTGGACCGAGCAGGGCTGCGATGGGTCACACGAGATTCGTGCTGCGGGTGCTTGAGTAAATCGAATGTGATCACCGGGAAACAAAGGACGCGATTGACAGGGCATAGAGCCATTCGGGTGGGCGAGGCTCATGGTAGCGCTCCATAATCGGAGCAGAACGGAGCCACATCGCTGATGTTCCAAGCCCTCCTTCACCGCTAATACCGGAACTTTTGTTCCGGGTCTCTCGGTGCATCTTCCGTGAAGAGCGGGCACTGAAGGCCCTTGATCTAGCGCAAGGCCCTGCAACAGCGACCACGCATTCTATGAACGGGCAGGATTCCGGCTTTAGTGGAGAACGCCCATGAAGCAGCTGAATGTGAGAAAATTTGCTATTGCGACCTCGGCCTTCGCGTGCGCTGCGTTGCTCTCGTTCAGCTGGTCTGAACAGCGCGGCGTCTCGCTGTCAGTTGAGAGCGCGCAGGCGCGGATCGGTCGCCCATTGACTCCCCTAAGCGGTGCCGGCGTTGCGCGTCGCCATTACCGGCGGGCAGCGTACGGTTACGGTTACGGTTACGGTCCCGGTGTGGTCGGTGCTGGCTTGGCGGCCGGCGCGATTGGGACGGCCGCGGCAGCGGCCACCTCACCTTATGGGTACTATGGTGGCGGTCCCTATGCAGGCACCGGTTGGGGCTACAATGCCGGCTACCCTGGCAACTATTACGGCAGTTTCGGCAGTTATGGCTACCCTGGCGCTTATTACGGCAGCTATGGCTACCCTGGCGGCTATTACGGCGGCTACGCCAACCGCAGCTATGTCACCGGACGACCGACGCTGCTTCCGCGCTACCATGGTGGCGGCTACGCTCGGGCGGCCTTCCAAGGTCGGTACTTCGGCAACCCGAATAATAGAGGCGGATTGGTTGGCGGCGCCGACGCAGGGACCTACAAGCCCTAAGGCTGGTACCGCGTTTCTAGCCGGCATCTGAACAGGTGTTCGCGCTCTCAAGCGGGCGCGAACGCCGTTCCCGCCACGCGCTGATCGTGCCTTGGCGGCGATCTGTCCCGCAAAGGGGGCGAATCAGATGCCGCTTGACCTGACCTCATCAATCTCTCAAGCGTCTGCATTAGTTCGGAAAATTCGGCGTAGCGGACCAGAATCAAGAAAATTCGCAAAAACAGCATTGCGCCGCTTGACAATTCCGTAAATCGGAACTATATCGCGTGTACCCCGGGTCCGCATGAGGGACGCTTCGCGGTCGTCACGGAACGTTGGGCCTGGGTTGCGATGGACGCTGTTGGCGTCAGGCGGGTTTATTCTCGCCGGGCGAAACGCCGCAGCGTACGGCGAAGTCGTGTGGTCCTGGCGCCGCGACCGTGGTGTCTATCCGCCCCGCCTGTGCGGGGACGGCAACGGTGGCAAGAAACGCCGTTCACCGGGGAGAGCACGTATAAGCCGTAAAGCCATTGCGCGGGGAAAGCCGGGATGTCTCGGCTGTACCTGTCAAATCCGTGTGCATTCTATCGTTACTTTCGCACACGGTGCTGCGGGCGCAGTCGGCGCCCGGCTTTCCCTGCGCCCTCTATTCAGGAGGGAGCAACGAGATGCACAACCCGGGTGAAAAACCTGCCGCGGGAACGAGAGTGCTCACCCCGACGTCGTCCCGGCGAAGGCCGGGACCCATACGCTGCGGCGAATATTGTCTTGGCGCGCTAGTGGCCGGCTTTCCCTCAACAATGCGGTCCTGTGGTTATGAGCCCCGCGGCCGAACATTTGCACCAGCGTCACCTTCTTGCTTTCGCCAATCGGTGTGAACAACGCGAGCTCAAAACTGCGTCCGCCGCATTTGCTGCAGGTAGAAATGGCCATTTTCGTCTCCTGCTCCCATAGCCTGAACCTATATTTGAGCCTCGACCCTGCCGTCATCTTGCGGACTTGGTCTTTCTGACAAAGATTTGCTCGAAACCCGCCCATCCGCGGCGGCTGCCTTCCCGAAATGAGGAAATTCTGCATGAACCGACGCCTCTTCGTTTGCCTCGCGACCCTGTTGGCCTTCGCTACGCCCGCGCTCGCCCAGGAAAAGTCGATCGTTGTGGCATCGACCACCTCCACGCAGGACTCAGGTCTGTTCGATCACATCCTGCCGCTGTTCAAGGCCAAGACCGGCATTGACGTGAAGGTGATCTCGCAAGGCACCGGGCAGGCGCTCGACACTGGCCGGCGCGGCGATGCCGACGTCGTGTTCGTTCATGCGCGGCCGCAGGAAGAGAAATTCGTCGCCGAAGGTTTTGGCGTGAAGCGCAATCCGGTGATGTACAACGACTTCATTCTTGTCGGGCCGAACAGCGATCCGGCCGGCGTGAAGGGCAGCAAGGACATCGTCGCGGCCCTGACCGCAATCAAGAACAAGGCAGCACCCTTCGTCTCGCGCGGCGACAAGTCCGGCACCCATGCCGCTGAGCTCTCGCTGTGGAAGGCCGCAGGCATCGACATTGCCGGCGCCGACAGGGGCCCGTGGTACCGCGAGATCGGGCAGGGCATGGGCGCGGCGCTCAACACGGCCTCTGCCATGCACGCCTATGTGCTCGCCGACCGCGGCACCTGGCTGTCGTTCAAGAACCGCGGCGAGCTCGCCATCGTGGTCGAGGGTGACAAGAAGCTGTTCAATCAGTACGGGGTGATGCTGGTCAACCCGGACAAGAATAAGCATGTAAAGAAAGACATGGGCCAGGCGTTCATCGACTGGCTCGTCTCCGCAGAGGGCCAAAAGGCCATCGCCGATTACAAGATCAACGGCCAGCAGCTGTTCTTCCCGAATGCCGACGTGCCGGGCGCGTGATGCGTTGCCGGTCCGGTACGATCGCGGTTGCGGTTCTCGGCATGATGATGACGTCTTCTGCGCATGCGGACGAGCCGGTGCTGCTGCACGCGGCGGGATCGCTGCGTGGGGCGCTCACCGAAGTCGCCTCTGCCTTCGGCGCGGACACCGTTATCAAGGTGGACGCGAAATACGGCCCGTCGGGAACGCTGCGCGACGAGATTGCCTCAGGCGGCCGCGCGCAGGTTTTTGCTTCCGCCAACATGGAGCATCCGCAGTCGCTCGCCGCCGCCGGCAAGGGTGGCCCCGTCGTGCTGTTCGCGCGCAACCGGCTCTGCGCACTGGTGAAGCCCGGCATGTCCGTGACGGCGGAGACGCTGCTCACGACCATGCTGCGTGACGACGTCAAGCTCGGCACCTCAACGCCGAAGGCCGATCCCTCCGGTGACTATGCCTTCGAGGTGTTCGCGAAGGCCGACGCGCTGAAGGGCGGCAGCCGCAAGATGCTGGAGCAGAAGGCGCAGCAGCTCACCGGCGGCCCTTCGAGCGTCGCAGGACCTGCCGGCCGCAGCGTCTATGGCTGGCACGTCGCGGAGGGCCGGGCCGACATCTTCCTCACCTACTGTACGAACGCGCTTGTGGCGCAACGGGAGAATGCCGGACAGCAAATCGTGATGCTGCCGGAGCCGCTTATGGTCGGCGCCGATTACGGCATGACCGTCATGAACGACAGTCCGGCCGCCGCTTACCGCTTCGCGCTGTTCATCGTTTCGTCTAAAGGACAGCAGATACTGGCGAAGCACGGATTTTCCGCGCCCGCCATACCGCAAGGAGAGCAGCGATGAAGCTCAGCGCACGCAATATGCTCAAGGGAAAAATCGTCGAAGTGAAAAAGGGCACGACGACAGCGCATGTGAAGATCGACATCGGTGGGCAGATCGTCACTTCAGCGATCACCAACGAAGCGGTCGATGCGCTGAAGCTGGCCAAGGGACAGGACGCCTACGCCGTCATCAAGGCTTCCGACGTGATGGTGGCGATCGATTGATGCGGCTCGGCCGGCGCGCGTTCACCGGCGGGCTTCTGGTGACGCTGGCCGCGCCGCGCGTGCGGGCGGCCGGCACGGTCCAGGACGCCGCGGGGCGCAGCGTCGCGGTGCCGGATCGGGTCGCGCGCGTGTTTCCCGCCGGGCCCCCGGCCGCGATCCTGCTCTACACGCTGGCGCCTGACCTCTTGCTCGGCTGGCCGCGCGCCAACCGGGCGGAGGAGTGCGCATTTCTGTTGCCGGATATTTGCGCGCGGCCCGAGGTGGGCCGACTCACCGGCCGCGGCAACACCGCCAATCTTGAATCCGTGCTGGCGCTGAAGCCGGACCTCATCCTCGACGTCGGCTCGACCGCGCCGACCTTCGTCTCGCTCGCCACGCGCGTGCAGGAGCAGACCGGCATTCCCTATGCGCTGCTCGACGGCCGTTTCGATGCGATGGCTGCGACCTATCGTCTGCTCGGCAAGCTCACGCAACGCGACGCCGAGCCGCTGGCGGCCTATGCCGAAAATACCCTCGCCACGGTGCAGTCGCGCGTCGGCCGGATTGCCGAGAACGAACGCCCGCGGGTCTACTATGCGCGCGGACCGCGCGGGCTGGAGACTGGGCTCGGCGGCTCGATCAATGTCGAGACCATCGAATTTCTCGGCGCGCGCAATGTCGCGGGCGAGCGCAAGGGCGGTCTCACGGTCGTCTCGGTCGAGCAGGTTCTGCTCTGGAATCCCGACATCATCATCACCATCGACCGCGACTTTGCCGTCAATGTCCGTGGCGATCCCCTGTGGAAGGAAGTCGCCGCGGTGCGCTCCGGCCGCGTGCATCTGTCGCCCAAGCTGCCGTTCGGCTGGGTCGATTTTCCGCCCTCGGTCAACCGCCTGATCGGTCTGTGGTGGCTGGCGCAGATTTTCTACCCCGACCATTTCAAGGAAGACATCCGCGTGCTGACACGCGATTTCTACACACGCTTCTACCACGTGACGCCGTCGGACGCCGATCTCGATCGTGTGCTGGCGGGGAGGGAGTGATATTCTGCTGCGATGGCTCGCTCCAGCGCACCCGGCCTTTTGATCTCGGTCCTCATCCTCGTTGCGGGAGTGTTGCTCGCGTTCACCGCCGGCCGTTTCGCCGTGTCATTCAGCGACCTCTTCGCGGTCATTGTGGCCAAGCTCACCGGCTCGCCTGCGAATGTCGCGCCCGCGATCGAAACGGTGATCTGGCAGGTGCGCGGGCCGCGTGTCGTGGCGGCCATGCTGATCGGCGCGGCGCTGGCGGTGGCGGGCACCGCCTTTCAGGGCCTGTTCCGCAATCCGCTGGTCTCGCCCGACATCCTCGGCGCATCCTCCGGCGCCTCGCTCGGCGCGGTGCTCGGCATCTTCTTCTCGCTCGGCATTTTTGCCATCCAGGCACTGGCCTTTGCCGGCGGCCTGGTCGCAGTCGCCGCCGTCTACATGATCGGCTCGGCGGCGCGGGCGCGCGATCCCGTGCTGGTGCTGGTGCTCGCCGGCGTCGTGATCGGCGCGTTGCTGGGGGCGGGCGTCGGCCTGATCAAATATCTCGCCGATCCCTACAACCAGCTGCCGGCGATGACGTTCTGGCTGCTCGGCAGTCTTGCTGCGGTTAGCCCGTCTGATCTGGTGCCGCTGTTCGGACCGGTCGCGCTCGGCACCGCCGCGCTGCTGGCGCTGCGCTGGCGCATGAATGTAATGTCACTGCCGGACGAGGAGGCGAGGGCGCTCGGCGTGCCCACCGGGCCGCTGCGCATCGCCATTGTCGCAGCCGCAACGCTCGTGACGTCCGCGAGCGTTGCGACCGCCGGCATCATCGGCTGGGTCGGGCTGGTCGTGCCGCATATCGCCCGCACGCTGGTCGGGCCGGACTTCGGACGGCTCATTCCCGCGGCCGCGCTGATCGGCGGCGGCTTCCTGCTGGCGATTGACACGCTCGCCCGCACCATGGCGCCGATCGAGATTCCGCTCGGTATCCTCACCGCCTTTGTCGGCACGCCCTTCTTCATCTGGCTGCTCGCCAGCGTGTCAAAGGAATGGTCCGCGCCATGATGCTGGAGGGCCGCAATCTCGCCATCGGCTACCGCGATCGCCTCGTCGGCAGCGGTCTCGATGTGGCCTTGCGCACCGGCGAAGTGCTGGCGCTGCTCGGCCCCAATGGCGGCGGCAAGACCACGCTGCTGAAGACGTTGCTCGGCCTGCTCGCGCCGAGGGCAGGCGAGGTGCGGCTCGGCGAGCGCTCGCTTGCGAGCTATTCCAGCCGCGAGCGCGCCCGGCTGATCGCCTATGTGCCGCAATCGCATGCGGCGACCTTCGCCTTCACGGTCGAGACGTTGGTGCTGATGGGCCGCAGCGCGCATGGCAATCTGTTCAGCCGCCCGACTGCGGCGGACCGCGCCGTGGCGGCGCGCATGCTCGAACGTTTCGGCATCGCACATCTGGCCGAGCGGCCCTACACCATGATCTCGGGCGGCGAGCGCCAGCTTGCGCTGCTCGCCCGTGCGCTGGCGCAGGAGCCGCAATTCGTCGTGCTGGACGAGCCGACTGCCAGCCTCGATTTCGGCAATCAGGGCCGTGTCATGCGCGAGATCCGCGCGCTCGGCGCTTCCGGCCATGGCGTGCTATTCACCACGCACGATCCGAACCACGCCATGCGCGCCGCAGATCGCGCCTGTCTCTTGCGCCAGGGCACTGTTATCGGCGAGGGCACCGCAAAGGAGGTGCTGACATCAGCCAATCTGTCCACGCTCTATGGCGCGAAAGTCCAGCGCCTGACCGACGCCGGCGGCGACCAGGCGTTCTTGCCGGAGTAACGCGTCATGCTTCTACTTTGGCGGCGTCGTGAAGAACCAGGGATGGCCGTCGAGATCACGCACCGTGTAAGTGCGGCCATAGGATTGATCATGAGGCGCCTGTTCAATCTCGGCACCGGCCGCCTTGGCGCGCGCGTGATGGGCATCGACGTCGTCCATGTAGATGAACACGCCCATGGTCGCCATGCCCGTCTCGCGCGGACTGACCATTTTCCAGTCCTTGGCGCCCTGGCCCATCATGATGTGCTGGCCATGAAAGGACATCTCGCCGTGCATGCCGCCGCTCGGCGTGCCCATCCGCATTTCCTCCTTGAAGCCGAACGTCTTTGCCAGCCAGTCCAGCGCAGCGGCAACATCGCGGTAGAAGATGTAGGGGATGATCTGGGTCGGGGTCGGCATCTTTATCCTCGCATGTTCAGAAAGAAGACGAGAAGGTAGCGGCGTGCAGAAGAGCTGTCTTGAAGATTTGTTACCGCGCCTAGTCGGTAAATCCGCCCTCGTCGGGCAGACGCCGGCGCAGCAGCGCGGTCGGCGGATCTCCGGCGAATGCCACGAACTCGCGCGCCATGTGCGCCTGATCGGCAAAGCCGCATTCGGCGGCGAGGGCGGACCAGCTGGAGACCTCGCCATGACGCACAATGCGGATCGCCCGATCGAAACGCATGATGCGCGCCAGAAGTTTCGGCGAAAGCCCGAATTCGCGGTCGAAGCTCACCGCCAGATGCTTGCGGCTGCAGCCGACCGCGTCAGCCAATTCCGCCACAAGAACCTGGCCGCCTC
>Ga0187815_10000305_pt1 | contig 24450 bp, 28 predicted proteins | sample NC_S_5_FD_132962 | JGI IMG/M metagenome (GOLD analysis project Ga0187815, IMG submission 132962) | Wetland sediment microbial communities from Neuse River Estuary, North Carolina, USA - ASW-S_5 | ecosystem: Environmental > Aquatic > Freshwater > Wetlands > Sediment | place: USA: North Carolina...
AAGATCTCGCGCGTGGCCGTCAGCCACGGAACGCTAACGGTGCGCATCACCGAGACGCCCACGATCGTGCAGCCCGAGCCCTTCTCGCGCGGCGTCACTGCCGTCGAGCCCAACACCAACATCAATGTCGACCAGCCCAACGCCAAGGTCGCCATTCTCGACGGCCCCGACCTGCAAACCCTGGTCGCGGGCCTGAACAGGCTCGGCGTGAAGCCCGCGGGCATCATCGCCATTCTCCAGGGCATCAAGGCCGCCGGCGCCCTGCAGGCCGACCTGGTGCTGGAATAGGTGGAATGAAGATGAGCGCGCCCGCATCTCTTTCGTCCTCCACGCGGTGGCAGGGATTTCTCGCAGCGACCGCCCTGGCGACCCTGCTGGCGATGTGCGGCCCGGCCGCCGCTCAACCGGCCCAGCCCGAGGCGGACGCCGCGGAAACCGTTGCCGCCGAGCCGGCGGGGACGCCCCCCGCGACGGCCGAGCAGACCGAGATCGAGCGCTTCTGCTCCAACATCGCCGACGCCGCGCGCGACCGGCGCTATGCCCTGCAGCGCCAGGAACTGGAAACGCTGCAGAAGGACATCGACCAGCGCATGAAGGCGCTGGAGGAAAAGCGCGCCGAATACGAAGACTGGCTGAAGCGGCGGCAGGAATTCCTCTCCAGGATCGAGGACAACGTCGTCAAGATTTACTCCACGATGAAGCCCGATGCCGCCGCCGAGCGGCTGGCGGAGGTGAATGTGGAAGTCGCGGCCGGCATCCTCATGAAACTCGAAGCCCGCAAGGCGGGCGTCATCCTCAACGAAATGAACAGCAAGGCCGCGGCCGAACTCACCCGCATCATGGCCGCCGCCACGCGCAAGGAAGACCCCTCATGAACCGCTTCGTTCTGACCGCCGTTGCAGTGGCCGCCCTGTCCGGCTGCGCCGCGCGGCCCGAGGAGATCGGAAGGGAGCCCGCCCTTTCTCCCGTCGGCGCCGGTCTGGCGAACGCGCCGGTGACGTACCAATATCCGCAGCAGCCGGTGCAGCCGCCCAAGCGCTTCTCCTTGTGGGACGACCGCCAGCAGCGCCTGTTCACCGACCCGCGCGCGCTGGTGCCCGGCGACATCCTGACGGTGATGATCGAAATCAACGACCGCGCCCAGTTCAAGAACCAGTCCGACCGCGACCGCAAGGTTGGCCGCACGCTCGGCATGGGTATGAACTTCGGCTGGAACGGCGCCAAGCAGGGCGGCTCGTTCGATGCCAATGTCGATTCCAACACGACGACCAAGGGCTCGGGCAAGACCGAACGCTCGGAAAGCATCGAGCTGCGGGTAGCCGCCGTCGTCAGCGACGTGCTGCCCAATGGCAACATGGTGATCCACGGCTCTCAGGAGGTGCGTGTGAACGCGGAGCTGCGCATCCTCACCATTGCCGGCATCGTGCGGCCGCAAGACATCGGCCCCAACAACACCGTTCCCTATGATCGCATCGCCGAGGCCCGCATTTCCTACGGCGGCCGCGGACGCCTGACCGAGGTGCAGCAGCCGCCCTACGGCCAGCAGATCCTCGACAACGTACTGCCGTTCTAGACACGGAAAGATTGCCCCCATGTCGATGATCGAGCAAACCGCTCCGGAGACGAAAGGCCCCTCGCTCATCGTGCAGGGCGTGGTTCTGCTTGCCATGACCGCCGCCGCCATCGGGCTGGGCTGGGTCGCCGGAGGGTATCTCTACCGCAACGACGCCGCCAAGACCGAGACACCCGCCGTCGAGGCCCATGGGGAAAAGAAGGATGCGGCAGCAGCGGAAACCGCCACGCGCGGCATCGAGGTCACCCTTGCCCCAATCACCACCAACCTTGCCGTGCCGAGCACGACATGGGTGCGGATGGAGGCTTCCATCATCCTCGACCAGCAGGCGGAGCCGACGCTCGCCGACGACATCCATCAGGATTTCGTCGCCTATCTGCGCACCCTGAGGGTCTATCAGGTCGAGGGCGCCACCGGTTTCCGCAATCTGAAGGCGGACCTCGAGGAGCGGGCGAAAATCCGCAGCGGCGGTCACGTCAAGCAGGTGCTCATCCAGACGCTGCTGTTCGAATGAAAAAATCAATCATCACCGCCCTCGCGCTGGTCGCGACCATAACGGCTGCGCAGGCACAGCAGATCAATCTGGGCGCCATCAATCAGGCCGACGGCGCCACGGTGGGCTACATCATCCAGATGTTCGGGCTGATCACCGTGCTTTCGGTGGCGCCCGGCCTGCTCATCATGGTGACGAGCTTCACCCGCTTCGTCATCGCCTTTTCCATCCTGCGCGCGGGCATGGGCCTGCAGTCCACGCCGGCCAACCTGATCCTGATCAGCCTGTCCCTGTTCATGACCTTCTACGTCATGGGGCCGACCTTCGATCAGGCCTGGAACAACGGCGTCAAGCCGCTGATGAACAACGAGATCACCCAGCAGCAGGCGCTGGAGCGCATCTCCGACCCGTTCCGCCAGTTCATGGTCAAGCATGTGCGCGACAAGGATTTCGACCTCTTCGCCGATCTCGCCCGCGAGCAGGGCCAGACCGTCTCGCGCGACAATGTCGACCTGCGCGTGCTGGTGCCGGCCTTCATGATCTCGGAAATACGCCGGGGCTTCGAGATCGGCTTCCTGATCGTGCTGCCCTTCCTCGTCATCGACCTGATCGTGGCCACCATCACCATGGCCATGGGCATGATGATGCTGCCGCCGACGGTCGTGTCGCTGCCGTTCAAGATACTTTTCTTCGTTCTCATCGACGGCTGGAACCTGCTCGTCGGCAGCCTCGTGAGGTCCTTCAGTTAGTCAAGCGGACGCGTTAATCTTTTGGTAGGAATCGTCCTCCATAAAGACCACCATACAGGGAGGGTGGCTTAAAACACGAAAAAGCCACAGGCATGATGCCGCTCCATCCTTGGCCGGTAATCCGGCATGTTCCTTGAAAACCATTGCATCACAAAGGAACAGGTCATATGACCAGCATTCTCACCAACTCCTCGGCGATGACGGCTCTGCAGACGCTGACGCAGACCAACAAGAACCTCGCCACCACGCAGAACCGCATCTCGACCGGCCAGCGCGTGTCGCAGGCTTCCGACAACGCCGCCTACTGGTCGATCGCCACCGGCATGCGCGCCCAGAACCAGTCGCTCTCGGCTGTTCAGGACACGCTCGGCCTCGGCGCCGCCGTCGTCGACGTTGCCTATACCGGCCTCAACGAAGCCATCGACCTGACCAAGCAGGTGCAGGCCAAGTATGTCGCCTATGCACAGCTGGGCGACACCGGCACCGAAACCCCCGAGGGCACGCAGATCAAGGCCGACATCAAGGCTCTGACCGACCAGATCGGGAAGATTGCCGGTGGTGCTGAATTCCAGGGCAAGAACCTGCTGGGCGGAGCTCCCGGCGCTACCAACGACCTGACGCTGGTCACCAGCGTTGATTCCAAGGGCGCGGTCGACACCACCACCATCGACTCCTACGACCTCGCGGCAGAAGTTGCCACCATCACGGACTCGGAAACCGCCGCGACCGCTCTGGCTGCCATGAGCGACGCCGCCGCCGCCCTGGGCACCCACAAGCTCAGCATTGAGTCGCAGCAGCGCTTCACCAAGTCGATGACCGACGCCATCGATCGCGGCATCGGCCAGCTCGTCGACGCCGACATGAACGAAGAGTCGACCCGCCTGCAGGCCCTCCAGGTCCAGCAGCAGCTCGGCATCCAGGCCCTGTCGATCGCCAACCAGAGCCCGCAGTCGATCCTGTCGCTGTTCCGCTAAGACGACCTCGCCTCACGGCGAATGCAGGCCGCGTCCTTTAAGGGCGCGGCCTGATTTCATTTTCGCGCAAGCTTCGGCCTCTACTGTCCCGCCGGATAGACATGCAGGAGCCGTCGGATCGTGCCGCAGCAACTTCAGACCATCATCTCGAATCTGCAGGAATTCGGCCCGCGCCGGCTCGCCATCATGGGCGGCGTGGCAGCTCTCGTCCTGGCGGTCATCGCCATCGGCGCGATCTATCTCAACCGCCCGAGCTACGAGACGCTCTATGTCGGGCTCGAGCGCTCGGACGTCAGCCAGATCGGCGTCGCGCTCGGCGAAGCCGGCATTCCCTTTGACGTGGGCTCCGACGGCACCTCGGTTCTGGTGCCGGTCGGCAAGACGGCGGACGCGCGCATGCTGCTGGCGGAAAAGGGCCTGCCCACCAGCGCCAATGCCGGCTACGAGCTTTTCGACAATGTCGGCTCGCTCGGCCTCACCTCCTTCATGCAGCAGATCACGCGCGTGCGTGCCCTCGAAGGCGAGATCGCCCGCACCATCCAGTCCATCAACGGCATCCGCGCCGCGCGCGTTCACATCGTGCTGCCCGAGCGCGCCAACTTCCGCCGCGAGGAGCAGCCGCCATCCGCCTCCGTGGTGATTCGCGCGGCGAGCAATATCGATGCCGTGAAGAGCGCCATGTCGATCCGCCACCTCGTGTCGGCGGCCGTCCCCGGCCTCAATGCCGACAAGGTGACCGTGCTCGATTCGGCCGGCAACCTGCTCGCCGCCGGCGACGACCCGCTCAATTCCAGCGCCAGCCGTTCGCTGGGAGTGGAGCACACGGTGGAAATGCAGATCGAGGACAACATCCGCCGCGCCCTCACGCCCTATCTGGGGCCGGACAATTTCCGCGCCAGCGTGAAGGCCGACATCAACACCGATTCCAAGCAGACCGAGGAAACCATCTTCGATCCGGAATCGCGCGTAGAGCGTTCGGTGCAGGTGGTGCGCTCCAACGAGAACGCCAACCGCCGCGACGCGGCCGCCCCCGCCACGGTGGAGCAGAATCTGCCGGAAGCGAACCTGGCTCCGACCGAAGGACCGCAATCGTCCGAGCAGAGCGAGCGCAAGGAAGAAACCACCAACTACGAAATCAATTCCAAGCGCATCGCCACCGTCAGCAACGGCTACAGCGTCACCAAGATGTCGATCGCCGTGGTGGTCAACCAGGCACGCCTCGCCGAAATCCTCGGCAAGGACGCGACGCCGGACATGATCAGCCAGCGCGTCGCCGAGATCCAGAAAGTGGTGACCTCCGCCACCGGCTTCGACCAGAACCGTGGCGACATCATCAATGTCTCGGCCGTGGAATTCATCGACGGGCTGGACGGCGTGCAGGTACCGGAGCCGGGCATCTTCGATGCGCTGAGCCGGCACCTCGGCACCATGATCAACGCCGCCGCCTTCATCGTCGTGGTCTTCCTCGTCGCCTTCTTCGGCCTGCGCCCGATGGTTGCCAGCGTGACGCGCACGGCCGAGACGCAGAACCCGAGCTTCGACGAGGTACAGCGCTCGCTGCCGACACCTGAAGCCACCGCCGAAACGGAGGCCCTGCCGCAACCGCGCACCAATCCGCTCGATGACCTGCGCCGCAAGCTCAAGCCCGCCCCGCAGGAGCGGCTGGCCCGCATGGTCGACCTCAACGAGGAGCGCACCGCACTCATCCTGCGCAAATGGGCGCATCAGGAAGTCGCAGGCTGATCGAGCATGTCCGCAGTCGCACTTTTCGAGCTTCTCCAGGATTTCGGCAAGCAGCCCTCGGCGGCACGGCCCGCCCCGGCGCAGCAGCCCACGCAGTCTTTCGTCGGCTCCCAGCACAAGCCTTCACCGTCGCTGGAGCCCATTCCGGACCAGAAGGAGCTCATTGCCGCCGAAGTCGCGTGCGCCGAAATCGCGCTGGCCGAACGCCTCAACCAGGAACACGCGGCGGCTCTGGAAGCCGAACGCCGGAAGCACGCGGCCGAACTGGAAGCGCTGACGCGCAGGCTGGGCGCGGACGCAGCCGCGGCAATCGCCGCACGGCTGGCGGACATGGAACGGCATGTGAGCGAACTGACCACCACCGCCACCGCCCGCATCATGGGCGGCGTGCTGACCGAGGCATTGCAAAAGCGCTCGCTGGACAAGCTCGCGCGGTCGATCCGTCTGGCGACGCAGGACAAGACCGCCGTTCGCATCAAGGTCAGCGGGCCTGCCGCGCTGTTCGAAGCGCTCGCCACCGCCATGCCGGAACTCGCCGCGCGCTTCGACCACACGGAGGCGACCACCTTCGACCTTACGGTCGCAATTGACGAGGACATTTTCGAAACGCGTCTTTCGGAATGGTCCTCGGTGCTTACGGAGATGCTGTCGTGAACACAGTCGACATAGGCGACGTCAAGCACGAGATCGTCATCGTTCGCCGCAATCACGACGACCATGACGATGGACATCATGGCGGCGTCTGGAAGATCGCCTTCGCCGACTTCATGACGGCAATGATGTGCTTCTTCCTGGTCATGTGGCTGATCAGCGCCGCCGACGAGCACACCAAGGCCGCGGTCGCCAACTATTTCAACCCGGTGAATCTGATCGACCAGAAATCGAGCCAGAAAGGGCTGGAGAATGTCGGCGAGGGCAGCTACTCGACCGGGCCGGACCAGGAGCCGAGCACCAACGCCGGCGGCGTCGATGGCGCGGGCACGACGGGCCCGACCAATGAAACCAATTCCAGCGCCTCGCTGAACGCCGTCGAGCGTTCCGACCAGAAGCTTTTTGCCGACCCCTATGCGGTTCTGGCCGAGATCGCGGCCGATTCCGGCGTGCGCCAGAACGTTAGCGACAAGGGCGACGGCGGCGTGCAGGAAGCCGGCCCTGCCACCGGCGCGTCAGGTGGCGAATCCTACCGCGATCCCTTTGCCCCGGATTTCTGGTCGCAGCAGGTCGCGACGCCGCTCGCGGAAGCCAGCGCCGAGCGCTCCAGGGCCGTAGACGACGCCTCCAAGGCGGAGCCTCCGGCGGATGAGGTCGCGACGGCACCCGCCGGCGAAATCAAGCTCCCTGAAGACGTGGCGCCGTTGCAGAAGCTCGCCGACGAGCTTCAGGCGAAGTCGCAAACCGAGGGCTCGGAGAACGCCGCGACCCCCGCCCCTCAGAAAAACCAGCCCACCTCGACGACGGAGCAGGCGGCCCGGCAACTGTCGCAACGGATCAATGCGGCGCTCCCCGCCGGCGACAAGCTGCATGACGGCATTTCCGTGACCGCAACCGCCGATGGCGTGACCATCTCGATCACCGATCAGCTCGATTTCGGCATGTTCGAGATCGGCTCGGCCGTGCCGCGTCGCGAACTGGTGCTGGCGATGGAGAAGATCGGCAAGGCGCTCGGCGCGCAGAAGGGCAACGTAACCGTCAGCGGCCACACGGATTCCCGTCCATTCCATGGCGAATCCTATGACAACTGGCGCCTTTCCACCGCGCGCGCCCATTCGGCCTATTACATGCTCGTGCGCGGCGGTCTCGACGAAAAGCGCGTCACCGAAGTTTCCGGCTTTGCCGATCGCCAGTTGAAAGATGCCTCGCAGCCACTCGCAGCCGTGAACCGCCGCATCGAAATCCATCTGGAGATGCCGCAATGACCGCGTTGTCGCGCCTGCGCGGGATTGCTGCCCTGGCGATGCTCACCGCATCGGCAATGGCAGCACGCGCGGAGGTCGCATTGCAACCCTATCAGATGGTGCGCTCGCTCGAGGTCGTGCAGGATCGCATCGCCTCCGGCGACCACGCCATCATGCCCATGCAGCGCAAGCTGCTGGAGATCATCGACGGCCGATTGCGCGCCACCGCCGCCGCGGATTTCGCCGATGCCCGCAACCTGCAGGCGCTTCTGGTCTATGCCATGAGCGGCGGCAACCCTGCCACGGTCAGCATCGTGCTGTCGCGCCTCAGCCTCGACGGGACGAACAGCGATATCGGCAAGGGCATCCTGAACTATCTGAACGGCCGGGGCGCGGAAGCATATGCCGCGCTGCAATCCGTCGACCCGTTGTCCTTGCCCACCGGGCTTGGCGCATTCGTGGCGCTGATAAAGGGGTCCGTTGTGACCGACGGGCCGGAGGAGTCCCTGAAGCTTCTGGATCAGGCACGCCTGCTGGCCCCCGGCACGCTGGTAGAGGAAGGCGCCTTGCGGCGCTCGATAGGCCTGACCGCAACAACCGGCGACACCGGGCGCTTCATGCGCTCCTCCGCGCAATATGCCGAACGCTATCTGCGCTCGCCCTATGCCAGCCAGTTCGCCGACGCATTCGTTTCGGGAGTGGTCGCGCTGCACAGCTCCCTCGACACTGCCGATATCGGCGCCATCACCGCCATGATGGACGCCGAGCAGGAGCGGGTGATCTATCTCAGGATCGCACGCCGCGCCGGCATCGACGGGCTGAACGAGCTTGCCGCCTTTGCCTCCGCCAAGGCAGAGGAAGCTGGCCGACGCGAGAATGTCGCCGAGGACCCGCGCGCCCTGCTCTATTCGAGCCTCGCCTCGGTAAGTTCCGGCACGTCCGACGAAATCGCCCGGAAGCTGGCCAAGATCGACCGTCGCAAGTTGTCGCAAAGTGACCGCGAACTGCTCGATGCGGTGGCCGCAGTCGCCACCAAGCTCACGGGGGCGCCGCCGAAGCTGCCGGGCGTCGTCGTCGAGCCCGAACCCCTCGATGAAATGGCTGCCGTGGATGACGGGGAACTGCCGGTAGTAGAAGCGGAAACGGCTATGCCCGCCCCCACCCAGCAGGCGGTGCCGCCGGCGACGACCGCGGCACCAGCAGTTCCCGGGGCTGCCGACCAGGCGGCACCCGGTGCTTCAAACGAGCAAGTCGCGGAGACCCGCCGCAAACTCGACGAGATCGACAAGTTGCTGGGAGATGTGCAGTGACCGTCAACATCAATCAGGCGATACCGGCATCCGTTCCATCCTCGGCGAAAACCGAAAGGAACGGCGCGAAAGGCCACGGTGAAGACTCGGATTTCGGCAGCGCCCTCGATCTGGCGAGGCATGACAGGTCCCACGGCCATCACGAAGCCACCGTTACGGATGATCATGACGCCAATCATCGTTCGCTCGGTTCAAAGCGAGGCGCACGCGGCGAAAACCGCCACGACCGCGCTGGCAACGATAAAGCCGGTGATTTAGAAGCCGGTGCCGGCGAAGCGTCGCTAAAGGTGGGCGCAGCACCGCTCTCGGCCATGATCGCCGCGCGCGAACTGGATGCGCGTTCCGCGCGTGCCGGCAAGGGCGGGCATCAGCCGGAAGGCAACGCCGCACGTCCCGGCGAGGCGGACCCGGAGATCAAGATCAAGCTCGATCCGGCTTCGCTTGCAGCCGCCGAGCGCGCCGCACGCGGTGCCACCGCCCGCCCGACCGCCCTGAAAGGTGAAGGCTCCGAGCCGGCCGGCCAGATCTTGACCGCCAACGACTCCCCAACCGGCGCTGCAGCCTCCCGTGCCAACACGGCGAAAATGCCGAACGCCGCCGCCATCACGCTTTCGCTGACGCCGAACGCAGCACAGGGCGACGCTTCCACCGCGCCTGCCGATCCCGCGCTGACGCCGGGCCGCGATTTCCTCCAAACGCTCGGCACGAATGTCGAAGACGATCGCTCCCAGCCCAACGCTTTCGGCCGGCGTCCGAATGCGAACCCTCAGCGCGTGACCGTGGTTGCCCAGCAAAACATTCCGGCGCCGGTCGCTCAGCCGGGTCAGTCGACGGCGGTGGGGCTTGCGAACCTCATCTCCGCCGATCCGGGCTGGAAGGCTGCTGCAACGGCTCCGTCCTTCCAGCCGCTGACGGCGCCGCCAAGCCTTGCTTCCGCCCACACGCTGAAGCTTCAGCTCCACCCGGCCGAACTCGGCATGGTCACCGCAAACCTGCGCTTCTCGGGCGAGCACCTGACGGTGGAACTGCGCGTCGAAAACGGCGAGGCTTACCGCCGCCTCACCGCCGACAGCGAGACCATCGTGAAGTCGCTGCGCAGCATGGGGCTCAACATCGACCACGTCACGATCCAGCAGCCGCAGTCCTCGGCAGCCGCGCAGGGCGGCGCGGACGGCAACAATGCCTCGGCAGGCTTCGGTCAACGTGACCAGCAGGCCTTCGCTTCCGCTCATTCGGGAGGCGATGGCAACAGCGGCGGCAGGCAGGCTTCGGCCGGAAACACCAGCGATGGCTCACATGGATCGTCCGAGGATGCCGCACCGGCTGCTCCGAACCGTTCTGGCGACAGCCTTTATATCTAGCGCCGGCGCGACGGCAGGCCTGGCATCGGGAAATCCATGTGAGCCCGAGATCTTGCGCGCCGCCGATCGCTACGGGGTTCCCGTTGGCATACTCTATGCCGTCGGGCTCACGGAAACCGGGCGCAAGGGCACGCTTCAGCCTTATGCGCTGAACATTGAAGGAAAGGCCGTATTCCCTAAATCGCCCGGGGAGGCACTGGCAACGTTCAGCGCTGCCCGCCGCAGCGGCGCCAAGCTGATCGACCTGGGCTGCATGCAAATCAACCACCATTATCACGGCGAACATTTCCGCAGCGTCGAGGAAATGCTCGATCCTCGCCGCAACGTCGACTATGCCGCGCGCTTCCTGGCCGACCTTCATGCCCGCCACATGACCTGGTCGATGGCGGTGGCGCGCTATCACGCCGGCCCCGATAACGACCCGGCACAGAAGCGCTATGTGTGTCGCGTCATCGCCAATATGGTGGCCACCGGTTTCGGCAAGTGGACCGGCAACGCCCGCTCCTTCTGCGCGCCATAGTAGCAAGCCTCTGGACCGACCGGGCATCCGATGAGTCGCAAAGCCAGCAATTGCCTGCCTCGCGTGGCAAAATCGCCGATGATCGGCGCCAGGAAGGAATGCAACCCACGCGATTCCCGACTCCTAAGAAATAATCCACAAGATTTGATGGTTTTTCAGGATTCCGCCCAGCGTCTACGACTTGGCCCATAAACCATTTCAGCTGATTCGGAGGGCGGGCCGATGATCGTGATCGTGGACGAGCGAGAGCTCGTCAAAAAGGGCTATTCATCACTTTTCGATCGGGAAGGCGTTGCAAGCGCAGGCTTCCGATCGAGCGAATTCGGCGAATGGGTCGAAAGCGCCGCCGAATCGGATCTCAAATCCGTCAGCGCATTTCTGATCGGCGATTGTGGCGGAGATTTGGTCTCCCCGCACCGTCTTCGTGGCCGCACCGGCGCGCCTGTCATTGCACTGAGCGAACACCACTCCCTGGAAAATACCCTGAAGCTGTTCGAGGCCGGCGTCGATGACGTCGTCCACAAGCCGGTGCACATCCGCGAGATCCTCGCGCGCATCAACGCCATTCGCCGCCGCAACCAGGAAGACGCTTCCTTCACGCAGGTCGGCCCCTTGCGCATCTACCTCGACGGTCGCGATCCCGAGATCGACGGCGAACCGATGCCGCTGCCGCGCCGCGAACGCCGGATCCTGGAATATCTGGCGACCAACAGCGGCCGCCGCGTCACCAAGACCCAGGTCTTCAATGCGATCTACGGTATCTTCGACGAGGAGGTCGAAGAGAATGTGGTGGAGAGCCATATCAGCAAGCTGCGCAAGAAGCTGCGGGAAAAGCTCGGTTTCGACCCCATCGATTCCAAGCGCTTCCTCGGCTACCGGCTGGCCGTCTGATGCAACCTTTGCGTCCGGACACCCCGCCTGGTCATGATCCAGACGGCCGCACCAGCTTCGCACAAGTCAGGAACTATACCCTGCCTGGCCAGAGCCCGGAAAATCAGGAGAGGTTTCTATGAGCTTGTACGGAATGATGCGCACCGGCGTGTCCGGCATGAACGCGCAGGCCAACCGCCTGTCCACGGTTGCCGACAATATCGCGAATGCCAGCACCACCGGCTACAAGCGTTCGAGCACGGAATTCTCCTCGCTGATCATTCCGACGGTCACGGGCAACTATACGTCCGGCGGCGTCACCACCACGGTGCGCACCTCGATCAGCCAGCAGGGCGATCTCAAATACACCACCTCCGGCAGCGACCTGGCCATCAACGGCTCGGGTTTCTTCGTCGTTCAGGCACCGGGCGGCGCGCCGGTGCTCACCCGCGCCGGTTCCTTCGTGCCGAATGCGCAAGGCCAGCTGGTGAATGCCGCCGGCTTCCAGCTCATGGGCTACTCCTATGAGAACGGCGTCCCGAGCGTCGTCGCCAACGGGTTCGGCGGTCTGGTACCGGTCTCGATCTCGCAGACCGACCTCGTCGCCGTTCCATCCGCCAACGGCATCTTCACGGCCAATCTGCCCGCCGATGCTGAGATCGTGGACCCGGCTGATTTGCCCTCGCTAAATGGTACGAACGCCAAATATTCAGCCAAATCCTCGCTGGTGACCTACGACCATCTCGGCGGCGAGCAACTGCTCGACGTCTACTACACCAAGACCGGGCCCAATACCTGGGAAGTCGCCATCTTCAAGCAGTCGGACGCCGCCGCCGACACCTCCTTCCCCTATGGAGGCGACGAAATGGTCGGCACGGCGACGCTGACATTCGATCCGTCCAACGGCAAGCTCACGACCACGCCGCAGAACGTTAAGGTCACCATTCCCGGAGCGCCCACCGTCCCCCCCGGGCCGGATCAGGAAATCGTTATCGACCTGTCCAAGATGACCCAGCTCGACAAGAGCTACACCGTGGTCGACGCCAAGGTGGACGGCGCCGCACCCAGCGGCATCAAGGGCGTGCAGATCGCCGAGGACGGCATCGTCTACGCGCAGTACGAGAACGGCGCGATGAAGCCGATCTTCCGCGTGCCGATCGCGGACGTCCCCAGCCCCGACCTGATGCACGTGCTTCCGGGCAACGTCTTCGTGCCGACCAGCGATTCCGGCGATGTGCGGCTCGGCTTCCCCAATGAGGGCGACAGAGGCAAGATCGTCGCTGGCGCGCTGGAAAACTCCAATGTCGACATCGCGCAGGAACTGACCGACATGATCGAGGCGCAGCGGAGCTATACCGCCAACTCGAAGGTGTTCCAGACCGGCGCGGACCTCATGGACATTCTAGTCAATCTCAAAAGGTAGCTAGTCAATCTCAAAGATGGGCTCGGCCGACGCCGGACAGGAATAGAGCATGTCACTTTCCACCGCACTCAACATCGCGCAATCGTCGCTTCTCAACACCGGCATCCAGACAAGCGTCGTTTCGCGCAATGTGATGGAGCAGAAGAACAGCGACTATTCCCGACGCACTGCGGTGGTGTCGAGCCTCGCTCCCGGTGCGCGCGTCGTGGTCATCCAGCGCGCCACCAGCGAACAGCTCTTCCGCCAGAACCTGGCGGCGACATCTTCTTGGAGCGCCCAGAGCACGATTTCCGGCGGCCTCGACAGGCTCGACCTGTCGGTCAACGGCGTGGACGGCGCCTTGAACCCCGCCTCGATGATCACCGAACTGCAGAAGGCACTGCAGATCTATTCGGCCTCGCCTTCGAATCGGACCCTGGCCGACAACGCGGTCAGCGCCGCGCAACAGGTCGTGCGCAGCCTCAATGACGGCGCAGCCGCCATCCAGACCTTCAGGGCGGAAGCGGATCAGGAGATCGCCGCATCCGTCGACGATCTCAATTCGTTGCTCGCCCAGTTCAAGGACGTCAACAACGCGATCGTCGCCGGCACCCGTTCCGGGCGCGACGTGAATGACGCCCTCGATCAGCGCGACGCCCTGCTGAAGAAGATTTCGGAATATGTTCCGATCTCCAGCTTCACCCGCAGCGACAACGACATGGTGATCACGACGACGGACGGCACCACGCTGTTCGAAACCGTGCCGCGCAAGGTTTCGTTCCAGCCTTCCCCGGCCTATGCGCCGGGTGCCGCCGGCAACCAGATCTACATCGACGGCGTGCCGCTCCAGGCAGGCGCCGGCGGCAACACGACATCCGGCGGCAAGCTCTCCAGCCTCCTGCAGCTACGCGACGGCGTGGCCATCACCATGCAGCAGCAACTGGACGAGGTCGCACGCGGCCTCATCACCGCCTTCGCGGAAGCCAAGCCAGGCATGCCGGCCGATGCGGCCGGGCTGTTCACCTGGTCGGGCGCGCCCGGCATCCCGGACGACGGCACGCTGGTCCCCGGACTGGCGCGCGATATTTCGGTCAACGGCGCCTTCGTGGCCAATTCGCAGCTGTTGCGCGACGGCGGTGCCAATGGCCCGGACTATGTTCACAACACCGATGGCGGCGCATCCTATGCCGACCTGCTGCTGGCGTACAACGAGCGCCTTGACACACCGATGGACTTCGACCCCGCGGCCGGCAACGGCGACAAGGCGAGCCTGACGGGCTATTCATCCAACGCCGTGGGCTGGTTCCAGGGACTGCGGCAGGACGCCTCCCGCGCTTCGGACTCCAAGGAAGCGCTGGCAGTGCGCACGGCCGAGGCCCTGTCCAACGACATTGGCATCAATGTCGACATGGAAATGTCGAACCTGCTCGATCTCGAGCACTCCTATCAGGCGTCGGCGCGTCTCATCCAGGCTGTTGACGACATGCTGTCGGCCCTGCTCGCGGCTGTGAGGTAATGCCATGAAAGCAAGTTTTGTCTCATCATCGGCCATCTCCGAGGCCATGCGCTATTCGCTGATGAAGACCCAGGCGGACCTCATCAAGGCTCAGAAAGAGAACGCAACCGGCTTCGTGGCGGACAAGGGCCTGGCGCTTGGCGTGCGCACTTCCCAGTCGGTGACGTTCAACCGCGAGCTGGACCGCATCAGGGGCATCATCGACTCCAACGCGCTCGCGGACACGCGGCTTTCCGCCACGCAGCAGGTGCTCGACCAGCTTGCCTCGGCCGGCCAGTCTCTCATGACCGCGCTGACGACCGCCACCTCCGGCGCGGTTCAGAACTCGGTCACGCGCGACAGCGCCACCGACCTCCTGAAGAGGCTGACGGCCGTGCTGAACACCAACCTGAACGGCGAATACATCTTCGCGGGCATCAATACGGACGCGAAGCCGATCAGCGACTTTTTCCAGCCTGGCTCGTCGTCGAAGGCCGCCTATGACAACGCCTACGCCCAGTACCTCACCGACACCGGTGCCGATCCGGCCAACCCGTTTCCGACCGCGGCCGATATAGACACGTTCACCAACGGCTATCTGGAGCCCATGTTCATGGGTAGCGACTGGAGCGAATGGTCCAGCGCCTCCGATCAGCCGATCAACAGCCGCATTGCGCTGAACGAAACCAGCGAGACATCCGTCAGCGCGAACAACCTCGGCATCCGCAAGATAGCGATGGCCGCCACCATGATCAGCCAGCTTCTGTCCGACGACCTCGACAGCAGCGCCAGCTCCGAACTGATCACCAAGGCCATGTCGCTGGTCGCCGGTTCATTGAGCGACCTGGTCGACCTGCGCTCCCAAACGGGCATTGCGCAGAAGCGCCTCAGCGACGCCACCGAGCGGCTGGGCCAGCAGAGCAACATCATGGAAAAGCATATCCTGTCGCTGGAGGGCGTCGATCCCTATGAGGCTCTCACGCGAGTTTCCGATCTTACATCGCACATCGAAACCGCCTATTCGCTCACGGCGCGCATCCAGCAGCTCAGCCTGCTGAAATATCTGAGCTGACCAGGAGCACCATGTACCAGTTTTCCTACGCCGACATTCAGGACGACTCCGTAGCCGACGCCAAGGACCGCGAGAAGCAGCTTCTCAGCCGGTCGATCGACCTCTTGGTCGAGGCGAAAGCCACCGGCGTGGGTTCGCGACAGGCGGTGGAGGCGATCTACTTCCTCAATCGTCTGTGGACCGTTTTCATCGAGGATCTCGGCAATCAGGAAAATGCGCTGCCGCGCGAATTGAGGGCCAACCTGATCTCGATCGGGCTCTGGCTGCTGCGCGAAGCCGAGGAAGTGCGCACCGGCCGCTCCGACAATTTCGAGGGACTGATCGAGGTGTCGCAGATCATCCGCGACGGCATTCAATGAAGAGCACGCTGAAGATCTCGTTGAAGCCGAACGAGAAGATCTACCTCAACGGCGCAGTCATCAGGGTCGATCGCAAGGTCACGCTGGAAGTGCTGAACGACGTGCAGTTTCTGCTGGAAGGCCACGTGCTGCAGCCGGAAGACGCTTCCACGCCCCTGCGCCAGCTCTACTTCATGATCCAGATCATGCTCATGAACCCGACCGGGGCGGCCGAGGCGCGTGCGCTGTTTCGCCAATCGCTGCCGAGGATGCTGGAGACCTTCAAGGACCCCGAAATCCGCACCGGCCTCATCGAAGTCGAGCGCATGGTCGGCGCCGACCGCGTCTACGAGGCATTGAAGGCCGTGCGCGCGCTTTATCGTCTTGAGGAAAAGGTCCTCGCAGCCGACAGCGCGGTCTACCCTGAGCCTCGCGCACTCGCCGTAGGAGAATAGCAATGGCCATGACCGTCGGACCCGTGAACAACAACCCGACCAACACGGACAACACCACCGACCAGACATCGAAGACGGCGGTGGACTACCAGTCGTTCCTGCGCCTGCTCATCGCCGAGATGCGCAACCAGGACCCGACGAATCCGATGGATTCGACGCAATACGTCGCCCAGCTCGCCTCCTTCTCGCAGGTCGAGCAGTCGGTGCAGATCAACAACAAGCTGAACGAGCTCCTGCAGTCGCAGACATTGTCTCAGGCCGACGCCCTGATCGGGCGCACCATCACCTCGGCCGACGGCACGGTCTCTGGCGAAGTCACCTCGGTCAAGCTCTACTCCGACGGCATCGTCGCCGTTCTGAAGGACGGCACGCAGGTCGTCGTCGGCCCCGGCATCACGGTGCAGCCGACAACGGCCGACGCAGAAGCCGACGCATGAACGAGGCCGATGCCCTCGACATCGTCCAGTTCGCCATCTGGACGGTGTTGACCGCCTGCGGGCCGGTCGTGGCGGTGGCCATGATCGTCGGCGTGGGCATCGCTCTGGTGCAGGCTCTTACGCAGATTCAGGAAATCACGCTCACCTTCGTGCCGAAGATCGTCGCCATCATGCTGGTGGTGGCCCTGACCGGCCCCTTCATGGGCGCCCAGATTTCTTCCTTCGCCAATGTGATCTTCGAACGGATCGAGCGCGGCTTCTAAAGCGTTTTGCAGTCAGGCGGAAACGCTTGGCGTCGCGCAAATGCGGCAAGACGAGACGGCGCGAAGTAAGGCACTGTCGGGACAACCACCGCTCCAGGTCCTGGCAATTCAAGAAAACGTCATCGCGGCCCGACGAATCCGAAAATCCGGGATCGATTTTGGACAGAGTCTGTGCCTAGACTGTGGACGCAGTACCAGGGGGCTCACCCAACCTGAAGACGCCGGAGAGCGGTCCGCTGTCTTTGCGACAACCGACTGGATCGGGAGAAAACGCATGACAAAGAGATCGCTTCTGCCGCTGTTGCTCGCGGCTCCCCTGCTTGCCGCCGCGCCGGCACACGCCAAGCCGACCAAGGCGCTGGACCTTCCCAACGACCTGGCCAAGGTCCGCATTGACAGCCCGGCCGGCGAGGTCACGCTGACGACCGCGACCGATGAGCCCTACCGCGCGACGATCGCGGCCCGCGAGAGAGGTTCCAAGTCTTCCGAAAGCTATCTCGCGGCCTGCCAGGCGCTGGTTTCCGCCAAGGTCCAGGGTAACGCGCTGATCATCGAGGTGGCTTCTCCCGCATCCTCCGACCTGAACGACTGCTCCTACGAGATCGTCGCCAACATCCCCGCCAAGGCCGATGTCTCCATCAAGCAGCATGGCCTGCAGGCTTCGCTCAATGGCGAGTTCAACTCGGTGAACACCGACACCGACGCCGTAAAGCTGTTGTTCGAGGGACATGCCACCGATCTCGCCATGAAAAGCCAGGCGGTCGATGCCGACATCAGCTTCACCCAGGTGAACCACGACGAAACCATAGATATTGACAGCAAGGCGCTCAGCGCCACGCTGGACTTCGGCGACGCCAAGCCGATCAGCTATTCGGTGGACGGCGTGGCCTCGTGGGTCGACAGCCAGCTTCCCAACACGCCGGGGGCGAAACCGTCCATCCGCCTGAAGGCCATGTCCGTCCGGGCGACCATACGCTGAAGCACGATCCCGAAAAGCTGCAGACTTTTCGGACAAGATCATGCTTCAAGAACGAAAGCTTGGAGTGAGATGCTGATTCAGGGAAAAGTCATCTCGCTTCAAAGCGGCGTTCGGGCGCGTCAGCCTGCCAGTTGCCGCGCCTTGAGCCAGAGAAACAGCGGAATGCGGTTGTAGCGCTGGAGGGCGGCGCTTTCCGCTGCCGGCAGCGGCTCGCGCAGCGCCGTGATGGCGAACCCCGCGGCTTCCAGCGCGGCGGCATAAGACTCCAGTGGCTGCGACCAGCCGGCGAATTCCATGCGCAGCCCGTCCCGCTCCTCCATGCCTTCGAACCTCTCGGTGCCGAAATAGCTCCCTTCCAGCACAAAAGGCGCGTCCAGCTCAGGCCCGGCGAAACGGCCGCGATCGCGGAACGGATGCACCAGCGAAATGATGAGTTCGCCGCCGGTTTTCAGCACACGGCCGATTTCCTTCAGCGTCGCCGGCACATTCTCCACGTCCATCAGCACGTTGTAGGCAACGGCCTTGTCGAAACGACCGTCCTCGAACGGCATCTTCTTGCCGTCGGCCACCACGTAATCGTCGGCCGAATCCGCTTCGCGAGCTGCTTCGACCAGTTGGGCCACGGTGTCGAGAGCGGTCACGCGGTAGCCGAGCGTCTTGAATTCGCGTGATACCCTGCCTTCACCGCAGCCGACGTCGAGCACATCGCCGCCGCCGCGACCGATAAATTCCAAAAAGGCGTCGCGATAGGCCCAGAACGCATCGTGCTTCGGCTCTCGTGCCCAGCGAATCCAGTCCTGCGCCACGCGCGACCAGTGCTCCTTGTCCGCCGCCTGCTTGTTCATGATGCCTCCTGTGACCCGTCCTCGTGCGCGAATCGGCGACAATAGCCGACCCGGCCCGGAAGTTCGATGCTCGTTTTGAGAACGCTCGCCTTCCTCATCCCGGGAGACCGCCTCCCATGCTCGCGCAAGCTTGGCGCTCTAAGGTCACGGCGTCCGCCTTGCCCGCCGGCGGGCGACGAGCATGGAGAAGCAAGTGGCCATCGCAGAGACAATGACCTCCGGCACCGCCAGCAGAAGCGGTCGCGACGTCTTCTTCGCGCTCGGCATCGTCGTCATCCTAGCGGTCCTGTTCCTGCCGATCCCGGCTTTCCTCATCGACGTTGGCCTCGCCTTCTCCATCGCGCTGTCGGTGTTGATCCTGATGGTGGCGCTGTGGATCCAGCGGCCGCTGGACTTCTCGTCCTTCCCGACGATCCTGCTGATCGCCACCATGCTGCGCCTGTCGCTCAACATCGCCACGACGCGCATGATCCTGTCGGAAGGCAATATCGGCACCCATGCCGCCGGCTATGTCATCAGCGGCTTTTCCCAGCTCGTCATGAGCGGCGATTTCGTGATCGGTCTGATCGTTTTCCTGATCCTGATCATCGTCAACTTCATCGTCATCACCAAGGGCGCCACCCGTATCGCCGAAGTGGGCGCCCGCTTCACCCTCGACGCCATCCCCGGCAAGCAGATGTCGATCGATGCCGACCTTTCCGCCGGCGTCATCGACGACAAGACCGCGCAGCTTCGCCGCCGCGAGCTGGAGGAGGAAAGCTCCTTCTTCGGCTCCATGGACGGTGCCTCGAAATTCGTGCGCGGCGACGCCATCGCCGGCCTCATCATCACCGCCATCAACATCGTCGGCGGCATCGCCATCGGTTATTTCCGCCACAGCATGGACATCGGCCAGGCCGCCGACATCTTCGTGAAACTATCCGTGGGCGACGGCCTCGTCACCCAGATCCCGGCGCTGATCGTTTCGCTGGCCGCCGGCCTGCTGGTGTCGAAGGGCGGCACGCGCGGTTCGGCCAATCAGGCCATTTTCGGCCAGCTCGGCGCGCATCCGCGCGCGCTCTACGTGGCTGCCGTGCTGCTGGTGGTGCTGTCGCTGATGCCGGGCCTGCCGATGTTCCCCTTCGTCACGCTGGCCGCCGCGATGGCGGCAGTGGGCTACGTCATCCCCCGCCGCGAGCAGGAGCGCCTCGCCGCCGCCAAAGCGGTCGAACAGGAAGCCAAGGCCAGCAAGGAGGAAGAGGAGAAGAACTCGCTCAAGAACTCGCTCAAGACCGCCGAGATCGAGCTTCTGATCGGCAAGCAGCTCTCTGCCAAGCTGCTGCTGGCGCATCAGGAACTGGCCTACCGCATGAACAAGATGCGCAAGAAGTTCGCGCAGCAATATGGCTTCGTGGTGCCGGAGGTGCGGCTGACCGATGATGTCAGCCTGCCGGGCAAGACCTACCAGATCAAGGTGCACGGTACGGTGGTGGCCGAATACCAGATGCGCGTGGGCGAGGTCATGGTGCTGCTCGGTCAGCGCGACGTGCCCGACATTCCCGGTGAGGAAGTGCGCGAGCCAGCCTTCGGCATGCGCGCCTATTCGGTGCCGGACATGTTCAGCGAAGACCTCAAGCGCGAGCAGTACACCTATGCCGACAACATGTCGGTGCTGCTGACGCATCTGTCGGAGGTGATCCGCAACAACCTGCCGCAGCTTCTCTCCTACAAGGACATGAAGGCGCTGCTGGACCGGCAGGACCCCGAATATCGCAAGCTGGCCGACGAGATCTGCACCTCGCACATTTCCTATCCGGGCCTGCAGGCGGTGCTGAAACTGCTACTCGCCGAGCGCGTGTCGATCCGCAACCTGCACCTCATCATCGAGGCGATCGCCGAGATCGCGCCGCATGTGCGCCGCACCGAGCAGATCGTGGAGCATGTGCGCGTGCGCATGGCCCAGCAGATCTGCGGCGACCTCAGCGAAGGCGGCGTGCTGAAGGTGCTGCGGCTCGGCAACCGCTGGGACCTTGCCTTCCACCAGGCCCTCAAGCGCGACGCCAAGGGCGAGGTGCGCGAGTTCGACATCGACCCGCGCCAGCTCGAGGAATTCGGCCAGGAAGCCACCAAGGTCATCCGCGGGCATCTGGAAGCGGGCGAGCGCTTCGTCATCGTCACCGCGCCGGATTCGCGCCCCTATGTGCGCATGATCATCGAGCGGCTGTTCTCCACGCTGCCCGTGCTTTCGCATGTCGAGATCGCGCGCGGCGTCGAGATCAAGGTGCTCGGAACCATTTCGTGAGCGTAACGCCCGAAACAGTGGTGCTGGCGGCCTTCGTCGCCTTTTGCCGCATCGGCGGATGCTTCCTCGTCATGCCGGGGCTTTCCAGCGCGCGCGTGCCGGTGCAGGTCCGGCTGTTCGTGGCCGTGGCCGCCACTTTCGCGCTGCTGGTGCATCTGTGGGACCACATCGTGCCCTTCATCGACCGCCGTCCGCAGGTGCTGGCGCCGATGATCGTTTCGGAGCTGATGATCGGCGGGCTGATCGGCGGAATGGCGCGGCTCTACGTGCTGGCGCTCCATTTCATCGGCTCAGCCATCGCCATGCTGATCGGCTATGGCGGCATGGGCGGCTCGGCGATCGAGGAGAACGAACCGCAGGCGGCACTCGCCAGCATCATCTCCTTCTCGGCGCTGCTGCTGCTCTTCGTGTTCGACTTTCACCACGAGATCATCAAGGCGCTGGTGACCTCCTACGAGGTCGCGCCGCTCGACGCCTTCTTCAACCCGCGCGAGGCGCTGGTCGACATTACCGACACGCTGTCGGAGAGTTTCCTGATCGTGCTGCGGCTGGGCAGCCCGTTCATCGCCTATGCCATACTGGTCAACCTGACCATAGGCTTCGTCAACAAGCTGGTGCCGCAGATACCGATCTACTTCATCTCGATGCCCTTCGTCATCGCGGGCGGCCTGTTCATCTTCTATTTCGCCGTCGGCACCATGATCAGCCTGTTCGCCGACGGCTTCGTTGCCACCACCATCGGGAGATGACCGCCATGACCGATCGCAAGCAGCGGCTGGCCAAGCTGGTAAGGGTGCAAAGGCAGCTCAAGGCGTTGCACGAAACGCGCCATGCCGGCTTCCTGTCGGAAGCGGTGGCGGCGGAAAACGAAGCGGTCGAGCTTGCCAGCCGCTTCGATGCCGAGGGGTCGCTGTCGGGCATGTTCCCGGATGTCTACCATCGCCGCATCGGCAAGGCGGTCGCGCGCAAGCAGGAGCATGAGGAACTCGCCCGTGCCGAGGCCGGGAAGCTGGCGGTGGCGACCGCGCGCACCAACATGGTGGAGCGCGCCTATCGGGAAGTGCGGCAGTGGGACGAACGCCTGACAGCCGACCGCGACCGGCTGGAAATCATCGAACGCAAGGCAGCGGCGGACGACCGGTAAGGTTGCCACAAGCTTGCCCGCCCATAATGCATGCTGCATTAACCTGACGAAGGACAACCATCCTTGGCGATCTCTCCTCCCAGCGACATTGTCTTGGACGTTGCACGCGCGGTCGAGCCGACGGGCGTGGAGCAGGCCCGGGCGGAGCTGGCCAGGCGCGCCAATACGGCAAGCGGCGGCATGTCGGCAAGTTTCTCGCTGGGCGAGATCGGCCGCTACGGCAAGCCGGCCGCCGCCAGCGCGGATGCCAAGGCGCCCGACGCCTTCAAGCGGTTCGAGGCGATGGTGCTGCAAACCTTCGTGCAGAACATGATGCCCAAGGACGCCGAAAACGTATACGGCAAGGGCCTGGCAGGCGACATGTGGAAATCCATGCTCGCCGGCAAGATCGCCGACGTCATGGCCGAGCGCGGGGGCATCGGCATCGCCGACCGCGTGCTGGGCGACCACTATATGGAAGGCAAGGAAAAGAAGGCCGTGGGCCCGGTTTCCGGTGGGCTCGGCAAGGCCGAACTGGATGAGCAGAACCGCCTTTCGACGGCTCTCGTGCAGGATTTGCAACGCAAGCTGACCCGCGACCTTCTCAGCGACAAAGCCGCCACCGCTGCCCCTTCGGGAACAAAAATCTAATAATAGAAACGGGATAGACCGATCATGACCGAACCGCAGCCGACCGTTCAGAACCTGCCGGCGCAGGCCAGACCCGCATCCGCGGCGCGGCTCGGCAATCTGGCGGCCATCATCGGGCGCATCGTGGAGGCCGTGGACGAGGAGACCGCCGCGATCCGCGCCGGCCGTGGCGACTTCGACATCAAGGCCGCCAACATGCGCAAGAGCCGCTATCTCTATGAGCTCACCCGCGCCACCAAGGGCATCGAGGACGGGGAAATGCTGGCCGAGCATCGCGAAAGCCTGCTGCACCTGCGCGAACGGCTGGCCGCGAACGAGTCGGTGATCCTGGCGCATATGAACGCGGTGGGCGAGGTCGCCACGCTCATGAAGGATGTCATCCAGCGTGCCGAAAACGACGGCACCTACACGGAAGGTGAGTTCGGGTGGGCCCGTTGATCAAATTCATCGGCGCGGCGGTGTGGATCTGCATCGCCACGCTCGGGGCGGTGTTCTATTCGTTCCAGACCTCCGGCGCCAAGCCGGAGGCGGACGCGCTGCCGCCGCTGATGGGCGGCCTCAAATATGTCCAGACCAACATCATCACCGTGCCGGTGTTCAACAAGGCCAATGTCGAGGGCTATTTCCTCGCCCGCCTCGTCTATACCGCCGACCCCAGGGAACTGAAGAAGCTGACGGTTCCCGCTGAATCCCTGATCACCGATCAGGTCTATTCCTACCTCTACGCCAATCCGCAGATCGACTTTTCCAACCGCGCGAGTTTCGATCTCGACGCTTTTCGCAACGGCGTCCGCGACAGCATCAACGCGCGCGTCGAGCAGAAGCTGATCCATGAGGTCATCATCGACCAGATCGACTTCCTCACCCGCGAAGAGACCCGCAGCAAGACCAGCTCGCGCCATGACATCGGAGTGCCGGTCACGTCCAACACCTCGTCCGGCGCCGGTCACTGATCGGCGCGAGTCGATTGACGTTTACGTCAACGAGAGGCTATACCATGGCCTCTCGCCGCTTTCCGGAAGCGGCCGCGCGAACATTTTTTGGAGAGTTGTGATGGGCGTTGAAGCAGTTGCCGATAAGATCAGGTCGCGCGTGGAAGCTACCGGCTTCGACGGTTCGGTGAAGTTCGACACCGGCGGCGACGGCGTCATCGTCATCGACGGCAACACGGTTTCCACCACCGACGCGCCGGCCGACTGCACCATCCGGCTGAGCCTCGACGATCTGGCGTCGATGATCAGCGGCGATCTCAGCCCCACCACCGCCTTCATGACCGGCAAGCTCAAGGTCGAGGGTGACATGTCGATCGCCATGGCGCTCAGCCAGATCATCTGATCCGGGACAGATATTTAGCCAGCAAAAAGCCCGGCGTTTTGTGAGCCCCGGGCTTTTTCTTTTTGGGTTTCAGGCGGCAGTTTCCATGCCTGCCGAACGCTGCCTGTGGCCGGCCGCCTTCAGCACGCCACGGGCTCCATCAAGCGCGCCCTCGACCAGTTCCAGCGCCAGGAAGCGGTGTCGCTCATAGGGTCCCGGCATCGCGAGCGAGCCGGTCTTATCGGCCGAGAAACCGAAGCGCGCATAGTAAGGCGCGTCGCCCACCAGCAGGATCGCCCTGTGGCCG
>Ga0187815_10000306_pt1 | contig 24371 bp, 19 predicted proteins | sample NC_S_5_FD_132962 | JGI IMG/M metagenome (GOLD analysis project Ga0187815, IMG submission 132962) | Wetland sediment microbial communities from Neuse River Estuary, North Carolina, USA - ASW-S_5 | ecosystem: Environmental > Aquatic > Freshwater > Wetlands > Sediment | place: USA: North Carolina...
CGCCTCTACCGCACCGGCGACCGCGGCCGATGGCGGCCCGACGGCACCCTCGAACACCTCGGCCGCGCCGATTTCCAGATCAAGCTCCGCGGCTTCCGCATCGAACCCGGCGAGATCGAGGCGATCGCCCGCGAGGACGCCGCTGTGGCGGATGCGGCGGCGGTGCTGTGCGAGTTTTCCGGCCACGACCAGCGCCTGGTGCTCTACGTCGTCGCCGCCGAGGCGGAAGGCAGCCTGCTGCCGCGCCTGCGCGGCGCGCTGGAAGCGCAACTGCCGGGCTACATGCGGCCACAGCACATCGTGCGGCTGGAAGCGTTGCCGCGGACACCGAACGGCAAGCTGGACCGCAAGGCGCTGCCGCCGCCGGTGGCGACGGCCGGGCGCGAGCCCGCCGGGCCGGGCGCGGATGACGATCCGCGCCACCGCTACCTGGGTGCCGTGTGGTGCGAGTTGATCGGCGTGAGCGCGGTGGCGCCGCAGGACAACTTCTTCGATGTCGGCGGCCACTCGCTGCTGGCGGTGGAGCTGGCCGCACGCGTGCAGCGCGAGACCGGCGTGCGGCTGAACCTGCTGGATATCGCCAGCAGCACCCTCGCCGCGCTGGCCGGACAGTTGCCCGAACCCGCCGCGACCGGGCAGAACGGCCATTTCGGGCACCGCCTGCGACGACTGCTGGGGCTGCGCTGATGCAGACGCCGGACTGCAACAGCACCGTCACGCCAATCGCCATCGCGGAGTGCAATCACCATAATGACGACACCGTTTCGGTCAATGAATGTTGACAGGGGATTGCTCGAAACAGGAACCCGCATGAACGATTCTATTGATGCCCGATACACGGAGCCGGATGGCGGCCCCGTCTTTCCGTTGAGCGAAATCCAGAAGGAACAATGGCTGGCCGGCCAGTATGGCGACGGCGCCTTGCTGGCGCTCGCCCACCTCACCCTGGTGAGGCTGGACGGCCCATTGCAGGCCGCCACGCTGGAGCAGGCTGCCGCCCACCTGTGGCGGCGACATTCCGGCCTGCGCGTCGGGCTGTCGGCCGATGGCTGCAGGCAGCATGTGCGTGACGGCTTGCCGCTGCCGTGGACGCAGCTCGATTTCTCGCCGGACGGCGCGGCAGCGGAAGCGCGTCTCGCCGCACACGTACAGGCGCGCCTGCGCACGCCGTTCGACCCGGCCGTGCCGCCGCTGCTGCAGCTGGAGCTGGTGCGCCTGGGCGAGGACCGTCATGCCCTGCTGCTGCATGCGCATGAACTCGTGCTCGACCGCTGTGCGGGCGGGCGCCTGCTGGCCGAGCTGGCCCACTGCTACGGCGAACTGGCCGCGGGCCGGGAGCCGGTGGCGACGCCCCTGCCATGGCTGCAGTCCGGCTTCGAGGTACCCGCCGAAGCGCTCGCCTGGTGGCGCGCGCGCTATGCCAGCCTGCCCGATCCGCTGGCGCTGGCCGCCGACCGTCCGGCGCCGGTGCGGCGGCAGTTCGACGCCGTAGGCGCGCGGCGCGTGCTGCCGCCACACGCGGTCGCCCGCCTGCGGCAGCTGGCGCAGCGCTGCGGCGTGGCGCTGCACGAGCTGCTGTTCGGCGGCTACGCGGCTTTCCTCATGCGCATGAGCGGGCAACGCGACTTCGCCGTCGGCGTGCCGGTCAGCGTGCAGGGCGGCCCGCGACATATCCTGCCGGTGCGCGTGGGTATAGAGCCGGCGCAGGACGTAGCCGGGCTGCTCGCGCACGTCGCCGGCGCGCTGCGCGATGCCGAGGCGCACGGCCAGGTCACCGTGATGGGCCTGCTGCGCACACTCGACCTGCATCGCCGCGGCGCCGAGGCCGCCCTCATCGATGTCTCCTTCGAGTTCGATCCGGCGATGCCGGAATTCACCTTCGCCGGCCTGCGGCACCGCGTGGTCGATGGCGGGCGCGTCGCGCTGCCGGGCGAACTGCAGGCGCGCTTGGCGCCGGAAGGCGACGCACTGACCGTCGATTTCCACGGCTCGGCCGCGCGCTTCGACGCCGCCACGCTGCAACGCTGGCTGGGCCACTACGTCACCCTGCTCGAGGCCCTCGCGGATGCGCGCGATCCGGCGACGCTGCCGCTCGCCGAGCTGCCCCTGCTCGACGCCGCCGGGCGCGCCCAGGTGCTTTATGCGTGGAACGACACCGCGCGCGACTACGACCGCAGCCTCGGGCTGCCGGCGCTGATCACCGCTCAGGCGGAACGCACCCCGGAGCGCGTCGCCGCCGAATGCGCCGGCGAGCCGCTGGACCACGCCACGCTCGATCAACGCACCCACGCGCTGGCGCGGGCGCTGGCACGACGCGGCATCGGCCGCGGCGACCTGCTCGGCGTGTACGTGCCGCGCAGCCTGGACATGCTGGTCGCGGTGCTGGGCATCCTGAAGAGCGGCGCCGCCTACGTGCCGCTGGACCCGGAATTCCCGCAGGAACGGCTCGGCTACATGGCCGAACATGCCGGCCTGCGCCACCTGCTGGTCACGCCTGCCCTGCATCCGCCGCCAGGGCTGAGTGCGGGACGCGAGTGCCTCGTGGTCGGCGAGCTTGCCGCCGAGGCGGCGGGCGATGCGCCGCTGCCGGCCGTGCACGGCGACGACCTGGCCTACGTGCTGTTCACCTCCGGCTCCACCGGCCAGCCCAAGGGCGTGCGCATCCTGCACCGCAACCTGGTCAATTTCCTTGAGAGCATGCGCGAACGGCCGGGCTACAGCGCCGACGACACGCTGTGCGTGGTCACCACGCTGTCGTTCGACATCGCCGGGCTGGAGCTGTACCTGCCGCTGGTCAGCGGCGGGCGCATGGTGATCGCCACCGCTGCCGAACACGGCGACCCGCCGGCACTGTACGCGCTGATGGCGCGCAGCGGCTGCACGGTGTTCCAGACCACGCCGTCGCTGCTGCGGCTGCTGCAGGGCATCGGCCGCGAAGACGTGATGCGCAGGCTTCGCCTGTTCGTCGGCGGCGAGGCGATGCCGCTGGCGCTGGCGCGCTCGCTGGCCGGGAGCTGCCTCGAATTGTGGAACCTCTACGGCCCCACCGAGACCACGATCTGGTCGTCGGTGGCACGCATCGAGCCGGGCATGGAACCGATCCCGCTCGGCAGGCCGATCGCCAATACCCGCCTCTACGTGCTGGACGAGCGCAGCGAGCCGGTGCCACCCGGGGTGGTCGGCGAGATATGGATCGCCGGCGACGGCGTGGCCGACGGCTACCTGCACCGGCCGGAACTCACCGCCGAGCGCTTCGTGGACGACCCCTTCGCCGGCGGCCGCATGTACCGCACCGGCGACCGCGGCTTCTGGCGCGACGGCCAGCTGTACTTCAACGGCCGCGCGGACGACCAGATCAAGATCCGCGGCTACCGCATCGAACCCGGTGACATCGAGGCGGCGGCCGCCGCCGAGCCCGGCGTGCGCGAGTGCGTGGCCGTGGCGCGCCGCCTCGGCGACAACGACGTGCGCCTGGTGCTGTACGTGGCCGCCGCAGCGGACGACGGGCTGGACGAACGCCTGCGCGCGCGCCTGCACCGGCAGTTGCCGGTCTACATGCAGCCGCAGCACATCGAGCGGCTGGACGCCCTGCCGAAGACGCCGAACGGCAAGACCGACCGCAAGGCCTTGCCGCAGCCGTCCGCGGCTGCGCTGCGCGGCGTGCGGACGCACGCGGACGCGATGACCGACCCGCGCCAGGCCTACCTGGCCGCGATCTGGCGCGAGCTGATCGGCGTGGAGCAGGTGAGCGCCAACGACAGCTTCTTCGACCTGGGCGGCCATTCGCTGCTTGCGGTGGAGATGGTGGCGCGCGTGCAGCGGGAGACCTCAGTGCGGCTGCAGCTGATCGACGTGGCCTCCGGCACGCTGGCGATGCTGGCCAGCGAACTGCCCGCGAAAGCGAAAGGCGCCCCGTGGCTGTCGCTGTTGATGCTGCGGTTGCATCGCTGGCTGGGGCTGGGTCTGTGGTTTGTCACGGACAACGCATGGGGGAATGACCTTGGTTGGCTTTGCCAGTGAAGTCTTTGCGTTATCGGCACTCGGCCTGGTGCACGTCTTCGTGGGCTATCCGCTGTGGGTGCTCGCGCTGGCCCGCTGGCGGCCGCGCCCGGTGCAGCGGCGGGTGTGGACGCCTCGGGTCACCGCGGTACTCGCGGTGCACGACGGCGCGGCGCACGTGCAGGCCAAGCTGGCCAACCTGCTTGCGCTGGACTACCCACCCGGCCTGCTCGACATCGTGGTGGCCTGCGACGGCTGCCGCGACGACACGGCGGCCTGTGCCCGCGCGCTGGGCAATGCGCGCATCCGCGTGCTGGAATTCGCCGAACGGCGCGGCAAGGCCGCCTGCCTCAACGACGCAGTGGCGCAGGCGCGCGGCGACGTGCTGCTGATGACCGACGTGCGCCAGCGGCTGGAGCCGGACGCGCTGCGCCAGCTTGTGGTGAACCTGGGGGATGCGCACGTGGGCGCGGTCGGCGGGCAGCTGCGCCTGTTCGACGCACACACCGGCTTTGCCCGCGGCATCGATGCGTACTGGCGCTACGAGACGCTGATCCGCGCCAGCGAGAGCCGCTCCGGCTCGGTGATCGGCGTCAGCGGCGCGCTGTACGCGATGCGCCGCTCGCTGTACCGGCCGCTGCCGCCGGGCACCGTGCTGGACGACGTGCTGGTGCCGATGCAGGTGGCCGCGGCCGGGCTGCGCGTGGTGTACGAGCCGGCCGCGGTAGCCTGGGACGGCAGCTCGCAGCAGCCGCGCGAGGAGCAGCGCCGCAAGATCCGCACGCTGGCCGGCAACTACCAGCTGGTGCAGCTGGCGCCTTGGCTGCTGCTGCCGTGGCGCAACCCGTTGTGGTTCCGCTTTGTCAGCCACAAGCTGCTGCGCCTGCTGGCGCCGTGGCTGCTGCTGGCGCTGGCGCTCTCGGCGACGCTGCTGGCGACGCGGCATGTACTGTTCGCGGCGACCGCGCTGGGGTTGCTCGCAACCCTCGCCGCGGTGGTTGCCGGGCGCCTGTTGCCGGCGCTGGGCGGCCGCCAGCCCGTGCGGCTGCTGACCGCGTTCTGCTATCTCAACCTGTTCGCCGCGCAGGCGCTGCTGGCGTTCGCGCGCAACCGGAGGCTGCACCTGTGGTGATCCAGTGGCACGTCCGGTGCTTTCTTTCGACGGCACGCAATGGTGCGCCTGCGGGCACCTGCGGGGAGTGGCGCGCATGTTCCTGCTGATCCTCGTCTACCTCGCCTTCGCGATCGTCCGCCCGCAGGACTTCCTGCCCGGCATGGCGGGCCTGCCGGTGATGTCGCTGACCCTGCTGCTGGCCTTCGTCGGCTGGCTGCTGCGCGGCGCGCGCACGCCCGGTGCGCCGCAGTTCCTGCTGTTGCCGCTGTTCGTGCTGATCGCGATGGCCTCGATGGTGGTCAATGGCTGGTCCGGCGGCATGGAATACGTGATCGAACAGATGGGGCCCTCGCTGATCGTATTCTTCGTGCTGGCGAGCGCCATCGACGATCCCCGCCGCACCGCCACCACTTTCGCGGTGATCGGGCTGTGCGCGATGGTGCTGGCTCTGCACAGCCTGCAGCAGGCGAGCCACGGCGTGGGCTGGACCGGCATGACCCTGGGCGAGGACGGGCGCATCCGCTACGTGGGCATTTTCAACGATCCCAACGACCTCGGCCTGCTGTTCGTGATGGCGCTGCCGATGCTGTTCTGCGTCGCCTCGCGCGCCGGCTTCCTCGGCCGCTGGTTCTGGCGCGCCGGCATTGTGCTGCTGCTGGCCGGCATTTACCTGACCAAGTCGCGCGGCACCCAGCTGGCGGTGCTGGTGATGGGCGCGATCTGGCTATGGCAGAAGCGCGGGCTGCTCACTGCCGGTTCGCTGAGCCTGGCCGGTCTGGTCGGGCTGATGCTGCTGCCGTCCACGCGCATGAATGACCTCGACCCGGACGAGGAGTCCGCCTTCGGCCGCGTGGATGCGTGGTACGAGGGTTTCGACATGTTCAAGACGCACCCGCTGCTGGGCGTGGGCTTCGGCAATTTCACCGACTACAACACGCTGACCGCGCACAACTCCTTCGTGCTGGTGCTGGCCGAGACCGGCTTCCTGGGTTTCGTGACCTGGCTGGCCTTCGTCGGCTACGGCTTCTGGATGATGTGGCGCCTGCTGCGCCTGCAGACCGGGCTGACCCAGGCGATGCAGGCCGCCGTGCGCGCGGTGGCGCCGGCGCGGCCGCAAGCGCGGCTGGCGCTGGCGCGGGCGGTGCCCGGCGGCGTCGGCGTGGCGCGGCGCCCCCCCGCGGCCCCGCGCGGGACGGCCGTCGCGGCAGGTGCGGGGGGGGCCGCGACGGACCACCCGGCCACCGCGGCGGCGGAGCGCCGGGACCGCGCCGAACAAGCGCTGTCGCTGACCCTGTTCTGCGCGCTGTGCGGCTTTTTCACCGCCGCGTTCTTCCTCAGCCGCAGCTACAACATCATGCTCTACACACTGGCCGCGATCGTGGTGGGCCACTACACCAGCCTGCGTCGGCGCCACGACACGCTGCCGCGTTTCACCCTCTCGGCCAGCGGCTGGCGCTGGCTGCCGATCTCGTTGATGATCATCGCGGCGCTCTACGTGCTGGTGGCCGTGCTGCTGCGAATGCCATGACCCTGCGCCCATGACCCCACGCTCGCTCACCCTGCGCAATACGCTGTTCTCCTCGCTGGGGATCTACGTCGAGTATTTCCTCGGCATGGTCTGCGCGGTGCTGATCGCGCGCCACCTGGGACCGCGCCACTACGGCATCTACGGCCTGTTCATCTGGTTCGCGGCGATCGGCATCGTGGTGACCAATTCGGGCATCACCACCGGCGTGATCAAGTTCGTGGCGGAGCTGCGCGGCAGCCGGCAACCCGAGCTGATCCGGCCGATGCTGGCCTACATGCGCAAGGTGCAGCGCTGGCATCTGCTGGTGGTGCTCGGCCTCGGCCTGGGCCTGTACCTGCTGCTCGGGCGGCGTTACGCCGCCGAGCTGGACCTGCTGGAATTCGTGCTGCTCGCGGCGGCGGTAGGCATGCGCGCGCCATACATGTTCAACGTGGCGATCGCGAAAGGCTTCGAGGCCTTCGACGCCACCGCCCGGATCACCCTGGTGGCCGCACCGACCAATCTGGCGCTGGTGGTCGTCGCGATGCTGCTGCACGGCGACATCCTGTGGTTCGTGGTGATGTACACGATCTCCAGCGCGGTGTTCCTGCTCGCCTCGCAGTACCAGGTGCATCGCCTGCTGGCGCCGCTGCCGCGCCTCGGCGACCTGCCGGGCGAGTTGCTGCGGCGTATCCGCCGGCACCTGCGCATCGTCTCGCTGACCATCATCGTGAGCTTCCTGATCGCCAGCGACGTGGAGATCCTGTTCCTCAACCTGTTCGCCAGCGCCACCGCGGCGGGCTACTTCAAGGTGGCCTTCCAGCTGGCCAGCGGCATCATGCTGCTGGTACCCGGCGTGTTCGGCGCGGTACTGCTGCCGATGATGGCAAAGGCGCTGAGCGAAGGCCGTGCCGTGGGCGGCCGCCGCTTCGTGACGGTGACCTCGTACCTGGCGATGCTCAGCGCGCCGATGGTGGCGTTCGGCGCCTGCTTCGCGAGCGCGGTTATCGGGCTGCTGTACGGCACCGCCTATGCCGCCGCCGCTCCGGTATTCGCGCTGTGCATGCTGGCCAGCGCGCTGAACACCTCGGCGCAGGGCGCGACCAGCCTGCTGGTAAGTGCCGACCGCCAGCACGTGATCCTCACGCTCACCCTGCTGTTCGGCGTGTTCAAGATCGGCGTGGACGTGACACTGGTCCGCCATTTCGGGCTGCACGGCGCGATGGCGGCGATCGTGATCGCCGCGGTGGCCAGCTCCTCGGCCTACGTGCTGCTGGGCATGCGCGTCGGCGGGATGCCGCTGGAGTGGCGCCGGCTGGGGCGCATCGTGCTGGCCGCCGCGCTGGCCGGCGCCATCGCCTCGCTGGTGCTGCCGCTGCGCCTGCCGCCGCTGTTCACGCTGCTGCTTGGCGGCCCCCTGCTGGTCGCGGCGTACCTGCCGCTCACGCTGTGGCTGCGCTGCTGGACGGGCGCGGACATCGAGCAGCTGAAGAGCCTGCACCAGCGCTTCGCGGCGGGTCGGCCGCTGCTGCTGGGACGCCTGCTGGCCTGGTCCGGCGCACGCGCGGGGCGGCAGTCGTGAGCGTCTACGAACAGGTGTTCCGCCGGGTGCTCTACCCGGCCTACGAATCGGGCCTGCGCCGGCGCCGCACGCTGGACTTCCTCGCCGGCTACGAGCGCGACCAGTGGCTGGCACCGGAACAACTGCGTGCGCTGCAGCTGGAGCGCCTGCAACGCCTGCTGCGGCACTGCGAACAGCACGTGCCCTGGTACCGCCGCCGCTGGCGCGAGCTCGGCATCGCGGCGGCGGACATCCGCAGCCTGGACGACTACGCGCGCCTGCCGGTGCTGGGCAAGGACGAGATCCGCGCCCACTTCGACGAGTTCAAGGCCGACGGCTGGCACGACCGGCTCCTGTACAAGGCCACCGGCGGCTCCACCGGTCAGCCGATGCGCTTCGGCTACACCCGCGAGAGCAACGAACGGCGTACTGCGGTGATGTGGCGCGGCTATGGCTGGGCCGGCGCACGCATGGGCCGGCGCACGCTGTACGTATGGGGCGGCGCGGTGGGCGAGCCAAAGCGCCTGCACCAGTTCAAGGAGCGGCTGTACCACGCGGCGTTCGCCCGGCGCATGCTCAACAGCTTCCACATGACCGACGCCAACCTCGGCGACTACGTCGACGCCATCGATGCCTACCGGCCCGAGGTGATCGTGGGCTATGTCGGCCCGCTGGTGCGGCTGGCACAGTGGCTGCTCGACCGGCGCCGCACGCTGGCGCGGCCGCCGGCAGCCGTGCTCGGCGCCGCCGAGGCGCTGCACGGCTTCCAGCGCGAACTGATCGAGCGTGCGTTCGGTTGCCCGGCCTACGACACCTACGGCTGCCGCGAGGTGATGCTGATCGCTTCCGAGTGCGAGCACCGGCACGGCCTGCATGTCAACGCCGATCATCTCGTGGTGGAGCTGCACGGCAGCACGGCCGCGGGCGGGAGCGGCGAAGTGCTGCTCACCGACCTGTCCAACTACGGCATGCCGCTGCTTCGCTACGCCAACGGCGACCTGGCCACCGCCAGCTCCGCGACCTGCCCGTGCGGACGCGGCCTGCCGCTGCTGGCGCACGTGGACGGCCGCAAGCTGGACGCGATCCGCACGAGCGCCGGCCATCTGCTGCCCGGCGAGTTCTTCCCGCACATGCTCAAGGACGTGCCTGGCCTGCGCCGCTTCCAGCTGGTGCAGCGCCGGCTCGACCGGCTGGAGCTGTCGCTGGTCTGCGACGAACGCTTCGACGACGATGCGATGGCCTGGATACGCCGCGAACTGGCCAAGGTGGTCGGCGACAGCGTCGCGCTCGAGTGCCGCATCGTCGACGATCTTCCCCTCACGCCCAGCGGCAAGCTGCGCGTCACCGTCTCCGCCCTCACGCCCCCCTCCCCTTGAACGCACCGATGAACATCACCCACATCGTGGAAAACCTCAACCGCGGAGGGCTGGAACGCGTCGTGCTCGACCTGGTCAAGCTGCAGCAGCAGCAGGGCCACCACTGCCAGGTGGTCTGCCTGTTCGAGCGCGGCACGCTGGCGCACGAACTGGATGCCGCCGGCATCCCGGTGCATGCCTGCGGCAAGCGCAGGGGCTTCGACCTGAGGGCACTGTCGCGCGTGCGCAGGCTGATCCGCGCTCACCGCACCGACGTGCTGCACAGCCACAACGCGGTGGCGCATTACCTCGGAGTGCTGGCCAGCCTCGGCCTGGGCGTGGGCAAGCTCATCAACACCCGCCACGGCATGGGCGGCATGCAACGCTGGAACCGCGCGGAAATGCTCTATCGTGCCAGCCTGGCGCGCACCGACGCGGTGGCGATGGTCTGCGAGGCAGCCTGCAATGGTGCGATCGAGCACGGACTGGTGCCGCGCCGCAAGTTGCGCGTGGTGCCGAACGGCCTGCGCGTGCAGGAATTCGCGACCGCCTCGCCGGCCGCGCGCGAACGGCTGCGCCAGGCGCTCGGTCTGTCGCCGCAGACGCGCCTGGTCGGTACGGTGGGGCGGCTCAACTGGGCCAAGGACCAGGCCAGCCTGATCCGCGCCTTCCGCCGCGTGCACGGGCAACAGCCGGACAGCGCGCTGCTGCTGATCGGCGACGGCCGCCTGCGGCCCGAACTGGAAGCCTGCGTGCGCGACGAGGGCCTTGCCGGGGCAGTGCATTTCCTCGGCGACCGCAGCGACGTGCGCGAGCTGCTGCAGGGGCTGGACGTGTTCGTGCTTTCCTCGGTGAGCGAAGGCTACTCGATGGCTCTGCTGGAAGCCTCGGCCACCGCGCTGCCGATCGTGGCCACCGATGTCGGCGGCAACCGCGAGATCGTGCAGCACGGCGTCACCGGCCGCATCGTGCCGGCGCGTGACGCCGACGCGCTGGCGCAGGCGATCCTCGACCTGCTGCGGGATCCGCAGCGCGCCGCGAGCTGCGGTGCGGCCGCCCGCGCGATGATGGAGACGCGCGGCTCGCTCGAGGCGATGGCGGCGCGCTACGCCGCGCTGTACGAGTCGCGGGGGCAGGCCGCATGAAGCTGCTGGTGCTGACCAACCTGTTCCCGACGCCCTGGGACCCGTTGCGCGGCGCGTTCAACCGCCAGCAGTTCGAACGCCTGGGCCGGCGCCACGAGCTGCACGTGCTCACCGCGGTGGATTTCCGCGAGCGCCTGCGCGGGCGGCGCGGCAGCGTCGAGGTGCCGGGCCTGCGCACCGGCCATTTCGTGTTTGTCTACCCGCCGCGCTTCGGCCGCGCGCTGCATGCGGGCTGCTGGCTGCTGTCGCTGCTGCTGCAGCGCGGCCGGCGCCTGCGTACGGCAGGTTACGACGGCATCCTCGCGAGCTGGGCCTATCCCGATGCGGTGGCTGCCGGCTGGCTCGCGCGCCTGCTCGGCATTCCGTACGTGGTGAAGGTGCACGGCAGCGACCTCAACGTGCAGGCCACGCACGCGCTGCGCCGGCCGCAGATCGCCGCCAGCCTGCGCGGTGCCGCTGCGGTGGTGGCGGTAAGCCGCGCGCTGGCCGGCAAGGCGGTGGCGCTGGGCGCCGACCCCTCGCGCGTGCACGCGATCTACAACGGCGTCGACGCTGCACGCTTCGCTCCGGGCGACCGGACCGCGGCGCGCGCGCGGCTCGGACTGGCCGGCATGGGCGGCCCGCTGCTGCTCTATGTCGGCAACCTGAAGGCGAGCAAGGGCTGCCTCGACCTGCTGGAGGCCCATGCGGCGCTGGCGATCGCGCAGCCGCAGGCGCGTCTGGTCTACGTGGGCGAAGGCGCCAGCCGCGGCGCGCTGCTCGCGCGCGCGCGCGCGCTGGGCATCGAGTCGCGCGTGCAACTGGCCGGCGCGATGCCCCACGAGGCGCTGCCCGACTGGTTCCGCGCCGCCGACCTGCTGTGCCTGCCCAGCCACAACGAAGGCGTGCCCAACGTGGTGCTGGAGGCGATGGCTTGCGGCACGCCGGTGGTGGCGACGCGGGTGGGCGGCATTCCCGAGGTGGTGCCGGCGCATGCCGGCCTGCTGGTGCCGCCGGGCGACCCCGTCGCGCTCGCCGACGCGCTGGCGGTGGCGGCGGCACGGACCTGGGACCACGCCGCCATCGCGGAGCACGCGCACGGCTTCGGCTGGGACAGCAACATCGACCGGCTGGATGCGGTCCTGCAGCAGGCGACGCGCGGCGAAGCCGTGGCGGAGGTGCTGCGGTGAGGATCCGGCCCACGCGACAGCAAGTGCTTGGCCTGCTGCCCGAGCGCCTGGTGCTGGTGCGCGGCCCGCGCGAGCCGGGTGCGCTGTATCTCAGCTTCGACGACGGCCCGCACCCGGAGCATACGCCCCGGCTGCTGGATCTACTGGCCTCGCACGGCGCACGGGCGAGTTTCTTCGTGGTCGGCCAGCGTGTCGAGCGGCATCCCGCGCTGGTCGAACGCATCGTGGCGGAGGGCCATGCCCTGGGCAATCATTCGTACAGCCATCCGCTGTTCCATCGGCTCGGCCTGCGCGAACAATTGGCGGAGGTGGAGCGCACCGACCGCCTGCTGGCGGGCTTCGACCGCTCCGGGCCGCCCCGCTTCCGCCCTCCGCGCGGCGTGGTGTCGCTGCCGTTGCTGCTGGCCTTTGCGCGGCGTGGGCGCAACCTGGCCTACTGGTCCTATGACAGCCTGGACTACCAGCCGCAGGCACCCGACGAGCTGGCCGCGCGGTTGCTGCGGCGACCGCCGGCCGACGGCGACGTGCTGCTGATGCACGACGACAGCGACTGCGCGGCGCACATCCTGGCGCGCGTGCTGCCCGCATGGCATGCCGCGGGACGCAAGCTGCGCGCACTGCCGGCCATGGCCGCATGAGGATCCTCTACCACCACCGCACCCGCGGTCGCGACGTCGAGGGCGTGCATATCCGCGGCGTGGTCGGCGCGCTGCGCGCACTGGGCCACGAAGTCATCGTGCTGTCCTTCCCCGGCGCGGACCCGGAGCAGGAGCCCGCTGCCGGCGCCGTGCGGACAAAGCCGCGCGGCGGGCTCGGCGGCATCGTCTCGCGCATGCCGGGCGTGCTGTTCGAGGCGCTGGAGCTGGGCTACAACCTGGTCACCCTCGCGCGCATGCGACGCGCGTTCGCGCGGTTCCGGCCGCAGCTCGTCTACGAGCGCTATTCGCTGTTCCTGTGCGCCACCGTGTGGCTGGCGCGGCGACGGGGCATCCCGGTGATCCTGGAGATCAACGACTCGGCGCTGGTCGAACGGGTGCGTCCACTATGGCTGAAATCGCTGGCGCGGCGCATCGAAGGCTGGTGCCTGCGCAGCGCCACCGGGCTGGTGTTCATTTCCAGCTACTTCAGGCAGCAGGCCGAGGCCGCCTACGGCGAGATCGCCCCGTCGGTGGTCTCGCCGAACGCGGCCGACCTCGCCCGCTTCGATCCCGGGCTCCACGACCGCGAATGCCTGCGCGCCGAGCGCGGTGTGGCGGGACGGGTGGTGTGCGGCTACGTCGGTGCGTTCGTGCACTGGCATGGCGTCAACGGCTTCGTCGAGGCCGTTGCCGCGCGACTGGACGAGGCCCCGGAACTGGTGCTGCTGCTGGTCGGCGACGGCCGCGACCTGCCCGAGGTGCGCGCGCGGGTGCAGGCGCGCGGCCTGGCCGACCGCATCCTGCTGCCCGGCCGCGTGCCGCACGCCGAGATACCTTCCTGGATCGCCTGCATGGACTACGCGGTGCTGCCCGACTCCAACCACTACGGCTCGCCGGTGAAGCTGTTCGAATTCATGGCGATGGGCGTGGCGATGGTCGCACCCGACTATGCGCCGGTGGCCGAAGTGGTCGGTGACGGCCTTACCGGCTGGCTGTTCCCGCAGCGCCAGCTTCAGGCCTGCGTGCAGCGCGTGCTGGAGCTGGCCGCGCAACCCGGGGAGCGCCAACGGGTCGGCGCCGCCGCGCGCGAATACATCGTGCGCGAGCGCCAATGGCGCAACAACGCCGAGCAGCTGCTCGGCCTGCTGCCGGAGGCGAAGCCATGACCGCCGTGCTCGCCGTTCTTGTCGCGCTGATGCTGCTCGCCGCGGCGGCGCTGGCGCTGGCGATCCGCTCGCGCAACATGCAGATCTGGCTGGGCAGCCACCTGCGCCGGCGGCCGCCGCCGCGCCCGGCCAGCGGCCCGGTGCACGTGATGTTTGCCTTCGTCGACCATTTCGAGCCGAACTGGGGCCGCGTCGACCTCGCCACCCAGCGCGCCCGCGTCGACCGCTGGTGCCGCGACTACCGCACGCTGGCCGACCGCCACCGCGACGCCGACGGCCGACCGCCGCAGCACAGCTTCTTCTATCCCGAGGAGGAATACGTCGAGGAACACCTGGACAAGCTGGCCGCACTCTGCGCCGACGGCTACGGCGAGATCGAGATCCACCTGCACCACGACAACGACACCCCGGAGAATTTCACCGCCACGATAGCCCGCTTCAACCGGCTGCTGCACGAACGCCACGGCGCGCTGCCGCGCGACCCGGGGACCGGCCAGCTGCGCTTCGGCTTCATCCACGGCAACTGGTGCCTGGACAACTCGCGCGCCGACGGCCGCTGGTGCGGTCTCAACAACGAGCTGATCCTGTTGCGCGAGCTGGGCTGCTACGCCGACTTCACCCTGCCGTCCGCGCCCAGCGAGACGCAGACACGGACCATCAACAGCATCTACTACGCCACCGACGACCCGCTGCGCCCGAAGTCGCACGACACCGGCGTGCCGGTGCGCGTGGGCGGCGCGCCGAGCGGCGACCTGATGATCGTGCAGGGGCCGCTGGGCCTGAACTGGCGCGAACGACGCTTCGGCCTGGTGCCGCGCATCGAGAACGCCGACGTGCGCCGCGGCTGCCCGCCGACACCGGGGCGGGTGGACCACTGGGTGCGCACCGGCATCCACGTCGAGGGCCGGCCCGAGTGGATCTTCGTCAAGGTGCATACCCACGGCACCCAGGAGCGCGACATGGACACCTTGCTGGGCGAGGCGGCCGAGCGCATGCACACGCACCTGGAACGGGCGTACAACGACGGCACCAACCACGTGCTGCACTACGTCACCGCGCGCGAGATGTACAACATCATCAAGGCCGCCGAGGCCGGCAAGCGCGGCAATCCGAACGCCTGGCGCGACTACGAGTTGCCGCCACCGCCGCATCGCATGCGCGGCGGACTGGCGACCGCCTGAGCGGCTCAGTCCGTCGGCGTCGTTTTCGGCGTCGGCGGAAACTGCTGCAGCAGCCAGCCCTCGATGTGGCCGAACAGGCGCTCGCGGTCGCAGAGCAGCGTGTAGGTGTGGTCGGTGCCGTCGAGCAGGTCCATGTGCAGCGCCGGATGGTCGGCCACGCTGCGCCCGTAGCATTCGCGGAACTGGCGCGGATGATTGAGCTGCTCGCCGATGCCGCCGCTGTAGACGAAGCAGAGCCGCAACCCGCGCGCCAGCATGTCGGCGAGCTCGCCGCGAACCTTCGCCCGGGGCGGGTAGACGCTGCCGAAGGAGACCTCCTCCTCCGGCACCATCGCCTCGCGCAGCTTGCGCACGAGGAAGCCGCGCCAGCGCGAGGGGCTGAACAACCGCGGCAGGTAGTGGCGCAGTTTGAAGCCGGCGGTGCGATAGATGTAGCCGTCCAGGAAGACCGCGCCGACCACGCCCGCTTCGCTGCAGGCGATATGGGCGCTCTGCGCGCCGCGGCACAGGCCGACCAGCACGAAGCGCGCGCAACCGGCATGGGCCGCGAGCAGCGCGGCAGCGTCGCGCACGTCCGCACGGATCTGCTCCTCGCGCGGGCCCGCTTCCGCACTGGCGCCGCTGTCGCCCATGGTGGACAGGTCGAAGCGCAGGGTGGGATAGCCGAGCGCGTTGAGCCGGCGGGTCAGGTCCACGTGCAGGCGGAACGGGCCGACGCGATGCATCAGTCCGGTATTGAGCACGATCACGCCGACGTTACCCCGCGCCGCGGCCGGCAGACCGGCGATGCCGACCAGGTGCCGGGCACGACCGAAGCGGAACGCACGCTCCGTCGTCATGCGGCCGACTCCAGCTCTCCGCCCACCATGCGCAACAGGTCGGGAGCGAGGATGGCGTGCTCCAGCCGGTGCAGGTCGCCCCAGCCGGTGCTCGCCGGCAAGGCAAGCACGCGTGCGCCGGCCTCGGCCAGCGGCGACCAGCCGTCGGCCGCCGGCCCTGGACGCGAATCGAGGATCAGGGTGGGCACCCGTGCCGGCTCGGCACGCCAACCGGCCAGCTGCGTACGCCAGCGGGCGCTGACCGGGAAGCCCAGCCACTGTCCGGCCGCTTCGTCCACGGCACGCGGCCGGGCGTAATGTTGCGGATCGCAGCGCAGCGCTTCCTGCCAGGCATCGAGCTCGGCCACGTGGCGCGCGCCGTCCAGCACCGGGTCCCACAGCAGCAGTCGCGCAAAGCCCGCCGTCGCTGCCGCCGCCAGCGCCAGGGCGCCGCCCAGCTGCGCACCGAAACCTGCGACCGTGGTGCAACCGCTGTGCACGCGCAGCTCGGCCGCGGCGCTGCGGATGTCCTCCAGGCAGTGCTGCCAGTCCAGCGCGAGGCTGTCGCCGGCCGAGTCGCCGGTGCCGCGGTAGTCGAAACGCAGCACGCCGATGCCGCGCGCAGCCAGCCCCGCGGCCAACTGGCGATAGACGCGGTGGGTGCGCAGCAGCATCTGGCCCAGCGGCGGGCACAGCAGCACGCCCACCCGCGCATGGCCGGCGACGCCGTGGTACATCCCCATCAGCGCTCCGTCGCGTCCGAACTGGCAGGGCTCCGATGCCGGCGTCATCGCTGGTAGACGACTCCGAAATAGACTTCCTTCGCGCGGTACCCGCTGTCCGGCGCGGTGCTGGTGCGGCGGCGATCGAGCAGCGACGCACGCCAGCTCCAGTGGCTGTTGATCTGCTGGCGCAGCGCGACGCCGATGTTGGTCGTGGTGTCACGGCGAGCCAGCGTGGCGTAGTTTTCCCGCTCGTAGTTCGCGTAGCCCGAAAGCGTCAGCCGCGCGTTGAGGCGGTAATCCACGCCGACGTCACCGCCGCGACCGGTCTGGTCCGGCTGGATACCTTCCACGTAGTGCAGCTTGCGATACCACGGCGACAGGCTGAAAGTGAACCGCTCGCCGCTGTAGTCGTAGTGGGCGTCAACGCGTCGTTCGAGATAGATCCCGCTGCCGATCACCGCGCCGCCGGTCTGGATGCTCAGCGGAGCGGTGACGCGCGCGCCGGTCTCTACCGGTTCGACCAGGTTGATCAGGTCCTGCGCGGCATCCGAATAGCTGCGCGTGAAGGAAACCCCGAACGTGTCGCGGGCGCTCGCGTGCCAGCTGACGTTGGCGCGCGCCAGCGGGTCGGAGGCCGACCCCTGGCCACCGGACAGGCGGATCTGCGACCAGCCCGCGGCCACATCGAGGTCCAGATGCGCGAGCCTGCGCACGAAACGCACGAACGCCTCGTCGCGGCGATAGTCGATCTGGCCGCTGTTGTCGAAATTGACCTTCTGCGTTTCCAGGTTGAGCGAGAGCCGGCTGGTCGGCGAGACGTCGCGCATCAGCCGCAGCGCCGCCTCGCCGCGCGAGGAATTGAACTCGGTGGTGCGCGAGGCCCGGCTGTTGATATAGCGCAGCTCCGCCTGGCCGCGCATGGCGGTGCCCAGTTCGAAATGCAGGGTCGGCCCCACCGTGAGCACGTTGGTCTGCTGCTGGTTGCCCGGCGCGTCGCTGGACAGCGTGGAAACCGGCTGCACGCTGGCGTAGTCCTGCGCCACGAAGTCCAGCCGCTCGGGCAGCACCGTCCAGTTCGCCAGGCCGGCGAGTTCGCCGAGCTTCTGGTCCGCGTAGGGGCCGCCCATATAGTCGCGGTATTCGGCCGCGCCGGTCACGTGGGCCTGCAGCGTGGCGCCCTGCTGCGCGTAGTCGAAGCCCAAGCCCGGGATCAGCACCCACTGGCTCACCGGCGCGGTGGCGCTGAGATTGATGTTGTCGCTGTGTTCGACGCCGCCGTAGAACGAGTAATCGAACTGGCCGGCGAGCGCCGGGGTGGCGATGAGCGCCAGCGCCAGCGAGGTGGCGCGGGCTAGCCGGGTGGATGAGGACATGGATGCCTCCTGCGGTGGATGACGCGGTGATGGCGTCCGCCCGCGGCCGAGCCCGGGCGGCGCCCACCGCCGGCCTCAAGGCGCCTGGTTGAACACCACGCCGGCCAGCTTCTCCGGCTCGAAATGGGCGACCGCCTGGCTGATCGCGGCCGGGGTGTCGCGGCCGTAGCCGGCCACCACCACCACGAAGTCGGCAAGGTCGGAAAGGATGCGCGCGTCGGGCGAGCCCTTGATGGTGGGGCCGTCCAGGAACAGGTAGCGGTCCGGGTAGCGATGGCGCATCGAGTCGAGCAGCGCGTGCATCCGGAACGACGAGAAGTACTCGCCGCTGCCCTCGCGCGCGTCGCCCACCGGGATCAGCCGCAGGCGCGGCACGCCGGTGGCGTAGATCTTCGACGCGATGCCCTGCGCGGGATGCTCGAGGAAATCGATCAGGCCGCCGTTGGCAGGATCCACGCCGAGCGCGCGGTGCTGCTCCGGGTAGCGCAGGTTGCAGTCGATCAGCAGGCTGGTCCGCGCCTCGTCGAAGGCGAACGCGGCGGCCAGGTTGCGCGCCACGAAGCTGGCCCCCGAGCGCGGGCTGACCGCCACCACCAGGGTGATGAAGTTGCCGCTGCCGCCCATGCCGAGCAGGCGCGTGCGAAGTTCGCGGAAGGTATCCGACTGCTCCCGCGAGGAAGCCTCGCGATGGATCAGCCGGCGCTCCTCCAGCTGCCGGGGGGCCAGCGCGCGTGGCTCGGCCATCAGCGCGATGGCATGCGCGGACGACTGTTGCGGCAGGCGGTCGGCATCCCCTGCCTCTGCCCGCAGCACGGTGCCGGAAACCGATTCGTCGGGCTTCATGCCGCCCCCTTGAGCTTGAACACGAACAGCGTGAGGTAGGACAGCGCCACCGCCGCCAGGATCAGCACCAGCGCGAGGTTGCGCAGCCGCGCGCTCCGCCGGTCCTGCGGCGTGGCGTAATAGGGCACGCTGACCAGCACAGGCAGGCCGGTCAGCCGTTCGAGCTGCTCGGCCGAGCGCACCCGCGGGTCGAAGCGCGCGATGCCGAACAGCAGGCCGAAGGGCAACGCCAGACCCAGCGCGAAACCGGCCACGGCGAAGTGCATGAAGCGCAGGCCAGTGGGGATCAGCGGCATCATCGCCGGGTTCTGCACGGCAAAGGTCAGACCCTGCTGGGTGGCGTCCAGGTCCATCGACACGCGCGCGTTCTCGCGACGCTTCAGCAGGTCCTGGTAGACGTCGCGGTTGACGTCGTAGTCGCGGGTCAACTCCGCGGTGGCGTTCTCCGAGCCGGCGATGCGGCGGCTGCGGTCGAGCTCGGACTGCAGCATCGCCTGGCTGGCGTTCATCCGCGCGGTGGTCGCGGCGATCTGGCCGCGCAGATCGGTCAGCTGGCTCCTGATCTGCTGGTAAAGCGGGTTGAACTGCGCATTGCCCCCCAGCGCCGCCGGCTTGCCGCTGGGGTTCTGCCTGCGCTGCTCGGCCTGCGCCAGCTGCTGCCGCAGGTCCTGCATCTGGTGGCGCACGCGCACCACGTCGGGATAGTCGTCGGTGTAGGTGAGCAGCAGCTTGTCCAGCTGCGCCTGCAGGTCGGCCAGCTGGGCCTGGTACAGGCCGGCCGTGGTCTGTACCGCGGAAACCTCCGACTCGCCGGACAGCTGCGCCTCCAGCGAGGCTTCCTGCGAACGCTTCTCCATCAGGTCCATGCGCGCGTTTTCCACCTGGGCGCGCAGGTCGTTGATGCGCGCGGCGGTGGCTGCCTCGCTGCCCGCGCGCGCATCCACATTGCTCTCGCGATAGGCCTTGAGCTTGTCCTCGGCGCTGGTGAGCTTGTGCTTGTAGGCCTCCACCTGGCCATTGATGAAGTCGAACGCATCGCGGCTCTCGCGCTGCTTGGAGGCCAGGCTCTCGCTGATGAAGAGCTGGCCGAACAGCCGCGTGACCTTGTAGGTGCGGACCGGATCGGAATCGAAGTAGCTGATGGTCAGCAGGTTGTCGCGCGAGAACTTCACCGTGGTGCGCGACTTGATGCCGTTGGTGATGCGGTCCAGCTCCACCGGGCTTGGGTGGCCGGCCAGCCAGCCGCCCTTGGCGAGCACCTGGTCCAGCACCTTGTGGCTCAGGATCACCGCGCGCGCGATATCGGCGCGGTTGGCGTTGCCGGTGGGCGTGGCGGCACCCTTCATCAGCGGCGCGATGATGCTGCTCTCCTGCACCAGGATGGTGGTGGAGGCCTCGTACTTCTTAGGCCACAGCAGGCCGACGACCATCGCCGCCAGCGTGATGGCGGCGAAGACCAGCCCCAACGCCACGCGGCGGCGGCGGCCTTCCTCCAACAGCACGGGCAGCAGGGCCTGCAGTGAGATCGGTTGTTCGTTCATGGCGCTCGCCTCTTCCTGAGGCCCCCTTCGCGTCTCTTCAGAAGTTGCGCTGCGGCACCGTGATCACGTCCCCGGGCTGCAACGGATAGTTGGTGGCCAAGTCGCCATCGTTGAGGATCCTGCCCAGGCGCACGGCGTAGGCCTGGCTGTCTCCCCGGCCGGCGTGGCGATAGAGCTCGGTGCGGTCCGGCGAGGCGAACTCGGTGACGCCGCCGGCAGCGAGCACCACGTCGAGCACGGTCATGCCCGGACGGTAAGGCAGCGAAACGGGCGTGCGCACGGCACCGGTGACGCGCACGCGGGCCAGGTATTCATGGCTGCGCAGCTGGGTCAGGATCACCGCGACCTGCGGGTCGCGCACGTAGGCCTTGAGCTTGTCGCGGATGACCGCGGCCACCTCCTCGGGCGTCTGGCCGCCGGCCTGCACGTCGCCGATCAGCGGCACGGTGATCTTCCCGTCCGGACGCACCGGCACCGACACGCTGAGGTCGGGGTTGTGCCACACGGACACCTGCAGCTGGTCGTCCACGCCGATGCGGTAATTGCTGACCGCCATGGCGTCGGCGTTGACTTTCGGCGGCTGTGTCGACGGCGTCACCGCCGCGCAGCCGCTTACTACAAGGGTCAACAGCAATGCAACGAGCACGATGAGGTGCTTCATGGTCATCCCCCTGAATCTGTGACCTTGACGTTAGCATATTGTGAACCGGCAAGACGTAAATCGGTGTGAAATCGCCCTTCCCGGTCAACGGCCGTCGGCACGGACCGACAGCACGCATCGCCCGGGGACGACTTGCATGGCCGAGAAAGAAGGAGCCCGCGAGCGGGGCAGACGGGAGAGGGCCCCCGGCCCGTTGTGCCGACGTCGCCAGCCGGCCGGCGTTATCCGGGCGGTGCGCCAAGCACCGCCACGTTTACTTCGCAACGCAGGCGGAAACCCAGCGTTTCGTAGAGACGGATCGCCGCCACGTTGGTTTTCCACGCGTGCAGGAAGGCCGTGTCGCCACGCGCGGCGATACCGGCCGCCACGTGCCGGGAAAGGCGCCGGGCCAGCCCGCGGGCGCGGAAGTCCGGATGTGTGCACACGCCGCTGAGCTCGGTGTAGCCGGGGAAGCGGAAGCGCTCGCCGGCCATTGCGACAAGCCGACCGCCGATGCGGATGCCAACGAAACGGCCCATGCGATGCGTCTCGCGCTGGAACGGCCCCGGCGCGGTGAGCGTGGCCAGCGCCAGCATTTCCGCGGCGTCCGCCCCGCCCAGCGGGACCACTTCCCCGGCCCCGGCCTCCGCGGCGACAGGCCCGGTGGCGACCATCTGCACCCCCAGCGCGGACTTGCCGGCCACCAGCCCCGGCGGGATGCGGATCGCCGGCACCTGCAGCACGAACACCGGCTCCGCGGACGACACCAGCGCAACCAGCGCCGCCAGCGCGTCATCGCCGTCATCCCGCGCGGAAGCGAACCGGTTGATCTCCGGCCGGTAGCGTTTCGCCAGCGCGCCGCCCAGCGCCAGCTCCGCATGCAGGCTGGAGAGGCTGGCCCAGACAGGGCGGTCGAGCGGATCCACGACAGGCGCTCAGCGCACTTCGACTACCACCAGGCCCTGCGGCGGAATGTCGAGGCCGAGCCTGCCGCCGTGCAACGCGGCCCGTTCCGGCGCCGCCATCCTGCCGGCCGCGCGCAGCTGCCTGATCTGCTCGCGCGAGGGGAAGGCCGGCCGCCCCATCGCGTCGAAGCTGGCGATCACGTTGCCGTGCGTTTCGTCCAGGCGCCAGACCGTTGCCGCGGCGTTCGCCGGCAGCGACGCCAGGTCGAGCTCGAAGTGCTTCGTCGCGCCCTCCGGCCGGCCGACGGTGTAGCTTGCGGTATCGCCCACCGGCGGCGCGTAGTTCCACAGGGCCAGCACCAGGGTGCCGTCGGCGCGGCGGGTGACGAGCGCGGAGTCGGAGGACACCGGCAGCCGCACGTCACCCAGCTTGTGCAGCATCGCGAACGCATTGAAGGACGGCTTGGGGATGTTGTCCTCGGCGATCAGGCCGAAGCCGCCGTAGAACGGCGCGCGCACCACGCCGCCTTCCTCGAACACGTCGGAGAACGTCCAGTAGCTCATCGCGTCCACCTTGCCCGTGCAGGCGCGGATGGTGTTGGCGAGCCACGGGCCCATGTACACCGTGTCGGTGACGTTGGGCAGGTTGGCGTAGGAGGCGTTGAACTCGCTCATGATGAACGGCAGTTTCGGGTACGGCGAGGCCAGCACCTCCCTGTGCACCTTGTCCACCGCGCGGCACACCATGTCCTTGCGCGGGATGTTTTCATTGGTGTGGAACACGTTGTCCGCGGTGTCGTCGCCGTAGACGTGGGTGCTGACGAAATCCACCGGCACGTTCGCCTCGTGCACGTGCCTGAGGAAGCCGGCAACCTCGGCGGCCTGCGCCGTGGCGGGGCCGCCCACGCGCAGGCGCGGGCTCACCGACTTCAGCGCACGCGCGGTGTGGTCATAGAGCGTGTAGTACGTCGACATCTTGGGGTTGCCCGCCCAAAAGCCGATGTTCGGCTCGTTCCACACCTCGAAATACCACTTCGACACTTCGGCTATGCCGTAGCGCGCGACCAGGTGCCGCGCAAAGGCGCGGATCATGCCGTCCCACAGCGCGTAGTCCTTCGGCGGCGCGACATTGGGGTGGTACCAGAAATCCTGCAGCGCCTTCGGATCGGACGTCATGTCCTTCGGCATGAAGCCCAGCTCCACGAACGGGCGCACGCCGCGTTCCAGCAGGCCGTCGTAGATCTGGTCCACGTAGGAGAAGTTGTAGACCGGCTGGCCATCCTGGTCCGATTTGCCGGCGGCGTTGTAGAACGGCTGGCCGTTGCGGCCCAGCTGGAACAGGCCCACGTCGTCGTCGAGGATGCCGTGGAAGCGCACATAGCCGAAGCCTGTGGCCTGCTTCACTTCGACAAGATCCTTGCGGTAGTCGTCGCGCAGGGCCAGCGCGGCGCGGCCGGAACCGAACATCTCTTCCCAGAAATGCGGGAACGGCGTTCCCGGTGCCTTTGCGTCGACATGGATCTGCACCACCTCGCCGGCCGCGCGTGCGGCCTGTGCGAATCCCGCGGTGAGCAGGCACGCGGCCAGCAGGCCCAGCGTGGCGCGCAACAGCGTCCGTTTCGCTTTCATCGGTTCGTCCCCATCGTGCCTGTCGTTCGGCGGTTCATGCCTGGCCCAGTGCCTCGCCGTGGCTCGCGATCACCCGCGCGTAGAGCTTCGCGCTGGCCTTGGGCGTGCGCTGCTGCGTGGCGAAATCGACGTGGTAGAGGCCGAAGCGCTTGGCGTAGCCCAGCGACCACTCCAGATTGTCCAGCAGCGACCACGCGTAATAGCCGCGGAGATCGACGCCGGCCTCGATGGCGCGGTGCGCGGCCTGGAGGTGCCGCCGCAGATAGTCCGTGCGCAGCGGATCCTGCAGCAGGTCGCCGTCCACCACCGGCGGGTCGTAGAAAGCCGCGCCGTTCTCGGTGATGTAGAGCGGAATGTCGCCGTAACGCCGGCGGAAACCGGCCAGCATGTCGGTCAGGCCCTGTTCGTACACTTCCCAGCCGGTCTCGGTGTGGGTGCGGTGCGGCTGGTACACCGGCGCGGCGCGCAGCGGCAGGGCATCGGCGTCGTGCCGCACCACCGCGCGCGTGTAGTAGTTGAGCCCGACGAAGTCGACCGGCTGCCTGGTGAGCCGGAAATCGTCCGCGGGGAAGTCCGGCCATGCCTCGCCGTACACCTCGCGCAGCTCGGGCGGGTAGCTGCCGAGCAGGGCCGGATCGGCGAACTGCAGGTTCATGTAGGCGTCCGCACGCCGCGTGGCGGCGAGATCCTCCGCGCTGCCGGAGGCCGGGTATTTGGGCTCGATGTTGAACACCACGCCGATCGCGTGCCTGCCGTGCGCGCGATACGCCTGGATGCCGGCACCGCTGGCGCGCATCAGGTTGTGGGCGACGATCGGCGCCTCGTACAGGTTGCGGTGGCCCGGCGCCAGCGCGCCGCGCAGGTAGCCGCCGTCGACCACTACCCACGGCTCGTTGAGGGTGGTCCACTGCGGCACGCGGTCGTCCAGCGCCTTGAACATCGTCGCCGCGTAGTCGGCGAACCAGTGCGCGCTGTCGCGGTTCAGCCAGCCGCCGCGGTCGTCCAGCGCCGCCGGCAGGTCCCAGTGGAACAGCGTGACATTCGGCGCGATGCCGTTTTCCA
>Ga0187815_10000308_pt1 | contig 24282 bp, 20 predicted proteins | sample NC_S_5_FD_132962 | JGI IMG/M metagenome (GOLD analysis project Ga0187815, IMG submission 132962) | Wetland sediment microbial communities from Neuse River Estuary, North Carolina, USA - ASW-S_5 | ecosystem: Environmental > Aquatic > Freshwater > Wetlands > Sediment | place: USA: North Carolina...
ATCGCCGCAACGCCTCACCCATTACCGCGACAACTGGTACCTCGACGTGTGGGACCACGACCGCGAGGCGCTGCGCAGCTTCGCGGTGGACCGCATCGCCGAGGCGCAGGCGCTGGACGCCCCCGCCCGCGACGTGCCCGATGCGGAACTCGACCAGGCGCTGGCCTCCAGCTACGGCATCTTCGCCGGATCGCCCAAGGCCTGGGCCACCGTCCGTTTCTCCTCCCACGCGGCGCGCTGGGTGGCCGACGAGCACTGGCATTCGCAGCAGAAAGGCGAGTGGCTGGCCGATGGCCGCTACGAGCTGCAGCTGCCGTACTCCAACTCCAAGGAATTGTTGATGGACGTGCTCAAGTACGGCCCGGACGCCGAGGTGATCGCGCCGCTGTCCCTGCGCGAGGAGATGAAGATACTGCTGCAGCTGGCGCAGGGCGCGTACCAGAATCCGGCGCGGTAAGAGGTGCGCGCTGTGCGCGAAAGCTCCTGCCCCGATCCGCGCCGAACGCATTCGGCGCACAGGCTGCGCTCCTACGGCAGCGTCGACTGCGGCGCTGCATAGCTCAGCGCGCCGTTGTCGATGTGTGCGGCCGAGGTCCACGGATGCACCACGCCGTGCCGCAGGTCGAGGATGTGGATCACCTCGATGCCGCGCTGTTTCAGCACGTCGGCGATGATCGAGCGGTGGCAGCGCCACCACACCGCTTCGGCGCACATGATGGCCGTGCGCTGGCGCGCGGCGAACGCGAGCAGGGCGCTCAGGCCTTCCGCGAATTCGGCGCTGGCGAGGTGGTCGGCGTAGCCGCGGAACGCGGAGTTCCGCCAGGCGGTGTTCGGCGAGTCCGGTCGCGCGCGCCGCCGCCCGCCCAGCGCGGGGAACCAGCGGTAGTCCAGGCCGTGCGCTCCCAGGCTTTGCGCCAGTCGGTCGTGCGCGAACTGTGGCCAGCGTCGCGAGCCGGGGAAGCGGCGCACGTCGGCGATCGCCTCGATGCGGTATGCCGCGAGCAGGGCGAGGAACTCCTCCAGCGTGCGGGTGGAATGGCCTATCGTCCAGATCGTCGCGGGCGCGGCGGCGTTCACGCGATCTTGTGCAGCGCCCTGCCCTTGTGCATGGCGACGTGGTCGGTCTTGTCGCTCTTGATCTCGTATTGCGGATCGTCCGGGCTGCAGCGGCGCGGGTGACCCTGGTACTCCGTGTCCGCCGTATGCACCTTCACGATGCGGCCGGTGACGCGGCCGGCCTCGGAATTCCAGCGCACGTGGTCGCCTACGTGGAACTGCTGGCTCATGGCGGTGGTCTCAGGTGGCTGACGACGCCCGTCATGTTCGCACCGTCCGTGTGCAGCGACTGCAAACGGCACGGCGGCGGGCTAGGATGGACGCAACCGACAGGAGCACGACATGCAAAGCGGCAATCCCGCCCTCAACAAGAACACCTTCCTCGACGCCGCCAGCGGCGCGGTATTCCAGCGCGACGGCAATGCCATGACGCTCAACGGCACGGTCAACAAGACCGGGCTGCTGCTGGTGCTGGTGGTGATCGGCGCGATGTTCAGCTGGAGCCGTTTCCACGGCGCCGAGAGCCTGCCCGCGTTGGGCCCGCTGATGCTCGGCGGTGCGCTGGCCGGCTTCGTGCTGGCCATGGTCACCGCGTTCAAGAAGACCTGGGCACCGGTCACCGCGCCGCTGTACGCGCTGGCCGAAGGCGTGTTCGTGGGCGCGCTGTCGGCGATCTTCGAGATGCGCTACCCCGGCATCGTGATGCAGGCGGTGGGGCTGACCTTCGGCACCATGGCGGCGATGCTGCTGGCCTACCGCAGCGGCCTGATACGCGCCACCGACAAGTTCAAGCTCGGCGTGGTCGCCGCCACCGGCGGCATCCTGCTGGTCTATCTCGCCAGCTTCGTGATGGGCTTCTTCGGCCACTCCTTCGGCTTCATCACCGGCAGCAGCACCTTCGGCATCCTGTTCAGCCTCGCCGTGGTGGTCATTGCGGCGCTGAACCTGATCCTCGACTTCGACATGATCGAGCAGGGCGCGGCCGCGGGAGCGCCGAAGTACATGGAGTGGTACGGCGCGTTCGCGCTGGTGGTGACCCTGGTGTGGCTGTACCTGGAAATGCTCCGCCTGCTGTCGAAGCTGCAGTCGCGCAACTAGCCGGTGGTGGAAAAGGGCTGCCCTGCCCTTTTCCCGCTGGCCGAATCCGGTGCGTGCCCGGATTCGGCTGCGGCCTGGCAGGTGCCTTTTGCCTGACGCGCGCCACCCATCCATGGCAGGCCCGGGCGGGTTCGGGCGGCGGGCTGGCATCGGCTAAGCTCTCCGCCGACTCCGCCGCCGTGGATTTGCATGAGCCAGTTCGCCCTGTTCGGCCAGCGCCGTTTCGCGCCGTTTTTCTGGACCCAGGCGCTGGCGGCGTTCAACGACAACGCGTTCCGCAATGCACTCCTGGTTCTGGTGGCTTTCCAGCTGGGGCTGGATGACCGCACGGCCTCGATCTACACGAATTTCGCGCCGGCGCTGTTCATTCTGCCGTTCTTCCTGTTTTCGGCCAGCGCAGGCCAGCTGGCGGAGCGGTTCGAGAAGACGCGCATCATCCGTTGGGTGAAGCTGTTCGAGATCGCGGCGATGGTGGTCGCGGCGGCGGGCTTCATCACCCATCACGTCGCGCTGCTGCTGGTGGTGCTGTTCATGATGGGCCTGCACTCCACCGTGTTCGGGCCGATCAAGTACGCGATCCTGCCGCAGGCGCTGCAGCCTGCCGAACTGGTGGGCGGCAACGGCCTGGTGGAGATGGGCACGCAGCTGGCGATCCTGCTGGGCATGATCGCGGGCACCACCGCGATGGGCGTGGCCGGACCGTGGCTGGCGGCGGCCATCACCATCGGCGTGGCGCTGGTCGGCTATCTGGTCTGCCGCGCGATTCCGCCGGCGCCGGCTACCGCGCCGGAACTGGAGATCAACTGGAATCCGTTTGGCGAGACCGCGCGGGTATTGCGCATCACCCACGCCGACCGCGCGGTGTGGAACGCGGTACTGGGCATTTCCTGGTTCTGGTTCTTCGGCACCGTGCTCGTGGCGCAGCTGCCGATCTACACGCGCGAGACGCTGGGTGGCGACAACACGGTCTACACCCTGGTGCTCACGCTGTTCTCGATCGGCAGCGGTATCGGCGCGCTCGCCTGCGAGAAGCTCTCGGGCCGGCGCGTGGAGATCGGCCTGGTGCCGCTGGGCGCGTTCGGCCTCACCGCGTTCGGCGTGGACCTGTACTTCGCGCGGCATGGCCTCGCCCCCGTGCGCGGGCTGAACTGGCTGGGTTTCCTGCGCGCGCCGGGCAGCTGGCGCGTGGTGCTCGACCTCACCCTGATCGGCGCCTTCGCCGGCCTCTACGTGGTGCCACTGTTCGCCTACGTGCAGGCGCGCGCGCCGCGCGGGAAGCTCTCGCGCATCATCGCCGGCAACAACATCATGAACGCGGTGCTGATCGTGGCCGCGGCCGGCTTCGGCCTCGGCCTGGGCGCGCTGGGAATGGACGCGGTGCAGATCTTCCTTGCCGCCGCGCTGCTCAACGTGCTGGTGGCGGCTTACATCTTCACTCTCGTGCCGGAGTTCATCCTGCGCTTCGTCACCTGGCTGCTCACCCGTACGCTGTACCGGGTGCGCGCGGACGGCCTGCAGCACGTGCCGGAAGAAGGCCCGGCGCTGCTGGTGTGCAACCACGTGAGCTACGTCGATGCGTTGCTGCTGATGGCGAATCTGCGCCGGCCGGTGCGCTTCGTGATGTACTACAGGATCTTCGACGTGCCGGGGCTGCGCTTCCTGTTCCGCACGGCCAAGGCCATCCCCGTCGCCGGGCAGAAGGAAGATCCCGCCGTGCTGCAGCAGGCCTACGACGCCATCGACGCGGCGCTGGCCGACGGCGAACTGGTGTGCATATTCCCCGAGGGTGCGCTCACCCGCGACGGTGCCGTCGCGCCGTTCCGTGGCGGCGTGGAGAAGATCCTCGCGCGGCGCCCGGTGCCGGTGTTGCCGATGGCGCTGCGTGGACTATGGGGCAGCATGTGGAGTCGGCGCGATTCCGCCTTGCGCCGCGCGCGCCTGCCGCGCCGCTTCCGCGCCCGGGTGGAGCTGGTGGTGGATGTGCCCGTGCCGCCGGAGCGGGCCAGCGCGGCGACGCTGGAAGCGCGCGTGCGCGAACTGCGCGGCGAGATGGCATGACGTGTCGCCGCGGGAACACACCGTGCGCGCAAATGCCTTCGTTCCGTTCGAGTCGAGTGAGCATTCGCGCACAGGGTGCGCCACTGCAGGTTGTCTAGCGCAGCCAGCCGCCGATCACGATCAGCGCCACCATGCTGAGCCAGGCCAGCAGGGCGCGCAGCAGGGCGCCGCGCAGACGGCGCAGTTCCCGCAGCGGATCGCTGCGTTCCTCCGCGTAGCCTTCGCCGCCCTCGATGTCGACCTGGATGTCCGCGCGCGCGGCGGCGCCGAGGAAACCCGGGCCTTCGTTGAGCCAGCTGTTCGGCAAGGCCTGCTGGTGCCAGCTGCGCCAGGCGCCGATCACCGCGTCCCAGTGGCCGACCAGGGCCAGGGTGAACACCAGCAGTTGCGCGGGCAGCCAGTCCAGCGCGTTGGCGAGGTGGCGCGCGGCGCCACGTGCCTCGGCGTCCAGCCGCAGCGTGTCGTCGTGAGCCAGCGCGCGCGCCAGCCGGTACAGCAGCGCGCCCAGCGGGCCGAGCAGGAAGAACCAGAACAGCACGCCGAAGCGCCGGCGCAGCGCCGCATAGACGGTGGCTTCGCCCAGCGCGTCCGCACGCCACGGCAGCAGCTCGCCGTCCTCGCCCAGCGCCTGCGCGGCGGTCTCGCGGCCGGCCCCGTCCGGCGCAGACAGGATGGCTTCCAGATCGGCCTCGAAGGCGTGCGGGCCAAAGCAGAACAGCAGCACCGCCAGCGCGAACAGCAGCCGCAGCAGGTCGGCCAGCGGTGGCAGGCCCAGCAGCCAGAGCGCCAGCGCGCACAACAGCAGCGGCAGCAGCAGCGCCAGCACCACGCGGCCGATGCCGCTGGTGTCGCCCAGTTGCGCCACCCAGCGGCGGAAGCCGGCGTCGTTGCGCCAGTGCGCGAGGCGCGGCTGCCAGTGCAGCAGGCCGAGGGCGATCAGGGCGACGAGCAGTCGTATGGCCATATGCGGGGACTCTGGAGGATCGCCGCATTGTAAGCGAGCCGTTCGCGCGTCACATGACGCACGCTGCCCGCTTCAGGCGTGTACGGCGAGTGCCGCGAGCAATGCGTCCAGCTCCATGCCCGCGCGCTCGCGCAGCCAGTGTTCGAGCAGCCGGTAGGACACCGACAGCGGCGTCGACGGCAGGAAGCTGCCGTCGGCGATGCCGTCGGCGATCTGCCGGGTGGTGAACCAGCGTGCGTCTTCCAGCTCGCGATCGCGCAGGCGGATCGCGGGGTCGCGCGCCACGGCGGTGAAGCCCACCATCAGCGATGCCGGCATCGGCCAGGGCTGCGAGGAGTGGTAACGCACCTCGCCCACCAGCACGCCGGATTCCTCCATCACTTCGCGGCGCACCGCATCTTCCAGCGCTTCGCCGGGTTCGATGAAGCCGGCCAGCGTGGAGTAGCGTCCGGGCGGCCAGCCGGCCTGGCGGCCGAGCAGGCAGGCGCCCTCGTGCTCCACGATCACGATGATCGCGGCGTCGGTGCGCGGGAAATGCAGGCGGCCGCAGGCGGTGTTCGTGCACTGCATGCGGTGGCCGGCCGAAACGATGGCGAGGGGCGCCCCGCAGTGCGTGCAATGCCGCGTCTCGCGCTGCCAGTGCGCCAGGCCCTTGGCGTAGGCGAACAGACCGGCCTCGTCGGCGGGCAGCAGCAGGCCGGCCTCGCGCAGGCTGGCGCGACGCGCGGCCAAGGTCGCTTCCAGTGCGCCGGCTGGCGCGTCGTCCGCCATTGCCAGCAGGAAATGCGGGCGGCCGCCGGCGATGCCGAGCAGCGACGCCGGTGCGTCGCCGCACAGCCGCCGGCGCTCGTCGGCATCCAGCCAGCGCAGCGCGTCGCGGTCGGCATCCAGGAAGGCGCGGCCTGCCGCATCGAGCAGCAGGAAGCGCGCGTCGGGCGCGATGGCCTGCGCCGCGATCCACGCCGCGTCGTCGCGGCGTTCGGCCATGCGGTCGAGGGTCAGGCTGAGTCCGGCGAAGGTGTTGCCCTGCGTAGCCGCACCCATGTTCAGGCGGAGAACGAGGAACCGCAGCCGCAAGTGGTCTTCGCGTTCGGATTGCGTATCACGAACTGCGCACCGCCGAGGTTCTCGCTGTAGTCGATCTCGGCGCCGGTGAGGTACTGCAGCGACAGCGGGTCGCACAGCAGGGTCACGCCCCCGCGTTCCAGCGCGAAGTCGTCCTCGGCCTGGGCCTCGTCGAAAGTGAAGCCGTACTGGAAGCCGGAGCAGCCCCCACCGGAGATGTACACGCGCAGCTTCAGCGCGGGATTGCCTTCTTCCGCGATCAGCTCGTGCACCTTGCGCGCGGCGGCGTCGGTGAACAGCAGCGGTGCACCGCTGCTGCGGTAGTCGGGGGCGGAGGGAAGCGGGACGACGGTATCCATGGCACTCAGATGGGGGCGCGGGCGGGCGCTACAAGCATACTTCGCCCGCCTTGCCGTGGCATGACCGTCGTCGCGGTCGGCAACCGCGGGGTATTCCATGCCGCCCCGCGAACTCCCCCGGCGGCGCGTCCGGCCCGGTTCCGCGTGCGCCTGCGCGGATCAACCAACGGCGCGGACGACTGCCCATCGGCAAGCCGCGTCCGGGCCGGGAGGGCCGGAATCCGCAGTTTCTCAACCCTGCATCTTGCTCTGCAGGTAGCGCTCCGCACCGATGTCCTTGACCAGGCTCTGCTGGGTCTCCAGCCAGTCGATGTGCTCTTCCTCGTCGTGCAGGATGCCCTTGAACAGATCGCGGCTGACGTAGTCGGCGATCCCCTCGCTGTGCGCGATCGCCGCGCGCAGGTCCCTGGTGGCGGCCAGCTCCAGGTCGAGGTCGCCCTGGATGCACTCCAGCACGTTCTCGCCGATGCGCAGCTTGCCCAGGTGCTGCAGGTTCGGCAGGCCGTCGAGGAACAGGATGCGCTCGATCAGGCGATCGGCGTGCTTCATCTCCTCGATCGATTCCTTGTACTCGTGCTCGGCCAGCTCCGCGTAGCCCCAGTCCTTGAACATGCGGTAATGCAGGAAGTACTGGTTGATCGCGGTCAGCTCGTTGTAGAGCACCTTGTTGAGGAATTCGATGACCTTGGCGTCGCCCTTCATGGCCGTCTCCGTTCACTGGGGATGCGACGACTATACGAACTCCGCCGTCGGGCGGGCGTCACGCGAATGGCAACGGTTTGCGCGCGGGCAGCCTGTCAGGCGGCAGCGACGAAGGCGGGCAGCGCCACCGCGGATTCGTGCTGCCCGATCGCCTGTGCCAGGCAGGCGCGTGCCTCGGATTCGCAGCAGCCGCAGCAATCCGAGCAGCCGGTGCGTGCCTGCAGTTCCGCGAACGTGCGCACGCCGTCCGCGACTTCGCGGCGGATGTCGTGGTCGGTGACGGCGTTGCACAGGCAGATGTACATGCCGCGCATAAGAACGCAAATGCGAATGATTGTCAACTATGCGGGCGGTGCCGGCATTCCGCTGTTCAGGCGGCGCGCCAGCCGTGCCGGGGATCGTCCGGCGTGGTGTCGCCCTCCGCGCGCGGCGGCGCGTGGCCCAGCTCGACCCGGCACAGGCCTTCCACCAGCGGGGCGAAGTGGCGCAGCGCGCGCTCGTACACCTGCCGCTTGAAGTTCACCACGTGGGCGGCCGGGTACCAGAAATCCACCCAGCGCCAGATGTCGAACTCCGGTTTTTCGCAGGCATCCAGCCGCAGCGCAGCCTCGTCGCTGACCAGCTTGAGCAGGAACCACACCTGCTTCTGGCCGATGCAGGTGGGGTGCTGGTGGTGGCGTATGTAGCGCTGCGGCAGCTTGTAGCGCAGCCAGCCGCGGGTGGCCGCCACCACCTCGACGTGCTCGGGCGCCAGCCCGGTTTCCTCTTCCAGCTCGCGGTACATCGCCTCCAGCGGTGTCTCGTCGCTGCGCATGCCGCCCTGCGGGAACTGCCAGCCGTCGCGGTTGATGCGGCGCGCCCAGAACAGGCGGCCGTCTGCATTCAGCAGCACGATGCCCACATTGGGTCGATAGCCATCGACGTCGATCATCTCGTCATCCTCGGGCCGTGACGCGTACCGGCAGCAGCCGGTGCGCGCAAGGCGATGGCCCGATTCAACCATGCAGGCCGAAGCGCGGCAAGCCGGGAAACTTGAACCGGAGCGTGCTCGCCATTAAACTGCCGCGCCCCGCTTGCGGGATCCTTGCGATCCGGCGCGGCGGCCTCCCCAAGGCTATGTAGCTCAGCCGGTTAGAGCACAGCACTCATAATGCTGGGGTCGGTGGTTCGAGTCCACCCATAGCCACCATTTCCGACGCAAATCAGCACGTTGGACCAGATGGCCCGCCTTTCGACGCGGGCCTTTCCGTGTCCGGATCAGACGATCGGCACCTGGCTGACGTTGTTCTTCGGGTCCATCCAGAACGATTCATTGACGAAGCGGCCGAAGATCTCGCGCGGCAGGATGGAGGTGCGCTCGATCGGCTCCACCTTGGGGCGCACGGTGTGCAGGCCGGGCATGCCGACGCGGGCGTCGAACTCGTCCGCGTGGTAGGCGATGTGGTCGAAGTCGTGTTCGAACCAGGGTTCGCCGATGAACTGGTAGACCGCGCGCAGGGCCGCCGCGGGGTTGCGTACCAGGCTTTCGTAGGTGAGCAGCAGCAGGTGGCCGGGCGCGTACTGGCCGTAGAACGCGTCCTTGGTGGCCTGGAAGGAGAACCCCACCATGCCGCGCGGGTCGGTGAGCGCCTCGACGCGCGAGTACACCGTGGTGTTGGTGTCGAAGCGGAACACCTTGCTGACGCCGACCGGCTGCCGGCGCACCAGCCGTTCCATGCTGTCCAGCACCCAGGACAGCTGGCGCACGCAGGCGATCACCTTCGCCTCCGGGAACAGCGTGTCGAGCAAGGCCATGCGGCTGCACCACAGCCGGCTGGTGTCGAACACGATGCCGGCGTCGCCGCCCGCATGCCCCGCGTAGAAGTTCTCGACCAGGCCGCGCAGCATCGCGACGCGCTGCTCGTCGGAGACGTCGAAGGAGAAGTCGTTCTTGCTGCTAGCCTCGGCGATCACCACGCCCATGATGTCGGCGAGCGGGCTGGTCATGCCGGCGCGAAAGCGCGGGTTCTGGTTGAGGATGGCGGCCAGCAGCGTGCTGCCCGAGCGTGGCAGCCCGGAGATGAAGTGGAATTTCCGGGTCGGCGTCGCGGCAGCGGGGGCGGCAGGCATGGGGCGCTCTCCTGTGGGTCGGTGCGGTGGACGTGGCGTCCGGCGGAATATACGCGGAGCTGCTAGGCCGGCGCCGCGGTCGAGGCGCGGATGCGCATTTCGTATTCGAGTTCGACCATCCGCGGCTCGCCCTTGTCCAGTACGCGCAGCAGCAGCTGCTCGGTGGCGCGCCGGCCCATCTCGCGCACGGGCTGGTGGACGGTGGTCAGCGGCGGCCACACCTGGGTCGCGATCGTGGTGTCGTCGAAGCCGCAGATGGAAACCTCGCCGGGCACCCCCACGCCCGCCTCCGCGGCGGCCCAGATGGCGCCGACGGCCATGTCGTCGTCGGCCGCGAAGACGGCGGTCGGCCGCTGCGGCAGCGCCAAAAGCTGGCGCATGGCGGCCACGCCGGAATCGAACGAGAACCGGCCCTGGACCATGTAGGCGGGGTCTTCGCCGAGCCCGGCGCGCCTGAGGCCGTCGCGAAAGCCGGCCAGGCGCCATACGCCGGCGCCGTGCTCCGGATCGCCGAGGATGTGGGCGATGCGGCGGTGGCCCAGCGAAACGAGGTGGTCCACCATCGCGGCCGCGGCTTCGCGTTCGCGCAGCATCGCGCCGATGCAGTCCCCGGGGTGGTGCGGCGCGATCGAGGCGAACGGCAGGCCGCCCTGGCGCAGGCGCGCCAGCAACTGCGGGTGGTCGGTGATCGGCGGCGTGAGGATCAGTCCGTCGGGCCGGTGCCGGGACAGGATGTCCTCGACCCGCTCGACGAAGTCCGCTGCCGACGACTCGAGCGGCTGCACCATCATGCTGTAGTGCTGCGCCTCGCAGGCCTCCAGCACGCCGGTCTGCACTTCCATGATGTAGCTGGGCGACCGGTTGTCGTACAGCAAGCCGATCATGAAGGAGCGGTTGGTCGCCAGGCTGCGCGCCGAGGTGAGCGGGCGGTAGTTGAGTTCCGCCATGGCGGCCAGCACGCGTTCGCGCACGGTGTCGCGCACGTTCGGCTCGTTGTTGAGCACGCGCGATACGGTCTTTTTCGAGGTGCCCGAGGCACGGGCGACGTCGTCGATGGTCGCGCGCGTCATGGAAGTCTGGCCGGATTCAATGCGGGGATCCTTGGCCGGCGCCTGCCGGGTGTTCGATGGCCATGGGAAGGCGCCGCGTCGGGACGTTCCATCCGCTCACTTCGATGACCGGCGCCGCCGCACCCTGCGCGGCGAAATGCGCGGTCAGGGTGAGTGACTCGCCGGGCCACAGGGTAACGTCATTGTCGCTCCACAGGACCGGCAGCACGGGCTGGCCGTCGCCGGGGCTCCTGATGGAAAGATGCTGGAACAGCGCCACCGCCCTGGACGCGGCCGGCAGGCTCAGCGTGACGGTGGCGATGTCCCCGTCGCCTTCGTGCCGCACTGTCGCCCGCACCTCGCTGCCCGTGCCCGGCAGCGACTGCAGCGCGGTGAAGTCGGCGTACTGCGTCAGCGGCGTGAGGTACCAGTTCGAATGCGGCCAGTCGAGCCGGTCGGCCTGGGTGGAAAGCCAGTAGACGTTGCGGCTGAGCGGCCGGCCGCCGGCGTCGGCGAGTTCCAGCTCGACAAAGTAAGTGCGCGACAGGCCGGCGGGCGTCGGCAGCGTCGCGATCTGCAGCGCGTGGTTGCCGGCAAGCCCGATCCCCCGCAGCTTGCGCTCGTAGCGCACGCCGCCGTCCAGGTCGCGCACGCGGATGCGGGCCTGCAGACCCCGCGCATCGACCAGCGTGTGGTTGACCAGCACCACGCCACGCGAGTCGTAGGCGTACTGGATGTGCAGCGGCTCGTTGGCCTTCTTCGCGCCGAAGTAGGCGCCGGCCGGGTTCATGTACCAGTCGTACAGGTGCCAGTGCAGCGAGGGCCAGGCGTTGTTGAGCATCCAGTAGATCACGCCGGTGGCGGGCCTGGCCGCGTCCATGTGCGCGCTGAAAGCCTCGAACTCGGCGCGGGCGTTGTCGTAGTTGTCGAGCTGGGCCTTGGCGACGTAGTCGGCGAGACCCTTCGGTGCGCCGTAGCGCCTGGCCAGCGCGTTGTCGAACGGCGCGAGGCTGGCGAACGGCGACCACGCGGCGGAGGCGTGGTATTGCCGCGTCTGCGGGTATTTCCACAATGCCTCCTGCTCCTGCGGCGAGAGCATGCGCTGCAGGTCCTCCAGCCGCGGGATGGCGGCGCCGGGGCCGGTTTCGGAATTGAAGCCGAACGCGCCGCCCAGCTTGTCCGCGTACCAGTAGGACGGCGGCACCCAGGCGTAGGGCCCGGTCATCTTCATGCCGGATGGTCCGGTTTCCGCCGTGGCCTGGTCGGAGGCCGCCGCGATGATCGGCAGCGTCCAGCCTTCGGCATGCAAGGTGTCGACGTACATCTTCGCGATGGCGGGCGGCGGCGCATTGTCGCTGCCGATCAGGAAGGCGATCACCGACGGATGGTTGCGCAGCAGGCGCGCCTCGCTGGCCATGGATTCCCTGGCCGTCCGCACGTCCGCTTCGTCCCACGGCTTGCCGCCGGTCTTGGCGGCCGACTCCCACATGTCGCAGCATTCCCAGCCGGCGAGGACCAGGATGCCGTCGCGGTCGGCAAGGTCGTAGAAGCGCTGGTCTTCCAGCTTGCCTTCGCTGCGGATGGTGTTGAGCCCGAGGTTGCGCACGTAGCTGAACTCGGCCTCCATGCGCGCGGGGTCGTCGCGCAGGAACAGGTCCGGCGCCCAGCCCGCGCCGCGGATCAGCAGCGGCTGGCCGTTGACCAGGAACTGGCGATAACCCTGCTTCGTCAAGCGCGAGCTGACGCTGCGGATGCCGAACTTGGTGCCGGCCTTGTCGGAAACTGCCCCGTCGACGCGGGCGACCAGCCGCAGCGAGTACAGCGGTTGCGCACCCATGCCGATCGGCCACCAGACGCGGGGATGGTCGAGGGTCAGGCCCGGGTCGGTCCGCGGGGTGAATGTCACGGCCTGCGACTGGCCGGGCGCGAGGCGGACCGTCCGTCGCAGCGCGACGCCGGCCACCTCGCCGCTGATCGTCACCTCGCGCACCGCATCGTCGAGGTTGCGTGCTTCCACCTGCACGGTCAGCGCCGCGTGCGCGAGATCGGGCAGCGACAGCGTCGAGGTCACCTGCGGGAAGCGCAGTTCGACCGGCCCCGTCCGCACGATGTCCACGCCGCGCCACGGGCCCATGTTGTTGTCCGGCGGCGTGGGGTTCCAGTCGACCCAGCCGATCGACAGGCTCGCGCGCGGATCGGCCGGGTGCACGCGCAAGGCCAACGTATTGCCGCCCGCGTGCACACGGCGCGTGATGTCGAACTCGTGCACGGGATAGGCGCCGGCGACGGCCGCGCGATCGGCGACCGGATGCCCGTTCACCCACAGATCCGCGCTGGCGACGATGCCGTTGGTGCGCAGCAAGGTGTGCGTGCCGGGCGCGCTTTCCGCGAGCGTGAACTCGCTGCGGTACCACCAGGGCAGCACGAACAGGTTGCCGCTGGCGTCGGGCACCTGCACCGCACGCAGGTTGTCGCTGCGGAACACGTCCTTGTAGACGCCGTTCTCCAGCAGGCCCGCCATCACCGTCGCGCGGCCGCTCACCGGGTACCAGCCGCGGGTGGAAAAGCCGGCGGCGGAAACCGCCGCGCCGTCCTGCGGCGCCTTGGCGCTGTCCTGGATCTGCCAGTGCGCGATGGCGGTGACGGACCCGGCGCCGCCGACCGGCGTGGGGGCGTAGGCGGTCTGCGCATGGACCAGCGGCGCGAAGGCGAGCGCCGCCAGCAGCCGGAACACGGGTTTGGCCGGGATGTGCATGGCTCAGTCGTTCCCCAGGTAGGCTTCGCGGATTTCCACGGGTGCGAACGGCCAGGAGCAGTTGACCCTGGCCCAGATCGCGAACACCACGAGGCCGGCGACGATCCACGCGCCGGACAGGATCAGCGACATGGCGGACGCCGACACGTAGACATAGATCCAGCCCAGCAGCGCCACCACGCACGGTATCGGATAAAGCCACTGCCGGTACGGCCGGATCAGCAGCGGCTGGCGCCAGCGCACCACCACCAGCGCGGCGATCTGCGCGATCGACTGCACGATGATGGTCGCGGCCAGCAGCATGTTGATGACTTCGGTGAGGTCGAAGAAGGTGCCGATCGCCGTCACCACACCCATCGTGAGCAGGGCCACGTGCGGGAAGCCGTGCTTCGGATGCAGCTTGCCGAACACCGACAGGAACACCTTCTCGTGCGCTGCCTGGAACGGCACGCGCGAGCCGCCCAGCAGGCCAGCGAACACCGAGGCGAACGCCGTCACGATGATGAGCACGGTCATGCCCGATGCGGCCAGGTGTCCCCAGCTGCGCTCCACCACCAGCGAGGCCACCGATTGCGACCTGGCGATCTCCTGCCATGGCGCCACGCCGAGCACGCTGAGGTTGAGCACCAGGTAGACGACCATCATCGCGATCACCGAGATGATGATGGAGCCGGGCATCGTGCGGCCCGGGTCGCGCAGCTCGTCGCCCATGTAGGCGGTGGTGAAGTAGCCGAGGTAGTCGTAGATGCCGAGGATCAGCCCCGCGCCCAGGCCCACGAAGAAGTGGCTGCCGAACGCGCCGGCCGGGTAGCTGAAGGCATAGCCGGCGTGGAAGTCAGAGAGGCCTGCTGCCGACACGCCGATCACCGACACCAGCATGATGACCCACAGCGCGATGGTGATCGCGCGGATCGACTCGATCCGCCGGTACAGCAGCCAGGTGACCAGGCCGGTCGCCGCCAGGCTGACCAGGTGCACCGGCCACCAGCCCAGCCGCGGGAAGAAGTACTCCAGGTACTCGACCATGCCGATGATGCCGGTCGACATCAGCAGGGGGATCGTCAGCAGCACCGTCCAGATGAACAGGAAGGGCATCAGTTTGCCGGTGCGGTACTGGAAGGCCTCGCGCAGGTAGACGTAGGTGCCGCCGGAACCGGGCATGGCGGCACCCAGCTCTGCCCAGACCATGCCGTCGGCAACCGCGAGGATGGCGCCGGCGATCCAGCCGATCACCGCCTGCGGACCGCCCATGGTGGCGACCATGATCGGGATGGTGATGAACGGCCCGATGCCGCACATCTGGGTCATGTTGATCGCCGTCGCCGAGAACAGGCCGATCGAGCGGTGGAAGTGGCCGTCGCGTACGGGCCGGCGTGCGGGGGAGTCGGGCATGGCTACCTCGGAAACACGGGGGATCGTGCAGGCGGGAACGTCGTCGCCGGCAGCCGTCCATGGCAAGCCGGGCCTGTCGCATCCGGGGCGGGCGCGCACCGTCCGCGTCCGTCCCGGCGCGGCCTTCCGCTCACCACTGCCCGCGCACGCCGACCATGAACATTCGCTCGGAGAACGTCGAGTGCCCGGGCTGGTCGGGCCACACGAGGTAGTAGCGCTGGTATTCGTTGGTGAGGTTGGTGCCGTCCACGAATACTTCGGCGTACTTGTTGATCTTGTACGAGACCGAAGCGTCGAGGTACTTCTGCGGCGCCTCGTACATCTCCATGCCGGTGATGCCGCCCACGCTGTCCATCACCGCGCGCCGCGACCGGTAGTTGTACGCGAGGCGCGCCTGGAAGTGGTCGTCCTGGTACCACAGGATGAAGTTGCCGGACTTGGTGGAGTTGTCCTGGAACGGGATCTTGGCGCCGGACAGGTCCCTTTCGCCCGAGTTGCTGGGTGCGTAGGTGGCGTTCACCTCCATGCCCGTCTTGGACAGGATGCCGGGCAGGAAGGTGAAGCCCTGGCGGTAGTCGAACTCCGCACCGTGGATACTGTTGCCGGTGCCCTGCACGGGCTCGTTGATCACGATGCAGTGGTTGCGGACCACGCCGTCCTCGTCCGGCAGGGTGCAGTTGGTCACGCTGCCGCTCTTGATGAAACTCTGCACGTTGATGCGGAACAGCGCGAGGCTGATCATGCTGGTGGGGTTGATGTAGTACTCCAGCGATGCGCCGTAGTTGGTGGATCGCCACGGGTCGAGGCCCGGGTTGCCACTCGACTGGCCATTGGCGACGCGGAAGATCGGCCCCTGCGGCGTCTCCATCAGCGAGTAGTTCAGTTGCAGGCCGCCGCCCCAGGTGCTGAGGTCCAGCGGCATCATGTTCTTGGAATAGGCCAGCCGGAATTTCAGGCTGTCGGTGATGTCCAGCGAGAAGTTGGCCGAAGGCAGCACGTCCTGGTAGCTCCGCTTGGTGATGGAGGTGCCGATGTCGGCCGGTTCGTCGCCGTAGGAACCCGGGGCGCCGCTCAGGTGCTGGGTGACGTTCAGATGGGTGCGGATCACCCGCACGCCGACGTTGCCGCTGTACGGCATGTTGCCAAGCGTGCCGCTGAAGTCGCCCTGCAGGTAGCCGGACAACTCCTTCAGCCCCACGCCCCAGGTGGTGCCCGGTTCGCCCACCTGGACGGTGTCGGGGTAGAGCGACTTCCAGTACGCGATGGGGTCGATCATCGCGGAGGGGTTGATCGCCCAGAAGTTGATGCCAGAGCCGAGCAGGTTGTTGTACTGCCTGAAGTTGCCCGACAGCGGTGCTGCGGTGTTCGGCATCGATATGGCGGACAGCGGTCCCGCGCGGAAGTAGCCCTGGTCGTTGCCCGCGGTGCACGAGCCGCTGTTGAGGACCACGTCGGCACCGACATAGCGCACCAGGCATCCGTTCGGGTCGCTCGCACCCATGCCGGCATAGACCGGCGTTTCCAGTGTCCAGCCGACGTTGTTCGCGCTGCGGATGCTGTTGCGCAGGCCGAATTCGAGCTGGAAGCCGTCCTGGAAGTCGTACTTGCCGTCGAAGCGCAAGGCGTTCAGCGCCACCTCGCGGTTGTAGTCGCCGGAGGATTCCAGCGTCTTCATGGTCCAGCCGCTGGGGTTGGCGAAATCGGTCGCCAGCGAGGAGGGCATGCTGACGGTGAGGTAGCGGCCGCCGAAGTTCGCGACGATCGGCACCGTGTTCTGGGGAACGCCGTTGGCGTTGAACACGCGGTTGCCGCCCAGTTGCGCGGGATAGATCATCGTGCCGGGCGGCACGTTCACGCCGTCGTTCAACACGTTGGGCCACAGCGCGCCGTCGGAGTCGGAAATGTTGACGTCGGTTTCGGCGTTCGACTGGGAGGCGGTGTCGCGGATGCCGCGCAGGCTGCCGGTGAAGTTGCCGCCGTTGTCGTAGTCCAGCTGCAGGTTGAAGTTCTTCGCCACGGAGCTTTTCTGGATGATCTGCGAGTACGACTCCACGTCGCCCGGCCACTTCTCGTACACCTGCGTCGTGAACAGCTGCGAGCCCTCCCAGCCCGGCTCCGGCGTGCCGTAGGAGCCCAGCGCGGGGCTGCCGGTGTTGCGCGACTGCAGCGGCACGTAGGTGGCGCCCTGCCAGTTGGTGGAGTTGAACTGGATGCCGAAGTTGCGGTCGTATTCGCGCTGCTGCGAATAGAAATAGTCGCTGGTCAGGCTGAAGCCGTTGCCGAGATCCATCTGGAACGAGGCATTGCCGGATTTGCGCTTGCGCTGGGTGGTGATGTCGTTCAGGCCGATGTCCTGGCTGCCCATGAACACGCCGTTGGACTTGCCGTCGCCGTTGACGTCCACGCTGCCGTCGGCGTTCTGCACGATCTGCGAGGGGATGGGCGCGCCGTTCCACGACGTCAGGAAGCCGCCGTAGCCGCCTGCGCTGGTGGCGTTCTCGCCGTTCAGCACCACGCCGTACTGGTCGAGGCCTTCGGTGGAGTTCTCGCGCGTGGTGTTGGAGAAGTCGGCGGAGACCAGCAGGCCCCACTTGCCGTCGTCGTTGAACGAGATCAGGCCGTTGGCCTCGGGCCCCCAGTGGCGCGTGGTGCTGCCGCGCTCGCCGTTGGCCGAATAGCTGTAGGTGAAGCCGCTGGGAAGGTCCCAGGGCCGGTAGGTATGCAGGTTGATGGCGCCGCTGATGCCGCCGTCGGTCTCGTTGGCGGTGGACGACTTGACCACGTCCACGCCGTGGAACAGCGTGGACGGCAGCATGGTGAAGTCGGGTTGCTGCGAGTCGATCTGGTCCGCGGTGATGAACACCTCACCGTTCAGCATGGTGCCGACCTGGGGCAGGCCGCGCACGTCCACCGAGGTGCCCACGCCGGCGTCGCGATTGATCTGCACGCCGGTGACGCGCTGCAGGGAGTCGGTGATGGTCACGTCGGGCAGCGCGCCGATGTTTTCCGCCGTGATGCTGTCCTGGATGTTCGGCGCCGTGCGCTTCAGGTCGATCGCGCGCATCTGCGACGCGCGTACGCCGGAGACGGTGACCGTGGACAAGGTGACCGCCGCCTTCTGCTTTGCGGCGTCGGCCTTGGACTGGGTCTTGGCGGCCTTGGCCGGCGACGTTGCCTGCGTGTCCTGCGGCGAGGCGGCTTGCGCTCCCGGGTTGTCCGCCTGGGCACCCGGGCGCGGCGATGCCATGGCGGAGGTCGCCACGGCGGCGAACAGCGACACGGATATGGCGAATGACAAGGGGTGCTTGCGATGGCTGGTGGACATGGGCTTTGCCTCTCGGTTGATGTCGGTCGAATCCCAACTGCTCCGCGTTGCTTCAAAACCTGCGCATCGGGATGACCTCCGCCATGCGACGCGGCACGGCGCGGCGGTCATTCGATGCAACCGGCGTGGCGCTGTGCGCCATCACCGTTTCCCCGTTCGGCGCTCCCCCTGCGGAACACCGGTTTCCCTGCTGCCTCTCGAAAACGTGATGCGGGCCAGCGCCCACTGCCCGTCGCGCGGATCGCCGGTGGCGACGATGCACAGGTCGCGGGCGGCGCGGCCTTGCGTCGACGTGACCGTCGCGCCCAGGCGGGTCTGCCCCGGCCCCTGCAGCGCCGGAGCCAGCGGCACGCGGGCGAGCAGCGGCCCCGTGCAGGAGTCGGCATGGATCTCGAACTCGCCGGCCGCGCTGGCGCTGGGGCGCACCACGGCGTCCCTGGCCTCGTCGCCGAAGCGCCATGTCACGCGCGCTACGTCCAGCTCGACGCGCGTGACGCCTGCCAGCGGCGCCTGCGGCCACAGCCAGCACATGTCGCCGACATCCATCGCGTAGACCGGCCGCGGGCCCTGGGCCGGTCGCTGGCCGCCCAGGCGCATGCCCGGTTGGTGCGAGCACGCGGCAAGCTGGCTGCTGTCGCGGCTGAGCAGGGTCGCGGCGTCCAGCACCTGCGTGCGCGGCGCGGCGAGCTCGTCGCCATCCGGCGCGAACGTCGCCGCGCGCAGCGTCGTGCGGTATTGCGCGGAGAGTGCCAGCGCACGCGCATATGGCGTGGAAGTCGGCGTCGGCGCGGAGCCGTCGGTCGTGTAGCGGATCGTGCCGAAGCCGGCCTGGGTGGCTAGCGCGACGCGAAGCGTGCCCTTGGCGCCTGCCGTCACCTCGAAGGCGGGCGCAAACGCCGTGTCGGCGTAGCCGATGCCGAGGGCGCGGTAGCGCGCCAGTTCGGCGGGGAGGCGCTGCAGGAAACCCTGCCAGTCGTGGCTGGCTGCCGGTGACCAGCCCAGTTCCGCCAGGGCGGCAATGCGCGGGTACAGCGCATGCTGGTCGCGTGCGAAGCTGGGCATCAGCTCGGTCCAGAGGCCGGCCTGTACGCCGATCACATGGCTGGCTTCGGCCGCGCTGGCGCCGTGCGGGATCACGACGGTGTCGTAAGCCTGCTGCAGCGTCGCCATCGGCGGCTGCCCCGGCCATTCGTCGGGCAGGCCGGACTGGTAGTGGTCGAAGTACAGCGATTCCTGCGGCGTCATCACCACGTCGTGGCCTTGGCGCAGCGCGGTCAGCGCCACGCGTTCGCCGTCATCGCCGTGCCAGGACATCACCGTTTCCGCAGCAGGCAGCGTCGCCCCCGCGACCAGCTCGTCGTCCCAGCCCACCGGCGTGCGCCCGTGCGCGACGAGATGCCCGGCAACCTGGCCGGTGAACCAGCCCTGCAGCTGGTCCATGTTCGCGAGGCCCAGCCGGCGCAGCTGCGCACGCACTTCGGGCGAGGCGTTCCATTGCTGCTTGTCCGCTTCGTCGCCGCCGATCGAGACGTACCTCGAGGGGAACAGCCGCATCACCCGGTCGAGCACGTCGTCGACGAAGCGCAGGGTTTTCGCGTCGGGTTTCAGCAGCCAGGGGCTGACGCCCCAGTCCGTCCACACCGGCGGACGCCGGCCGCTGACGCCCAGCCACGGATACGCGGCGACGGCTGCCTGCGAATGCCCGGGCAGGTCGATGTCCGGCACCACCGTGACGTAACGCGCGGCGGCATAGCCCACGATCTCGCGCACCTCGGCGCCGGTGTAGTGGCCGCAGTAGGGTTTGCGGGGCGAGCCGGTCAACTCGGCATCGAGGCCCACCGCCTGGCGGCAGGCGCCGGTTTTCGTGAGTTCGGGATACTTCGGGATGTCGAGGCGCCAGCCCTGGTCTTCGGTCAGGTGCCAGACCAGCACGTCGAGCTTGTCGAGCGACATCCAGTCGATCAGCCGCTCGATCTCGGCCACGCTCTGGTAATGCCGTCCCGAGTCGAGCAGCAATGCGCGCCAGGCGAACCGCGGATGGTCGTCGATCACGCCTGCCGCCACCATGGCCGCACTGCCGCGGGTCCAGCCGGGTGGGGTCAGCAACTGCCACAGCGTGACGCTGCCATAGAACGCGCCGCGCGGCGTGCGCGCGGTAATCCGTATGCCTCGGTCACCGACCGCGATGCGGTAGCCGGCGTCGCCTGCCACGTCCGCGTGCGGGTCCACGTCGAAGCGGATGGCGGCATGCGCATCGGCTGCCGTTGTCGCGTGCAATCGCAGGCCACGCGTATCGGCCAGCCGCTGCATGAACCGGTCCACGATGGCCTGCAGCTGCGGGCGATCCGCGCCACGCACTGCGATCGCGGCGCCGTCCGCAATCTCGACCGCAGGCGACGCGGCGGGGCGTGCCTGGGCGGGCTGCGGCAGCAGCGACCAGGCGGGTACGGCCGGCACCGCCGTGGCGACGCCGATGGTTGCCAGCCACGCAACGGCGAGCGTGGCGAGGCGCAGGGCATGCGCCCTCGTTCCCGGATGTCGGGCAAGCCGCGGGACCGATGCCGCGATGCCGCTCATGGGGCCGGACCGCCAGCGGCGACGGGGTGCGGCGGCGCTGCAGCGGATCTGCCGCGCCGGAGGTACCACCGCGCTGCGCCGAGTACGCCCTGGCGTCCATGCTCCGTCACCCACACCGGGACCTGCGACAGGAATGCGCGCACGCTGCGCCCATGCAGGAACCGTTCCTCGAAGGCGCTGCGCTCGAGCAGGCCGAACATGGAATCCAGGAAGCCGCCGGCCAGGTACACGCCGCCGCTGGCCATGAAGGTCATGGCCACGCTGCCGACGAAACTCCCCAGCGTCGCGCAGAAGATTTCCACCGCTTCCATGGCCTGCGCATCGCTGCGGGCCATGGCCGCCCCGGTGACGGCCGTGGGCGTCGGCAGCCAGGGTGCAGCCCCGTGCAAGGTGCACAGGGTCCGATAGAGGGTCAGCAGACCGGGGCCTGACACGACGCGCTCGTAGGGCAGGTAGCCGCCATCCGGCGCCAGCTGCGCGAGGATCTCGCGCTCACGGACCGAATGCGGCGCGAAATCCATCTGGCCGGCTTCCGTGGTCAGCACGCCGCCGCCGGCGGAGCCGGGCAAGCGCACCGCCGCACCCAGGCCGGTGCCGGGGCCGATCACCAGCGTCGGGCCATCCGCCCGGCGGTCCGGCCCGCACAGCAGACGGCCGCCGCAGGCCTGCGGGTCGTCGAGTGCGTAGCCCAGCGCCTCGAAGTCATTGAGGGCGGCGAGGTCGTCCAGCGCCAGCGCCCGGCGCACCGATGGCAGGTGGACGGGCCAGGCGGAGTTGTCGTTGAGCACGTCGTCGCCCATCAGCTGGCCCGCGCAGGCGAGCACGCAATGCCGTACCGGGGCCTGCAGTTCGCCGTCGACGAAGGCCTGCAGAAGCTCCGCCAGTCCGCCGAAATCGCCGCAGGCGAACTTGCGGTAGGCCAGCACCTCGACCGTGCGCGCGCCGTTCCGGGCGGCCTGGACCAGCGCCACGCGGGCGTGCGTGCCGCCGACGTCGGCCGCCAGGAATGGCGCCGTCGGGACAGTTGCCGATCGATCCGGTTGGCCGATTGCCGCGTTCACCGTGCTCCCCCGCAACGGAACGGGTGCCAGCTTGCGAGTCGTTGACACCGGTGTCAATCCGCGATGCGGCATACGTGGAATTGGCGGATAGTGGAATGCAAGAAGTTGAAAAACAAAGAATTAATGCAGGACTTCCAGCGCCGTCATGTGTTTGACATGTTGCATGGCACCATATCCATGCCGGCGCCGCCGGCCGGTTGCCGGGCGATCAGGGAGTGGGTTCCTCGCCGCGGGTGCGCAACGGCGGCGCGATAGAATGACGCGATGGATATCTTCAAGACCTTCACCCTCGAGGCGGCACACCGCCTGCCGAATGTGCCGGCAGGGCACAAGTGCGCGCGCCTGCACGGACACTCCTTCCGGGTGGAGATCCACCTGAGCGGCGAGCCGGGCGCCGACAGCGGCTGGGTGATGGATTTCGCGGAGGTGAAAGCGGCGTTCCGGCCGTTGTACGAACGCCTCGACCACCATTACCTCAACGAGGTCGAGGGGCTGGAAAACCCCACCAGCGAGCGGTTGGCGATGTGGATCTGGGAACGCCTGAAGCCGGCGCTGCCGCTGCTGTCCGAGGTTGCCGTGCACGAGACTTGCACGTCGGGCTGCCGATACCGGGGCTAGCCAGGAACCTGCCTGGCAGGAACGCGGGTGCTTCGGCCGTGCTCCCGGCAGCCGTACCGTAAAGAGGGGAGGAGCCCGGGACCGGCGCGGCCGGTGGCTGGGCTGCCTGCGTTCCTGGGCCTGGAGGCGCGGATATTGCGGCGTTGCGACAGTTGTATGACTGGCACAGTGCCGTGTATATCCTGAATATTTTCACAGTGGTCTTGCCCAGCCACAAAAAATATATTGCAATGCACAAAAAAGCTTGCTAGAGTGCCTGCCACTACCCGCAAACCCCACGAGGGCAAGCTCATGACTCAGCAGTACAACAACCAGTTTTTCGCCTACACCAAGCAGGTCACCGAGGGCGCGTTCAAGGCGCAGTCGCTGGCCCTGAAGAGCCTGGAGACGGTCGCCGGGCTGCAGCTCAAGGCCCTGGAGCAGCAGGCGCGCGATTCGGCTGCCTTCGTGGCAGAGGCCTTGGAGACCCGCGATGCCGACGCGCTGCGTGGCTTGTGGGAAAAGGGCGCCAGCCTCAGCCGCGAGCAGGCCGAGCGGGCGGTGGCGGTTTCGCAGGAAATCATCGCCGTGACGCAGAAGGCTGCGGAGTCGCTGCAGGCACTGGTGCAGGAACAGCGTCAGGCCGCCAACGAGGCGGTGGCCGCGCCGGCTGCCAAGAAGGCCGCCGCGAAGTAAGGCAGAACAACAACCTGAGTGGCACCCTGCCGGCGGCCCCTCCCTCCCGCACGGCAGCAAGGGCCGGACTTCCCCAGTCCGGCCCTTTTCTTTGGCGAATCAGGCAACAACGGTGCCGGATCGGCGCGTCGCGGGACAAGTTGCCGCAGCGTTCGCGGCTTGTCGCTGTACGCGGGGCGCTGATATACTTTTACGGATTGGATCATGGTTCGTGGCTGTATCGGTGCCACCTGGTGGAAACCGATGCGGAGAGGTTACGTGCTCAACAGTCTCGACGCCGGTCGGCGCCTCGCACTGCGCACGATGCTGCTGCAACTCGCGGTAGCGGCGATGGTCGGCGCGTTGTTCCTGCTGAAGGGGCATCGGGAAGCGGTTGCGGCCGCGGCCGGAGGGTTCACGGTGGCGCTGGGTACCGCGCTGATGTCCGTGCAGGTCTTCGGTCGGCTGGTCGGTGGCGCGGCGGCTTTCGCTCGCCTGCTGCTCGGCATGCTGCTGAAATGGGCAGTGGTCGTCGGCGGGCTGGGGTTGATCCTGTTTCAGTACAAGTTGCCGCCGCTGGCCGCCGTGACGGGGCTGGTGGCTGCCTACGCGGTCTATCTGCTGGCGTTTAGATTCAAGGGTTGATGCATGGCAAGCGAGCCGGGCGGTCTTACCGAATACATCCAGCACCACCTCACGCACCTCGTGCCGCATGCGAGCAAGGGTGGCTTCTGGGCGGTGCATCTCGACTCGATCACCGTGTCGCTGGTGCTGGGCGTGCTGTTCTGCCTGTGGTTTTGGTCGAAGGCGCGCAAGGCCACTTCCGGCGTGCCGGGCAAGGGTCAGGCCTTCGTCGAGATCATCCTCGAGTTCGTCGATGGCCAGGTCAAGGACGTGTTCCATGGCGATCGCCGCTTCCTCGGCCCGCTGGCGCTGACCGTGTTTGTCTGGGTGTTCCTGATGAACGCGATGGACCTGCTGCCGGTCGACCTGCTGCCGTGGATCACCGAGCAGTTCGGCATCGGCCACTTCCGCGCCGTGCCCACTGCGGACACCAGCATGACGTTCGCGATGTCGATCACGGTGTTCCTGCTGATCATCTTCTACAGCTTCAAGGCCAAGGGCTTCAGCGGCTTCACGCACGAGCTGTTCACCGCGCCGTTCGGCAAGCATCCGCTGCTGTGGATCCCCAATTTCGCGTTGAACCTGGTCGAGCTCGTGTCCAAGCCGGTGAGCCTGGCGATGCGACTGTTCGGCAACATGTATGCGGGCGAGCTGGTGTTCATGCTGATCGCCGGACTGTTCAGCGCAGGTGCGGGCCTGGCCGGCTGGGCGCTGTACGGCGCCGGCATCATCGGCTACACGGTGTGGGGCATCTTCCACATCCTGATCATCTCGATCCAGGCCTTCATCTTCATGGTGCTGACGATCGTGTACATC
>Ga0187815_10000310_pt1 | contig 24220 bp, 15 predicted proteins | sample NC_S_5_FD_132962 | JGI IMG/M metagenome (GOLD analysis project Ga0187815, IMG submission 132962) | Wetland sediment microbial communities from Neuse River Estuary, North Carolina, USA - ASW-S_5 | ecosystem: Environmental > Aquatic > Freshwater > Wetlands > Sediment | place: USA: North Carolina...
GGCATGGACAACGGCAGCTACGTCACCAAGACCTACACCTTCGACGACGTGGTGAACACGCTGAACCAGGTGCAGCCGTACGACTGGGCGAAGTTCCTGCGCGCGCGGCTGGACTACACCGGCCCCGAACTCCCCGAGCACGGCATCGCCCGCGGCGGCTGGAAGCTGGTCTACACCGACCAGCCGAATGCCGAGACCAAGGCGATGGAAGGCATCCGCCATGGCGTCGACCTCGCCGCCTCGATCGGCCTGTCCGCCGCGAAAGACGGCCGCATCTACGACGTGCAATGGAACGGGCCCGCGTTCAAGGCCGGCCTGGTGCCAGGCCTCAGCATCGTGGCGGTGGACGGCAAGGACTATTCGCCCGACGCGCTGAAGGATGCGATTACCGCGGCCAAGACCGGCAGCGCGCCGATCGAGCTGCTGGTGAAGAACGTCGACGTGTACAGCACGGTGAAGATCGACTACCACGGCGGCCTGCGCTACCCGCACCTGGAACGCGCCGGCGGCAAGGACCTGCTCGGCGCGATCGCCACGCCACGCAGCAAGTAGCCTGGTATCGCCCTCCCCTGCAGGCAGGGGAGGGCGCATGACGCCTTCGCGCATGACCTCTGGCAGGGGGAGCACGACGCGCGGCCGGTCTAGCATCCAAGCCTTGCCCGCCGGCCACCTCGCCGGGCGGGCCGTTGCCTGAGAGCCTGTTTAATGTCTCCACATAGCCCGCGTTGCCTTGCTCTGGTCGCCAGGAGGTGGTGCGTGGCGCAGCGCCTGCCTGGCTGGCAGGTCAAGCCGTGCGCTGCCGCGCGGAGGCCACAGCAAGGCAACCCGAGGGGCCGGGTCTGTTTGCCCGCATGCCCGCGTCATCACTCAGTCGTGGACAGACGTCCACTCCTTCGTTCTTCCTTGGCCTGCGTGCAAACAGTTCCCGGCGCGGGTCATGCGGAGACATTAAACAGGCTCCAAAGGAGAATCCATTGAAAGCCACACGCCTCGCCTCCGCCATCGTCGCCAGCGCCTTCGGCCTGGTCAGCCTCAACGCCCTCGCCGATGTGCCGCCGCCGCAGGACGTGGCCTACCCGGGCACGCTGCAGATCAGCGTGGACGCCACCGACCTCGCGCACCGCGTGTTCCGCGTGCACGAGGTGATGCCCGCGCAGCCCGGGCCGCTGACCCTGCTGTATCCGCAGTGGCTGCCCGGCAACCACTCGCCCAGCGGCCCGATCGACAAGTTCGCCGGCCTGGTGGTGAAGGCGAACGGCAAGGTGCTGCCGTGGACACGCGACCCGCTCAACGTCTTCGCCTTCCACGTCGAGGTGCCGCAGGGCGCCAGCAGCGTGGAGGTGGACTTCCAGTACCTGACCCCGCAGAACACCCGCCAGGGCCGCGTGGTGATGACGCCGGAAATGCTCAATCTGCAGTGGAACGCGAACTCGGTGTATCCGGCCGGCTACTACAGCCGCCAGATCAAGACCGAAGCGAGCGTGAAGTTCCCTGCCGGCTGGCAGTTCGGCAGCGCGCTGGAAGTGGCCTCGCGCGACGGCGACACCGTGCACTTCAAGCCCACCACCTACAACACCCTGGTGGACTCGCCGATCTACGCCGGCAAATACTTCAAGCGCATCGACCTCGACCCCGGCGCGAAGACGCCGGTGCACATGGACATCGTGGCCGACGCGCCGAAGTACCTCGAGATCACCCCCGAGCAGATCAAGCCGTTCCGCGAGCTGGTGCAGCAGATGTACAAGCTGTACGGCGCACACCACTACACCCACTACGACTTCCTCGTCTCGCTCAGCGACAAGATGAGCGGCAACGGCCTGGAGCACCATCAGTCCAGCGAGGACGGCACCTCGGCCGACTTCTTCACCGAGTGGAAGAAGAACGCACTGGGCCGCGACCTGTTCTCGCACGAGTTCAACCATTCGTGGGACGGCAAGTACCGCCGCCCGGCCGACCTGTGGACGCCGAACTTCAACGTGCCGATGCAGGACTCGCTGCTGTGGGTGTACGAGGGCCAGACCCAGTTCTGGGGCCAGGTGATGGCCTCGCGCTCGGGCCTGTGGGATACCGAGCAGGCGCACGACATGTGGGCCTTCGTGGCCGCCACCTACGACAAGGGCCGCCCCGGCCTCGCCAGCTGGCGCAACGTGCAGGACACCACCAACGACCCGATCATCGCCCAGCGCGCGCCGTTGCCCTACCGCAACTACCAGAGCAGCGAGGACTACTACTCGGCCGGCCAGCTGATCTGGCTGGACGTGGACGGCAAGCTGCGTGAGCTCAGCGGCGGCAAGAAGAGCATCGACAACTTTGCCAAGGACTTCTTTGGCATGGACAACGGCAGCTTCGTCACCAACACCTACACCTTCGACGACGTGGTGAAGACGCTCAACGGCATCCAGCCCTACGACTGGGCGAAGTACCTGCGCGAACGCCTCGACGGCCACGGCCCGCTGATCGGCGGCTTCGAGTCGCATGGCTGGAAGCTGGTCTACACCGACAAGCCAAACGCCGCGTTGAAGGCCTTCGAGGCGCGCCGCCACTTCGCCGATCTCACCTACTCGCTGGGCGTGTCGGTGGGCAAGGGCGGCCAGATCGGCGACGTGCTGTGGGACGGCCCTGCCTTCAAGGCCGGCCTTGCCCCCAGCATGACCATCGTCGCCGTCAACGGCCACGACTACGATCCCGATGCGCTGAAGGACGCCGTCACCGCCGCCGCGAAGGACAAGAGCCAGCCCATCGAACTGCTGGTCAAGGACTTCGACGAGTACAAGACCATCCGCATCGACTACCACGACGGTCTGAAGTACCCGCACCTCGTCCGCGACACCGGCAAGCCCGACACGCTCAGCACGCTGTTCAAGGCGCGCTGAGCCATGCCTCCGTCCCTCTCCCGCCGGGGAGAGGGACGGGGCGAGGGGCGCTTCTTGCGGCGCGCCACCATGCGTGCCCGGTCTGCCCGGCCCGCATGGGCGATTCCCGCCATCTCCGCTATACTGCCCGTCCGCCGCGGATCGCAACGATCCGCGCGCGGCCTCGCAGCACCACGCGCCCGTAGCTCAGCCGGATAGAGTAGTGGCTTCCGAAGCCATTGGTCGGGGGTTCGAATCCCTCCGGGCGCGCCATTCCCTTCGTTGAGCACCGCAGGCGGACAAACCATCATAAAAGTGTCGTTTCCGACACTTTGGGGTGCCTCGGGCGTCGACATGAATTGCCGCCCGCGTCCAGCTGACTCCCCCGACTGTTCCGGAAACCATGGTCCTGCCGTGAAGCGTGCTTCGGCGGTCGAAAGGTCCGCTGCACCGGTTGATGGACGAGAGTCCCAGGGTGCTGGTGCAGGACGGGTTCAAGGATCGCCAGACCCGGCTGGCCGTGCGCAGCGCCGTCGTCACCGTGCTGGACGCCGACCTGCCCCAGAGTTATGACCGCAACGTATTCAACCAGACGTGTGACCGCGTGATGGACGTGATGCTGGGTTACGCCAGCCGCGGCGAGAAGTGGGTGGCGTGATTCGGCCTGTACGGTGACGGATTTCGTTGGCTGCGGGTCTTTTGATCCTCGAGGGCATTCGTCGAGGCTGTGCGCCATGAGGCCGGCCTGGCGCAGTCACCGGCTACGTGATTGCCAGGCCAAGGAGATCCTTCCCGTGGCCTGTTGGGCAGGCCCGGATTCACCGCGGATGGCTGGTTGTTCGTTGGCTCCGCAACGCGCAGCTGGCAGGTTCTCGTGAGAATCTTTTTTGTCTCGTCCTGCGCGCATCGTTTCGTCCCGCCCGTTTGTGGCCGTTTTGTCCCCACTCCGCGGACCTCATGAGCGGCGGCCGTCGCCATGCATTTCACGCACCGGGCACGTTCCGCGAGCGCTGGCGTAAGATGCCGGATACAGGGGGCGGTCGCCAAAAGCCCGCCCGGGGTGGACGAAAAGGGGATACGGGTCCGGAGCGCCCCGGGTAATCGCGCCGCCGGTCGACGGCGCAGGGGCGTGCTAACGGCTGTCGGGGCGATCCGGGTGGAACAGGGCAAACGGGTAGTGGAGCGGGCGGACTCGAGTGGGGACGCGGCCGGCCGCGCGATCACGCGGGGCGAGCTGCGGTCGCGCTTCTACCAGAGCGTTGCCGAAACCCTCGTTCGCCTGCGTACCCCGCAAGGTCAGGATGACCGCCTCGCGCTGGCCGAGGTCGTGTCGACCTTCGCCACCACCCTGCAATTGCCGTTGGCCTGGGTCGGCTGGCGTCCGCCGGGCGCCAGGGACATCGCCGTGCTGGCCGCGGCCGGATCGGCGACGGATCGCGTGGAGTGCGCGCTGGCCGGCGGCTATGCGCCGGGCCGCGCACCGGACGACCCGGTCGATCTGTCGCAGCCGATCGGGCAGCCGCGCGTGGTGCGTGGCGCCGCGGAAGCCGTCGCCGAGGGCGATTCCGCGGCGGCGTGGTACCGGGGTCTGTTGCCCGGTGTCTCGGTGGCCACGGCCACGCGCGATGGCGGACACCTGGTGCTGGCTGCCTGCACCGGCGATGCGCCGGAGGCATTGCTCGAAGACATCGCCACGTGGCTGCCGCGACTCGCCGAAGAGCTGGTCAGGTTCTGGGACCACCGGACTGTGGCCAAGCGTGAGCGCCGTATCCGCCGCTACCGTGATGCCCAGCGCACGATTCAGCGCGCGCTGCTCGAACAGCCGGACCCGGACGCGGTGTATCGCACCCTGGCGCAATCGCTGGTGGGGATCGCCGGCGCCGCGGCGGTGGATTTGCATGTGGTCGACGGCGATGACCGCGCGCTGCGCCGCGTGGCCCTGGTCGGTCCGATCGCCGAGGAGCTCGCCGAGTTGGCCCCGGCCCTGCCGCCCGATGGCGGCAGGGTGCCCCTGCCGATCCTCGCATTGCGCGAGCGCAAGCCGCAGATCCGCATCCGTCCGTCCGAGCGCGACGACATGTCTCCGGTCTGGCGGCAGGGCGTGCTTTCCGGCATGGGCGCCTGCGGATGCTGGCCGATCGTCCTGTCCGATCCGGTTCCCGGGCCTGTGGCGAAGTCGTTTGGCGTGTTCAGCCTGATCACCATCGAGCAGGACGCATTCGACGAGGAGATGTGCCACGTGCTCGACGAACTGGCCGAAGTGGCCGGCCTCGCACTGCACCAGCACGAGCGTCGTCGCGCGCAGATGGAGGAGCAGCAGCGGCAGACCTACCTGGCCATGCATGACGCGTTGACCGGGCTGCCGAACCGCCGCGCGCTGGACATGCACCTGGAATCCGCCCTCGAGCGTGCCGAGCGCAGCGGGCGGCTGGTCGCCGCGGGCATGCTCGACCTGGACGATCTCAAGCCGATCAACGACCGCTTCGGCCATGCCACCGGCGACCTGCTGCTGGTGGAGGTGGCGCGCCGGTTGCGCGGCGCGTTGCGGCCGGACGATTACGTCGCCCGGCTGGGCGGCGACGAGTTCGTGATCGTCTGCGAAGGCCTGCGCAGCGCCGCCGAGATCGAACCCCTGCTCGACCGCCTTGGGGTGGCCCTGCGCGAACCCATGCGGGTCGAAGAGGCGGTATTCGAACTGGCCGCCAGCCTGGGCATCGCGCTGTTCCCGGACCATGCCACGGCCGACAGCCAGCAACTGCTGCGCCGCGCCGACCAGGCGATGTACCAGGTGAAGGCCCGCAAGCGGCAGCGCGACCGCTGGTGGTCGACGCCGACGGCGGCCGGCGCCGGGCCTGCGGAACCGCACGAATTCGAGGGACGCGCCCAGTCGCCGTACGGGAACCTGGCCGAGACGCTGCTCGAATCGTGGTCGCCGCTGGCCGAGCCGCTGGTGCCCGGGGTCGTCGAGGCCTTCATCGGCGAATTGAGTGCGCACGATGGCATCGCGCGGCTGTTCACGGTGTTGCCACAGCGCGACCGCATGCAGCTGGCCGGGCGCTTTGCCGAGCATGTGCGGTTGCTGATCCGGCCCGGGCTGGACATCGAGTCGCATCGGCTGCAGGCGGCCCGCGCGGGTCGTTTCCACGCCTCCGCGGGGCTGGAGGAAGTGTGGTTGCTGCAGGGCGTGGAACGCCTGCGCGACCTGATCGCGCAACGCCTGGGCGGCCTGCCGGTTGCCGACCGTCGTCCGCTCGGCATCGTGTTGCAGCGGCTGGGCCTGGAGAGCCAGTGGCAACTGGAAAGCATGCGCGAATTGCAGCGCGAGCGGGTTGCGCTGCTGGCGCGGCTGAATGCGCTGGCCTGGTCGGCCGACGGCTACCTGGAGTTGATCCAGGGCATGGTGGACGCGTTGGCCGAGCACAGCGAGATCATCTCCTGCGCGGTCGGGCGCCCCGACGGCTCCGGGCAGCTGACCTACGAGGCGGTCGGCGGCGAGGCGTTTGCGCAGTACCTGAGGGAGCTGGCGCGTGGCGAGGCGGCGCCGATCCGGGTCAACGCGGACAGCCCGGAAGGCGGTGGACCCAGCGGGCGCGCGTGGCGCACCGGCCTGATCCAGCGCTGTCAGCACTACGGCACCGATCCGGCGATGGCGAGCTGGCGCGACCGGGCACTGTCGATCGGCATCGTCTCCAGCGCTGCGCTGCCGCTGTGTCCTGCGCCACCGGCCACGTCGGCGGTGCTCACCCTCTACAGCAGCTATGCCGGAGGCTTCCAGAGCGAGGATCAGCAGGCGTTCGTCGACCAGCTGAAAACCCTGCTCGACCTTGCCCTCGCGCGCCTTGCGCCGCCACGGCCGGGCACCGAACTGCTGCCGTTCTTCGTGCGTGAGCGCTGGCGGGCTTCGATCGCCTCCGACGCCTTGCAGGTGCACTACCAGCCGGTCGTGCGCCTGGGCGACGGCCGGGTCGCCGAATTGGAGGCGCTGGCGCGCCTGCGGGACCTGGACGATACGCTGTTGCTGCCGGCGCGCTTCCTGCCTGCGCTCGGCGACGACGACCTGGTCGTGCTGTTCAGGCAGGTGCTGTCGCAGGCGACGCGCCAGCGCGAGGTGCTGTTCCGGCAAGGGCATGTGGTCGACGTGTCGGTCAATACACCAGCCGCGGCGCTGGAGGACCCGCGCTACGCCGAGGCCACAGCCGCGGCGGTCGCCGAGGGGCATTGCCCGGTTGACGCGCTGCTGCTGGAGATCCTCGAGTCGCCGATGGGTGCCGAACACAGTGTGGCGTCTGGCATGGCCGGCATGCGGGCGCTCAAGGCGTTGGGCATACGTCTGGTGGAGGACGACCTCGGCGCCGGCTACAGCTCGCTGATCCGCCTGCGCTACTGGCCGTTCGACCGGGTCAAGATCGACCAGGGCATCCTGCGGCAGGTGGCGGACGATCCGCTGCGCACCCTGCGCTTCGTTCGTCAGCTGATCCGCCTCGGCCACGACCTCGGGCTCGAGGTGGTGGTCGAGGGTCTGGAGACGCCCGGCCTGATCGAAGCTGCCCGATGGCTGGGGGCGGACATGGGGCAGGGCCACGCATTGGCTCCACCCATGCCTTCCGGCGACCTGCCGTGCTGGCTGGCCGGCTTCCGCCGGCAATGGGAAGCCGCCCGCCCGGCCACTGCGCTCGGTGCCCTGGCCGGCGCCCTGCTGTGGGAAGAGCAATTGCTGGTGCTGCCGCCGGGGCCGGAGTTCTGGCGGCATCACGTCGAGAACAGCTGCGCGACCGGTCGCTATCTCGACGCCGCGCTGCCGGACCGCCCCGGCCTGCAGTTGACGCACGCTGCCCACGCAATGATGCACGCTGCCGCGCTCGCCGGGCCGCACGATGCGCTGTATCGCGAGCAGCGGGCGCGCTTCCTGGACCTGCTGATCGAGCAGGTCCGGCTGGAGGAACAGCCGCGCGGCGGCGCCGCCTGAGAGGAATCACCCGGGATCTCCCCGGCCGTCGGCGGGCGACACCGTGGTGCGACCGCGCGCCTCATTTTGCTTTTGTCACTTCGAACGCCTGTTGCGCCGCCGGTTTGCCGTCCAGCGTGATCTCCACCGTGTACCGGCCCGCCGGCCAGCGGTTGGGGTTCCGCACCTCGAAGGTGGTGACGGCGGGACCATCGGTGGCGACGGCCTGGCTCAGTTCGTTGACCAGCACACCCTGGCCTTCCAGGTATCGCCAGCGCGCCTCGAGCAAGGCGTTGGCGGTGCGGCCGGTGGTGGCGACGCTGGCGTAGATCACCGGCGTGTCGTCGGCGAAGCGGGTGGCGGGCGTGGTCACCGCGTAGCCGGCGTCGATCGCGCTGCCCAGGGTGAGGGTGGCGACGCGGAAGCCGTCGGCGTCCGGGGCGGTCCCGGTCGTGCCTGTGGCGGGAGCCGCCGTCGTCGCGGCCGGCGCGGCATGGTCCGCGGCGGCCGGCTTGCTGCTGCCGGGCGCCGCGACAGATGCCGCCTTGGGCGGGGCGGCGGCCGGTTCGGCCGGTGTGCTGTCGTGCCGGTGGCAGGCGGAAAGCCATGCGATGGCGCAGCACAGCATGAGCGGTCGGGCGAGACGGTGCATGGCGGCGTCCCCGTGGTTGCGGCGTCGCGCCGGGCGCGGCGCCGTTGCAGGCGGTGACGACGAGGCTAGCGCCCGCGCTCTGAAGCGCCGGTTACTGCCGGGCGCCGCGCGGGTTGTCGGGAGCGTCGCCCGGTACGCTGCTGCGGAACGGATTGATGTCCAGGCCGCCGCGGCGGGTGTAGCGCGCATACACGCTGAGCCGTTCGGGCATGCAACGTGCCATCACGTCCATGTAGATGCGCTCCACGCACTGCTCGTGGAACTCGCTGTGCGTGCGGAAGGAGACGAGATAGCGCAGCAGGCCCGCGCGGTCGATCGGCGCGCCGCGGTAGGCGATCCGTACGCTGCCCCAGTCGGGCTGTCCGGTGACCGGGCAGTTGGAGCGCAGCAAGTCGGAGACCAGGGCTTCCTCGACCACCGCGGCGCCGGTGTCCGCGCGCAGGTAGTCCGCCTTGGGCGGGCCGTAGTCGTCGATGGTCACGGGCAGGGCGTCGATGGATTCGCCGTCGAGATCGGCGAACGCATGCGCGGTGCAGCGCGCGGGGTGCAGGATCACCTCCACCACGTCGCCTGCGGCGGCAGTGAGGTCCTGCTGCAGCAGGGCGTGCAGCGCGGCCGCATTCGCCAGTGGCTCCTGCGCGAAGCCGTTGAGGTAGAGCTTGAACGACTTCGACTCGACGATGTTCGGTGTGCCCGCCGGGACGCGGAACTCGGCCACCGCCGCCTGCGGCTTGCCTTGCATGTCCAGCCACGACAGTTCGTAGGCGTTCCAGATGTCGGTGCCGTGGAACGGCAACGGCGTGCCCACGCCGATCTCGGCGCGCTTTGTCGCGCGGGGAATCGGGAACAGCAGCTTGGGGTCGTAGCGGTCGGCGTAGACGGTGGACTTGCCGAGCGGGGAATGATCGGGCGTGCTCATACGCGCATTCTAGGCGGTGCGGACCGCCGCGCGGGCGACACCCGCGGGTCGGGGTTCATCCCGGCGGATGTGCTTGGAGCCAGGACGAATCCCGGCCTGCGCCGGGCCTGCGTACTCCGGCCGGACTGTCGACGGTGACTTCTGGCCTATCCGCCCGCCTGCCGCGGTTTCCATAATGGACGGGCCTCCCCATGCGAAGACCCCGATGAAGAACCCGATCCCGGCCCGCCGCGCGGCGGCCGCCCTGGTCACGCTGTTTGCCGCCGTGGCTACTGCTTTGTGCGTGCCGGCCTTCGCCCAGGACAAGAGCTCCCCCTTCGATCCGCAGGCGCTGTTCGCGCCACTGTCCCTGCCGCAGCCCGTCAACGCGTTCCGCGACGGTGCCGGCAAGCCCGGACCGGCGTTCTGGCAGAACCGCGCCGACTACGACATCAAGGCGCGCATCGATCCGGCTACGCATAGCCTCGCCGGCGAGGAGACGATCACCTACACCAACCACAGTCCCGACGCGCTGGACGAGCTGTGGCTGCAACTGGACCAGAACATCTACAAGAGCGATTCGCGCGGCGCGCTCACCTCGCCATGGCCGAAAAAGCCGGGCCAGTCCACCAACGGCTACCAGCTCGACGCGGTGGAAGTGGACGGCAAGCCGGTGCACTACCTGGTGGACGACACCCGCCTGCGGGTGGATCTGCCGACGGCGCTGAAGGCCAAGGGCGGCCAGCTAAAGCTGCACATCCGCTACCGTTACACCGTGCCCGGCACCTGGGGCGGCCGTACCGCGGTGACGCCGACGAAGAACGGCGACATCTACGAGATCGCGCAGTGGTTCCCGCGCATGGCGGTGTACGACGACATCCGCGGCTGGGACACGCTGCCCTACCTCGGCCAGGAGTTCTACCTCGAATACGGCGACATCGACTACGCGGTGACGGTGCCGTGGAACTGGATCGTGGAAGGCTCCGGCCAGCTGATGAACCCCGGGCAGGTGCTCACCACCACCGAGCGCGCGCGCCTCGCCGAGGCCGCGAAGAGCGACGCCACCGTGTACATCCGCAAGCCGGCGGAGGTGAACGACCCGGCTTCCCGGCCCACGCGCAGCGGCACGCTCACCTGGCGCTTCCGCATGGAGCACACCCGCGACGTGGCCTTCGCCGCCTCGCCCGCCTTCGTGTGGGACGCCGCACGCATCAAGCTGCCCGGCGGCAGGCAGGCGATGGCGATGTCGATCTATCCGGTCGAGGGCGTGGGCGCAGACAAGTGGAACCGCTCCACCGAGTACCTGAAGGGCGCGGTCGAGCACTTCTCCTCCAAATGGTATCCGTACCCCTGGCCGGTGGCGGTGAACCTCGGCGGCCACGGCGCCGGCATGGAATACCCCGGCATCGTGTTCGACGGCTACGAGGACAGCGGCAAGCTCTTGTTCTGGATCACCGCGCACGAGATCGGCCATACCTGGTTCCCGATGATCGTGGGCTCGAACGAGCGCCGTCACGCCTTCATGGACGAGGGCTTCAACACCTTCATCGACGTGTACTTCTCCGACGCGTTCGAGGGCGGCAAGTTCGGCCCCAAGCGCGACAGCGAATACGCGCCCAAGGGCGGCAACCCGGTGGACGAGATCCTGCCGCTGCTGGCCGACCCGGACGCGCCCACGCTGATGGCGCACGCCGACTCGGTCAGCGAGAAGTACCGGCACCCGCTCACCTACTTCAAAGGCGCCCTGGGCCTGATCCTGTTGCGCGAGCAGATTCTCGGTCCTGACCGCTTCGATCCCGCCTTCCGCGCCTACATCCGGACGTGGGCCTACCACCATCCCACGCCTTCGGACTTCTTCCGCTTCATGGACAGCGCCGCCGGTGAGGACTTGTCGTGGTGGTGGCGCGGCTGGTACTTCCACAACTGGCAGCTCGATCTGGGCATCGCGGGTGCCGGCTATGTGGACAACGACCCGGCCAAGGGCGTGGTGGTGAACCTGGTCAGCAGACAGAAGCTGGTGATGCCCGCCACGCTGCGGGTGGACTACGCCGACGGCACCCACCGCGACATCCGCGTGCCGGTGGAAGCCTGGCGCTTCAGCGCCACGCCCAAGGTCACGCTGGATACCAACAAGCCCATCGCGAAGCTGGAGCTCGATCCCGACCACAAGCTGCCCGATGCGGACCGCTCCGACAACAGCTACGCCATGCATTGAAATCCGGGATTCCGGAAATGTAGGAGCGTGCCCCGTGCGCGAAAGCTTCTGGCCTCGATCGAGCGCCAGAGCCGTCGCGCACAGGGTGTGCTCCTGCCACGGGTTCAGCGGTTCACGTGCGCCATGCTCGACGCCGCGTAGCGTGCGCCCGCGACGGCCCCGGTCGGGAACACCGCGTCGATGGCGGCGAGATCCGCGGCCGACAGCGCCACGTCCAGCGCGCCGAGGTTCTCATCCAGCCGGCTGCGCTGCTTGGTGCCCGGGATCGCCAGCACGTCCTTGCCCTGTGCCAGCACCCAGGCCAGCGCCAGCTGCGCGGGCGAGCAGCCCTTGTCGGCGGCGAGCGCCTTCACCTTGTCCACCAGCGCCAGGTTGCGCGCGAAATTCTCGCCCTGGAAGCGCGGGCTGGAACGGCGGTAGTCGCCGGCCTCGAAATCGTCCGGCGAGCGGATCGCGCCGGTGAGGAAGCCGCGGCCCAGCGGCGAGTAGGCGACGAAGGCGATGCCCAGCCGGCGGCAGGCGTCGAGCACGCCGTTGTCCTCGGGATCGCGCGTCCACAGCGAGTACTCGCTTTGCAGCGCGGCGATGGGGTGCACCTTGCTGGCGCGTTCCAGCGTGGCGACGGAGGCCTCGGACAGGCCGAGGTGGCGCACCTTGCCCGCCTGCACCAGCTCGGCCATCGCGCCCACGGTCTCCTCGATCGGCACGCTGGGGTCCACGCGGTGCTGGTAGTACAGGTCGATGGTCTCGATGCCGAGCCGCTTCAGGCTGCCCTCGCACGCGGCGCGCACATAGTCCGGGCGGCCGTTGACGCCGCGCGCCTGCGGATTGCCCGGGTCGCGCACGATGCCGAACTTGGTGGCGACGAAGGCCTGCTCGCGGCGCCCCTGGATCGCCTTGCCCACCAGTTCCTCGTTGAGGTGGGGGCCGTACATGTCGGCCGTGTCGAGCAGGCTGAGGCCGCGGTCCAGCGCATGGTGGATGGTGGCGATGGATTCGGCGTCGTCGCGATGGCCGTAGAAATCGCTCATGCCCATGCAGCCGAGGCCGAGGGCGGAAACCTTGGGACCGTTCGTGCCGAGCGTGCGGGTTTGCATGCGGGTGTGCTCCGTGGGGTGGGTGCCGCTGAAGGTGGCACCATGCTGCGCCATGGCCGTTGTCGGATAAATACCTAATAATCGCCATCACCATTCCATTGCTAACAACAATCATGGACCGCCTGGATACCATGCGGCTGTACGCGCGGATCGTCGAGCTGGGCAGCTTCACCGCCGCCGCCAACGATCTCGACCTGCCGCGTGCCACCGTCACCAACGCCATCAAGCGGCTGGAGGCGCGGCTGGGCGCGCAGCTGCTGCAGCGGACCACGCGTTGCCAGCGTGTCACCCGCGACGGCCAGGCCTACTACGCGCATTGCGTGCGCCTGCTCGCCGACCTCGACGAGGTGGAAGCCGATTTCCGCGACGCCGCGCTGAAGCCGCAGGGCCGCCTGCGCATCGACGTGCCGGCCACGTTGGCGCGGCAACTGCTGATCCCTGCCTTGCCGGAGTTCTGCGCGCGCTTCCCGCAGATCGAGCTGGACATCGGCACCAGCGACCGCTTCGTGGACCTGCTGCGCGAAGGCGTGGACTGCGTGCTGCGCGTGGGCGAACTGCCGGACTCCGGCCTGGTGGGGCGCCGCGTGGCGACGCTGGCGCAGGTCACCGTGGCCAGTGCGGATTACCTGCGCCGCCACGGCCGGCCCGCCTCGCTGGCGGATCTGCAGCAAGGCCATCTCGCAGTGAACTGGACCTCGCCGACCACGCGCCGGCCGGAACCTTCGCTGGAATTCGTGGTGAACCGCCGCCGTCGCGAGGTGGGCCTGCCCGCGCGCGTCACCGTCAGCGGCGTGGACGCCTACCTGGCCTGCTGCGAGGCGGGGCTGGGCATCGCGCAATTCCCGCGTTACCGCGTCGCCGGGCTGCTCGCCGCAGGCAGCCTGCGCGAAGTGCTGCCCGGCCTGCCGCCGCCCGCGCTGCCGGTGCACGTGCTGTATGCGCCGCAACGGCAACTGCCGGCGCGCCTGCGCGTGTTCGTGGACTGGCTGGTGGAGCTGATGGGGCGGCAGGCCTGAGTCGCAAACGCCCCGCCCCAGTCCTCCCCGACGCACAAGTGGAAGGTCAGGACGTGCGCGGGAGTACCGGCCGCGGCGCACAGGTGCCCATGGTGTCGCTGCTGAGCGGGGCGCCGGTGGCGAGCAGGGCGGCGCGCTGCTCCGCCAGCGGCAGGCGCAGCGTGCAGTCTTCGTAGCGGGCCAGCTTCTGCAGCGCCGGTTGCGACTGCACCAGCACCACCAGCGCGGCGGTGCGCGGCCAGCGCGCGGCGTCGATCTCGTAGCGCACGAAGGATGCGGTGCGGAAGTAGCTGGCGATGCTGAGGTCGGCGATCGAGAACGCGCCGAAGATGAAGCCGTCGTCCGGCAGCTGGGTTTCCAGGTAGTCGATCGCGGCGGGGATCTCCACCTCCAGCGCCTGCGTCACCACCGCCTCGTCGGGCGGTTCGTGGAACACGCGGCGCCGGATCGAGCGCTGGTAGAACAGCCGCCAGATCAGGCCGTCGGCCAGCCGCGTGTCGGCGTATTCCTCCAGCCAGCGCGCGCGGGCGCGGTCGGCGATGTCGCGCGGATACAGCGATGGCGTGGGGTGGCGATCCTCCAGGTATTGGCAGATCACCGAGGAATCGTTCAGCACCAGCCCGTCGTCGATCAGCACCGGCACGCGCCGCAGCGGGCTCAGCCGCGCGAAGTCCGCGTTGCCCACGAACGGCGGCATCGGGTCGATCTCGTAATCGAGTTCCTTCAGCTCCAGGCAGACCAGCACCTTGCGCACGTAGGGCGAGAGGTAGCTGCCGATCACTTTCAGACCAGACATCGCGTCGCTCCGGCGGGCGGGATGCCGAAAGCGTGCGGGGTGGCGGTGCCGGCGTCAATTGCCGCCAGCCAGCGCCAGGGCCGCGGCCAAGGTCTTGTCCACGCGGGCGCCGGGCCGCCGGCTCTCCCTGCCGCGGTGGCTGGCGCGGCCGGCAAGGCTGCCCTCGCACAGGCGGGCTTCGGGTGGGATGACCGGCTTCGGTCGTTCCGGCAGGGGAAGGAAAGCCCGCCATGCTGCTACAGCCAGCCCGGCCACTGCCGGCCGTGGCGGCGATGTTGCGTCGCCAGATGACAGATTGTCGCAGGCATGGGTTAACTGGACGCCAGCCGTACCGTCGGGGAACGGCAGCGGAGGTCGGGCATCATCGTCATGGCTCGCATATACGCTGACAACGTCGTGTTCCTGATGCGTCCGGGCGAGACGTCGCGGCGCCGCGTCGATGGCTTGCCGGAAACACGGATTCCGCGGTCCAGCGAGCAGGCCGCGCCTGGCCACCGCGCGAGCCCGTGCACGAATGCCCCGCTGGGATACAGCCATACCCTGGCGCCCCGGCTTGCCGTGCAAGGCGAGGCCCGGCAACACCAAGAAACGCCCGCCCACCGCGCTCCCCTGCACTGGGTGCTGCTGCTGGTGGCGGCCTGCGTATTGCCGATGGCGGCGCTCACCTGGCGGGCCGTGGCGCGCCAGGCCTCGCTGCAACACTACGCCACCGCCATCGGCGGCCAGCGCACGCTGCCGCTGGCCGGGGGAGGTTCGGCCCTGCTGGATACGGCGACATCGGTCAGCATGGCCGCCGGCGCGCCGCCGGCGGTGACGCTGGAGCGGGGGCGCGCGCAATTCGACGCGAACGGGCAAGCCATCACCGTGCATGCCGGCGGCGGCATCGTCCGCGCATCGGCTGGCCGCTTCCAGGTGAGCCGGCTGGCGGACGCGGTACGTGTGACCGCATTGGCCGGCACCGTCACGGTGCAATTGCCGGCCGGCGAAGGACAGGCGACGCTGCGGGCCGGCCAGCAGGTCGACTACGGCTATGGCCGCCTGGGCAGCGTGCGGCCGGCGGACCTCGCCGCCGCGCGCGGCTGGCCCCGCGGCGAACTGGTGTTCCACCGCCGCAGCCTCGCCGAGCTGGTGGCGGCGATGAACCGCTATTCGGATACGCGGCTGGTGATTGGCGATGCGGCCCTGCGCAACCTGCCGGTCAGCGGCGTGTTCGAGGCAGGCGATCCGCTGGCGCTGACGCAGGCATTGCAGCGCAGCCGCCTGCTGCGGGCCGTCCGGGTGGGGCCGGACGAGATCCGGCTGCAGCCCGCGGCGCGCTGAATTCCCCGTTTCCCGTCTCCTGCGCGCGGCGCATGCCAGCATGCGCCGTCAAAGTCGCCTCAACCTTTGGCAGGGGTGCCGAAGGTCATGGCGCGCTAGCATCGGGCGTTCGCGCGACGGCGCGAAGGTCGCCACACCAGAACACCCGCCTTCCGAAGGGGACATGACAATGCATTCAACGATCGGCAAGACACGCCTGGCCGGCGCACTGGCAGCGGGACTGCTGGTGTGCGCCACCGGCGCGATGGCGCAGGGCCGCACGCTCACGGCGCAGGATTACGTGCGCGCCGAGCGCTACATGAGCTACAACACCGCGCCGCTGGTCGACCACGACGTGCAGCGCGTCAAGTGGCTGGACGATACGCACTTCTGGTATGTGGATCACGACGCCAGCGGCGACCACGTGGTGACCATGGACACCGCCACCGGCAAGGCCGCGCCGTCCTTCGACCAGGTCAAGCTGGCCGCCGCGCTGGCCAAGGCCACCGGCAAGCCGGTGGCGGCGGACAAGGTGCCGGCCCGCGGTTTCGATTTCAGCGTGCAGAAGGACGGCCGCTACGACATCGGCCTGATGGGCAAGCACTACGTCTGCGATCTCGGCGGCGCCGGCGAGTGCGCCGCCAAGGCCAAGCCGAAGACTGGCGACGAGCCGGGCATCGTCTCGCCCGACAAGACCAAGGAGGCCTTCGTCCGCGACTGGAACCTGTGGGTGCGCGACCTTGCCACCGGCAAGGAGACCCGGCTCACCACCGACGGCGCGAAGGACTTCGGCTACGCCACCGACAACGCCGGCTGGATCCACACCAACCGCGCGGTGCTGAACTGGTCGCCCGATTCGAAGAAGATCGCCACCTACCAGCAAGACCAGCGCGGCGTGGGCGAGATGTATACCGTGCTCACCAAGGTCGGCCATCCGGTGCTCGACGCGTGGAAGTACCCGCTGCCGGGCGACAAGAAGGTGTTCATGATCGAGCCGGTGGTGATCGACGTGGCCACGGACAAGGTGGTGCGTTTGCAACTGCCGCCGCAGCAGCGCCTGTCCAGCCTGTGCGACGACATCAGCTGCAGCAGCGACGGCCACTGGGACGACCTGAAGTGGGCGCCCGACAGCAAGACCTTCGCCATGGTCAACAGCTCGCGCGACCGCAAGCAGGTCTGGTACCGCGTGGCCGACGCCGCCACCGGCGCCGTGCGCACCGCTTTCGACGAGAAGGTGGCGACCTATTACGAGAGCGGCATGGAACACGCCAACTGGCGCTACCTGCCGGATTCCCACCAGGCCATTTGGCCGTCCGAACGCAACAACTGGCAGAACCTCTACCTGTACGACACCAACACCGGCAAGGAGCTGCACCCCATCACCACCGGTGACGGCAACGTCATCGACGTGCTGCACCTCGACCGCAAGGCGCGTGAGCTGTGGTTCACCGGCGTGGGCAAGGTGCCCGGCGTGAACCCGTACTACAAGCAGTTCTGGAAGGTGGGCCTGGACGGCGGCAAGCCGGTGCTGCTCACGCCGGAGGACGCCGACCACACCATCAGCATGTCGCCGGACGGCAAGACCTTCGTGGACAGCTGGTCCACGCCCGTCGCGCCGCCGGTCACCGTGCTGCGCTCGGCCGATGACGGCCACGTCATCGCCACCGTCGCCAAGGCCGACATCAGCCGCCTGAAGGCCACCGGCTGGGTGCCGCCGGTGCCGTTCACGGTTAAGGCACGCGACGGCAAGACGGATCTGTACGGCCTGATGTTCAAGCCGACCAACTTCGACCCGCACAGGAAGTACCCGGTCATCGACTACGTGTACCCCGGCCCGCAGACCGGCTCGGTGCGCGGCCGCAGCTTCCTGCCCTCGCGCGGCGACAACCAGGCGCTGGCCGAACTGGGCTTCGTCGTGGTCGCGCTCGACGGCATGGGCACGCCGTGGCGCAGTGCCAGCTTCCACCACACCTGGTACGGCGACATGGGCGACAACACGCTGCCCGACCAGGTCAAGGGCATCCAGGAGCTGGCGCAGCGCTACCCGTGGATCGACGTGAACCGCGTGGGCATCTGGGGCCACTCCGGCGGCGGCAACACCACCGCTGACGCGATGTTCCGCTATCCCGACTTCTTCAAGGTCGGCTGGGCTGAGAGCGGCAACCACGACAACCGCGTCTACGAGAACGACTGGGGCGAGAAGTACCAGGGCCTGCTGGTGACCAACAAGGACGGCAGCACCAGCTACGACAACCAGGCCAACCAGGACATGGCGAAGCACCTCAAGGGCCGCCTGATGCTGGTGCACGGCACGATCGACGACAACGTGCCGATCGAGAGCACCTACCTCGTGGCCGAGGCGCTGATCAAGGCGAACAAGGACTTCGACATGCTGATCATCCCCAACGTCCACCATGGCTACGCGGCCTCCACGCCGTATGCCACGCGCCGGCGCTGGGACTACTTCGTGCAGTACCTCGCCGGCGACGCGCCGCCGAAGGAGTACGAGCTGAAGAAGTGGCCGTGGTTCTGATCGCGGCGGATTGATGGAACAAAGCGAAAGGCCGGGGCGCAAGCCCCGGCCTTTCGCTTCATGTGGCCTGCGTGCCGCAAGCCGGAGTCAGGTCTTCTTGCCGGACTTCATCGCACCCCTGGCCAGAGTTTCATCGATCAGCCGGTTCATGTCGCTGTCCGCCTTGTGGGCGGCAGCTTGAAGCTGCCGATCAAGGGCCGCCTGTTGCTTGTCCATCGTCGCCTGCCGGCTATCGAGAGCAAGTTGATGTTGCTGCGCTTGTGCCTGCAGCGCGGCTTGCCTGGCCTGCAGGGTCTCCCGCTCTGCCTCGATGGCCTGTCGCTGTGCGGCCAGGCCTTGGCGCGCGCTTTCCGCGCCGGCTTGCTGCGCATCGGCTGCGCGGCTGGCTTGTGCGGCGGCGAGATTGGCCCGCGCGCGGGCCAGCTCGGCTTGGGCGCGCGCTATCGCGGCCGATTGCCGGGCGATGTCGGCATCCCGATTCGCCATGGCGCGCTGCTGCGAAGCGAGGCCGATCTGCTGGTGCGACAGTTCCGCCAGCGGCGCCCATATCTGCTGCGCACGCGCGATGGTGGCCGGATCTTGCGTAAGCCGGGTCTGGTTGCCGCGACGGATCCACAGCAGCGGGCCGCCTGTCTTGGGTAGGTGCTTGATCGTGGCGGCATCGGCCGGAGTGCCGCGCACGACGAGGTGGTTGCCATCGAACAGTGCGTAGCCTTGCATCGCGCCTGAACGGATATCCACATCGACACTGCTGGCGTGGAAGCCGAAGTTGGGTGCAGGCGGCGGTGGCGGAACAGGCGGTGGCATAGGTGGCGCGGGCGGCGGCGGCAGGTTCGGCACGGGTGGGGCCGGCGGCGGCGGAGGCACCGGCGGCGCGCTGGGCGGCGGCGGTGGCAACCAGGTCGAGTCGGCGGTTGCAGGCGTGTTGGTGGACGCGGCATGGCCGGTTGCCACGACGCGGTACGGCATCACACCGGCCAGCGCGACCAGCGCGACCAGCAGCCAGCTGCGCGCACGCGGCATGGCGGTGGAGTTCTGTTGCAACATGACGAGTCGCCTCTTCAGGTTGTGGAAGGTGGGGGAGGCGCCGGCGAGGCCGGCGTGCAGCGGGTGGGCCACGCCCAGCTGAAGCAGCAGGCGGCCGTAGTCCTGCGGTGCGGCGCGCTGCTGTGCCAGCGCCGCCGCGTCGCAGGCCGCCTCGCGGTTGAGTGCGTATTCGTGCATCGCCCAGCGCAGCAGCGGATGGAAGCACAGCAGTCGCGCCGCCAGCGCTGGGATCCAGCCCATCAGCAGATCGCCACGCTTGAGGTGGGCGAGTTCGTGGGCCAGGGCCAGCGAGGAATCCTCGGCGTCCAGCGCGGCGTGGGCCGGCCACAGGACGACCGGGCGCCAGCCTCCGCTGACCTGGGGCGAGGTGATGTCGGGCGAGACCAGCACCACGGGCGCGCGTGGCAGACCGGACCTGCGCGCCTGCTGTGTGCAGCGAGCCTGCAGGGCCAGATCCGCCGCCGGTCGCGCGGCGCGGCGCAGCCGGCGCGCCTGTCGGTGCTGGCGCAGCAAGGCGGGCGCCTGGGCCAACAGCAGGACCAGCCACAAGGTGGCGAGTGCCACGCGCCAGTGCATGGCCAGCCAGGCCGGCGCGGCTTCGGCACGCGCCGCGCCGGCGATCCTTGACCCCGCCGGCAACGTCTCGGCGGATGCGGCCACCTGCGCGGCGCCCGCTTCGGCGGGAACCCTGCCCGTGGCTTCGGCTACGGGGACGCCGCGCTGCGGGACGGCGGCAGCGGCGGTCGCGGCGACTGGCGGCGCCAGCAGCGGCAGGCGGATCGGCGCCTGCCAAGCCAGCCCCAGCAGCACCTGCAGGCCGACCAGCCACCACAGCGTGCAGCGCGCAGCGGCGGGCAGGCGCGGGAAGGCGCGGACGAGCAGGGCGACAGCGCCCACCAGCACGATGGCCTGCAGCGACGTCCAGGCAAGGCGTTCCAGCAGCAGGGAGGCCAGATGATCGAGCGTCGTCATCTCACTTCTCCTTGCGCGTGGTCTTGAGCTGTTTCACCAGGGCCTGCAGCTCGGCCAGCTCGTCGTCGCTGACTTCGCCGCGCTCGGCCATCCAGGCCACGAACGGCGAAACCGAGCCGCTCAGCGTCTTTTCCACGAACTGGCCCACCGCGCTGCGCATCGCCTCGCCGGGGCCGGTGGCGGTGCTGTAGCGGTAGACGCCCTGCACCTGGCGGCGCTTGAGGTAAGCCTTGGCACGCAGGCGCTCCATCATCGTGAGCACGGTGGAGCGCGCCAGCCCGCGCGCCTCGCCGAAGCCGGCGGCCACCTCGCCTACCGAGGCGGGTTCGTGCTCGGCCAGGTAATGCAGCAAGGCAAGTTCCTGGTCGCCGATGGAGGGCCTGGGCATGGGGTTCACCTTTGTGGCTACACGTGTCGCCACGTTACGCTTGACGACACATGTAGTCAATACGGTGCGGCCGGGCTCCCCCGCCGGCTTTGCCTTGCGTCAGGCAAGTACCGAGGCGGCGTCCACGATGAAGTGCGCAATGATGTTGACCCACAGGTTGCGCCGCCACAGGTACAGCAGGGAGAACGCCAGCCCGCCGACGGCGACAATCAGCTCGTGGCTCCAGCCCCAGTAAGTCACGTGGTCGATGGTGAACACGGCGAGGGAAAACAGCAGCGCGACGGCGCGGCTGCCGCACAGCTCCTCGATCCGCTGCATCGCATAGCCGCGGAACAGCACTTCTTCGGAAACCGCGGCGCGCACGGTCGAGATCAGGCGCCACCAGAAGGGCGTGGCCATCAGCGCGCTGCCGTTCGCCGTCGCGGCGACCGAGTCGCCAAGGTGCAGCGCAGGGAGTACGAGGAAGTACATCGCGCCCAGCACGGCAAGCACCACCGCGCCGGCCGCCACGCCGATCAGCGTGTTGCCGACGCCGGGCGGGCGGAAACCGATGGACGACAGCGGCCTTCGTTCGATCTTGCGCACGTAGAGCAGCATCGCCGCGATGTAGACCCACCAGATCGCCTCGTTGCCGAGCAGGTGGCCGATCCCGGCGAACTCGTGGTCCCAGGTGCTGAAGGGCAGGCTGACCGGGCCGAGCGCAAGCAGCAGGCCGGCGAGGATGACGGTCCATCGGCGTTTCTCGGCCGTCCGCGCAGCAGCGGGCAGGGTGGACATGGAAGATCCTTGTGGTGTGGTGTGGGTTTCAGGTGCCTTCGCGTGGTTTGCGCGCCGGGCTGGCGATGTCGATGAAGCGGTCGAGCGCCTGCGAGGTCCGCTTGCGGTCGCCGGTACTCATCAGTTCGAGGAAGAGGCCGTCGAACACCGCGACGCACAGCGTGGCGAAAGCAGGGTCGCGCCGCGGCGCCGGGAGCATCGTGAGGATGAGGTCCGACCAGTTCGAGGCGTTGCGCTGCAGGTACTGGGCGTAGGTGTCCGGGCTCTGGATGGCGAGTATCTGCAGCTCATAGAGCAGCTTGAGGTAGGGGAAATTGCGTTTGGCGGTCGCCCATTGCCAGAGCAGCCTGAGTGGCTGCGACTGGGGTTCCGGCGCGCCCGGCGCAAGCAGTTGCGCGAAGGACTGGCGCACCCGCGTCTGCATGGTTTCCAGGACTTCGGCGAGCAGGCCTTCCTTCGTCCCGAAGTGGTAGATGAGCAGGCGGGCGCTGGTGCCGATGGCCGCGGCCAGCGGGCGCAGCGACAGGTCGGCCAGCCCGCGTTCGAGCAGGTGGGCGATGAGGGCGTCGACGAGTGCTTCTTTGCGCGTCTGCATGTAACGAACGTTACGTGTAACGATCGTTACATGTCAAGCGCGGCGGGCCGCTGCGATGCCGGAAACGACACGGGCGCCCGCAGGCGCCCGTGTCCGGTTGCGACCGTGGCCGGCGGTCAGAAGTTGTAGCGCAGGGTGAGCATGGCCGACCAGCGGGAGACCACGCGGCTGGGGTCGTAGAAGCCCCCGTCGTAGGTCTGCAGCTGCTGCGGCTGGTAGTTGCCGTACTTGTCGGTGGGCAGCGAATACACGTACTGCCCTTGTGCGTTCACGCCGGCGTAGTTGGCGAGGATGCGGGTGGGGTAGATGCCGGTGGTGCGTTGCTGGCCCCAGTCGCTGTTCACCAGGTTGAGCACGTTGTAGACGTCCAGCCGCAGCACCCCCTTGTTGCCCTTGAAGATGCCGGGCACCTCCTGCGAGAAGCTCATGTCCAGCTCGTTCACCCACGCGGTGCGGTCGCCGTTGCGGTTGGCGATCTGGCCGCGGTGGTCGCGCAGGTAGCCGTCGCCGGCGAGGAAGGCCTGGAACTGCTGGATGGTCTGCGGACTGGTGCCGGCGGCGTAAGCCACCTTCGGATCGTTCGCCGACGGGATGTAGACCGGATCCCAGCCGCCGATGCTGTCGCCGTTCGCGTCGTTGCCGAACACCCAGGTGTAGGGCAGGCCGGTATGGCCGCTGTAGAACAGCGACACCTGGGTGTTGTAGTCGCCGAAGAACGCGTGCTGCCAGGTCAGCGAGGCCTTCAGCACCTTGGCCACGTTGTAGTTGGAGGTGGCCAGCAGGTCGGAGTTCGGATTCAGCCGCGCCACGCGCTGGTAACCGCTGTAGGCGATGGTGTCGGTGCCGGGGTCGACGTCGGTGGCGTGGTTGAACGTGAGGCTGACGTTGCCGGACCAGCTGTCCGAGAACGGCTTGCTCAGCGCCAGCGTGAAGCTGTCCGACTTGCCCTTGTGGGTGTTGGTGAGCAGGGTGGAGGCGGTGCTGAAGGCGCGGTTCTGGTTGGCCAGCGCGTCGGCGGTCTTCGGCGCCTCGCCCGGGGTCTTCCAGAACTGTTCGCGGCCGTCCGGCAGCGTGCCGGTGGGCGCGCCGAAGTTGACCGCCTCGTACAGGATGCCGTCGCGCACCTTGATGTGCTGGTACTCGGCCGAGGCCACCAGGCCCCACCACGGCAGCTCGCGGTCCAGTGCCAGGCTCATCTTCCATACGCTGGGCAGGCGGAAGTCGGGCGCGATGGTGTCGATCGAGCCTGCGCCGCCACCGGCCGGGATGTTCTGGTGGAACGGATCGGGGCTGAACGGAGCGCTGGCCGGATTGAACGAGGTGTAGTTGAGCAGGGTGACGCCGTTGTTCTGGAACGGGTTGGTCATCCACACCGTGGGCGGGTTGGTCTGGAACAGGCCGGCACCGCCGCGCAGCTGGGTTTTGTAGGCGGTGTCGAAGCTGTAGTTGAACGACAGGCGCGGCTCCACGATGCGGTTGGAGGAGCCGACGGTGTAGTTGTTCGCGTAACCGAACGTCTGCGCGAAGGCCGAGTTGTACACCGGCTGCTTGTTGGAGTGCGGCACGTCCATGCGCACGCCGTACTGCACCGACAGCGCGTCGTTGACCTGCCAGGTGTCCTGCAGGAACGGGCTGAACTGGCTGTAGGTCCACTGGGCGGCGATGTCGGCCAGCGCGTAGCCGGGCGCCGGGTGGTACAGCGAATACTTGTTGTAGTTGCCGGCGGCGAAATTGGCCAGGCCCCAGAACGTGTAGACGCCGAATTCGGACTGGCCGAACAGGTTGTAGATCTGGTTGCGCTGGAAGTCGACGCCGCCCTTGATCGCATGGTCGCCCAGGTACCAGGTGGCGGCGAGGAAGATGCTGATCTTCTTGGTGTCGATGTGGTTGTAGTGGCGGTACTGCTCTTCGCCGAGATTTACCGAGGGCCCCTTGCCGGTGGGCGAGAGGTTCACGTTCACCGAGGGCTGCTGGTACGGCGCGGTGGTGTCCTGCACGTACTTCTGGTAGCCGATCTTGGCCTCGGTGGAGAAGCTGTCGCTCCAGTCGTCGTACAGGTGCAGCACGTAGTTGTTGGTGGTGATGGCCTTGGTGTAGGTGTAGCTGGTCAGGCCCACGCTGTTCGGGCTGTTGCCGCC
>Ga0187815_10000311_pt1 | contig 24151 bp, 21 predicted proteins | sample NC_S_5_FD_132962 | JGI IMG/M metagenome (GOLD analysis project Ga0187815, IMG submission 132962) | Wetland sediment microbial communities from Neuse River Estuary, North Carolina, USA - ASW-S_5 | ecosystem: Environmental > Aquatic > Freshwater > Wetlands > Sediment | place: USA: North Carolina...
CGACGCCTACGACGCCCACTACGACCACATCCTGGTGTGGGACGCGCAGGCGGCGCGCATCGCCGGCGCCTATCGCGTGATGCGTGGCGCCGAGGCGCTGGCGCGCAGCGGGCTGGCCGGCCTGTACACCGCCTCGCTGTTCCGCTACGCGGACGCGGCCGTGCCGCGGCTGGCGGCGGGGCTGGAGCTGGGGCGCAGCTTCGTGGTACCCGACTACTGGGGCAGCCGCAGCCTCGATTACCTGTGGCAGGGCATCGGCGCCTACCTGCAGCGCTATCCGGGCGTGCGCTACCTCTATGGCGCGGTGTCGATCAGCGCCGCGCTGCCGCGCGCGGCCAGCGAACAGATCGTGGCCTATTACCGGCGCTATCACGGCAGCGCGCAGCCGCTGGCCAGCGCCCGCCAGCCGTTTGCGTTCGAGCAGCAGGAGCCGTCGTTCGACGGACTCGACGGTGCGGCCGCGCACGAAGCACTGAAATTGGCGCTGGACCGGCTCGGCGCCTCCGTGCCGATGCTTTACAAGCAGTACACCGAGTTGTGCGAGCCCGGCGGGGCACGCTTCCTCGCCTTCGGCGTGGATGCGGACTTCAGCGGTGCCATCGACGGACTGATCGAGGTGGACCTGGAGCAGGTACGGCCGCGCAAGCGCCAGCGCTATCTGGAGCGCCGACAGGACGCGGTGGCATGAGGCGCCCGGCCGCTCCGTCCGTGAAGCGCCTGCGGACAGTGTTCCTGTCCGACGTGCACCTGGGCGCCAGGCACTGCCACGCGGCGGAACTGGCGGATTTCCTGGGCAGCCTGCGCTGCGAGCAGCTTTACCTGGTAGGCGACATCGTCGACCTGTGGTGGATCGCGCGCTGGCGTACCTGCTGGGGTGGTGCGCATGCGCGGGTGATCGAGGCACTGCATGCCTTGCACCGGCGCGGTACGGCGATCACCTACGTGCCCGGCAATCACGACCGCCCGTTGCGACGGCTGTGCGGCCTGTGGATACCGGGCCTGCGCATGCGGAGGAGGGCGATCCACGTCACCGCCGACGGGCGCCGCCTGCTGGTGACGCATGGCGACGACTACGACAACGTCACCCAGTTCGGCGGCCTGCAGGAGCGCCTGGGCGACTGGATCTACTACCGCATCCTCAGCTGCAACCGCTGGCTGAACCTGGCGCGGCGGCGGCTCGGCCTGCGCTACTGGTCCCTGTCCGCCTTCGTGAAGCGGCAGAGCGGCGCCGCCGAACGCTACATCGCGCGCTTCGTGCAGGCCGGGCTGGACGATGCCGCGCAGCGCGGCCTCGACGGCATCGTCTGCGGGCACATCCATCGCGCCGCGCTGATCCAGCGCGATGGCCTGGTCTATGCCAACGACGGCGACTGGGTGGAAAGCCTCACCGTGCTGGCCGAGGACATGGACGGCACGCTGCGCCTGCTGGGCCCTCGCGGCGAGGTGCAGGCCGAGCTGCCGCCGAGGCTGTGCCTGACGGCATTGGAGCCGCCACGCGAACTGGCCGCCTGAGGCGCAATCAGGCGGCGAGGCGCTCGCCGGCCGAGAGCGCGGCAAAATAGTCGCGGGTCAGCTGGAGCTGTTCGGCCGCGGTTTCCGCGCGGTTGGCCACCCCGCGGAAAGCCGCGTTCTCCGGCCGATCCTTCGCGTACCAGCCGAGGTGCTTGCGGGCGATGCGCACGCCGGCCTGTTCGCCGTAGAAGGCATAGAGGTGTTCCAGGTGGCCGAGCAGGATCGCGGCCACCTCGTCCGGCGTCGGCTCGGGCAGCTGCTCGCCGGTGGCGAGGTAGTGCGCGATCTCGCGGAAGATCCACGGCCGGCCCTGCGCGCCACGGCCTATCATCAGCGCGTCGGCACCGGTGGCGTCGAGTACGTGCCTGGCCTGCTGCGGCGTGGTGACGTCGCCGTTGGCAAACACCGGGATGCGCACGCTGGCCTTCACCGCGGCGATGGTTTCGTACTCGGCCTCGCCCTCGTACTTGTCCGCGCGGGTGCGGCCGTGCAGCGCCAGCGCGGCGATGCCGGCGTCCTCGGCGATGCGCGCGATGGCCATTGCGTTCCTGTTCTGGCGATCCCAGCCGGTGCGGAACTTCAGCGTCACCGGCACGTCCACCGCGTCCACCACGGCCTTGCAGATGCGCGCCACCAGCGGCTCGTCCTGCAGCAGGGCGGAGCCGGACCACACGTTGCAGACCTTCTTCGCCGGGCAGCCCATGTTGATGTCGACGATCTGCGCGCCGTTGGCGGCGTTGTAGCGCGCCGCCTCGGCCAGCATCGCCGGATCGTAGCCGGCGATCTGCACGCTCACCGGTTCGGGCTCGCCGGCGTGGTCCATGCGGCGCAGCGACTTGGCGGTGTTCCACAGCCGAGGGTCGGCGGTGGTCATCTCCGACACGGCCAGGCCCGCGCCCAGCCGCTTGCACAGCAGGCGGAACGGCTTGTCGGTGACCCCGGCCATGGGGGCCAGTGCCAGCGGCGGGTCGATGCGGTAGGGGCCGATCTGCATGTGGCCATTGTATAAGAGCCTGTTCGCCGTCTCCGCTTGGCCTGTGTCGCCTTGCCGTGGCTGCGATGCGGAGCCACTGGAATGGCTCCGGTGCGTGTGGCGGCAGCCGGGAAAAGCTATGATCGCAGCGAGAGGCGCTTGACGGAAAATGGGGCTTGGGATGCTTCGGGGGGCATGGCTGGGTCTGCTGTTGACGCTGATGGCGACACCTGCCGCCGCGGCGTCCATGAACGCGCTGCGCGAGCGCGCCGTGAGCGATCCGCACGGCCTGATCCTCTCGGTGCGCCAGCAGCTCGACCAGGCAGGTGCCACGCTGTCGTCGGCGCACGAGCGCGAGCTGCTGTGGGGCATGGGCACAGCCGCGATCAACAGCAACGACAACGCCGCGCTGGCCGAGGCCACCCTGCGGCTCGAAGGACTGGCCACGGTGGCGCACGATCCGGTGGCCGCCGCCGCGGCGGGCTTCCTGCGTGCGCGCCACGACATCGCCAACGGGCTGGGCGAAGGCCTCGGCGAGGCCCTGCGCGCGGCGGACAAGGTGCTGGGCCATGCCGACCCCGAGATCGCGGCGTGGGCACGCTTCCAGTTGTGCGACGCCTACGCGCTGGACGAAAAGGCGGCCAAGGCCCTGCCGCTGTGCCGGCAGGCGGTGGCCGCATATCGCGCCCTCAACGACGACTTCGGCATCGGCGATGCCGAGAATGACGTGGGCATCGCTCTGGCCACGCTGAACCGGGTCGACGACGCGGCCGCAGCCTACGAGCGTTCGCGCAAGTACTACGCCAGGGCCGGGGCGGGGCAGCTGGTGGTGATGGTGGGCGACAACCTGTCGAAGATGTATTTGAAGCAGGGCCGCGCCCGCGAGGCGCTGGCCCTGTCCCGGGCCTCGTTGAAGCAGGAGCTGGCCGCCGGGCGCATCAGCGACTCGCTGGATTCCAGTACCGACATCGCCCTGGCCGAGGCGGCACTGGGCCATCGTCGCCAGGCCTACGCGCGGATGCGGGAGGCCGTGGCGCGGGCGCGCAAGGCAGGCATCAACGGCCAGCTGATCGACATGCTGAAGGTCGAGAGCCGGCTGGCCGAGCAGGCCGGCGACCTGGGCCAGGCGCTGGCCGACGAGCGCGAGGCGGCTCGGCTCGGCAGTGCTGCCGACACGCCGGCACTGCGCGCGATCGAGGTCGAACTGGAGCAGCGTTATGCGGTGCGCGAGAAGGAGCTGCGCATCAGCGAGCTGGAACATGCCAACGAGCTGAAGGACCTGCAGCTCAAGGCGGCCGAGGCCGACGCGGCGCGCAGGCGCGAACAGGAGCGGCGCCAGCGCCTGGTCAACCTGACCATCGCGCTGCTGGCGGGGGCCTTGCTGCTGATCGTCGGCCTGCTCGTGCTGTTGTTGCGCGGGCAGCGCCGGCACGCTGCCGAACTGCAGGCGCAGACCCTGCGCGATCCGCTCACCGGCATCGCGAACCGCCGCGCGTTCCAGCAGCGCGCCATCGAGTTGCTGGGGCGGCCGCGCGAGCCGTCGGCGCCGCCGCACGTGTTGCTGCTGATCGACATCGACCATTTCAAGAGCATCAACGACAGCATCGGCCACCCGCAGGGCGACCGGGTCCTGCGGCTGCTCACCGACTACCTGCGCGACGCGGTGGGCAATGCCAGCTTCGTGGCGCGGATCGGTGGCGAGGAATTCGCCGTGCTGTGCCCGCAGGCGGGTCTTGCGGCCGGCATGCGTCTGGCCGAGAGCCTGCGTGCGGGCACGGCGGCACTGGTGCTGCCGAAAGACCTGCAGGTGGCCAGGCTGACGATCAGCATCGGCGTGGCGCAATTCGACGGCGTGCGCTGCCACGACCTGTCGAGCTGGATGCGTGCCGCCGACCTGGCGCTGTACTCCGCCAAGTCCGGTGGCCGTGACCAGGTCGTGGCGAGCAAGTTGGCGGGTTGATCCGGTGTTGCTAACGCGTGGGCACGGCACGGGCCGCTGCCGGGGCGTGCCGATGCCTGAACAGCGGCACGAACAGCAGCGCCATCACCAGCGCGTAGCCGGCGAAGGCCAGCCAGATGCCGTGCCAGTCCTTGCAGATCAGCACGCTGTCGTCGCAGGCGTGGTTGGTGAAGAAGTGGTCGATCACGAAGCCTGCGATCAGGCTGCCCAGCACCGCGCCGACGCCGTTCGTCATCAGCATGAACAGTCCCTGCGCGCTGGCGCGGATCTTCGGGTCGGCCTGGCCCTCGACGAACAACGAGCCGGAGATGTTGAAGAAGTCGAACGCCATGCCGTAGACGATGCAGGACAGCACGATCATCCACAGTCCGCCGAGCGGCTCCGGGTTGCCGAACGCGAACAGGCCGAAGCGCAGCACCCAGGCCAGCATGCTCATCGTCATCACCGCCTTGATGCCGAAGCGCTTCAGGAAGAACGGAATGGTGAGGATGAACGCGGTTTCGGAGAACTGCGAGATCGAGATGATGATGGTCGAGTACTTCACCGTCAGCAGGTTGGCGTATTGGGGGACTTTCACGAAATCGGAAAGGAAGGCGTCGCCGTAGGCATTGGTGAGCTGCAGCGCCGCGCCCAGCAGCATGGCGAAGACGAAGAACACCGCCATGTTGCGGTTCCGGAACAGCACGAAAGAGGTCAGGCCGAGCCGGTCCACCAGGGTGCGGCTGTGCGCTGCATCCAGCTTGGGCGGGCACTTCGGCAGGGTGAAGGCGTACAGGCCAAGCAGCAGCGAGGCGGCTGCAGCCACGTGGAATTGCGCCGCGGAAGCCTTGAAGCCGAGCAGGCTGGTGGTCCAGGTGGCGGCGATGAACCCCACCGTGCCCCACACGCGGATCGGCGGGTAGGTGCTTACCACGTCGAGGCCGTCCTGCTTCAGCGCGTTGTACGCCACCGTGATCGCCAGCGAGATCGTGGGCATGTAGCAGCACATGTTGACCAGCATCACCCAGAACATCTGCTGCGGGTCGCCGACGTGCGGGATCGCGAACAGCACCGCCGCGCCGGCGATCTGGAACAGCCCGTACAGGCGCTCGGCGTTGATCCACTTGTCCGCCACGATGCCGGCCAGCGAGGGCATGAACAGCGCGGCGATGCCCATGGTCGAGAAGATCGCGCCGAAGCTGGTGCCCGACCAGTGCTGGGTCTGGAACCACCACGTACCGATGGTCAGCAACCACGCGCCCCAGATGTAGTACTGCAGGAAATTCAGGACGGTGAGGCGGAGCTTGAGGCTCATGGCGGTCGGTATCCCCTGTGTGGCCGGGGACGGTCCCATGGCCATGCTGCTTGGATCGGGGCAGGGTAGAGGAATTTCCGGGAACCCGGCAAGGCGCGCCGCACCGCCGCCGGAGGCTACACTTCGCGCTCCCGGACCCGTCGCGCTGCCTGCCCATGAGCCTGTTTTTCACCATCGCCGTGGTGCAACTGATCGCCTTGATGAGCCCCGGCCCGGATTTCTTCTACGTCTCGCAGACCGCGGTGAGCCATTCGCGCCGCGAGGCGTTGGCCGGCGTGGCAGGCATCACGCTGGGCGTGGCGGTGTGGGCGGCGCTGGCATTGCTCGGCCTGCAACTGCTGCTGCACCGGCTGCTGTGGCTGGAGCGCGCGATCGCGGTGTGCGGCGGCGCCTACCTGTGCTGGATGGGGCTCAAGATGCTGCGCGGCGCATTGGCCGCACCTGCCGGCGGCGTCCCGGCGCACGCGGTGAGGCTGGCCAATGGCCCCTGGCGCGCCCTGCGCAACGGCCTGTTCACCAACCTCGCCAATCCCAAGGTGGTGGTGTATTTCGGCAGCATCTTCTCCGCCTTCGTGGGCGACGGGCAGAGCGCATGGGCGCGCTGGGGGCTGTGGTCGATGGTGGTGGCCGAGACCTTGCTCTGGTTCACCCTGGTGGCCGGCGTGTTCGCACTGCCGGCGATGCGCCGCGGCTACCTGCGCCTGGGGCGCTGGATCGACGGCTGCGCCGGCGCCGTGTTCATGCTGTTCGGGCTGCACCTGGTCTTCGCGCGTCGCGCGGCCTGAGGCCGGCCAGGGCCATCGTTGGCGCCATCCGGCCAGACGTTTTCAACGCCTGGAGCGGGTCAGGCCGGATTGGCATCGGAACAGCAAAGCGGGTCATCCGGTGAGGCATGCGCGCGAAGCACGCGAGGACGGCACCATGCTCCGCATGGCGTGTCCGCGCGGGCGGTGTGATGAGCTTCCGCCCCCCCCGCCCGAATGACGGTGCGCTCACTGATGAAGTCGGCCAGTCGGACCCGCCGACCCTGACCGGCACAGGGCCAACGGCCCGAGCCGGGCGGCCGACGCCGGGATCAGGCGCCGTGCCGAGCATGTGTCCGTCTGGACGAGCAGCCGGCCCGCGGTGTTCCAGGCGTTTCGAACAGCCGGGTTTTGTTCGTCATCCTGACGACCATGCGCCCGTGATTCGTGGCGGATGGCTGAAAAAACTTGCATCTCCGGGTGCCAAGGCGTCCATGGTCCGAAATGCCTACAAGACTTTGTGGCAGCTCGTCTGATTGATCGTGATCAAGTGCGGCGAAGCCGGATGGAACTACATTGCAGCACAATTTCTTAACGACCCGACGGATGGAGCTCACTCACATGTACGCCATGATGAAGCATCACCCTTCAGGAGAGGGGAGAAACATCTGCTGGTTGCAAAAGCTCGCTGTCGCGGCATGCCTATTGCTCGCGCCCACCCTGGTCCTGGCCGTGCCGACGTATGCGCGGCAGACCCATCAGCCCTGCGCAGCCTGCCATGTCGGTGGTTTCGGTCCCGAGCTGACGCCATTCGGGCGCGAGTTCAAGATCAACGGTTATACGATGAAGGTTGGCAACGACACCGATGTGCCGCTGTCGCTGATGCTGGTCGAATCCTTCACGCAGACGGCGAAGGCGCAGACGGCGCCACCGGCGAATGGCTTCGGCACCAACAACAACCTCGAACTGCAGCAGGCATCGGTATTCCTGGCCGGACGCCTGAACGATCACATGGGCACCTTTGTCCAGGCGACCTATTCGGAAAACGGCGGCCTGCTCGGCTGGGACAACGCCGACGTGCGCTACGCCAACCCGTTCAGCCATGGTGACCACAGCGGCACCTGGGGTATTTCGATCAACAACAATCCCACGATCAGCGATGCCTTCAATTCGGCACCGGCGTGGATCTATCCCTACATGGCCGCCGACCTGGCCCCGGGCGCGCCGGCGGCACCGATGCTGTTCGGCGGTCTCGCCGCCCAGTCGATCGGCGCCACGGCCTATGTCCAGGTCGATGGCAAGCTTTACCTCGAAGCGGGCGGTTACCGGTCGCTCTCGGTAGCCTGGGCGCATCATGTCAACGGCCCGTATGACGGCAGGCTCTCCGGGGTGGCTCCGTACGCCCGCGCCGCCTATACGTGGCAGGTTCCGCACGGCAACCTGACGTTCGGCGGATTCCTGCTGAGCATGAAGCGCGGCCCGTTGGGCACTGATCTGAACGGCAACGCCATTCCAGTGGCCGGCCCGACCGACAACTACAACGACGTGGGACTCTCGGGCGACTACCAGTACTTCAAGGGCGACAACATCGTCACGGTCAGCGGCCTGTACGTCCACGAGAGACAGACGCTCAACAACACCTACGGTGGCGGCGGTTCCTCCAATCTGCACGACAGTCTGGACTCGCTCAACATCATGGGCAGCTACTGGTTCCGCAACACATACGGCTTCACCCTGGGCCAGTTCGTCAACAACGGAAGCAACGACCTGACGCTTTACGGCAACAACGGGTCGCCGAATACCCAAGGTGGCATTCTGGAGTTCGACTACAACCCATTCGGCAAGGCCACGTCCTGGATGCAACCGTACGCAAACGTCCGCTTCGGACTGCAATACACCTACTACACCAAGTTCAGCGGCCTCGTTCACAACGTGGATGGTGCCGGGCGCAAGGCCAGCGACAACAACACCTTGTATGCGTACATCTGGCTTGCCATCTGAGAAACAAACTGGATGAGCGATTGCGGGGGCCGGTCGAGGACCGGCCCCCGTTTGCTTGCCGGGCATTTCATTTCAGGCATCCGGGCCAGGTCGCAGCCGTCACGCCCCTGCCGGTTCCACGGCGCAGTGCCGCGACCGGTGCATCCCGGTATCGCTGGGCAGCCGGAGCCGCCGCGCCCTTCGAGGCGACACGGCGCCCGCGCCCCGGCCGCCTCGCGCATCGGCCATGACGCCCGCCGCTCCGATCCGACCGGAAACATGCTGCGTAGCTGGCAGCAGCAGCGACACTCGGAGGGATGGTGCCCGCCGATGCGGATTGCGCACGGTGACCCGGCGGTCGCTTCGCTGCGTCGACACGAGTGGCCCGGTCCGGCGAGTTTCCGCCGCTGGAGATCGTTGCCTGGCATGGCAACGGTCGCCGACCACGTTCCATCGGCCAGCGGCATGGTGGCGTTCCTGTGCCGATTTATCGCCCCGGTCCGGTCGCACCTGTTGCCGCCGCAACCGCTACTCCAGCGTGTGGGATCCACTGCGCCGTGGGTGATAGCGAGGCGGTCATCGCCCGCAGGTCGTCGGCTGGCGCGGCGGCTCATGGATACGGCAGGCATGCGTCATGCCGAAACGCCCGGTGAAATTGCCGGTGACCCGGGTCGCGGCGCCACGCCCGCGGCTCCGGCCCGGGCGGAGGTCCGTCTAGCCGGGGCGAGTCTGGAGCCGGTCGGCGCGTGGATTTCAGAGGGTATGAAAACGCAAGAGACGCCATCGCAGATGGCGTCTCTCGGTACCGGGTCTGCTTGCCGCGCGGTGCGCGGCTTGGATGGCTGGTTGCTGCGGTTCCCGCTACTCCAGCTCGATCGTGCCGTGCATGAGCGATGCATGGCCCGGGCAGGTGCAGAAGAAGGCATAGGGAACGCCGGGCTTGAGCGCCGAGACCTTGAAGGTGGTGGAAGCTTCCTCGCCGCCGCCGATCAGCTTGGTGTAGGCGACCACGTTGGCGTCGTTCGGTTTCACGTAGTCGTGATCGATGCCGGCGGCGACACCATCGTTGACGACGGCCTGTTCGTCGGCTGCCGGAGCGATCACCACGTTGTGACCCATCACGGAGCGCGGCATGCTGCCCACGTTCTTCAAGGTCACGGTGAACGTGGTGCAGGCCTTGGGGACAGTGATCGTCGGCTTGTTGAAGCGCAGGGCGTCGTTGCCGGTGACAGTGGTCGAACAGGTGGCGGCCCACGTCGGTGCCGCAGCCAGGCCAAGCAGCAGCAGGGCGAAAATTCTCAGTTTCATGGGACTTCTCCAGGTCGGGTCCAGGTCAGGTATCGGGCGACGACGCAAAGGCTACGCTGCCGCCCGGACCGTCCATTGACCTGAGTCAAGTTCGGGTGGCGCGAGGCCGGGCGTGCTGGCCGACGAGCCCTGCCAGGAGATGCGTCTCTACCGTCGGTGGCGTCACGGTCGGTGTCTGCAAAACCGAAAGAGCGTGCGTTTCCGCCGGGGCGGAAAGCGGCGATGGCAGGCTAAGCGCGGCATGCGGCGGTATCGAGGCGCGCCATTTCTTGCGTGCGCACATGCCGGCTGCAGTGCCTTGACGGCGCATCGGGCATGGCGGGCATTGGGTCGAGCGGCGGTCGCATGCGGCAATCCGCCGCAATCACCAGGCAGCGGTGCCCATCCGGTCGATGGCCCGCTGCGTTCGATGCGGTGAGCGCGACGGCGGGCGTGCGGTTCCCCTAATACAAAGCTTCGGCTGCGAGCCGGCGCAGTTCCGGCAGCAGCTCTGCCTCGAACCATGGGTTGCGTTTCAGCCACAGCCGGTTGCGCGGACTGGGATGCGGCAGCGGCAGCACGCCGTGCGCGAGATGCTCGCGCCACGCCAGCACGGTATCGGTGAGCGTGCGGCCGCGCCGCCCGCCGAGCAGGCCGGCCTGCGCGTACTGGCCGATCGCCAGTGTCAGCCGCACCTGCGCGAGGCGCGGCAGCAGCGGCGGATGCCAGGCGGGCGCGCACTCGGGACGCGGCGGCAGGTCGCCGCCCTTGCCGGTGCCGGGAAAGCAGAAGCCCATCGGCACGATGGCGATCTTCGCGGCGTCGTAGAACGTGGCGCGATCCACGCCCAGCCAGTCGCGCAGGCGATCGCCGCTGGGATCGTTGAACGGGATGCCGGTCACGTGCACCTTGCGCCCCGGCGCCTGGCTGACGATCAGCAGCCGCGACTGTGGCGACGCCTGCAGCACCGGGCGCGGCCCCAGTGGCAGGTGCCGCTCGCAGATGCGGCAGGCGCGCACGCGCGCGATCAGTTGCTCGAAGGGTTCGCCCCGGCTCATGGCAGCAGCTTGCCGGGGTTGAGGATGCCATCCGGATCGAAGGCGGCTTTTACCGCGCGCATCAAGGCAATGCTGCCCGCGCCAAGCGCCAGCTGCAGGTAATCGCGTTTCACCAGGCCGATGCCGTGTTCGCCCGACAGCGTGCCCTCGAGCGCGATCACCAGCGCGAACAGCTCGGGCAGCGCCGCATAGGCGCGTTCGATCTCGTCCACGTCGCGCGGCAGGAAGTTCACGTGCAGGTTGCCGTTGCCCGCGTGGCCGAAGCTCACGATGGGCACGGCGTGCTTTTCCGCGAGCCGGCGCACGCCATCCACCAGCGCAGGCAGGCGGGAGACCGGCACCACCACGTCCTCGTTGATCTTGTGCTGCGTGGCGGCGCGCTGGGCGAGCGAGAGCGCCTTGCGCGCCGCCCACAGCGCAGCGGTCTGCGCGGCGTCCGTCGCCACCACGAGATCGACCAGCCCGTCTCCGCGCGCCGCGCGGGCCACTGCGTTCGCCGCCACGTCAAGCGTCTCCGGCTCGCCGTCCACCTCGATCATCAGCAGCGCGCCCGCCTCGGGTACGCCGGCGTCGGGTTGATGATCGCGCGCCAGTTTCAGCGCCAGCGCATCCATGAACTCCAGCGCGGAAGGCGTCACCGGTTGCGCCATGATCCGCGCCACCGCGCGCGCCGCCGCGCCTGCGTCGGTGTAGCTGGCGCGCAGCGAACGCACTGCGGCGGGCCTGGGCGTGAGCTTGAGCGTGGCCTCGGTGATCAGCGCCAGCGTGCCCTCCGAGCCGATCAGCAGGCGCGTCAGGTCGTAGCCGGTCGAATCCTTGGTGGTGTGCGTGCCTGCGCGAAAACTCTCGCCCGTGCCCGCCACGGCGGCAACGCCCAGCACGTTGTCGCGCGTGCTGCCGTACTTCACCGCGCGCGGCCCGCCCGCGTTGCACGCGAGGTTGCCGCCCACCGCGCACCACGGCGCGGAGCCGGGATCGGGCGCCCAGAAGAAGCCGTGCGCGGCCAGCGCCAGTTGCAAGGCCTCGTTGGTCACGCCCGGCTCGACCACTGCGAGACGGTCGTCCGGCGCGATGCGCAGGATGCGGTTCATCCGCGTGAAGCACGCCACCACACCGCCCGCCACCGGCACCGAGGCGCCGGTGGAGCTGGTGCCGCCGCCGCGCGCGGTGAGTGGCACGCTGTGCTCGCGGCAGGCGCGCACCAGCTCCTGGACCTGGTCGTGCGTGGTGGGAAACACCACCGCATCGGGCACCTGTGCGTGGCGTGAGTTGTCGCGGGCGAATGCGCGACGTTCCGTTTCGCCGGTGACCGTGGCATCAGCCGGGAACGTCGCGTGCAGAAGATCCAGCAGTTCGGTGGGCAGTGGCATCGCGGCAGTTTAGCGCCGCGCATGTGGGAGCACGTCCGCGACGGGAGGTGCCGGGCGGGGCAGGTCGGCGGCCGGCCGGGCTGCGGTCTTCCGGTTCATTGCCCGGTCGTCCGGTCCGGACGGATGCCCGGCATCCCCACGACCCGTTACGCAAGGCGGAGCCCAGGTGCGCCTCAGCCGGCCTCGAACGCTGCGCGCAGCCATTGCATGCATGCGTTGGGAGCGGGGCCGTCGTAGCTCACCACGTCGAAACGGCAGGCCCGTTGCGCGTGTTGCGGGTGGGCGGCGAGCCAGAGCCGCGCGGTGCGCACCAGCTTGTCCTGCTTGGCGCGGGTGATCGAGGCGAGTGCGTCGCCGTGGCCGGCGTGCACGCGATAGCGCACCTCGACGAACACCACGGTATCGCGGTCCAGCATGACCAGGTCAAGTTCGCCGTGGCGGGTGGCGTAGTTGCGCGCCAGCAGCTTCAGGCCGGCGCGTTCGAGTTCGGCACCGGCACGTTGCTCGAAGGCGGTGCCGGTACTGCGCATCAGTGCGTCGAGGCGGCGGCAGCCGGCGCTTCGCTGCTGCTGGCCGGGGCCGGCGCGCTGGCGGCGGGTGCCGGCAGGTCGTCCACCTGCAGGCTGCCGCCGAGCGGACGGGCAAGGCCGTTCTGGAATTTCGCCCAGATCAGCACGCGGCGGATGCGGCCGAACTGGTCGGCGGTGAGCTGGCCGCTGGCGCCGGGCAGGTAGCTGCCGGGGTGGTCGCGCAGCCAGCCGAGGTAGGGCACCAGGTTCCACGCGTCCATGCCGAACGCGAACAATCGCGCGCTGCCGTCGCGCGCGGCAGGCAGCAGGGTGGCGATGTCGTCGTGGTGTGGCAGGCCCGGCTGGGCGTCGAACAGCCAGGGCGCGTCGCAGAATTCCACGCCGTTGAGGTCGCCGTCGGCGGTGGGGTTGTCGCTGCCGGCGTAGACGTGCGAGGTGCCGAACACCGGCAGCGTGACTCTGGCGATCTGCAGCTGCGGCAACAGCAGGCGCGCCTGGCTGGGGCGCATGCTGATGAAGATGCCGGCGTCGTTCGGCGTTGTCGTCGACGCGCTCGCGTCCGTGCTGGCGCCGCTGGCAGGGTTGGAGACGTCGGGTGTCGCGGCGCCTGGCGTGGCGCTGGCGGGCAGGTGCAGGCTGGCGATCAGTTCTGCGTAGTTCGTGCCGCCGGCGGGCAGCGTGGCCATGCCGGTGATCTCGCCGCCGCGGGCGAGCAGTTCGGCCTTGAATGCACCAGCGGCGCGCTGGGCGAAGTCGTCGCCGGAGATCACCACGTAGGCCTGGTGCAGGCCGCGTTCGATCATGTGGTCGGCGGCCTGCGCGCCTTCGGTTTCCGGCAGCAGGCCGAATTCGCTGGCATCGGTCGCGGGCAGCTGCTTGTTGTCGGGGTGGTTCAGCGCCAGCACCGGCACCGGCAGCTTGGCCTGGCCGAACAGTGCAGCCACCGCGCCGCGGGTGAGCGGGCCGACCACCAGCTGCGCACCATCGCTGGCCGCCTGCTGGTAGGCCTTGAGCGCGCCGCCGGCGCTGCCCTGTGTGTCGTAGATGCGTACCGAGGCGCGCGGTGCGTGGGTGCGGGAGTCTTCCGCATAGGCGGCGAAGAATCCCTCGCGGATCGCTTCGCTGGCTGCGGCGAAGGGGCCGCTGGCGGGCAGCAGCAAGGCCACGCGGGCGGGCATCTTGTAGCCCTCGCGCACCTCGGCGTTGGCGCCGGGCAGCAGGGTGCCTACCGGCTGCTGCAACGAGGGCGGCGGCTGCGCCACGGCCACGCCGAGCTGGCTGAGTGCCTCGTTGGTCCACGACAGCATGCGGTCGCCCGGCTTCATCGCGGCGGCGCGCTGCTTCAGCGAGGCCACGTCTATCCGGGTCAATTCCGCGAGGATCTGCTTGCGGTTCTCCGCACGGTCCAGTCCCTGCAGGCTGTCGTCCATCTGCACGCGGGTACGGGCGGCGCCCCAGTGGTCGCCGGTGGCGGACTGGGCGCGGGCGCGCAGTTCGTACAGGCGCAGCTGCAACTTGCCCGGCACGGCAACGGTAGGCTGGGTGGTGAGCCGCAGCGCGGTGGCGGCGTCGTGGTGGCGCAGCGCGAGGTCGGCGCGCAACAGGTCGAAGCGCACGGCATCGTCGCCTTGCAGATTGGCGCGCTTGATCTGGGCCAGCGTGGGCGCGGCATCGTCGACCCGACCTTCCTCGCGCCAGGCCTCGGCGGCTAGCAGGCGGTAGTGGTCGGCATGGGCGCCGTACTGCGCGGCCAGCGCAAGATAAGCCTGTGCGGCCTGGTCGAACCGGCCTTGCGTTGCCAGCGCGGCGGCGCCGTCCGCTGCGCTGATCTCGGCTGGCGAGCTCCTGGTGTTGCCGGGGACGCAGCCGCCCAGGGCGAGCGTTCCGGTCAACAACAGGGCCAGGCCAAGGTTCGTCAGGGATGGCCGTGGAACGGAGCGCAGGCGCATCGGAGCTCTCTTGTCGGTATTCGCGGCGAGTGTGCGCGATGATAGCCGATCGTTTCCGTGACCCGGGTCCGCAGGAGCTTGCACATGTCATCCGTACAAACCGGTTGCCTGTGGGTGGTCGCCACGCCGATCGGCCATCGCGACGATTTTTCCGCGCGTGCGATCGCGACGCTGCGCGAGGTGGCGGTGATCGCCGCCGAGGACACCCGCCACAGCCGGCCGCTGCTTGTCCACCACAACATCGCCACGCCGCTGATTGCCCTGCACGAGCACAACGAGCGCGATGCGGTGGAGGCCATCGTGCGGCGCCTCGAAGGGGGCGATTCGGTGGCGCTGATTTCCGACGCGGGCACGCCGCTGGTCTCCGACCCGGGTTTCCGGCTGGTGCGTGCGGCACGTGCGGCGGGCATCCGCTGCGCGCCGGTGCCGGGTGCCTGCGCGGCGATCGCCGCGTTGTCGGTGGCGGGCCTGCCCAGCGACCGCTTCGTGTTCGAGGGTTTCCTGCCGCCGAAACCCGCGGCACGCCGGGCGCGCCTGCAGGAACTGGCGGGCGAACCGCGCACGCTGATCTTCTACGAGTCCTCGCACCGGGTTGCCGAAAGCCTCGCCGACATGCGTGAGGTGTTCGGCGCTGCGCGCGAGGCGGTGCTGGCGCGCGAGCTCACCAAGCTGTTCGAGACGGTGATCGGCGAGCCGCTGGCACGGCTGGCCGAACGCGTGGCGAACGACCCCGACCAGCAACGCGGCGAGTGCGTGATCCTGGTCGCCGGCCGCGGCGAGGAGGCCGATGCGAAGCTCGCCGAGGGGCAGCGCATCTTCGCGATCCTGCGCGAAGAACTGCCGCCGGCGAAGGCCGCCAAGCTCGCCGCGGCAATCAGCGGCGCGCCGCGCAAAGCCTTGTATGAATCGTGAGGCCGGTTTCGGCCTGACTATTCCGGATCCCGATTTCCCAATCCCGGACCACGGCCATTACAATGCGAAGCGGAGTCGGCCGGACAGTCGCGTCGCGCGCAAGCGCGTCGAGGAAAGTCCGGGCTCCACAGGGCAGAGTGCCAGGTAACGCCTGGGCGGCGCGAGCCGACGGCCAGTGCAACAGAGAGCAGACCGCCGATGGCCCGCAAGGGCACAGGCAAGGGTGAAAGGGTGCGGTAAGAGCGCACCGCGTACGGGGCCAACGCCGTACGGCACGGTAAACCCCACTCGGAGCAAGACCAAATAGGGGGACATTGGCGCGGCCCGCGTCGTCCCCGGGTAGGTTGCTGGAGCCAGGCGGCGACGCCTGGCCGAGAGGAATGACTGTCGCGCCGCGAGGCGTACAGAACCCGGCTTACAGGCCGACTCCACCTTTCCCGCTCCCGTCCCGGTGCCTGCGCGCCGGGACGGGTACGCGCGCTTCGCCGGTCGTGGCGGCGAGGTGAACGGCGGTTCATGCCGTGGAGCCACCCCGCTACCGGGGTGGATGGTTTCCGCGGAGCGATGCACTGGATGCATCGCAGAAAAATTTCCCTGCATTCAAGCACCTTGGGGACGTTCCTCAGAAAGTGCTGGAAACGCAGCCACAACTTCGCCTTTCTCCTTGATTCACAAGCAAAAATCCCTTGACAGTCTCATGGGGCGAGACTATCGTGGTTTTCAGTGTGAAATCGTGGGTTTTCGTGGAGTCTGTTGCGTGTTCCAGGGCGAAACCGCCATTACCGTCGACGACAAGGGCCGGCTGGCCATACCGACCGCGTACCGCGAGTTGGTGGCGGGCGGCTGCGCGAACCGGCTGGTGATCACCTACAACCCGTTCGAGCCGGGCTGCCTGTGGCTGTTCCCGCACGCCGAGTGGGAAAAGGTGCGCGATCAGGTCAACGGGCTGTCCAAGGTGGTCAAGGCGCACCGCGACATGCAGATGAAGATCGTCGGCGCCGCGGCGGTGGTCGAGCCGGATGGCGCCGCCCGCATCCTGCTGCCAGCCAGCCAGCGCGCCACCACGGGCATCGAGAAGAAGGCGGTGCTGCTGGGCATGGGCAACAAGTTCGAGCTGTGGAGCGAACAGGCCCATCTGGCCAAGATCCGCCAGACCATCGGCGAAGACGAAATCACCAACGACATGGCCGCGCTGCAGCTCTGAGTGCGGCGCACGGATTTGCGGGCGGGTTTACGGGACGGGAGGTGCGGCATGGCCGAGTTGCGGCACATCCCGGTGATGCTGGACGAAGCAGTGGAGGGCCTTGCCGTGCAGGCAGGTGGGCGTTATCTGGATGGCACGTTCGGACGCGGCGGTCATGCGCGTGCCGTGCTGTCGCGCCTCGGCCCCGGCGGCCACCTGCTGCTGATGGATCGCGACCCGCAAGCCATAGCGGCGGCGCGGGAGGCATTCGCCGCCGAGCCGCGCGTCACGATCCGCCACGCCAACTTCGCCAGCTTGGCCGAATGGGACGAGACGGCGGCAGGCCTCGACGGCGTGCTGCTCGACCTCGGCGTGTCCTCGCCGCAGCTGGACGAGGCCGCGCGCGGCTTCAGCTTCATGGCCGACGCGCCACTGGACATGCGCATGGACACCAGCCGCGGCGAGAGCGCGGCGGACTTCCTCGCGCACGCCTCCGAGCGCGAGATCGCCGACGTGCTGTGGCAGTACGGCGAGGAGCGCTTCAGCCGCAAGATCGCCCGCGCCATCGTGGAGCGCCGCGCGGAGAGCCCGTTCACGCGTACCGGCGAGCTGGCCACGCTGATCGAGCGCGTGGTGGGACGGCGCGAGCCGGGCAAGCATCCGGCCACGCGCAGCTTCCAGGCGCTGCGGATCCGCGTGAACGGCGAACTGGATTCGGTGCGGTGTGGGCTGGATGCCGCGCTGGCGCGCCTGAAGCCGGGCGGCCGGCTCGCAGTGATCAGCTTCCACTCGCTGGAGGACCGCATCGTCAAGCAGTTCATCCGCGACCATTCCGGCCGCGTGCAGGGCAGCCGGCGCGGTCCGCCGCAAGCCGCCGCACCGGCCGAGCTGGCCGCGGTGGGCAAGGCCCAGTTTCCCTCCGAGGCGGAGCTTGCCGCGAACCCCCGCGCGCGTTCGGCGGTGCTGCGGGTGGCCGAGAAGCTGGCCGGGACGGGGTACGCATGAGGCTGATCCAGACTTGCTTCATGCTCGCGCTGCTCGCTGCCGTGCTGGCCAGCGCGATCAGCGTGGTGTGGGCGCGCCACGAGAGTCGCGTATTGTTCGTCAGGCTGACCGCGCTGCAGAACGAGCGCGACGACATGAACATCGAGTACGGCAGGCTCGAGCTCGAGCAGGCCACGTTCGCCGAGCCGCGCCGCATCGACGAGGAGGCGCGCCAGCAGCTGGGCATGCTCGATCCTCGCCCGCAAGACATCCGGCTGCTGCGCCGATGAACTGGCGCGACCGTACCCGCCCGCAGCCGCAGCGCGCCACGCCGTCACCGGGCCGCCGGCGCGGCGCCGGTCCCAGTGCGCGCAAGCGCATGGTGCTGGTGGTGGGTGTGCTCGGCCTGGTCTCGCTGGGACTGGTGGCGCGCGCGTTCGACCTGCAGGTGGTGCGCAAGCAGTTCTACCAGAAGCAGGGCGACGCGCGTTTTCTGCGCGAAGTGCCGATCCCGGTTTCGCGCGGCACCATTTTCGACCGCAACGGCGAGCCGCTGGCGGTATCCACGCCCGTCACGTCAATCTGGGCGAACCCGGCCGAGGTGCTCGCCAACGACGATCGTATCCCTGCGCTGGCCAAGGCGCTGGGCGGCAACGCAGCCGACATCAAGAGCTACCTTGAAGCGCGTGCGAGCCGCGAGTTCGTCTATCTGCGCCGGCAGATGGCACCGGAAGCGGCACAGGCCGTGCTCGACCTCGACATCCCGGGTGTCAACGGCCAGCGCGAGTTCAAGCGCTTCTACCCGTCAGGCGAAGTGACCGCGCACATCCTCGGCTTCACCAACATCGACGACCACGGCCAGGAGGGCCTGGAGCTGGCCTACGACGACTGGCTGGCCGGCAAGCCGGGCGCCAAGCGCGTGATCCGCGACGGCAAGGGTCACATCGTCGAGGACCTCGAACAGGTGCGTGCGCCCAAGCCGGGGCAGAACCTCACGCTCAGCATCGACCGCGGCATCCAGTTCCTCGCCTACAACGAGCTGAAGTCCACCCTGGACAAGTTCCAGGCTGCCTCCGGTTCGATCGTGGTGCTCGACGTGCATACCGGCGAGATACTGGCGATGGCGAGCATGCCGACGTTCAATCCGAATGCGGTGGCCGGCAGCAAGCCGGCGCAGCGGCGCAACCGCGCGCTCACCGACGTGGTGGAGCCCGGCTCCACGATGAAGGCGCTCACCCTGGCGGCGGCGCTTTCCAGCGGCAAGTACGCGCCGACCAGTCCGATCATCGATACCGGCAGCGGGCACTGGTACTTCTACGGCCACGACATCCGCGACGACGACCCGAACGGCCTGCTCACCCCCACCGGCGTGCTTACCCGCTCCAGCAATGTGGGTGCGGCGAAGATCGCGATGACGCTGGACACGCCGCTGATGTACGACACCTATCGCGCGTTCGGGCTGGGCAACAGCACCGGCAGCGGCTTCCCCGGCGAGGCCTCCGGCTACCTCAAGATCGGCCGCGACTGGCGTCCGCTGGAGAAGGCGATCATGGCGTACGGCTATGGCCTGAACGTCACCCCGCTGCAGCTGGCCAACGCCTACGCCACCATCGCCGACGGTGGCGTGATGCACACGCCCAGCTTCATCAAGGGCGACGACAGCCCGGGCAAGCAGATCATCTCGCCGCAGGTGGCGCACGAACTGGTCAGCATGCTGGAGACGATCACCGGCCCCGGCAGCACCGGCGCACGCGCGCGCATCGCGAACTACAGCGTGGCCGGCAAGACCGGCACTTCGCACCAGGCGATCGCCGGCGGCTACTCCAAGAGCACCTACAACTCGCTGTTCGTCGGCATCGTGCCGGCCAGCAACCCGCGCCTGGTGACGGCGGTGGTGATCAATGGCACCACCGGCAAGAACGGCTACTTCGGCGGCACCGTGTCGGCGCCGGCGTTCGCCGCGGTAACCAGTGGCGCGCTGCGCCTGCTGGACATCCCGCCGGACAACATCGGCCGCTGGTACGTGGGCGGCCCGCTGCAGGGCAACGGCGGCCTGGTCGGCAGCCAGACGCCGGTCAAGGCCGCGGTCAACGACGTGCCGATCCAGGAAGCGCCGGTCGACGAGGCGCCGATCGAAGGCGGTGCGCCATGAGTACCGGTCATCTCGACCAGTTGCTGCTGGGCCTCGCCGACGCGCCACTGGCGGCTGCGCCGGGCGCCGCACGCATCGTGGTGTCCGGGCTGGCCCTCGACTCGCGCAAGGTGCGCCGCGGCGACGCCTTCCTCGCGCTGCGCGGCACGCAATGCCATGGCATCCAGTTCGCCGCCGGCGCGGTGCAGCGCGGCGCGGAAGTGGTGCTGGCCGAAGGGCCGGCGATCGGGATCGAGCCGCTGGACGTGCCGGTGCTGTGGATCGACGGGCTGCATGGCCTGGTTGGCGAAATCGCCGCGCGCTTCCACGGACGCCCGTCCGAAGCCTTGCGCGTGATCGGCGTCACCGGCACCAACGGCAAGACGTCCACCGTGCAGTTGCTGGCCCAGGCGCTGACTTTCCTCGGCCATCGCGCAGCGAGTATCGGCACCCTGGGTGCGGGCCTGCACGGGCGCCTGCGCGAAGGCGAGCGCACCACGCCGGACGCGATCAGCGTGCACGGCCTGCTGGCCGAATTCCGCGACGCCGGCGCCAGCCACGTGGCGATGGAGGTGTCCTCCCACGCACTGGAGCAGGGGCGCGTCGGGGCGGTGGATTTCGAGGTTGCCGCGTTTACCAACCTCACCCGCGACCACCTGGATTTCCACGGCACGATGGAAGCCTACGGCGCGGCGAAGGCAAAGTTGTTTGCCTGGCCGGGGCTGCGCGCCGCGGTGGTCAATGTCGACGATGCGTTCGGCGCCGGGCTGATTCAGCAGTTGCCGGCCGGGGTGCGCGCGCTGCGCGTGAGCGCGCGCGGCGACGCCGCGGCCGACGTGGCGGCCGACAACGTGGTGAGTTCCGCGGAGGGGCTGGCCTTCGGGCTGCGTACCCCTTGGGGCACGCATACGCTGCGCAGCCACCTGCTGGGCCGGTTCAATGTGGCGAACCTGCTCACGGTGGCGGCCTGCCTCGGTGCGCTGGACGAGCCGTTCGAGCGCATCGTCGCCGCGCTGGAGAACCTGCAGCCGGTCAATGGCCGCATGAGCCGGCTCGGTGGCCGCCATGGCCTGCCGCTGGTGGTGGTGGATTACGCGCATACACCCGACGCACTGGAGCAGGTGCTGACCGCCGTGCGCGCGCATTGCCGCGGGCGGCTGATCTGCGTATTCGGCTGCGGCGGCGAACGCGACGCCGGCAAGCGCCCGTTGATGGGTGCGATCGCGGCGCGGCTGGCCGACGTGGCGATCGTCACCGACGACAACCCGCGTGGCGAGAACGGCGACGCGATCGTGGAGCAGATCGTGGCCGGCATGGGCGCGGCGCGCGAATACGGCGTGCAACGCGACCGCGCCGCCGCGATCGGGCAGGCGCTGGAGATGGCTGCCGCCAACGACGTGGTGGTGATCGCCGGCAAGGGCCACGAAACCTACCAGGAGGGCGCGGCCGGCAAGCGCCCGTTCGACGACATGCTGGTCGCGCGTGCGGCCCTGGAACGGCGCACATGATGCGGCTGGGCGCCATCGCGATGTGGACCCACGGCCACCTGCTCGGCGAGGACGCCGCGGTGGGCGGCGTCGCCATCGACACCCGCAAGCTGAAGGCCGGCGACCTGTTCGCCGCGTTCAAGGGCGAGCACGTGGACGGCCACGACTATCTCGCCCAGGCCGCTGCCGCGGGCGCCGCGGGCGCGCTGGTGTCGCGCAAGGTGGACTGCCCGCTGCCGCAGGTGCTGGTGGACGACGTGGAAGCCGCATTGGGCGACCTCGCCAGCGCGGTGCGCGCACAGCGCCACGCGCGGGTGATCGGCATCACCGGCTCGAACGGCAAGACCACGGTGAAGACGCTGACCGCGTCCATCCTGTCGTTGCATGGCCGCACCCACGTCAACACCGGCAGCTTCAACAACGAGATCGGCCTGCCGCTGACCCTGCTGTCGATGCCGGAAGACGCCGAATACGCGGTACTGGAGATGGGTGCGGGCAAGCCCGGCGACATCGCCTATCTCGCCGCCATCGCGCGGCCCGATATCGGCCTCGTCAACATCATCGCACCCGCGCATCTTGAGCGCATGGGCAGCGTGGAAGGCGTGGCCGAGACCAAGGGCGCGCTGTACCAGGCGCTCCCGGCGGACGGCGTGGCGATCATCAACGCGGACGACGCGTTCGCCGGTTTCTTCACCGGCCTCGCCGGCACGCGCCGGGTGTTGCGCTTCGGGCTGGAACACAAGGCCGATGTGGGTGCGGACATCGTGCAGCAGCGCGCGGACGGTTCGCTGTTCGTGCTGAGCACGCCGGCGGGCGACGCCGAGGTGGAACTGGCCCTGCCCGGCCGCCACAACGTGGCGAACGCGCTCGCGGCCGCTTCGATCGCATTGGCGCTGGATGTACCGCTGGCCACCATCGTGGCGGGACTGGAACAGGCGCGTGCGGTCGAAGGGCGGCTGCGTCGCGTGGCGCTGCCCGGCGACATCACGCTGATCGACGACAGCTACAACGCCAACCCCAGCTCGATGGCGGCGGCGATAGAGACGCTGGCGCTGGCTGCGGGCGAACGCTGGCTGGTGCTGGGCGACATGGCCGAGCTGGGGGCCGACGCCCGCGCACTGCACGCCGGCGTGGGGGCGAAGGCGCGCGAACGCGGCATCGAGCGCCTGTTCGCGGTTGGGCCGCTGGGCGCGGCGGCGGTCGAGGCCTTTGGCGCCGCCGGGGTCCATTTCGCCGACAAGACCGCGCTGATCGAAGCGCTCAAGGCCGGCCTGCATGGCGGCGTGACGTGCCTGGTCAAGGGCTCGCATTCGTCAGGCATGGGGCAGGTGGCGAAGGCACTGGAAAGTGCTGCACGAGAGGGGGGCGCATCCGATGCTGCTTGAACTCGCGGACTGGATGGCGCGGCACTTCACCACGCTGCACCTGTTCCAGTACATCACCTTCCGCACCATCATGGCTGCGCTCACCGCGCTGGCGGTGTCGCTGCTGCTGGGTCCCGCCCTGATCCGCAAGCTGGCCGCGCTGAAGGCAGGCCAGGTGGTGCGCAGCGACGGCCCGCAGACGCATCTCTCCAAGGCCGGTACGCCAACCATGGGCGGGGTGATGATCCTGCTCGCGGTCACCGTTGCCACCCTGCTGTGGGCCGACCTGCGCAATCGCTACGTGTGGGTGGTGCTGGCGGTGATGCTGGCGTTCGGCGTGATCGGCTTCTACGACGACTACCGCAAGCTCGTGCTGAAGGACAGCCGCGGCCTCGCCTCGCGCTGGAAGTATTTCTGGCAGTCGGTGTTCGGGCTGTGCGCGGCGTTGTTCCTGTACTTCACCGCGCCGCACGCGATCGGCAACGCGCCGGTGGCGGAGACCGCGCTGTTCCTGCCGCTGTTCAAGCACGTGGCGATTCCGCTGGGCGTGTTCTTCGTGGTGGTGACCTATTTCATCGTGGTGGGCTTTTCCAACGCGGTGAACCTCACCGACGGCCTCGATGGTCTCGCGATCATGCCCACCGTGCTGGTCTCCGGCGCCCTCGGCGTGTTCGCCTACCTCGCCGGCAACAAGCTGTTTTCCGAGTACCTGGGCATTCCCTCGATCCCCGGCGCAGGCGAGCTGTCGATCTACTGCGGCGCGCTGGCCGGTGCGGGGCTGGGCTTCCTGTGGTTCAACACCTATCCGGCCCAGGTGTTCATGGGCGACGTGGGCGCGCTGGCGATCGGTGCGGCGCTGGGTTGCATCGCGGTGATCGTGCGCCAGGAGATCGTGTTGCTGGTGATGGGCGGGGTGTTCGTGCTGGAGACCGTCTCGGTGATGATCCAGGTGGCCAGTTTCAAGCTCACCGGCAGGCGGGTGTTCCGCATGGCGCCGATCCATCATCACTTCGAGCTCAAGGGCTGGCCCGAACCGCGGGTGATCGTGCGCTTCTGGATCATCAGCGTCGTGCTGGTGCTGATCGGCCTTGCCACGTTGAAGGTGCGCTGACATGTCCGGCTTCTTCGGCACCTCTCAGGCGATCAAGCGGCAGGGGCCGCGCGGCAGCTACGACCTGTGGCTGCTGGTCGCGCTGGTCGGGTTGGCCAGCGTCGGCGTTGTGATGGTGACCTCCAGCTCGATCGCGGTGGCCGACAGCAGCCATGCGGGTGCGTTCTATTTCCTGAAGAAGGATCTGCTGTTCCTTGCGCTGGGCGTGGTGGCATCCGGCATGGCGATGCGCACCGAGCTGAAGCTGCTGGAGAAGTACGCGTTCCACCTGATGCTGCTGGCCTTCGTGCTGCTGCTGGCGGTATTCGTGCCGCACCTGGGCA